>Ga0114946_10002854_pt1 | contig 11786 bp, 8 predicted proteins | sample WalLakDeSediment_FD_88676 | JGI IMG/M metagenome (GOLD analysis project Ga0114946, IMG submission 88676) | Lake sediment microbial communities from Walker lake, Nevada to study Microbial Dark Matter (Phase II) - Walker Lake 11/02/13 Deep Sediment | ecosystem: Environmental > Aquatic > Freshwater...
ATTGTCATCGCGATTCGGTTCCGGTTGCAGGGACGATGACATGTCTTTGGTGGCATGCCGCCGCCATTGGCGAGGGCACCCCGTTCCCCATCGCTCTTACGGGCAACACGCCACGGAGCGGAGTCGAAGCACTTCTCGGATCCTTCGCATGGACAACCTCTTCGCCTGCGTTCCTCCTCCTGGTTCGGTGGAAACAAGAGAGGCGCAAACGACGGCTTGAAGGAGTGGCCTTCCAGCGTCAGCTTCGCTTACCGTGTGGCTGGGGGTTCCATCATTCTCAAGGGTCGCTTGCACCCCGCGGGATACGCAAGCCGGCGCAAGATCTCCAGCCGGGGAGCCTTGGCAGCCCCCTGGACATCCGACGCTCCCATACGCCTCGGAGGCCGTTGCACAGCTCTGAAGAAAGAGCTTGCGCCAAGGCCACGTGCGCCACATTGTTGACTTGTTCCCTAGATAACTTCGGCCCAGTGGCCTCCTGACCACTCGGGGAGGTCTTGCGTGTCCATTCAAGCTCCGCCGTGGGGCGATGCATCCAGTGCATCCACCGAGAGGGTCTTGGGCGATCGGTGGCCTGCTCCCGCAGGTGCTTCGGAAGCGCATGAGACCCGGCGCACCGGGTAGCGGCCAGTACTTGTTAGGCGCCAGTGTTCACCTTGCTGCGGTTCCTAAAGGGGGCTCAGATGAACGACAGGGGAGCAAACCAACCCTCGTACCACAGAGGCAGCCACTTCTTCCTTGTGGGCGCTCTTGGGGCCGCGATTCCGTTCCTTCTTCGTGCAGCCTTGGATCTCCTGGCCCCCCTTCTTGCAGGAGGGGAGGGGGCGATCCTCTCTTGGCCGAAGAATCACATCGCAGGCTGTGTTGTGGGCTTGGCGATCATCGCATTGATCGGTGGTGTCATCGCCTACCTCTACCGGGACGAAAAAGCGAAGCTAAGTAGGTCATTGGCGCTCGGGCTCGCAGCACCTGGGCTTGTTCTGGGGATCTTCACGGACTTCGCGGGAAAAGCCAGCAACATCGGAACCGGCCATGAGCCGTCGAACGCAGAGATCAGAGAAGGGTCGAACGCGGCGAGCTTCCCTCTTCCGGCCCTGGTCGCTGCAGAACCGGTGTCCCACCTTCCCCCACCAACTGGTGGATCCCAGGATACGTTGCTGGTTCGCGTGGACGGGTGCAATTCGGCCGAAGGGCGCTCGATTCGACTGATAGGCCGAATCCCGGTTCCGTCGGCGCCACACCCCCCCGCGGCGACCGGCGGCCAAGTCCCCTCGAGTGTGTCTTTTGCTGTTGATTGCCAGACGCCAATCAGGCTTCCGGATCTCTACACGAGGGTGCAGATCTCGGTGGACGGATGGACCAGCAAGCCTTTGGATCTTCCGGCCCATCGGGGTGGAGCTGTGATTGGCCTATCTGTCCGAAAACCCGGCTTTGCCTCAGGCATTCTTCGGGTCATGGGGAGGCGATTGGACCCCCTCACTGTAGAGATACGATTGGTTGACGTCGGCCAGCTGGAACAGTGAATTGCCCTTACCACCGAAAGACCCGGTCGCAGAACGGACGATACTCTATGATTTCTCATCGTCCGGCAGCGCTTTCTGGAGGCGAGTCAGAAACGACCAGCATGGGTCGTGCTGCACGTCCACTTCGTTCGCGGCCCGTCCTGGAGGGCATTGGCGTAGACCAGTGCCGCGCATACGAACCTTGAGATGGAGGAATCATGGCGCACCGGTTTGTTGACCTTCGAGGGGATGGCAAGAAGACCTACCTCTACGCTCAAGACCGGACAAAGCGTGTCCAGGAAGTCCTTTGGGGTGATTACCTGCACGTCATGCGCGAATTCAGCGATGGTTGGCTCGAGATCGACTGGGCGCGGAGATCTTCGACCAAACGCCGGACTCTGTACATACGTAAAGAGCATACCGTCGACCGTCGTCCGCTAGAGATCATCTTTGTCGATGTCGGCCAGGGCGATGGCGCTGTCCTGATTTCGCCTGAGAGGGGCGCAGACGAATGCATCACCGTCATCGACTCTGGCGTGGGCGGCAACATGAGAGCCTTTCTCAACGCACGCTTCGCAACATACCGCGGCTTCGACTTCGATGCGGCGATACTCACTCACCCAGACACCGATCATTACGCTGGGTTCCTAGATATCTTCGCGAACCACAACATCGGCTTCCGCACGGTCTATCACAACGGCCTGATCGAGCGACCCGTTTCGGGCACTTGGGAGAAGATCGGCGGAACGCCGCGGAAGGATCCGGCGACTGGCGTCTCCTACATCTACGATCTCGCCGTGACTCGCGATGCGGTGAGTGCGGCGTTCTCCCAGGTTGCGCCCAATAGCAAGTATCAGTTTCCGCGAGTGATGAAGGCGGCGCTGGAGAACCCAAGGATCGACGACATCCGAATGCTCTCGACGACCCATGCCCAGCTTGAGGACGGCAAGGCCTGGATGCACGGTTTCGCGCCATCGAACAACCGCGGGTACACCATCGAGGTCCTGGGACCCGTTCTGGAAACGGACAGTCAGGGCAAGTGCGGGCTGCGAAGAATTGGTTCCTACGGCGAGACAAAGAACGGCCACTCGATTCTGCTCAAGCTCCGCTACGGTGACTTCAGCGTGCTCTTCGGCGGTGATCTCAACGAGCCGGCGGAGAGATTCCTGCTGACGCACTACACCGGCCGAAGCCGCTTCCCCCCAAAGGACGCTCCGAGCTACGACCAAATGATACAGGACGCCAGACCGGTCTTCCGAAGCGAAGTCATGAAGTCGTGCCACCACGGCTCGGAGAAGGTGACCGACGCTTTTCTCGCGGCGGTCAACCCGGCCGCCTTTGTGATTTCCTCTGGAGACGCCGAAGGCCACGTCCATCCGCGACCCGATCTTCTTGGCCGTCTCGGCGTCTTCGGTCGGGGAGGCGCCCCGGTCATTCTTTCAACCGAACTGCAGCGTTCCACTCGCGCGATGGAGGACAGAAGATCCGTGGACAAGCTGGTGGCCGATATCGACAAACTAGCTGCCGACCCATCCCAGGCCAGGCTCGACAAGGTCAAGGAAGACGTGAGAAGGCTGGGTCGCAGCAACGTCGAGGTCTATGGTGCCATCTACCTCAAGACCGACGGCGAACGGCTTATCACAGCCTTCAGAATTGAGCACAAGTCGGAGACCAAGAAGTGGTTCTGCTTCCGCTACGCCTTCAACCAGGATGGAGAACTTGTCCGGACCTGAAGTAGACACAGCAGCAGAGGATCACGCCTTCTGAGAAAGCCGCCCCCCCCCGAATGGCTTTCTTCCGATAGGGCCTCCGCCCAGGGCGCAGTGCCGAAGCCTGTCACTTGCATGCTCCTGGTGAGCCCGGGTGGGATCCGGCGATGCCCCGCGCGCCGTCATCAATCCGCGTGGCGCCGAGATACTGGAATGGCTGGCGTGGACTACATGAGGATCGATTGCAGCGGCCGGCCTGCTTGCCAGCCCACCGCTGAAACGGGGCGTTATCAAGCGCGAGGAACGGCAGGAATTCTCCTGGCAATGTGACGGAATGGTGCCGTGGCCGAGGAGGCCACCGCGCCTGGTCTCTAGGAGCCGCTGCGCCTAGCGCCGCACATCTTCATGAAGCACTCAGGTCATGCCTTGAATCAAACGTTCCTCCAGTAAGGCTCCGCTGATGCACATCTTGGAAAAGAGGGGAGGTCAGATGCTCACCGTGACCGCGCCCGAGGAAGAACCATCAGATCTCCAAAGGCACTTTGCCGCAACGTACTTCACCATGAGATTGGGTCTTGGCATCGTCGCCGTTGGATTCCCTCTTCTACTGGTCATTGGCGGTAGGCTTTCTGCCGGGCTCCCACTCCAGGACTCGATGAGTGCCTACTATCACGCCGGCTCCGGTGTCATGAGGACTTGGTTCGTGGGCATTCTCTTCACACTCGGCACCCTACTCTATCTGTACAAGGGGTTCAGCACCAGGGAGAACGTCGCCTTGAATCTCGCCGGGATTGGAGCCGTGCTTGTCGCCGTGTTCCCGATGGAATGGAGCTGCGGAGCGGCATGTTCCAAGTTCACGGTACATGGTGCGAGCGCTGTAATCGCGTTTCTGTGTATCGCCTACGTTGCAGCGTTCTGTGCCGATGACACATTGAAGCTGGTTCGCGATCCCAAGCGCTTGGCACTGTTGAGGAATGGCTACCGTGTATTGGCCGCCTTGATGCTTCTCTCTCCGATTGCCGCATTTGTCGTGACCTCTCTCCTGAATCTCAGGAATTCCTTGGTATTCTTCCTCGAGGCCTTCGGCATCCTGGCCTTTGCCCTCTACTGGTTCCTGAAGGGAAGAGAGCTTCGCGAGACCCATGCGGATTACATCGCCCAAGACGGCACGCTCGTGGCCAGGGCCTGACATCCGCCGAATAGAACGGTGAAAGAACGGCCCTTGGTCGCCCATCTGATAGCGCGCTTCCCGCACCGCCAGCTAGCGTCAAGGCGTTTGAGAGCCTCCATTGAGTTCATGAGTTCTTTGTGACATGGGATCCGCACCTGGCCAACAGGCGTTGGAGGCCATCGAGCACCGGACTCGCGGCGGTGATCGGCACTGGTCGGGCCTACCACGAAAGCAGATGACCGATGAGATCCGAAAGCTCCGGGATGGCCGTGGGCTTGGCGCGATTCTCGAACCCTTTCCAAAGGACCCGCTCTCTGACAAGCGATTGCGTATGTCCGTGCCTGTTTCTGGGGCGTCTTCCTCCCGTTAGCGGCATTCGCAGCGGGATTGCCCGACAGCAGGGACGCAAGTCGTTGGCGGGTCGATGGAAAGAGCGGTGCGCAGGTCATCCCTGGGTATGAACCTCTCCGACCCTCCGCATCGAGCCGAGCTGTATCCGGGCGGTTCTTTCGGCGAGCAGGTCCTTACCAGGTGCCGGTTTTCGTGCACCGCGTGATTCAGTTGGGCAAGTACCTGTAGCGTGACCATGAAGAGGGGACGGTGGCCAAATCTGCAGACATGCCAGCGGCAAGGGGACCTCTGGGGTACGTGCCTTCACCTCACACAGCGAGCGTGATTGGTGCTTCCTTCCGGCTGAGGATTTCGACGGTCAGATAGAGATGGCTGATCGTTCGGGGGAGGGGTTGACTGCCTAGAGCCGGAGGAGTACGATCCCGGGCCGCAAGAGCTTCATGGGGAAGCCCTGGGATGGGCGGACTCCTTTGGGTACCTGGGTGTCCTGGGGTCTCTCTTCGTTGACGAGCGGACCTGCAGCCGCAATTGACGGTGGATCGATCAACTGCTCCGGCCCGGGTGGCGGTATGAACCTCTGTATTCAATACATCCTGAAGCCGATTCTTGTGCTGGCCGGCCTTTCGGGTACCGGGGTGTTCTTCTATCAGGCTATGGTTGTCTCCACTGGATTCCATGATGCGATGCTACTCTTCGCTTCCGCTGTGGGGATCCTGACGACATCCACGTTGTTGCTCCATGCCGCGGAATGGGTTCGCAACCCCGGCGATGCCGTGGTCAGGGTTGGACACCTCACCCACTCATCCGAATACGAGACATCCAGCCTGGGCGACGAGTCCTGGAAGAACAACTACCTGACTGCTTCTGTCTGCTTTCCCCGGCCACGCACTGGCAGAGCAACACACCAGCTTCAATGCCATATGTGCCCCAGGGCTCTTAAGGTCGAAGTCTGGAGCCATTCCCGGGCCTTGAGAAACAAGCTGGTTCTGGTAATCGCCTACATCACCTACGGCCTCTTCTGGTTCCTGCTTGCTCACCAGTGGCCGGGAATAGAGGCGGTTCCTGGACTGGTAGGCTTGGCGGTAGCGCTTCTCGGGATTCTGGCCGTCTTTCCAGGGATACTCGTCTTTGCCATAGGCCTTGGGTTCTTATTCACTTCCTGGTCAGGAACGACAGACGGAGTAGGCTCAGGGGAGTTCTTGTACAGCTCTTCCCTTGACACCGATCATCAGCTGTTCAATGCATAAGATCCGGAAGGACAATTCCGTGCGAACCCGGCGCCCTCATCGCCCCGGTTGCCGTCCGACAGCAGCCACAGACACGGCCCGCGCAACATGTTGACTGGCATAGAGATAGGTGAGGTACCGAGATCGGCCGTGTGCGAGGGCCGGAGTCGCCCCCGAATCGGCTGAAGTGGTTGTCGGGTAGTGACCGCGTGGTCCGTCTCGATCCGGCCCACCGAGACCCGTCTTCCCGCATCAGGGGCCAACTCTCCGGCCTCCAGATCCATCTCGGGCAAGGCGTGGAGAACCGAAGGACCTGGCCACGGCCGGATCCGATCCGTAACGTAGGTGAGAGACCGCGAACGAACCGGAGGGCTTGCCACCCCTCAAGACGTCCGGCACCGTCCTGAAGCCCATCAGAGTACCGGGCCAGGTGACCCTGCTCGCGGCCCGTTCGACAGCTTCGATGATGATCCGTACCGATCTCGCTACCCGGCAACGTGGGACTCGGGGCGGCACTCCTCTATCGGCGTTGGGACGCCCCACCGACTGTCAGAAGGGGGAAGTAGATCAAACAGCACCTGCGGATCAAGACGTTCTATGGGACCTCCCCCAACGCCGTACGCACCCAGATCTGGATCGCCGTCACCACCTACGTCCTGGTGGCCATCGTCCGATATTCACAACCAGTTGTCACTCTTCGACTTTTTTGGCCGGACCCTGCTGGGGGTCAAGCGACCTGCGGCGCAGAGAGGGAAATGAACAGGCCTGCAACTAGCGACGAGCTGATCGATGGGCTTCGGAGGGGAGACAAGGGAGCGCTCGACGCTCTGTTCACCCTGGTCTATGAACGGCTCTGCACCGCCGCCCACCGGCAGCTCCGGGACCAGGCAGGGGGTACGCTCAATACCACCGCATTGGTGCACGAGACCTATGTGAAGCTTGCCAGGACTGCGGGAATCCAGGCGGCCGACCGAAAGCATTTCTTCCGGGTTGCGGCGCAAGCCATGAGGCAGATCCTCGTGGACCGGGCGCGGGCCAATCTCGCCCAGAAACGTGGTGGGGGCAGGGTGCCGATGGATGTGGATCAGGCAGGGCTTTCCATCGGTGCTCGGGCCGCCGAATTGTTGGCCCTGGATAGGGCCCTGTCAGCCCTGGCAATTCTCGATCCCCGCCTGGCTCGGGTCGTCGAGCTCCGGTTCTTTGCTGGGCTCAGCGTCGAAGAAACCGGTGAGGCACTGGAAATCGGATCCCGGACGGTGAAGCGGGATTGGCAAAAGGCCCGCATGTTCCTCAACCGCGCCATCTCGGGCTCAGTAAGGGGGGAAGACCTTTGACGATTCCCGATTGGTCCCCTGAGGAGTGGCGCCGAATCGAGGCGGCCTTGGACCGCATCCTGGACCTTCCCCCATGGGACCGGCTCGCGGTCATCGACGCCGAGTTCGAGGAGGATCCCCGTCTTATCAAGGCGGTGCGAGAGCTGCTGTCCGCGGAAGACCTGCCAGGGTCGGTTCTCGACCAAGACATCGACTCCCTATCGGTTCTTCTGCTGGACGAAACCGATCCCACTTCCCCGGACTCCCTTGTCGGTGGGTTCGCCGGACCCTTCAAGATCGTGAAGAAGTTGGGGCAAGGGGGAATGGGTGGGGTCTACCTGGCAGACCGGTCCGATGGCCAGTTCGATCAGAGGGTCGCCCTTAAGGTCGTGCGTGCCGGCTTCGAGTCGGCATCGCTCAGGTCGCGTTTCGTGGCGGAGAGGAGGATCTTGGCGAAACTCGATCACCCGAACATCGCCCGTTTGATCGATGGGGGGTTCTTGGCTGACGGGCGCCCGTATTTCGCAATGGAATTCGTGGACGGCCAGACCCTGTCGGAGTGGTGCGAGAAGAACCAGGCTCCGCTGCGCCGGCGCCTTGAAATGCTTCTTTCCGTCTGTGAAGCCGTCGCGTTCGCTCACCGGAACCTCGTTCTTCACCTGGATCTGAAGCCGGCCAATATCATGGTCACCGAACAGGGTGTGCCGAAGCTTCTGGATTTCGGAATCGCCGCCATGGTGCAGCCGGATTCCGGCGAAGGTGAGGACTCGAAGGTTGGGGGGATCCCCCTTCCAGAGGCAATGGCACAGATCCGGCCCCGGGCGCTGACTCCGGAATATGCAGCGCCGGAGCTGGTACGGGGGGACTCCATCTCCACGGTCACGGATGTCTTCGCCCTTGGGATGGTGCTCCAGGATCTCCTCGCTGACCAATCGGTTCCCCGGGAGTTGGGAAGTGTGGTTGCCAAGGCATGCCATCGGAATCCCCTTGACCGCTACCCCTCCGTGGCGGATATGGCCTCCGACCTTCAGGCCTTCCTCTCCGGATTTCCCCTTTCGGCACACCCCGGGTCTCCGTTGCATCGGGGCGGGAAGTTCTTCCGGCGTCATCGACTAGCGGCTTCGGCTGTGGCAGCCCTGCTGATGGCCCTTCTGGGCGGCCTGAGCGCCACCCTCTGGCAGGCGAGGATCGCCAGGAATGAGGCCGAGAAGGCCGAGAAGGTCAAGGACTTCCTTGTCGGGGTCTTCGTGGACGCCGATCCGGAGCGGTCCGATGCGGACGTGGTGACGACAAAGGACCTTCTGGAAAGGGGAGCCGAGCGTGTGCGCGTGGAGCTGGCGGGCCAACCGGAGATTCAGGCCGACATGCTCCTGACTATCGCCCAGGTGTATCGGAACCTGGGGTCCCACGCCGAGGCCATACCTCTGGTGGAGGAGGTGGTGGAAAGCAGGAAAGCCCTCTTCGGCCCTCGCCATGATGCCGTCGCGGAGGCTCTCAACGAACGTGGCTGGCTTGAGTACCTGCAGGGCGCCTGGGGCGAGGCAGAGGGTACGCTCCGGGAGGTCGTGAAGCTCCGGAGGAAGTTGCGGGACACCGAACCACAGGATCTTGCTCGCTCCATCGACAACCTCGCCGAGGTTCGACGGGTTCAAGCCGACTTCCAGGAGGCGGAAGCACTTGCACGGGAGGCCCTCGCCCTACGGCGACGGTTCTTGGGCGACCATGTGGATATCGCAACGTCCCTCAACAACCTCGGTGTCATCGTCCGGCAGACCGGGGCCGGAGCCGAGGCCGAACCGTTCTTTCGGGAGGCCTTGGAGATTCGCCGCCGGCTCCAGGGCCCCGATCATCCCGAAGCGTGGGCAACACAGGGGAACCTGGCCCTTTGGCTCCGGGAGCACGGGCAAAGGGAGGAGGCCCGGGGAATCCTCGCGGACCTCCTTCAACGACAACGAAGCCGTTTCGGAGAAGACCATCCCCTGTCTCTGGGCACTCTGAACAACCTGGCTTCTCTTCACAGAGATCTGGAAGACCTCGAGGAGGCAGCCGCCCTTTTCCGGCAGGTTCTCTCTCTTTGGCAGGCGCGGGGAGGTGCCCGTCACCCCAACGCCATTACCAGCAAGAACAACCTCGGGGCGGTCCTGAGGGAGATGGGAGAGCTGGACGAGGCCGAAGCCCATTTCCGGGAAGTCCGAGAGTTCTTCCGCACGGAACTTGGAGACAACCATCCAAACTACGCTGTGGCAACCCACAACCTGGCCACCACTCTCTTTCGGGCGGGGAGGATGGAAGAGGCCGAATCCCTCTTCACACAGGCGCTTGGTACCGCACGCCAACTCTGGCCGGAGGGACATCCGCTGACGGCGACCTTCGCCCTGGGGTACGGGAGGTTCTTGGAGACGGACGGAAGATGTCGGGATGCGATTCCCTTGCTTCAGGAAGCCATCTCGTCGCTTTCGGCTGCAGCGGCGGAGATCATTCCCGGATCCCTTGCCGAATCGCAGTTGGCCCTGGGGTCCTGCTTGTCTTTCTTAGGCCGCCCCAGGGATGCAGAGCCCTTCCTTCTTGAAGCCTACCGTGGGTTGGAAGGCAGGGGCAACCGTCGTCGGCTGGCCGCGGAAGGGTTGGTCGGAGTCTACGAATCGCTAGGTCGGAGAGCGGAGGCTGAGGTCTGGCGGAACCGCAGTCTGGTGCCGAAGTCTCCGGCGAGGGATGGGCCGGAATCAGCCCACAGCCCGTACGAACCCGACTCCGGCTGAACCAGGCCCGAGCCTGCCCCATCCCCCCCGTGGCCCCATTCGGGGCCGTTTCTCGTTTCTAATCCTAGGGGGTCTGCACCCTGATCACCGCTCAACCTGCAACGCGTTCATAGAGAGCCGGAAGCAAGGAGGCCCTTTGATGAGATCAATCCTCTTGGGGATAGGCATGATGGTGTTGTTCGTCGGCGGAGCGAGGCGGGCGGCGGGCCAGACCGGAGTTGAGTTCGGCGTCGACGCCGCCTACGAGAGAGTCAGTGCGTCCAGCGAAGCCTTGGGGAATCCTACCTTCTCCATCTTTGCCCTTCCCATGCAAACCGTGAGAGTGGGCTTCTACCTTCAGGATGCCGTATCCGTTGAGCCGCGTTTCGGCTTCACACGAATATCATCCGAGGACGGTTCGTCCAATACACAAGTTCGGGCCTCCCTGGCCGGATTGTACCTCCTGGGCCAGGCTGACGGGGGTGACCCCCGCCTTTTCCTTTCCCTTGTCACCGGCCTGGACTACGGTAAGGTGGCCCTAGAGAAGGCGGATGCCTCCGTTGTTCAACTCCGCGCGGGCGGAGGGGCGGGGATTCATCTCCCGGTCCGGGGTCGTCTTCTCTTCCGCTCCTCGGCTGAGTACCACCGCTCTTTCGAGAGTCGAAAAGCACTGGCTGCGAGCCACATCATAATTGCTGTCGGGTTTTCGTTCACATTTCCGCGATCCTGATTCCATCGTCCCACCCTATCCTCGGAGGTGTCCAATGACGGCCTCGACCCTGGTCAAGAAGGGCTGGATGTCCAAGCTGGCTTCTCTGGTGCTTTCCGCCACCTTGCTGGCCGTCCTGACCCTACTGCCCTGCCACCCGCTGGATGCCCAGCAGGAGGCGCCCCTCCAAATTCAGAAACGGTTCCTCCGTTCGGCGCTTTTTGTGTACCGGGGTGAGGAGCCCCAGCCGGTGACTGGATTCCTCTCGTTCAGTGAGGCCTTCACAGATCTGTTGGGGAAGCATCCGGCGGCACTGGAGCAGGCGAACAAGGCGAAGGTCTACCATGCCACAGCTCTCATCGGATCAGTCGGGATGCTCGGCGTTTCCGTGAAGATGCTCATCGAAACCCTCGATGACGCCAAAGATGTGTCGTCGGGAACCATCTCCTCCAACACCGGCACCACCAGTTGGACGGATGTCGGCCTGCTGGCCGGATTCGGAGCGGTGATGGTGGTCTCCGGGCTTAAGGCCAACTCCCACCTGAACAATGCCGTTCGCATCTTCAACGAGCAGGACACCTCCCTCGACGGAAGCAGGTGGCAGCCAAGACTGAAGGTTGGCTTGCAGCCGACGGCAGGAGGGCGAGCCCTGGCCCTTGGGGTCTCCTTCAAGCGGTGACCGGGAGGGGGCGCGGACCCGTTCGACCGGATCCGCGCCCCTGCAACTCGCTATCGCATAATGAAGTGCTTCACGCTGTTCCGGACAAGGATGCGGTGATGAAGTGTGACACTCTCGACCTCCTTCACGCGGTAGCCTGAAGCCGCTTCCGGTCGATGGCCTCCCGCTTCTTTCGCCCCTCCTCCAGCTTCCGCTTCCGCTCCTCCATTCCCTTCCTCGGCTCCCCGGCCCAGTACTCGGCCGGAGGTAGGTAGTTCGTTCCCGCACGGGTTGCCGTTCGAGAGCAGGACGTACTTGCCGTCGAAGCGTTCGTCGTCCCGTACCCGGCCCCAGTCGATCTCCAGGCCCCCCTTCTCGGTCTCTCGCAGATAGCGGGCGTAGCCTCGGTGGG
>Ga0114946_10002855_pt1 | contig 11785 bp, 8 predicted proteins | sample WalLakDeSediment_FD_88676 | JGI IMG/M metagenome (GOLD analysis project Ga0114946, IMG submission 88676) | Lake sediment microbial communities from Walker lake, Nevada to study Microbial Dark Matter (Phase II) - Walker Lake 11/02/13 Deep Sediment | ecosystem: Environmental > Aquatic > Freshwater...
GTGGAAAAGGATGGATCACAAACAAAATTGGTGTACTTATTAGCACATAAGAATGAAAAGGCAGGCAAAAAATCATTTGAAAAATTCGGAAAAGACCCTGTTTGGATCATGGTTAGGGATAAATCAGAAGAAACAGGAAAAATCGTGGAAAAAGTAGTCTCCGTTTACCTAAAACCACTGCCTTTTTCTCCTATGAAATAAAAAATCCCTGTGGTTGTATCTCATTGCAACCACAGGGAAAAGTTCAATCATCTTTTTTTGACTACTTCCGAAATCCGAAATTTTTCTTGTTTCTTGAGTCTAATGTCAAGTCCCGATTTTACTTGACACAATTTTCAATTTTTACATAGAAATTCAACCCTTCAGGGTTGATTGAATCGAAACGATTTTCTAATCCCAAACCCCGCATTTCATATGGGGCTCCGCCACGGCGGACAAGTAATTCAAGGTTCAACCCCGCCTGATCGGACGGGCAGGCACTTCGTGGTTATATGTCACTTGTTTCTCACCTCTCGCTTCTAGACTCACGCCTCTATAAAATATACTGCGACAAGTCCCTGTTCTTCACCAATGAACTCAACCTCTCCCCGACCATTTCTTTAGTAATCATAATCTTGGAATTGGCTTCAATCGTATCAGGTACTTCAAATAAGAATTCATTCAACAAATGGCTCATTACGGTGTGCAATCTCCTTGCTCCAATATTTTCCACTTCTTCGTTGATCTTGAAAGCCAATCTGGCTATTTCCCTAATGGCCTCATCATTGAAATCCAGATAAACTTCTTCCGCTTCAAATAAGGCTTGGTATTGTTTGGTCAGGGCATTTTTTGGTTCTTTCAAAATGCGGTAAAAGTCATCCTCAGTCAAAGAATTCAATTCCACACGGATCGGAAACCTACCCTGCAATTCCGGGATAAGATCTGACGGCTTACTTACATGGAAAGCACCCGCTGCTATAAACAACACATGATCTGTATTGATAATCCCATACTTGGTATTCACGCTGCTACCTTCTACAATAGGAAGCAGATCACGTTGTACTCCTTCCCTGCTCACATCAGGACCTCCACCGCCTTTTCCACTCTTTGAAGCAATTTTATCAATCTCATCGATGAATATAATCCCATTATTTTCCGCCAATTTGATAGCCTCCTCCTTTACTTCATCAAAATCTACCAGCTTGCTGGTTTCTTCTTCCATCAAAATCTTGCGTGCTTCGGCTATGCTGACCTTTCTTTTTTTGGTCCTCTTAGGCATCATTCCAGAGATCATATCCTGCAGCCCGGCCATACTGGCATCATCCATCATCCCATTCCCAATCATTCCAATGCCTACCGGGGGACTTTGCTTAACATTGATCTCTATCTTTCTGTCTTCCAGTTCCCCATTTTTCAACTTTTCTCTAAAACGGTCACGCGTCTTCTCATTCAATTCATCTTCAGATGCATGATCTGGGCTAAAATCAGTTGAAATCGAAGTTCCGGGACGGACAAAACCTGCAGCTTTTACTGGTGGAATCAAAATATCCAGAATAATTTCATCCACTGCTTCAGCTGCCTTTGCTTTTACCTGCTCATTTTTATTTTCCCTTACCAAATGTACAGATTGTTCCATCAGGTCTCTGACCATACTTTCTACATCGCGACCCACGTATCCCACCTCGGTGAATTTTGAAGCCTCTACTTTAGTAAAGGGTGCATTGGCCACTTTAGCCAACCTTCTCGCAATCTCTGTTTTTCCCACACCGGTTGAACCAATCATCAAAATGTTGTTTGGTACAATATCTTTTTGGATGTCAGATTTCACATTCATTCTTCTGATACGGTTTCTTAATGCAATGGCCACGTTTCTTTTGGCATCATGCTGTCCGATGATATATTTATCCAATTCAGCTACGATCTGTCTTGGAGTCAAATGATTGATGTCGTTTCTCATATTTACTGGACGGTCCAACCGTCTTTTTCTGGTTTTCAAAGACAAACACTTTGTCTCCTAAATTAACTCAACAGTTTGTTGATGGTTCTGATTCCACTCATTAAAAAATGCTTTGCTGATAAAAGAGATGGGCTGCAATCAGCAACCCAACTCTTTTATGTTTATCAAAACTTTAAGTTCAGGCTATTCCTTTTTCCTTAAGATATTATTAGAAAACTTCTTCTGTTTTAGATTCCTTAGGAAAAGTGAAAATCATTGGTTCATCCACTTTGGCCTTTAGTAAGGCTATCTCAAGCACATCCTCAACCTTGTCCACAAAGTGGAAGGTCACTCCCTTAACGTATTCCTCATCGATTTCCTCAATGTCCCTCTTATTTTTTTCACATAGAATAATGTCCTTTATGCCAGCTCTTTTTGCCGCAAGAATTTTCTCTTTGATCCCTCCTACAGGCATAACTTTTCCCCTTAAGGTGATTTCACCCGTCATGGCCAATTTAGATTTCACCTTTCTTTGGGTAAAAATAGAAGCCATTGCCGTCAACATGGTAATACCGGCAGAAGGCCCATCTTTTGGAACTGCCCCAGCAGGGACATGCACATGCAGGTCATAATTGTCAAATATCCTGTAGTCAATGCCCAGCTTTTCTGCCTTGGATTTAAGATAAGAAAGCGCAGTTACTGCAGATTCCTTCATGATATCACCCAATTGACCGGAGAGGGTCAGTTTACCCTTACCTTTACTTAAAGAGGCTTCAACATACAGTATTTCTCCACCTACTGAAGTCCAAGCCAAACCCGTAACCACTCCTGCAATGCTATTGTCCTGATATATCTCCTTGTCAAACATTTCACCCCCAAGGATTTTTCGAACTACTTGAGGCGTAATCTTCTTACTGTATTCCTCCTCCATGGCAATGGATTTGGCTACGTTTCGAATTACTTTCCCTATAGCTCTTTCGAGGCTTCTCACTCCGGATTCTCTGGTGTAATCTTCAATGATTTTAACAATAGCGAGTTTATCAAAGCTTACTTGGTTTGCTTTTACACCATGCTCCTTTCTTTGCTTTGGAATCAGGTGTTTCTTTGCAATTTCAATTTTCTCTTCCAGGGTATACCCTGTCACCTCAATGACTTCCATCCTATCCCGTAGCGCAGGTTGAATACTATCCAAAGAATTGGCAGTTGCTATAAACAGAACCTTGGAGAGGTCATATTCAACCTCCAGGTAATTATCCACGAAAGTGCTGTTTTGTTCAGGGTCCAAAACCTCCAGAAAAGCAGAAGATGGATCTCCTCTGAAATCTGAACTCAATTTGTCAATTTCATCCAGCACATAAACAGGATTAGAGGTTTTTACCTTTTTCATGTTTTGAATAATCTTTCCGGGCATGGCTCCAACATAGGTTTTCCGGTGACCCCGAATTTCAGCCTCATCATGAACCCCACCCAGAGACATCCGGATATATTTCCTTCCCAAAGCAGTCGCAACGGACTTACCTAAGGAGGTTTTCCCCACTCCGGGAGGACCATATAGACAAAGAATTGGTCCTTTTAAGTCATTTTTAAGTTTCAAAACTGCCAGGTATTCAATAATTCTTTCCTTCACCTTTTCCAGACCATGATGGTCTTTATTCAGTATATCTTTGGCTCTTTTGAGATCGAAATTATCCGTAGTAAATTCATTCCAAGGCAATTCAACCAGGGTTTCGGCATAATTTAATGCTATAGGATATTCGGCCGCAGAGGGATTGATCCTAAGAATTTTATCCAATTCCTTCTCAAAATGTCTCTTTACCGGTTCCTTCCATTTCTTTTTTGCACCTTTTGCCCTCAATTCCTCTACTTCCTTTTCGGGACCTTCCTCACCCAACTCAGTTTGTAGCACTTTCATTTGCTGACGAAGAAAATAATCCCTTTGCTGCTGGTCAATATCTGTATGAACCTTCTTATGTATTTCACTCTTCAGTTCTAACATCTGAATATCCTTCATCATAAACTCCAAAAGCAAAGTCGCTCTTTCTACCCCATCATTGATTTCAAGTAGTTTTTGCTTGGCTTCAACAGGTGCATTGATATTGGAAGAAAGGAAATGTGTCAAAAATGGTGTATTATCTATATTGTCAAGGGCAACCTGGGCTTCCCTTGGTATTTCAGGGTTCAGGTGAAGGATTTTAGCCGCAGCATCCTTAAGTGACTCTTCCAAAGCCTGGATTTTCTTGCTGTTTTTGGGAAAATTTTCTTCCAGATACTCCACTTTAGCAGTGAAGTAAGGGTCTTCGGTTAAGGTTTCCGTGATTTTAAATCTTTTCTTTCCTTGGATGATGATAGTTGTATTCCCATCAGGCAACACAATCATCTTTATGATTTTAGCCAAAGTACCAATGTGATAGATATCCTCCCAGGAAGGATCATCGTTCTGTGGATTAATCTGGGCACATACCCCGATCATCTTATCCCCTTTTTGCGCTTTTTTTACAAGCTTGATTGATCGCTGTCTGCCGACCGTAATCGGAATTACTACTCCAGGAAATAAAACAGTATTCCTTACAGAAAGTATGGGAATTGCTTCTGCATAATTCTCAGGTTGGGAGAGGTTTTCCTCCTCATCATCAGTGATCAATTGAATGAGGTCCCCCTCGGAGGCATAATCCCCTTCCATAAGTGATTGAAATAATTGGTTTTCGAATTTATTCATAAAGGACAATATGACAGTCGTCTTGTCATGTTAACATCAAAATATACTAGACCCCTCAATTTAAGAAGGTTCTTTATATTAAACCAATGTATATGCCAATGTTTATACAATAACAAATTGGCAGGTTTTATAAAAAAAAGGGAAAGGCTTTGGCCATTCCCTATTTTAGCTAATAGAATTTCAATGGATAATTTTTTATGTGGTAAAAATTTTCAGGATATCATTCCCAATGGCAAATACCATCAGGGCCAATAACAAAACCATACCGACTTTTTGCGCATTTTCAAGGAATTTATCAGATGGAGCCTGACCGGAAACCATTTCATATAGCAAGAACATCACATGTCCCCCGTCCAAAGCCGGAATTGGCAGTAAGTTCATAAAGGCAAGGATCATGGAAATCAACCCTGTAATACTCCAAAATTTAACCCAGTCCCAGCGTTTGCCATAAATTTTAGCCATACCTATCGGTCCACTGACATTTTTTGCAGATACCTCCCCGGTAAACATCTTCCCGAGTGCCCTGGCATTGACAATCACGACACCAAATGCCCTTTGCGTTCCTTTTGCAATGGATTCAGAAATGCCATATTTTTGAACGACAGGGTCAAGTAAAGGGGTTATGGCAATTCCAATGGTACCTTCCTTACTTATTACCGCACTTTTTTCAATTTGCTTCCCTTCCCTTTCAATAACTAGGGATGTCTCATTTCCTTTTACCTCCGCAAGTGCCGATTGCAATTCATTAAAATAAGCAATGGACTGATTGTTAACAGCAACAATTTTATCTTTAGGCTGAAGCCCAATAGTAGAAGCTGGACTACCGGACATTACCTCACCAACTTCAAATGGTATCCGTATATTGATGAATTTCATCATGCTTTCCTCATTGGAAAAGGAATTGATGAAACCCCTTGGAATATCAATACGGATCAGTTCACCATCTCTTTCAACAGTATAAAATCCTTCACTGCTCAATAAAGCCTCCCCACTGCTCAGGTCATTGATGCTTCTGTAGGGCTCCCCATTGATATCCAATATTTTATCTCCATCCTGAAATCCGATCATTTTTCCGATATCATAGGCCACTATGCCATGCTCTATGATCTGATCCCTGGAATAATAAGTTTCCCCTTTTTGATAAACCAAAACCACAAATATCACAACTCCGGTAATCACATTGACTATAATACCGCCTAGCATCACTATCAGCCTTTGCCAAGCCGGCTTTGAACGGAACTCCCAAGGTTGAGGGTCCGAGCTTAATTGCTCTGTATCCATGGATTCATCCACCATGCCGGAGATTTTCACAAATCCACCTAAAGGAATTGCACCAATGGAATATTCTGTTTCTCCCCATTTGAATCCCACAATTTTCGGAGGGAAACCAATAGAAAATTTTTCGACCCGCATACCAAACATTTTTGCCGTCAGGAGGTGTCCCAACTCATGCAGACCGACTAAAATTGACAATCCCAGTATCAACTGGGCCACCATAATAAGTGTATCCATTATACTTTACTTCTAATTAATTCCTGTGTAATTTTTCTGGACATTCTGTCCGTTTCTATGTAATCTTCCAGACTTGGGTGAAGAATAAACTCCGCTTTTGCTATTGTTTCTTCTATCAGGTCTGACATTTCTATAAATCCAATTTCATCCCGCAAAAATGCGGCCACAGCGATTTCATTTGCTGCATTTAATATACAGGGTACGTTCCCACCCTTCTCTAATGCTTCAAATGCCAGTTTTAGGTTACGAAAAGTTTCCATATCCGGTTGCTCGAAGGTGAGATTAGGATACTTTGCAAAATCAAAACGAGGGAAATCAGCTTTCAACCTATCAGGGTAAGACAATGCGAATTGAATAGGGATACGCATATCCGGCAGTCCGAGTTGCGCTTTAATGCTGCCATCTTCAAATTGTATAAGGGAATGAATAATGGACTGTGGATGCACTACCACCTCAATTTGGTCTTTGCTGACACCAAACAGCCATTTGGCCTCAATTACTTCCAGGCCTTTATTCATCAAGGAAGCCGAGTCGATGGTGATTTTTGCGCCCATATCCCAGTTGGGATGTTTAAGGGCCTGCTCTTTGGTCACATTCAACAAAAAGTCTCTGTTTTTTCCTCTAAACGGACCGCCTGAAGCTGTGAGAATTATTTTTTCTATAGGATTATGGAACTCACCTACAAGACATTGGAAAATGGCTGAATGTTCCGAGTCCACAGGATAAATATTCACCCCCTTTTCGCTGGCCAATTGGGTGATCATTTCCCCTGCCACCACCAGAGTTTCCTTATTGGCCAATGCAATTTGTTTTCCAGCAGAAATGGCATGAATGGTTGGAAGCAATCCTGAGTATCCCACCAAGGCGGTCAGAACCACATCGATTGTTTCCATTTCAACCACCTGATTCAAAGCATTTTCCCCGGCATATACCTTGATGTCATCTGCTAGCAGGGCATCTTTTACTTTATGGTATAATGACTCATTGGCGATTACTACACAATTGGGTTTAAATTCCAATGCCTGCTGGATCAATAAATCGGCATTGTTTTGTGCAGTCAGCACTTCTACCTCAAACTTGTCCGGATGTGATTTTATAACATCCAGCGTCTGGGTCCCAATGCTTCCTGTGGAACCTAAAATGGCTACGCGTTTTTTTTCTGACATGAAATATTTAACCAAGTCCGGGGTATTAATGCTGCAGCTAACCCCAACAATCTGACAAAATTACAAGGAAGATGGACTTTTCCTTCTTATTTTTTTGTCTTTTTGAAAAGAGATAACTTTGGCACACAATTTAAAGAAGAATTTTTTGAGCTTTCATTTTATTTAACCTAAAAATTACAAATTCGTTATGGAGGGAATGATGAAAAATGTAAAAATTATCTTGGTGGCTTTTTGTGCAGGTTTAGCGGGGGCCTGGGCTTTCCAACAGTTTGGCATTAATACCACAACTGAACCTTTTTCAGGCAATTCAATAGAAAAAAATGAACAGCCGGGTTTTCAGGTAAATTATGAAAAAAATGAGAATATGGAGAATTTGGCTAATTCTCCCATTTCCTTTGTGGATGCCTCCGAAAAAAGCACCCCTTCGGTAGTCTTTATTAAAAACTTTGCCGGTACCGATCAAAGGCGCTATAGCATGTTTGATTATTTCTTTGGTACTGGCCCAACACAGCGGGTAAGCACAGGTTCCGGGGTAATCATCAGTACTGACGGCTATATTATTACCAACAATCACGTCATTGATAGGGCAGAAACCATCGAGGTGGTTCATCAAAAAAGAACCTATCCTGCAAAACTTATTGGAACCGATAAAAACACAGATATCGCAGTCTTGAAAATAGAAGCAATTAACCTTCCTGCTATCAAACAGGGTAGCAGTAGGGATCTCAGGATCGGAGAGTGGGTGATTGCAGTTGGAAACCCATTTAATCTGACTTCAACCGTCACGGCAGGAATTGTATCCGCTAAGGAAAGGCAGATCAATATTCTGGGAGGGGAATTCCCCTTGGAATCTTTTATACAAACTGATGCACCTATCAACCCTGGAAATTCGGGTGGGGCACTGGTCAATATTCATGGCGAATTGGTAGGCATCAATACAGCTATTTTGTCAAGAACCGGTTCATATACAGGATATGGTTTTGCAGTTCCTATTGATATTGCAATGAAAATCTCCAATGACCTGATTCAATTTGGAGAAGTTCAAAAGGCAATACCTGGTATTGATGTGGTAGAAATCACTCCTGAATTAGCTGAAGAAATGAAATTAAAAACATTGGATGGCGTCATTGTAACCCATGTTATACGCAATGGAGCAGGGGAAAAAGCGGGCTTACAAAGAAATGACGTCATTACAAAAATCAATAGTGCCAATATTACAGGGAAAGGAAGTTTTGAAGAATCAATTTCCTACTATCATCCAGGGGATAAAATCAAAGTAGATTTCCAAAGAAACGGCGAAAGCCGGTCTGTTCAATTGACGCTTCAAAATCTTGAAGGAGGGACAGGAATTATAAAAAGAGAGTTTTATTCTTCAAATCTTCTTGGAGCAAGGCTTGAAGCGGTCAATACCATAGAAAAAGACAGGTTAGGAATTCCTCATGGCATAAAAATCACCGGAATGACAAGAGGTTTTCTAAGGGAATTGGGATTGAATAATGGGTTTGTGATAACATTTATCAATGGGGAGTCTGCTAAAAACCCTGAAACTGTAGGGAAATTCCTGGAAAGCTTTAGTGGAAGATTGAGACTGGAAGGGGTATCTCCAACAGGGCAAGCCTTTATGCAATCCTACAGTGTCAGGTAAATTATTTTTTGTAACTTATAGCAAAATGATAAAATCATGAAACCTGCGCCACCCAACTGTGAAAAATGCTTTCTGGATTTCCAGGATGCCCTTGAGGAATTGGAGGTGAATATCCAATTGGGTAAACAACATGATTTGGAGGAAAAATATCAAAAGAAGATCATCCGCTCATTTGAAGTGACACATGAACTGGCCTTGAAAACTATCGGAGAGTATCTAAAAAAAATGGGACGGCCAGCGATTTTAGGACCTAGGGATATCACAGTTGAAGCCTTTAACGAAGACCTTATCGATGATGGTAAAGCATGGTTGGATATGATCATTGATAGGATCAAATTCGGACCCCTTTATGTAGAAGATTACCAGAGGGAGCTTACCGAAAACATAAATAGGAAATATTTCAGGATGCTATTGAATTTTGAAAGAAAAATGAAAGAAAAAATGAATTAGAAAAAATAATTCATCCTTCTTGTAGCACAAATGCCAAACTTTTCGTCGGGATGATAACAAGAACCTTAATTTCTGTCTTATGAATGCCACGAAAAAGCGAATCCTTCTCATTCTTAATTGGCCTGTGTACATCATTTTGGCCATGGCCATGTTTTTGACTTTACCTTCCTGTCATGATGAAGTGAAAAGCACTTTTACCTACCGTACCATGATTCCGGTATTTCTTGAAATGAGTACTGTTAGGCAAGCCGATATTATCATTGAACCCGGGAAACAACTGGATAATCCCGGAAAGATTTACCTGTTTGGAGATTACCTGTTCATCAATGAACCTCAAAAAGGGATACATATTCTTGACAATTCAAATCCCTCTTCCCCTATAAACTTGAATTTCATCAATATCCCCGGCAATGTGGACCTGGCCATCAACAGTAATATTTTATATGCAGACAGCTATGTGGATTTACTGGCCTTTGATATAAGCAATGTAAAAGATATAAAGTTGGTAAAAAGACAGGAAAACGTATTTGAACATATGTTCACTGATATGGCGCGAAACATAATCCTGACTTTTAAGGACACTGTTATTACTTCCGAATCAGAAATCATGTGGGGCTGGACAGGTCGTCCCGGAATGTGGATGACCATGGAATCCTCTGCAGTATCGCGGTCCGGAGATTCACAAAGTTATGGACAAGGTGGTTCTATGGCACGATTTACTTTAATGAGCGGACACCTTTATGCGGTAGATGAATATAGTTTGAGGGTATTTGATGTACGGGTAGAGGATGACCCAAAGCATTTAAAGAATATAAATCTGGGCTGGGGAATTGAGACCATTTTTCCATTCCAGGATAAATTATTTATAGGTTCAAATACAGGAATGCATATTTATGATGCCAGCATTCCGTCTGAACCAAAAGTTATGGCTGTTTATGAACACATCACTGCCTGTGACCCTGTGGTGGTCAATGAAAAACATGCTTTTGTCACCCTAAGATCCGGTATGCTTTGCAGAATGGGAGTTGATGAATTACAGGTAGTGGATATCCGTAACCCTTATGATCCCAAACTGGTAAAGGCCTACCCTATGCTTAACCCCCATGGACTGGCCTTGGCAGGAGATTACCTTTATTTAGCAGAAGGAAAACATGGGCTGAAAAGCTTCAATGTGGCAGATGTATTCAATATTGACAAAAATCAATTGGAATTTCTCAAAAGTATGAAGTCAGTGGATATCATTCCCGGTCCCAAATCCTTGATCGTGATCGGGCCGGATGGCGTTTGCCAATTTGATTATACAACGCCCGCTGTACTTAAACCTTTAAGCTGCATTCAGGTGAAAAATCCAGTTGTGGTCTGATAATCCATCTATCCTCCAAAGATTTCAAACTTTAGGAGGGTTTTCTAAATTCATCCCATCTTCATGAAGTATCTTATTCCTCTTGTCCTTATTTTGTGTATAAATGTTGAGCAAGGCCATGCACAACACAAAGCATTCATGAATCATACTGATTTTGGGCTGACTTTTGGTCAGGTGAAAGTTTGGGAAGGTAATTATGATCCCAGGTTTAATTTTACATTTCAAAGCTTTAACGGGGCAAGGATAAATACCAATCATGCCATAGGATTTCTAATTGGAGTGGACACTTATCCCAATCTGACCCTAATGCCTTTGGCATTTGGTTGGAGGGGGTTCCTTGAAAAAGGAAAAAGAACTTCCCCCTTTTCATCCTTGGATTTGGGATATGGTTCTGCTTGGATGGAAAAAAGGACAGTTAATGAATTTTCAGAACAATGGTATGAAGGAGGCTTTTACCTAAGTCCTGCCTTTGGTATAAAAAGAAATTCAAAAAAAGGCAGCCATGCATTTACCTGGAGTATTGGTTACAAGAGACAATATGCCTCATTTTATGATGGAATCAAGGATTTGTCCGCCGGGTTTTCTCAGACTTCAAATGACTTGCCTCCTGGCTTCTCTTCTGTTCGTCAAGAAGCCTATATTTTCAATAGCCTTTTTGTCAAATGGGGAATTATTTTTTGATCATTAGCGCATAAATACATCATAAATATTTTTTTAGCAGCCCAACAATACTTAGTTCCTCCACTTTCCCCCTCCAACATAAAAACCCAAAGCTATTCCTAAATAACTGTTGGCCGTTTCTCCAATTACATTTCCTTGAAGATTAATCAAATCCGATTTCGGTACAAAATTATAATCCATTGAAAGCCTGAATTTTCCTGCTTCAAAACCGGCCCGCAGAACAGGGGCAAATGATGAATTTCCCGATAAAGTACCATAATCATCCGGATCTACAGAAGAATCTATTTCAAAACTGCCAAAAGACATAAAGCCTATACCACCCCCTATAAATGGCGCA
>Ga0114946_10002856_pt1 | contig 11779 bp, 12 predicted proteins | sample WalLakDeSediment_FD_88676 | JGI IMG/M metagenome (GOLD analysis project Ga0114946, IMG submission 88676) | Lake sediment microbial communities from Walker lake, Nevada to study Microbial Dark Matter (Phase II) - Walker Lake 11/02/13 Deep Sediment | ecosystem: Environmental > Aquatic >...
CTCTTAAAAAAGAAGAAAAATTAAAGAGGGCTAAAGAAAGAATTATTTCAGATAAAAATATTCAAGAAAAAGAATCTGAAGAAGAATCAGAAATCATCGAAGGGGGAGAAATAATGGAATTAGCAAATCCAGATGATGAAATGAGTGATGAAGAATTTAGTGATGAAGAAGAATAAAAGTATCTCTATTCGTAAAAATAAATATTTTCTAAAAGAATTAATGTATTCTCCTTAACCCAACATTTATTAATATGTATTCATTTTTTTATGTATGATTATAAAAGAGGTTTCTGCAAAATCAGTTTTAGATTCTCGTGGAGATAAAACAATTTTAGTTTCTATTAAAACAAATGTTGGAAATTTCCCTGCAAGTTCTCCAACAGGAAAATCTACTGGTAAATACGAAAAAAAAACATATAAGAAAAGTCTTGAGGGGGATATAAAAACAATAAAAAAATTTAGCGATTATTTTTCAGAAGATAATATAGAAAATTTTGATGATTTGCGAAGAATAGAAGATATTGTTGGAAATAATATTGGGGCTAATACTCTTTTTGCATTAGAATCTGCTGTTTTAAAAGCAATTGCAAAAGAACAAAAAAAACAAGTTTGGGAATTAATTAATCCAGAAGCTAAAAAAATGCCAAGACTTGTAGGAAATTGTGTTGGGGGAGGAAAACATAGTGATGCAGAAAAAAAACCAGATTTTCAAGAATTCTTATTGATTCCAAAATTAAGTTCTGTAAAAAAATCTTTTGAAAAAAATAAAGAAGCTAAAGAAAATATTGAAATGTTTTTAAAAAAAGAAGATGAAAAATTTAGAAGCCAAAAAAATGACGAAGATGCTTGGATGACTTCTTTAAATGAAAAACAAGTCCTTGAAATTCTTGAAAAATTAAAAATTCCTTTAGGACTTGATGTCGCTAGTTCGAGTTTTTATAAAAGAAAAAAATACAATTATTTTAATCCTAAATTAGATAGAACTAATGAAGAACAATTAAGTTATCTCTCAAATGTTATTGCTAATTTTAATCTATTTTATATTGAAGATCCTTTTCAAGAAGAAGATTTTGAAAGCCATGCTAAACTTTTGAAAAAATTTCCAGATAGATTAATTGTGGGGGACGATTTAATAGTCACAAATTATAAAAGATTAAAAAAAGCTATAGAAAAAAAAAGCATAAATGGGCTTATTGTTAAACCAAATCAAACAGGTTCTTTATTGGAAGTAAAAGAGGTTTGCAAATTAGCAAAAGAGAATAATATTAAACTTATTTTTTCTCATAGAAGTGGAGAAACAGAAGAAAATATTTTGGCAGATTTGGCTTTTGGTTTTGGTGCAGATTTTTTTAAATGTGGAATTACTCAAAAAGAAAGAGAAACAAAATTAAAAAGATTGATTGAAATAGAGAAAAAATTATAGAAATTTTTATTATTAGGTTTATAGTATTAAAGTCTTGATTAAATAGTTGCTAAATGATAATAGAAAACTTTTATAAACTAATTTTTCTCTGAATTCTTATGGATCTTGTTAAAGGTATTAAAGAAAATCTAGAAAAAGGCGTTGAAGCAGTTAAAGAAATAGTTGAAGATGGAGTAGAATTATTTGAAGAAGGAATTGAAAAAGTTAAAGAAATTTCTGAAGATGTTAAAGAAAAAATTGTTGGTGAAAAAGAACCAAAAATAAAAAATATTTCTAAAAAATCAAAAAAAGAAGATGGGTTTGAAGAGAAAACAAATGTAGATTTAAAAAAATTAGCTGAAGCAGAATCTTTAGAAGGAACAGAAGAAGCAAAATCTTTGGAGGAAAAGAAAAAAGCAATTTTAGAAAAAGCTAAGAAACTTTCTAAAAAAATAGATGTTACAACTTCTGAAGAATTGAAAGAAAAAATCAAAATTAAGAAAAGAACAGATATGCTTCTTCCTCTTGAAGAATATGTTAAAGTAGGAATTTATCTTGGAACAAAAGTTGTTACTCCAGATATGAAAAACTTTGTTTATAGAAGAAGAGCAGACGGGTTAGCAATTTTCAACACAGATTTAATTGATGAAAAACTAAAAGAAGGTATTGAATATTTATCTAAATTTGAGGCGAAAGATATTGTCCTGGTTTGTAAAAGACAAGCAGGATGGAAAGCTGCAACTTTGTTTGCCAAATTTACTGGAATAAGAACTTTTACAAAAAAATATCCCGCAGGAATTTTAACAAATACTCAACTTCCTAATTTTTTTGAAAATAAATTAACTATTGTGACAGATTCTTGGATTGATAAAAATGCCTTGAAAGATACTTTGATAGTTAAGAAAAATATTTTAATGATTTGTGATACAAATAATTTTTCTAAAGGAGCTGACCAAATTATAATTGGAAATAATAAAAGCCCAAAAAGTTTAGGTGTAATTTTTTATTTGTTGGCAAAAGGTTATTGTAAATCAAAAGGAATTGATGTTAATATCCCTGATTTAGAATGGTGGACTTCTGAAGAAGATAATTAATAATAATCTTTATAAATAATATTTACTAATTTTTGAAATGCCTTACACAAGACCTATTCAAGATACTTTATTCTGTTTTGCTAAAATCTGTGATAACAAAAATGAATTGCCTACTTTTAATGGAAAGGAATTAAAAGGTTTTTTTGAAAAAATCAAAAAAGATTATTCGGGTATTTTTGAAGACGTTACAGAGAACCGAATTAATGATGAATTAACTCCATTGAAAATGTCTAAGTTAATAAAATGGATTGCTCCAGATGAGCATCCTTTTCTTTTAGATAAAGCAGCTCTTCTCTATTATAATAAGTTTAAAGAGAAGTATAACCCAGATATAATGGACGTTGCCAAAAAATTTTATAATCAATTGGGTTGTAATTTAGAGGGGATTCCCGGAAAACATACTAAGATAGTGAAGGATTAAATCTTAAACCATAACCAACTTTTTTCTGGTTTAGCCTGTTTGTTGATAAGTTTTTGGATTTCAATTCATGATTAATTCTTCAGTAATAACCCTCAAAATGTTTATAAATTTCGATATCTCAAAATTTATATCCCAGTATCACAATTAAAATTGTGGTGAAAGGAGTAAAATAAGATGAACAGACTACAAAAAATGCTGATTACACGAGGAATATTATTTAGATTGGCAATATCAACAAAAGAGAATCCAAGTTTATTCTAAAGAGATAATTAAATACAATAATTCTTATAAACTAATTAAAAAGTAAATTTATATGTTATTTGAAGAAAAAGAATTTATTTCAACATGTCAACTTTGCAAAGAGATTTACCAGAATTATCTTTTACTTGAAACGTCAACTGAGAAATCTAAAAAAATATTTTATGCAAAATCATTAGGTAATGTATTAGAAACATATTCTAAAACCGTTCCAAGTAAAATCAGAGAAGAAATTGGAATTGACAAAAAAAAATTAGAAGCAATTATCAGATTAAACCTTAAACAATAACCAACTTTTTTCTGGTTTGTTTCCGTAAGAAGTTTTTACGAGAACATAATTTCCTTTAAGTTTTTTTCCGTGAAGAGTAAATTCAATTTTTTTGGAATCTTTTTCTTTTAATTCATAAGTTCCATTGTCCCAAATTTCTACTTTTCCTGCGCCATAATTTCCTTCTGGAATAATTCCTTTAAAATTTGCATAAGATAAAGGATGGTCATCAACTTGTATTGCTAATCTTTTTGTTCCTTTTGATTTTGGTGGCTGTTTTGGAACTGCCCAAGATTTTAGAACACGATTCATCTCTAATCTTAAATCCCAATGAAGATGTGTTGCGCGATGTTTATGAATTACAAAAATTTTTGAAGATATTTTTTTCTTAGAAGATTTTGGTTCTCCAGATTTTTTCAAATTCCTCTTTTTTTTATATTCTACTAAAGACATAAATATTATAATCTAATTATTTTTATAAAGTTATTCTTATTTTTTATATTCCAAGAAAAATTATTAAAGTACTTGAATAAATGAAAAAAGAAGGAGTTTAAAAAAGATTTATATTTTAATTAATCTATAGATATCTTTATTTGAAAATATCTGAAAAAATAAGATTTCCTGGAAAGATTTTATCTTTTTATAGCACTTTAAAAACCCAAATGGATATTTATTAAAAACAAAATATTATGCCAAAATATGCTAAAAAAGTTATTTAACTTTAGAAAATTTATTGGATTTATTTCCTAAAAAATTCTGGAATAAAGAGAAGGAACTGTTATTTGAAGAATTAGAAATAATAATTAAAAAAGAATTAATTGCCGACGAGAATTCGCCCCGAAACATTTAAATACCTTTTATTTATTTGATATATAATTTAAGATGAGTACTTTAATCAAACATACGAATATTAAGGTATGATGTATGTAGAAGTCATAGTTGTAATTCTAAAGCCAATATTAAAATATTAATTAAGTAGCCAATAGTTAGGAGATGTGTGAAGTGTTCTTGATGATACCGTCGAGAATGCGCGGAGCTAAATTTTATGATTTAGTGATGAAGTTTTAAATCCAGTTGATCCTGCTGGCGGCTGCGGCTATCTGGTTTGTGCTTAGGCATGCAAGTTTTTTGCCTATTTTCTTTGGAAATTGGGTAAAGGCAAACTGCTCAGTAACACGTAGCTAACCTAACCTTAAGTCAAGGATAACCTCGGGAAACTGAGGATAATACTTGATAAAAGATATACCCTGGAATGATTTATCTTCAAAATTCGAGCTTAAGGATGGGGCTGCGGCTGATTAGGTTGTTGGCGGAGTAATAGCCCACCAAGCCTGTGATCAGTAAGGGCTCTTAGCGGAGAGGCCCTGAGAGGGAATCTGAGACACTATTCCCACTCCTACGGGAGGCAGCAGTCAAGAATATTTTGCAATGCACGAAAGTGTGACAAATTGAGCCAGAGTGCTTTTCATATGAAAAGCTTTTATGAAATGTAAAAAGTTTCATGAATAAGGACTGGGTAAGACGAGTGCCAGCCGCCGCGGTAATACTCGCGGTCCAAGTCGCAGCCACATTTATTTGGTCTAAAACATCCGTAGCTTGCTTGAAAAGTTTCTTGTGAAATCTTATTGCTTAAAAATAAGGCGGGCAAGAAGTACTTTCAAGCTAGAGACTGGAAGACGTAAGAAGTACGATTAAAGTAATGGTAAAATATGTTAATCTTAATCGGACTCACAACAGCGAAGGCATCTTACGAGGACAGTTCTGACAGTAAGGGATGAAGGCTAGGGGCGCAAAACGGATTAGATACCCGTGTAGTCCTAGCAGTAAACACTGCACACTAAACATTAGTACCTCTTCGGGAGGTATTGGTGCTGAAGGGAAGCCGAGAGTGTGCTACCTGGGAAGTATAGTCGCAAGGCTGAAACTTAAAGGAATTGGCGGGGAGACACTACAACAGGTGACGCGTGCGGTTCAATTAGATTATACACCGTGAACCTCACCAGGACCGACAGCAGGATGAAGGTCAGTCTGAAGGGCTTACCTGACACGCTGAGAGGAGTTGCATGGCCGACGTCAGCCTGTGCCGTGAGGTGACCTGTTAAATCAGGTAACAGGCAAGACCCACGTACATATTTACTATTGAACTATATGTAGATTGCCTTGGTAACGAGGATGAAAGTGTGGGCTACGTTAGGTGAGTACAGCCCGAATGCCCTGGGCAACACGCGCGCGTCAACGGTGAATACAACGAGATGCAACTCTGAAAAGAGAAGCTAATCTCCTAAAGTTCATCTCAGTCCAGATTGAGGTTTGTAACTCAGCCTCATGACGCTGGAATCTGTAGTAATCGTTTGTTATCAGCGAACGGTGAATACGTCACTGTCTCTTGCACACACTGCCCGTCAAACCAACCAAGTTTGGTTATGGTGAAACCCTTCGGGGGAGAACCTTGGCTAGACAAGGTAGGTTAAGTCGACACAAGGTATCTGTAGGGGAACCTGCAGATGGATCACCTCCTATAATTATTTTAGATTATGCTCTTACCTCTACATACACATCTTATATTAGATAAGATAATACGAAAAAATTAAAAACATGCAGGGGTTTAACTCCTCATTGGGCCCATAGTCTAATGGTAGAATACGTCCCTTGCACGGATGAGATCCGCGTTCGATTCGCGGTGGGTCCATTCAAATTTAATTAAACAAAATGATAACTGAAGATGATTCCAATAGAATTGAAAGTAATTGTAGAGGGAACTCTACTTGGGAAAATCAAAATGGAAATTATAAATCAATCAACTACTGAAATCAAAGAAAATAATTTTTTGCTTCCGGGAAATTGGTTCGCAACACCAGAATATATTAAAGAAACTCTTGAAAGAAAAATTCAAGACGATTACAAAGGAAATAAAGTTGCTGTTGCATACATTTAAAAATACTCAATAAAATAAAAATACCGAGATAAAATAACAATAAAAAATAATCATACTCAACAAATGAGAAATGGTGCAGTAGATAATCTATTGTATCAGATTGAGAACATTCAATCGTTAAATATGTTCAATGAAATAAGTAACGGAAAATCCCACTTATTTGAAAAATTGTAAAATTTTTCAAAAAAAATATTAATTTTAGAAGACAATATTACTATTTATACTGTTAGATGGATAGCTTGGTTTTGGTTTTGATGAAGGACGTGGCAAGCTGCGAAAAGCTTGGGGGAGTTGCATGCAAGCTTTGATCCCAAGATCTCCGAATGCGCCGAGAGGCGGAAATACGCCGGGAATTGAAACATCTTAGTACCGGCAGGAAAAGAAAATAATAATGATACCCTTATTAGCAGCGAGCGAAAAGGGTAGAGGGCAAGCTGAATCTACTTTTGAAAAGAAGTTAGAGATGTGGTGAGGAAAGTCTAATGAATCGAAAAAAAATTTTCTGGAACGAAATACCTCAGAGGGTGATAGTCCCGTATTTGAAGATTCTATGATGGAACTTAAAAAGAGTAGGGCTTCCTGGATTGGAGGTCTGAATATAGGAGGATTAACTCCTAACCCTAAATAAAACCAAAGTCCGATAGCGTACTAGTACCGCGAGGGAAAGCTGAAAAGAACTCTTAATAGAGGATGAAAAGATTTGAAATCTAACAGTTACAGTTTGTTACTGGTCTTAACTGCTTTTGCAGAAAGATTTGTAACGTACGTTTTGAAAAACGGGCCAGGGAGTTTTTCTATATGGCAAGGCTAACTTTTTAAAAGGTAACCAGAGCGAAAGCAAGTCTGAAAAGGCGTTAGTCATATGGAGAAGACCTGAAGCCAGATGATCTATTCATGGGTAAGATGAAGTCTTTCGAAAGGAGGATGGAGGTCTGAACCGCTGTTGTGGACATGCACTTGGATGACCTGTGAATAGGGGTGAAAAGCCTATCTAATCTGGCGATGGCTGGTTCCTGCTGAAATATGCCTACGTATAGTCTTGTCTAGTTTGTTAATGGTGTAAAGTACGGATAGAACTTGCAGGGGCTAATGCTTACGGAGTTCTTTCCAACTCAGAAACTATTAACTGCATAGGACAGGAAACAGGGATGGTATGTAAGATACTATTCCAAGACCCGAACAAGGGAGACCAAAGTTAAGGTCCCAAAATTTATGCTAAGTGTAACAAAAGGAGTCTTAAACCTGAGACACTAGGGATGTAAGCCCAGAAGCAGCTATCATTTAAAGAAAGCGTAACAGCTCACCTATTGAGGTTCAGGGCCCTGAAAATGGACGGGGCTAAAGCATAATACCGATACTTTGGAGACACTCAGATGAGTGTTCTGGTAAGCAGGCGTCTTTTCTGCGCAGAAGTTTTTCCGAGAGGAAGAGTGGAGCGGGAAGGAATGAGAATCCTGGTAATAGTAAGATGTGATTTTTCTGAGAATGAAAAATGTCGAAAGAGCAAGGTTTCCTTGGCAATATATGTTAGCCAAGGGTTAGTCAGGCCCTAAGTTGTATCTTAACTGCGTACGACGATGGATGACAGGTTAATATTCCTGTACTGATTAAGTTTTACATAGTATGATTTGCTTTCGGATAAATGAGCATTCGAAAGGATGTTTTAATAAAGAAATTTGTCGAGGGTAATCCTAAGACGCAAATGAATTTATTGGATAAAATCGTTGATTCCAAGAGCCAGTGAAAAGATTATACTCTTAATTTAATTAACTGTACCCACAACCGGCACTGGTGCTCTGGCTGAGTAGGCCAAGACATGAAAGGGAAACCCAATTAAGGGAATTCGGCAATATTGGTCCCGTAACTTCGGTTGAAGGGATGTCTATTTTTGTGTTTTTCGAAAGTTAGATGCATTAATAGATCACAGTAACAAGGACGGCCCGACTGTTTACCAAAAACGTAGCCAAGTGCTAATCTGAAAAGACTTGTATACTTGGTGAGACCTGCCCAGTGGTGGTGTCTCAAACTCCTTTTCAAGGGAGCTAAGGTCCATCAAACGGCGGGGGTAACTATGACCCTCTTAAGGTAACGTAATACCTTGTCATCTGAATGGTGACTTGCATGAATGGTTTAACGAGGTTGTCGCTGTCCCTAATTGGTGCCTTCTGAAAATATTTTTCCGGTGCACAGACCGGAGACACCTAGTGGGAAGCGGAGACCTTGTGGAACTTTACTGCAACTTGTTGTTGTGGTTTTAATAAAAACGCATAGCATAGGTAGGAGCGTCGAGACTGTCATTTTGGTGGCAGAGGAGTGAACCTTGTAATACTACCCATTTTTCTTAAAACTGCTTATTCTTTATGAAGACAGCATCAGGCGGGCAGTTTGGCTGGGGCGGCACCCTGTCGAAAAGATATCGATAGGACCCAAAGACAAACTCATCTAGCTTGGAAATCTAGAGTTGAGTGCGAGGGCAAAAGTTTGTTTAACTGTATTTTGAAAAGTAAGGAATGCAGAGGCGAAAGCCGGGCCTAGTGAACCCACGTGCTTTTTTAATAGAAGCCGTGTCTGATAGAAAAGTTACCCCAAGGATAATAAGGTGGTCGCCCCCAATAGTCCGAATTGACGGGGCGGTTTGCTATTTCGCTGTCGGCTCTCCCTATCCTGCGCGTGCAGAAGCGTGCAAGGGTGTCGGAGTTCACGCATTAAAAGGGATCGTTAGCTGGGTTAAGAACGTCGCGAGACAGTTTGTATGATATCTACTAGGTGTGTTATTGTCTGAGTGGAACAAGTTTCTAGTACGAGAGGAACGGAACTTGGATGCCTCTGGTGAGCAGTTGTCATTTGGCAGGCTGCATAGCTACGCATTAAATGGATAAGAGCTGAAAGCATCTAAGCTCGAAGCCATCCGCAAAACGAGACAATTAAGGCCGTCAAAGAAGATGACGTCGATAGAGTTCTTGTGTAAGATTCAAGTGCGCAAGTGCGAGAATTTCAGCATAGAACTACTAAAAGCCTTACTTTAATATTGTCAAAAAATTAAGGGATTTTCCGTTACTTATTGATTGTTTTAAATGATAATTAAAATATTAGGATTAACAGATTTTTTTATTGGAATAATAATATTATTTCATGGAATTTTTAAAATAGTTCCAAATGAATTTTTAGTTTTATTAGGAATTATTTTAGTGATAAAAGGACTGATGTTTATTTCTAGTTTAAATATTGTGAGTATTTTAGATATTGTTTTTGGTTTAATAATTATTTCTTTTATAATTATAGAAGTTCCTTTTTTTGTAAAAATAATTATTTCTATTTTCTTAATTCAAAAAGGATTTTTTAGTTTGAAAAATTAATTGATAAAATGATAGAATTTGTTAAAAGATTAGTAGAGTAATTATTTCTTTAATTCTTTTTGATTTAAAAAAATCATAACTACTGCCCCAATAATAAATATCCAATCAACAAAAAAAGTCAACGCTAAAAATCCCAATGCGATTAAAGAATAAAAGATTACTTTTGGATTTGGTTTATTCATATAAATTCTCTCTCAGATTCTTCTTTTAATTTAGTTAAATCCTCTGGAATCCTATATTCTATCCAACGAACTTTCTTTTTATCAATAACATCTTTTAATTTTTTTTCAGAAGAAGAAAGTTTTGATTTTCCACTTTTAACTTCAACAAATACAACTTCATTAATATTTTTTTCATCCATTCCTTTAAACACTATAAAATCTATTGGCTTTCCAACAAACCTGCATTCTGTAGGAAGATATTCAAAATTAGGTAAAAAAGGTGCAAGATTTTCTGAGAATTGTCCTCCTAAAACTGCACGAGATTTCATGATTGCATCTTTTCTATGTATTGGTAATTCTGTTTCCCAAAATTTATTTCTCTTAAATGCACCTGTTTTATAACCAATCCAATAAGCAACACCTAAACCAATTAAAAATAAAATTGTTGCTACTATTACTTCAATCATAAAAAAACAAAACAGAAATCTTATTTAATTCTTTCTATAAAAAGAAAAAATTAGGGTTTTATTTCTTCATTAATTTAGATGCTATAAGTACTAACGCAGAAATACCCACTAAGATATAAACTATGTTAGATAACAATGAACCTGTTCCTAAAAATGTTGCAACAAGATCGAAGTTAAAAGCACCAACAAGACCCCAGTTAAGACCACCTATCAAAACCAAAATCCAAGCTATTGATTTAACTATACTTTTCATTTTACACCTCCTTTCATCTTTTTATTACGTTAAATCAGTTTAAAAATTATTCTGAAATGCGATTAAATAATTTAACGCTCCAGCGAAGCTGACCCAAGCCAAGTAAGGAAATAATAAATAAGCTGATTTTTTATTTATTTTCCAAGTAACAAAAATCATCGACACTATTGAAGGTAATAATAATAAAATTAATTCAAAAAATGCCCATGTAGGATTTTTCAAGGTAAAAAAAAGAACACTCCAGAGAACATTAAATAAAAAATTTATTCCAAAAACTATCGCTATTTTTTTTCTTGATTTGTTTTCCATCCATGCAAAATATAAGGATAATGCTATCAAGAAAAAAAGAACATTCCAAACAATTGGAAAAACCCAATTTGGAGGAGTTAAATTTACTTTAATACTTTCATACCAAAGAGAATTCGTATTCTGAGACGTAAAAATGCTTCCTAAAAAAGCCACGGCATAAACAAGAATCAAACAAATAATCAGAACCTTGAAATTTATTTTTTTCATTTTAATTAAAGAAAATATTTAATCTATACAAAGTAAATCCTAACCAGAGTACAAGAAATAAATATAAAGCACACCATATTTTGGATAGAGGAATAAATCTAGAAAGTTTCTTGAATGTTTTTTTGTACCATTTTTGGGCAAACCATGCAATTAAATTTACGACAGTTGCGTCTATAAAAAATAAATAATAGATTATAGCTTCTAAAGTCACCATCTTATGAATCATAAGAAATTTTAGTTTTTAATATTTTCTATAAACCAAAATTTTCAATTGCCTCTTCTTTTAAAAACCCTATCCTTTTTTATAAAAAAAATATTATCTCTTTAAATTGGTGAATAAAATTCAGATTCTGGTTCCAATAAGAAAATTTATTAAGTTATCTTCTAATCTTTATTTATGATGAAACAGAAAATTTTTAAGATTTTCAAAAAAGCAATAAAGACATTTGAAAATCTTGACAACATTGATTTAACAGCTACTTTTGGAAGCATAACAAAATTTGATGGACTGGATTTTGATGATTTAGATATACTCATAATATCTGATAAAAAATCTCATGATAATTTTATTTTTCATTTACAAAAAAAATTTAGAGAAAAAAATTTGGAACCCTTAGTTTTTGAATTAATACATAAAAAACCTAAAAAA
>Ga0114946_10002857_pt1 | contig 11775 bp, 10 predicted proteins | sample WalLakDeSediment_FD_88676 | JGI IMG/M metagenome (GOLD analysis project Ga0114946, IMG submission 88676) | Lake sediment microbial communities from Walker lake, Nevada to study Microbial Dark Matter (Phase II) - Walker Lake 11/02/13 Deep Sediment | ecosystem: Environmental > Aquatic >...
AACAAGAATTACGGCCAGATATCGGATGAACTGCTGGCCAATGTCGAAGGCAAAACACCCTTGTGGTGGTTTGCCGGCATGACCATAGGCACCATTTTCCTGGCCATCGGTGCCTGGGCCTTCTACCAGTCGCTGCGCTACGGCCTGGGCACCTGGGGGCTTACCAATGCGGTAGGCTGGGGAATGGATATTATCAACTTCGTTTGGTGGATCGGCATCGGCCACGCCGGCACCGCCTTCACCATCTTCTTTCTGGTGTTCAGGCAGAAATGGGCCGGCTCGATCAACCGGGCGGCAGAAGCCATGACGGTATTTGCGGTGATGTGCGCCGGACTTTTCCCACTGATCCACATGGGAAGGCCATGGCTGGCATTCTACATCATGCCCTACCCCAACACCCGCCTGCTGTGGCTCAACTTCAACTCCGCCCTCTTTTGGGATGTGCTGGCCATCAGCACCTACCTGATCACCTCCATCATGCTTTGGTACCTCGGCATGGTGCCCGACCTGGCAACCCTCGCACAACGAACCAAAAACAAAGTGGGGAAATTCCTCTATGGGATGTTCAGCCTGGGATGGGATGGCTCCCTTTATACCTATAACCGCTATGAGACACTGATGAAGTTGCTGGGTGGGTTGGCAGCACCCCTGGTCATCTCCGTGCATACCATCGTGGCACTCGACTTTGCCATATCAATACTGCCCGGATGGCATGCCACCATTCTGCCCCCCTACTTCTTCGTAGGCGCCATCTTCTCGGGCTTCGCCATGGTGCTTACCCTGATGATACTGTTCCGAAAGGCTTTTAACCTGTATGATTATGTAACAGAAAAACACCTTGACAACATCGCCCATGTGCTGAAATACGGCTCGCTCATCATCGGACTCGCATATGCAACCGAGCTGTTCATTGCCTGGTACTCCGGTGTTGAATATGAACTATACACCTTCTTCAACGCCAGGGCCACCGGCACCTTCTCCACAGCATTCTGGGTAATGTTCGTGGCAAACGCCATCGTCCCGCAGCTGTTCTGGTTCAAAAAGGCCAGGCGCAACCTGATCATCCTCTTCTTGGTCTCCATCATCATCAACGTGGGCATGTGGTTCGAACGATATATCATCCTGATCTCATCACTGGCACAGGACTTCCTGCCTTCGAGCTGGACAGCATACCATCCCACAATGGTCGACATTGGCATCTATATCGGGACATTCGGATTGTTTACCTGCGGCATGCTGATGTTTGTCAGGTACATACCGATCATTGCCGTCAATGAGGTGAAACCCATTGCACGTTATTCAAGCAAAATCAACAAAAAAGAGAACAGCCATGGCTAATAAAATCATCACAGCCATTTTCAGCGAAGAATCGTTGTTGCTGCAGGCTTTGAAAAAGCTGAAGTCTGAGGGCGTGAACATAAAAGACATTTATGGCCCCAGCGCCGACCACGAGCTGATAAAAACCCTTACCCGTGAGTCGCGGCTGCCCTACCTGTCGGTTCTCACAGGACTATTCGCCATCATCGGTACATTTGCATTCATCTACTATGTTACTGTGATTGACTACCCGCTGATGTACGGTGGCAAGCCCATCTTCAGCTTCCCGCCCATGGTGGTCATCCTGTTCCTGTTATGCATCCTTGTAACCGGGGGGGTGTCAACCTTTCTCTTTTTGGGAAGGGTGCAGCTATTCCCCGGCAAAGTGGCCAACCTGGCCGGGCCGCGCGTGCTCGATGATCGTTTTTACCTTGTACTCGATCAGAATTTCAACCCGGAAGAGATCAAAGGCTGGCTCACCGAATCGGGCGCTGAAGAAATTATTGAAAAAGAATTGGACGAATAATCCCACGAAGAAATGAAATATAGAAATAATAAATCAGCAATCCCATGCAGTATTTGCCGGCATCTCTGGCCCCCTGCATGGCTTCGTCCACAGCGGTTTGATACAGCAAGGCATCTAAATATGGCCCTGGCATTTTTCATGCTGCTGGCTGTCGCTTCCTGCGACCGAACCCGCATGGACAAGGGCTATGAGTATTTTCCCGACATGGCGCACGGCCCGGCCTATACCACCTATTCCGACAACCCTGCCCTTGAAGACAACCGTACCATGCTGAAACCGGTTGAAGGCACCGTGCCCAGAGACATGATCCCATATCCTTACGAAGCAGGGTTTGATGGCAGGGGAAAAGCCGCCCTCATGGAGAATCCGCTGGTATTTGATGACCGGCTGCTTGAGGAGGGAAGACAGCTGTATAACATCTTCTGCGCCAACTGTCACGGTAATGAGGGCGATGGCAAGGGCAAGCTGCACACCAGCGGCAAATACATCATCCCGCCTACCTCGCTCATCAGCGCTGAAGCCAGGGCCTTTACCTCCGGCGAGGTCTACCACGTGATCACCGCCGGCTGGGGTGTCATGGGCGCACACGGCTCGCTGATCAGGCCCGACGACCGCTGGAAAATCATAGCCTTTATAGAACAAGTTATCCAGGAACAGTAAAAACCCATCCCACTACAGTAAAAACCCATCCCACTGCAGAAAAAACCCATCCCACTATGGACCTAAGCTACAAACCATCCAAGATCATAAAGCTTTTTTCTCTGTTGATGATCATCGTCGGGATTATTGCCATCGTGGCCGGTTTTCTGACCGACCCGGAGCGTACCTGGCCCAATATACTGTTGAACAACATGTACTTTCTGTCCATCAGCATCGGCGCCATGTTGTTTTACAGCATACAGTTTATTACCGGATCATCGTGGTCGGCCATGTTTCAAAGGGTTCCGCTGGCGCTGGGAGGGTTTATTCCGGTGGCTGCCATTGGCATGTTGCTGCTGTTCTTCGGGCTGACCTCCATTTACGAATGGGCGGTGCCCGGTATTACTGAAACCGATAAACTGATCGCCCATAAAGCGCCATTTCTGAATGTACCCTTTTATATGATCCGGATTGTGGTCTATTTCGCCCTGTTCATCCCGCTGTTCCTGGCATTGCGCCGCCTTTCGATCCGGGAAGACACACAACCTGGAACTGCACTTTACCGAAAAAGCAGCCACCTGGCCAAAGTCTTCATCTTTGTGGTGGTATTGTTTTTCTCTCTGGCCGCCATCGACTGGGTCATGACCATCGACGCGCACTGGTACAGCACCCTGTTCGGGTTCAGGGCCATGGTAACCAGCATCTATTTCGGCGTGGCCGCTATCGTTTTGCTAATATTTTTCATGAGAAGCCTTGGGTATTTCCCCCAGATGAACGACGCCCACCGCCACGACCTCGCACGCTACCTGTTCCGCTTCAGCATCGTGTTCGGATACCTGTGGTTCATGCAGTTCCTGATCATCTGGTATGCCAACATCCCGGAACTGACCGTTTATTACCAGCCCCGCTTCCTGGGCGAATACAAATATTTGTTTTATGCTGAATTATTCATGAACTTTGCCATACCCTTCGTGGTGCTGATGGCCGATGATATTGGCAGGAAAAAGCCCGTGCTGATTGCCATGAGCGTCTTGCTGATGCTGGGGCTCTGGATAAGCCTGTTCCTGCAGATCATGCCCGGCAGCTATGGCAAACTGGCATTCGGCTTTATCGAAGCAGGCGTGTGGATCGGTTACGCCGGACTGTTCCTGCTGATCACATTCACCCTGCTGGGCAAGGCAAACATCATACCGGTCAACCACCCCCAACTCGATGAAAGCATGCACCACCACCTGTAACAATAATATAATGAGACCCTTAACCCTAGTTGTTCGTTACTGTATTTGGGCGAAAGATTTTTCGTCCCTACAACCTGACATCAGGGCGAAAGATATTTCGCCCCTACAATGTGATCATTTGAAATTTAAAACCGCAATGAAAAACTTTTTGTTTTTTCCCCTGATGATTTTGCTGACCCATGCAGGCTTTCCACAGACAACACAACCCGGCGGACCTGGTCAGGACAATGGACCGGAAATAGGTATCATAGAACGGCTGGATGAATACATCCCCAGGGAGGTAGTGATCATCGATGTTGACGGCAACCCGGTTGATTTCTATTCCCTGCTGGACAAACCTACCGTCCTGGCACTGGTATATTACCGCTGTCCCGGTATATGCAGTCCCTTCACGCAGGGTATTGCCGATGTGATATCACGCACTGACATGGTGATTGGGCAAGACTTCCAGGTCATCACGGTGAGTTTTGACCCCCGCGAAGGCCCTGAACTGGCGCGAACCAACCGTAACAATTACCATCATCAGATCAAAAAGGAATTTGACCCTGACGGATGGCAGTTTTTTGTGGCCGACAGTGAGAATATCGGGAAATTGACCGAGGCGGTCGGATTCCGTTACAAGCAAACCGGTTTTGATTACCTGCATACCACTGCCATGATCTTCATCTCTGACCAGGGCAAGATCACCCGCTATTTGCACGGCACCTACTTTCTGACGATTGACCTGAAGATGGCTGTGATAGAAACAGCTCAGGGAAAATCAGGGCCCTCTTTCAGCAGGGTGCTGGCTTTCTGTTATTCATACGACCCTGCCGGGCAGCAATATGTGCTCAACGTCACCAAGATAGGCGGTATGCTGATCTTGTTTTTTGCAGCAACAATCCTGCTGGTTTTAATAATCACCAGGCCAAGAAAACAAACATCTTCTTAAACGAATCAATTCTTACACCATGTCAATGGAATCATCAGAAAAGCACGTCAGCTACCTCGAATACAAGGGGAAACACAAGGGAATTCTCGGCTGGATACTGTCGACCGACCACAAGCGCATCGGTCTGTTATACCTCTATACCATACTGTTCTTTTTTTCAGTGGGAGCCATTATTGGCCTGCTGATGAAAACCCAGCTGATAGCCCCGGGACATACCATCATGGGCCCCCAGACTTACAACAGCCTGTTCACCCTTCACGGCATCATCATGATATTCATTATTGTTGTACCAGGTCTGCCTGCGGTGTTCGGCAACTTTTTTCTGCCAATCATGATCGGTGCCAAGGATGTGGCCTTTCCGCGCATTAATTTGTTGTCGTGGTGGATATATGTCATAGGGATACTGATTGTGCTCACCTCACAGTTCATGGGTGATGGTCCGCCCGATACCGGATGGACTTTTTATGCCCCATACAGCTTCAAGACCCCCACCAACGTTCTGCCCGCCGTATTTGGAGCTTTTGTGATGGGCTTCTCATCCATCCTGACGGGGATTAACTTCGTAGTGACCATACACCGCATGCGGGCCCCCGGCATGACCTGGTTCAAAATGCCGCTGTTCCCCTGGTCGTTGTATGGAACTGCCTGGATACAGATCCTGGCTACCCCTGTAATCGGCATCACCCTGCTGCTGATTGTTGCGGAACGCATGCTCGGCATCGGATTCTTCGATCCGGCCCTGGGTGGCGACCCCATCCTCTACCAGCACCTGTTCTGGATCTATTCGCATCCGGCCGTTTACATCATGATACTTCCTGCCATGGGCGCCATCAGCGAGATCATACCGGTGTTTTCAAGGAAAACCATTTTCGGTTACAAGGCCATCGTGCTGTCGACCCTGGCCATTGCCTTTGTGGGCTATTTCGTGTGGGGGCACCACATGTTCACCTCCGGCATGAGCGGAAGAGCCCTCTTCGCCTTCTCCTTTCTGACATTCCTGGTGGCCATCCCCTCGGCCATCAAGGTCTTCAACTGGGTAAGCACCATGCACCAGGGGTCTCTCGATATGCAAACACCATTCTATTGGGCCGTGTCGTTCATATTTGTATTCATGATCGGGGGGCTTACCGGCCTGGTCCTCGGATCCCTGGCCACAAACATCCATGTTCATGACACCCATTTCGTGGTGGCACACTTTCACTTTATCGTATTCGGAGGCACCGGGTTTGCCTTCATGGCAGCCGTGCACTACTGGTTTCCCAAAATGTTCGGACGCATGTACGACAAAAACTGGGCGAACATGGGATGGACCGTATTCTTTGTCGGATTCCTGACGCTCTACCTGCCCATGTTCTACCTGGGCATTCTGGGCATGCCCCGCCGGTATTATGACTACCTGCCCGAGTTTCACCCCGGTAACATTGCATCATCACTGGGCGCCTGGGTCATGGTGGCAGGGCTGCTGATCATCCTGGTCAACCTGGTCAGGTCAGCACGCCACGGCGAAAAAGTGACGGAAAAGAACCCCTGGGGCGGCCGAACCCTGGAATGGATGGTCGACACACCGCCCACCCTCGAAAATTTTGAAGATATACCCACGGTCGACAAACGGCCCTATGACTATGATTAATGAGAATTAAGAGGAACCGCAAAGGTTAAAACAAAATGAAGCTGAAACCAATTTAAACGAATATCTATGATAGAGCATCGCGACGACCAGGGCGCCAAATTGGGCATGTGGCTCTTTATCTTTACAGAGCTCCTTTTATTTGGCATGTTGTTCATTGTATACGCGGTCTACCGTTCCATGCACCCCGAAGCATTCCGGGTGGCCGGTGAAGAACTCGACGTAACAATGGGTCTCATTAACACTGTGATACTGTTAATTAGCAGCGCCACCGTTGCCATGTCGATCACCGCCATGCAACAAGGCAAAAAGACCTTGTGCCTCAGCCTGCTGGGCACCACCCTGTTCCTGGCAGTGGTCTTCATGGTCAACAAATATTTCGAATGGGGCGGTAAGTTCGAATACGGCTTGATACCTGGTGGCGAAGCACTGCTGGAACTCGGACACGGCACCATCCTGTTTTTCGGATTGTATTTTTTTATGACCGGGGTACACGCCTTGCATATCCTCATAGGCATCGGACTCTTTATTTATGTTATGCTGAAAATCGACAAGGACCGGATCCACCAGACAGATTATATCTGGCTCGAGAATACCGGCCTGTACTGGCACCTGGTCGACCTGATATGGATATTCCTTTTTCCCCTGTTCTACCTGATACATTAAACCCCTTGAAACGATGAGCGAAGAAAAAACACATGTCGTCCCCTATAAAGTCCAGTTGCTGGTATTGGCAGCATTGATCGGCCTGACCGTTGTTACCGTGTTGGTTACCAGGCTTGAGTTCGGAGCGCTCAACACACTGGTGGCCATGTTGATTGCAGGTGTCAAGGCAATTATTGTGATGGCATGGTATATGCACCTGAAATATGAAAAGCGCCTGCTGCCAATGCTCGTTGCCGGAGTCATCATCATCCTGCTGCTGGTAATGTTCGTAACTTTTTTCGATTATTCATACAGATAAACATATATAAGCTATGTATACAGGAGCTTCAACTTTTGTGGAAGGTGTCGACAATGCCTTTGTTTTCATCCTGGCCATTGCCTTCTTCTTTTTGATCGGTATTACCACCGTAATGCTTATCTTCCTGTACCGTTACAACAAGCAACGAAACCCAAAACCCATTCAGAACAAAGGGAATAACACCCTGGAGGTGGTTTGGACGGTCATTCCGCTGTTGTTGGTGCTTGCCATGTTTTATTACGGTTACATAGGCTGGGTTCCCATGCAAAGGATACCTGACCAGGGCCTGGAAGTCACAGCAAACGCCCGCATGTGGGCCTTCTCCTTTAGGTACGACAACGGCCGCGTCACCGATAAGCTCTATGTCCCGAAAGACACCGCCATTATCCTCAACCTGAACGCTGTCGATGTCCTGCACTCCCTGTATATTCCGGCATTCAGGGTCAAGGCCGACATGGTGCCGAGCCTGCCCGGCAACCGTATGTGGTTCGAGGCAACGAAAACGGGCACCTACTCGCTCTTTTGCACGGAATATTGCGGCCTGCAACACTCCTATATGTATACCGAAGTGGTGGTGATGGAACCCGATGAGTTCTGGGAATGGTATGAAGACCCCGATGCCATGGACATCCCTGTGCCCGACGATGCCAACCTTGCCCTGCTCGGAAGACAGGTTGTTGAAAGCAAAGGCTGTATCGCCTGTCACTCGCTCGACGGAACAATCGTTATCGGGCCCAGCTTCAAAGAAAAATTCGGCGAAACGGTAACCGTCACCACCGGCGGGCAGCAAAGACAGGTCGTTTATGATGAGGAATATGTCAGACGCTCGATCTATGAGCCTGATTACGACATTACCCAGGGGTTCCGCGCCGGACAAATGTTCTCTTACGAAGGTGAAGTTACCGAACAGGAGATCAGCCTGATCATTGAATTCCTGAAGTCACTGAACGAATAAAAACAATTATTCAAAATCCATTATGATGGCCAATTTTTCTAAGAGGTCCCTCTCCTACCTTCGGGACTTCGCTTGATTCAGCCTTTGACCTTTGACCATTGACTTTCGACCTTTGACCTTTAATCGCCAACCATCCATCATCCAATACCTCCTTCTGGGCAAGCCCCAGATCACGCTTCCTGTGAGCCTTTCGGCCATTACAGGCTATTTGCTATATATCCGTGAATTCTCATGGGACTGGCTTCCTTCCATCGCGGGTGTGTTCCTGATGGCCTTCGCCTCATCGGCCATCAACCAGGTTCAGGATGCGCGCATCGATGCCCTGATGCCACGCACCAGGCACCGGCCCATCCCATCAGGAAAGGTAAAACCCATGCATGCCCTATTGATAGCCATACTTAGCGGAACCGCCGGGTTTACGCTGCTGTGGTTCTGCTGCCCGCCGGGACTGCCGGCCTGGCTTGGCCTGATCACCCTCGCATGCTACATCCTGGTCTATACCCCGCTGAAACGCATCACCGCCTTCGCCGTACTGCCGGGCGCACTCGTAGGCGCCCTCCCCCCTGTCATCGGCTATACCGCCGCAGGTGGCCTCATCACCAACACAGATATATTGCTGGTGGCATGCTTTTTTTTCGTGGGACAGATTCCCCACTTCTGGCTGATCATGCTGAAATATGACAAGGAGTACCAGGCGGCCGGCCTGCCTACATTGCTGCAACTGTTTTCAATGAACCAGGTCCGTAGCATGACCATGGTCTGGGTGGCTGCCACGGCCATGACAGGCATCCTGTTGCCAATCACCGGCGTGGTCCGATCAGGCATAACAACCGCACTGGTGCTGATGATCACCCTCCTGCTGCTCGTTTCCCTCCGCAAATGGCTCACCCAGCAAAGCATCATGAAACCCGGCAGGGCCTTCATGAACATCAACCTCTACTACCTCGGCATGATGGTGCTGCTGATCACCGACTCACTGATTAGCAGATAAAGTCATCTGGGTATCAGGCCAATGATACCGATCATCAGCGCCAGGGCGGCAATGAAGAGGGTTAGCCACAGCACTTTGGGTTTGGCGGCCGGGCCGGCACCGGCATACTGAAAGCTCCTGCCATCGCCGTCAGACACAATGATCTTGCCCTCCATATAAGGGTGCGGTGTGCAGATGTAAACGTACTCACCTTTGGACTTCACGGTATGCGACCAGCTTTCGGCATGTGCCAGCATGGGCGAAGCAAAGCGTTCCGGTCCGGCCTTCACGATCATGTTGTGGATGCCCGAAAACTCACCTTCCATATAGGTGAAAACATCTTCGTTGATCCACCTGATGGTGGTGCCCGGCGCCACCTGAATCACTTTCGGATGATACGAGTTGCCAATAATGCGCACGATGACCTCATTCGTTTCGGGACCATATACAACAGGTACATCCACATCGGGCGAACCAATGCCGAAAGGGGTGATGGTACGCAACGCCTTTTCGCGGTAATCCTGCAATTGCTCTTCGGTGTACGAAGGTCCGTCTGATAATACCTGTTTTCGTGGGATGGCATCGCGGTCGCAGATCAGCAGTCCGATGGCACCACGATCGGTCGAACCTACTGCATGCGACAGCATCAGGTAACTGCCCTCGTCGGGCGGGATGCGAAACTCAATTACCCACGAATCGGAAGGACCCGCCGTTACAGTCTGCCCACCAGTGAAGCGGTTATCAGGATGCCCCTGCCAGTAGACAAAGTCCCAGACAATGCCTACAATGTGAAAGGTAGAGAGCAGGTTCGGACCTGCATTCAGGAAATTGATGCGCACATAGTCGCCCGGACGGCCAACAATGGGTTCCTCCACATACCGGAACAGCTTGCCGTTAAATGCAGTATACATGGGCCTGCCCTGGCCGTCGACCGCATCCTTGCCACTGGCGTAGTACTCATGCTGCAACAAAAACACCTCAATATCCGGTTCACGTCCAAGAATGCGCTCCAGCTCAAATTTTTTCTTCGGCCTGACCACCATCATACCATACTGCCCGAATATGATGTGCATCGGAATGGCATGCCCGCCGGGTGCACAGTGGTACATATACACCCCCGGCAACGTGGCACGGAATACCACCCTGGCACTGTCGTTCGGCTCAATCTTACCAAGGTATTTCGATGTCTGGGTGTATGCCGCATGGATAGAAGCACCATGTGGAATGTTGCCGTCGTTCACGATTGTGAACTCCACAATGTCGCCCTCATCAACGATGATGGTGGGACCCGGTATCTTGTTATCGGTGGTGAACCCTTTATACAACACGCTGTTGCCAATATAGGAATCACCCTCCTGCAGGGTGATCCTGACTCTTTTCGTTGGTGCTGTCTGTTGCGGCACAAAACCGGTAGGAGGCAGGGGCAGGCTGTAATCCCGCCTGATCACCTCAATGAAATCTATCGAATTGTTCAATCCCGCCAATCCCGGTAACTGCTGAAAATTCCGGCTGTCTGACGATCCCCTGTTGCCCGGGGTATTCTGCGCAAGCAATTGCGTTCCTCCTTCTGGCAAGCCATTGGCTGCGTCCGCATGCTGCCCCCGTGAAACCAGTTGCCCATGAGCAGACTGCTGATCCCGAAAAGCCCGGTTCTCCTGGGAAGCTTGCTGTTTCTGAGATGACGGCTGTTCTTTGGAAGTCTGACCCTGAAATGTACCCGGCAAACTTCCCGGTGCAATTTTGTATGCCCCTGCCGGATTGTTGCGCCCGATCGACTCCTGTGCGGCAATGGTTGCCAGCAATTCCTTCGATATCAGCGATCCTGCCCGTTCCGGACCCTGTAACTGAGCAAGAAAAAGCCTGTTACAGGCCTCGCAGCCTGTTCCGGTCTTGTTAGGAATCAATAACTGTATCAAAAAAAACAGGTACCCGATGACCCGTAAACGAAGTGCGCCTCCTGATCTCATAATGATTGATTTTTGATGGATGATTGTTTTGTTAAACCCGGTCTTAACCGACCGATGCGACATTATAGCTTGAATCACCTGCAAACTACCACCACATAACTCGTTGCCTATCAAGTCTTCAATCAAATATAATTAAATAAAATCAGAATAACAAATATTTTCGTATTTATTTACTTATTTACTCATTATAAACCAGTATTTACTTCCTGCCAAGCGCGATGAATGACGCCATGCAGTTCATACCCTGACAAACTAAATCTTACCCTTTACCGATCGGGCCTGGACGGCCACCAATAGAGAATAAAGGCTACCTTCATACCGGCCGGGCTTGACTGGCCAATGATTCTTTTCTGACTGATCAGGTCAGAAATGGCTGCAGAGCTGCAATACATTGTGGATCAGAATGGAATGACAGGACAAGTCCTGTCAGCACAGAGTTTTTGACCGGCCAGGCCCGGTCCATACAGATAAAAAAGAGTAATCCTGAACGTTTTCCTTACCTGGTGATAATCACCGGCCTGGTGAACAGGCCACTTCCGGTAACCACCCTTACCATATACAGACCTGCGGGCAATCCTCTCACTTCAAATCTGTACGTGCTTGCTTCCGGTCGGGCAGAAAGAATTTCCCTGCTATTGAGG
>Ga0114946_10002858_pt1 | contig 11774 bp, 8 predicted proteins | sample WalLakDeSediment_FD_88676 | JGI IMG/M metagenome (GOLD analysis project Ga0114946, IMG submission 88676) | Lake sediment microbial communities from Walker lake, Nevada to study Microbial Dark Matter (Phase II) - Walker Lake 11/02/13 Deep Sediment | ecosystem: Environmental > Aquatic > Freshwater...
AGCGAAAGCTTTTCCTTGCAGAATGGGTCTTCTTTACCAACGTGCTTACCTTCGACCATCAAGAAGGTGGTGCCTTCCGGGATTTCCAGCCCGGCCATCGATGCCAATTTCTCGACCGGCTGTGCCACGATCGCGCCATTTAGATGTTCGCCATCCGGCCACATCACGGCTTGTAATTTGGCTCGTTCCACATCGTTGCACAGATAAGCACCCTGCTTTTTTAGCTCTTCTATCATCTGTGTATAGATGGATGAATGTATCACCAGAGAATTTTCTGATGAGCAGCTGGTGGCATTGTCAAAGGTCTTGCCCTGGAATATTTTCTCAGCCGCTTCAGCTAGATTGGCAGTCTCATCTACAATGACCACAGCATTTCCTGCGCCTACACCGTATGCCGGAGTGCTGCTGGAATAGGCTGCCTTGACCATTGCGCCTCCGCCCGTCGCCACCACCAGATCCACCGCTTTCATTAGTTCTTGTGCCATTTCAATGGATGGCTCCTGGATGACCTGTATCAGGTCTTGCGGTGCCCCTACTTTTTGCAAGCCAGTACGCATGGTCTCGCATACCAGCATGGCGGTCTTTTTGGCCTTGGGATGCGGGGCAAAAATGATCGCGTTTCGCCCCTTTAGGGCAGGCAGCGCTTTCGAAGGCAGTGTCGCCTCGCAGTTTGTCACCGGGGTCAGCGCGCCAATCACTCCCACCGGCTTGGCAATCTTAATTAGCCCTTTTTGCGCATCTTCCTCAATCACTCCCACCGTCTTAACGCCCTGCATATCGCGCAGGGTGCCAAGGGTTTTTTTCTGATGTTTCAGCTTCTTGTGTTCATACACGCCCATTTGGGTTTCATCAATTGCCAGGCGTGCGATTTCTTCAGCATGTTTGTAGGTTTCCCACCCTACCGCCGCAACCATCATATCTACCTGATCTTGTGGCCAGAATTCAATTTCCTGCTGGGCAACACGCGCTTTTGTTATCAATTCTTCTAAAATTTTTGACATGGTCATTAACCTTTTTATTTGACCGGATCAGGCAACATGAAATCTCTTATGAATGCCTGTAGGTCATGATAGGAAGAGATGAAACCGCGTAAGGTACGCACTGTAGCTCCATAGCTGTCAAATTCAGCTATGGTTAAGCCATCTTCATCGTAAGCCTTGCGGAATTCCTCAAAATGGGCGTATAGTTCGCCCACAATTTCAGCCGGCACGGGGTTCTGCATGCGCTCCTTGACCTCGATGTCCGATTGATTGAACAGGAGTTGCCATTCATAGGGAATTGTCAGTACAATATCGCCGCCGATGAATTCGGACCAGTGCAGATGGTTTCGATAGGCCGCCGCAAGCAACCGTGTGCGGTAGCCGCGCTCCTGGTAAATACCGTATGCTTTTTTCATCACCGCTACGCCCGCCCAATCCAGGTAACCGGGTGTGAGCGTGATGCCTTCCTTTTTTGCCACCACTTTCAGCCAGTCATCTGTGCGTCCAACCATGATGGTGCACACTGGTGACATATTTTCCACTGCTTTGCCTTCCGCCTCGCGCCGTTTGAGCCCGCGCTCTACTGCCTCAGCCACTGCCAGGGATTGCGGCACAGTAAAGCACACCGTCGCGTTGATATTCACGCCCATATATGTGGCTTCTTCAATGGCCTTGACGCCTGCCTGCGTGACAGGTGCCTTTACCTGAATGTTGGGCGCCAGTGAATCAAAATAAGCAGCTTGTTGTGCAACTGCCTCTGCATTGCGGTAATTGGCTGGGTTGGTTTGGATCGAAAGCCGGCCCTTTTTCCCACCTTCACGCTCATAAACAGGTAGAAGTAATTCCGCACCCTTTAATCCAATTTCCTCAAATATTTTCCAGGTAATTTCTAACTCAGACCAAGTGGGGTTTTCATTAATTAAATGAAGAATTCTCTCTTTCCACAATCCAAGTTCCTGCTTAAGAACCATGTAAACAATTGTTGGATTAGATGTCGCGCCTACCGCCCCATGCTCAATGGCGTAGGTCAACTCCTCAACCGAACAGGAATCATTCCAAAAATCGGTTTTGGTGGTTGACACAGTTTGATGCAAAAGGCTTTTGTATGTCGTCATAATTCAGTGTCCTTTCTCTGGAAAATATGTAGTTTATTTAAGGATGACAAAAATTTCGCGTCTGATTTATTTTACCAACATTTTTACTCTGGAGGATGTTGAGTTTGGCTGATATCGATTAGCTTTAGTGTCAAAACTTTCGATAATAATTTTAAAAAATTGAGTGTATAAAAATGTCTTTGTAAAAAATTATTCTCGGCCTGACTCAAATACAAGTGAAAGTGTAATGCCATACTATCGTTGATTCTGCGAAAATATTTAACTTTTCGATCGCCCTGACAAATTAAGGCAGAAGTCTTGACAGTGCACGAAAATCATGTATAATGGTCACGTGTGCATAAAATCTCGAGTGGATAAAATTTTGTGTAAGCAAAGTCAGCCTTTACGAGTCTTGAATTCAGGTTTGTTTCAAGGAAAATTGGAGTAAAAAATGGCACATCAAGAAAAGTTGGTCGAAGAATATATTTCAGAATTAATCACACGGGCGAGAAATGCGCAAAAATCGGCGGAGAGTCTGACGCAACAAGAAGTGGATGAGCTGGCAGCTGCGATCGCATGGGAGTTTGTCAGTAACGCCAATCTAATGCAAGAACTGGCAGAGTTTTCTTACAATGAGTGTCGCATGGGTGATGTACCATCCAAAATAATCAAGACAATTAGCAAGTGCCGCGGTGTTTATTACGATGTCAAGAACGAGAAAACGATTGGAGTTGTTGAAGAGATTCCTGAAAAGGGTCTCGTCCGCATTGCTAAGCCAGTTGGCGTAATCGGGTCGCTCGTCCCTGGTACACAGGGTGAAATGCATCCGATCGTGCAAGCGATCAATGTGGTAAAGGCGCGAGATGCAATCATCTTCTCTCCCCATCCAAAAGCAAAAAAGACGACTGCCAAAGTTACAGGGATATTGCGCGACATCATGAAACGCTATAATGTGCCGGAAGACTTGTTTATCTGCATTGAAAACCCGTCTATTGCAATGACAAAAGAACTTATGAAGCAATGTGACCTTGTCATGGCAACCGGAGGTCATCCAATGGTTGTAGCTGCATATAGCTCCGGCACGCCTGCGTATGGCGTAGGCGCAGGCAACGCGATTATTTATATTGATCAGACGGCAGAGCTTGCGGAAGCAGCACAAAAAATCAAACTCAGCAAGACTTTTGATTTAGCAGCAGGTTGTTCGTGTGATAACAGTTTGGTCATCGACGAATCTGTTTATGAAAAAATGCTTGCGGAACTTAATAGAATTGGCGCATATATGGCGACACCTGAGGAGAAAATCAAGCTCAGAAAGGCGATTTGGCCCAACTGGCCAAACGATCTCGCTCTGAACAGGGATATCGTCGCTTCACCGGTTGAAAATATCGCCAAGATCGCGGGCATTACAATTCCTCAAGGAACCACCATGATACTCGTGGAAGAGGATGAGACTGGTGCAGTTACGCCATTTGCCGGTGAAAAAATGTGCCTCGTGACAGCAGTCTATAAATGCAAAGATATTAATGATGCTGTTCGGATCGTAAACGCTAACCAGGCGTATTCTGGGGCAGGCCATTCTTGTGGTGTATTCTCAAAAAACAGTGCTGTGATAGAGGAACTGGCACTACGGACATACACGACACGTGTGGTTGTCAATCAACCTCAATCGTACACGAACACGGGAAATTGGGTAAGCGGTATGCCGTTCACAAGTTCTCTTGGTTGCGGCACATGGGGCGGGAACATTGCCTCGGAGAATATCACCCTGAAGCATTATTTGAACAACACATGGGTGATTCGCGAGACGCCCAACAGGGAACCGACGGATCAGGAACTATTTGCTGGATTCACGCCTAAAGAATAATTAATCTTGCTGAAAAAGTTATGCTGACATGAATGATAGGATGTTTGCATCCCTTAATAATCGAATTACTTCAGTAGCTAAAGCTTCTGAAGTAATTTCAGACGGCATGACGGTCGCTATGAGTGGCTATGCCATGGCTGGGTTTCCCAAAGCAATCCCTGAGCAACTGGTAAGACGTAAGAACAAGGGACTGAAACTTAAAATCAACCTGATTACAGGCGCGAATGTTCCATGGCTTGACGAGTTGTTAGCACCCTCAGAGATCATTGCAAGAAGAGTACCCATGTGTGCCAGCAAGGCGCTTTCTTCACAAGTGAATTCAGGTAGCGTTCGCTATGTTGAACAACAGATGTGTAAGATGCCGCGTTTGCTGCGCAGCCGCAGCTTTGGCAAAATCGATGTTTTGGTCGTGGAGGCGCTTGCTGTTACCGAAGAAGGCCTTGTCCCGACAACCTCTGTGGGTTTGACACATTTCCTGATGGATCAAGCGAATGAGATCATTATTGAAGTAAACAGCGCACAACCTGACATACTCATTGGCATGCATGATGTTTACATTCAAAGGCCGGCGCCTGATACAGAGCCAATACCGCTGACAAGCTGCACAGACCGTATTGGCTCAGCTTTTATTCCCTTTGATATGTCGAAAATAAAATATATCGTTGAAACAGATACGCCTGAAAACATAGAAGAACCAACCACTTTTACACCCGAATCCAGAAAAATCGCGGAAAACCTGTTCAACTTTTTAAGAATCGAATTCCAAACCAGCAGCGGTGGAAAGATACCGCCTGTGCAGTTGGGGTTTGGCACGATTGCCAATGCCATTGCTGAGATGTTCCAATCATCTGAATTCCGCGATCTTCAGTTTCATTGCGGTGGGGTATCAGATAAGGTTCTGGAATTGCTGTTGAGCGGTAAGGCGTGTGGAATTTCGACGAGCGGCATATCGATGAACGAAAACATGGGGAAAATGTTAGAACAGATTCCTGATGTTCATAAAAAACTCGTCCTAAGGAATGGCGACATCATCAATAATTCAGAAATTATTGGCAGATTGGGTGTTTTAGCGCTCAATACTGGCATTGAGATCGACATATATGGCAATGTCAATTCAAGTCACATCGGTGGAACTCGTGTTGTGTATGGCATTGGCGGTGGCGCTAATTTTGCCCAGAATGCGGGCTTGTCCGTAGTGGTGATTCCTTCCATGAGCAAAGGCGGTGCCATTTCAAATATCGTGCCCATGGTTTCTCATCAGGATATATGTGAACACGACATTGATCTTGTCATTACTGAAAACGGGTATGCAGATCTTCGGGGTTTAGACGAACTTGAACGGGCGGAGGCAATCATTGTAAATTGTGCTGCAGAGGATTATAAACAGCAGCTGTATGATTATTTTAGCGCTTCGAAAAAACTGGGTGGGCATCATCCTCAACATCCAAGCATGGCATTTGCGTGGTATTCAAGATTGAAAGAAACTGGGACGATGCATGAATAACAATAAAACGATAGAAATTTATGAAATAGGGCCGCGTGATGGTTTTCAAAGCGTTCGCGACTACATACCGATGCAAACGAAGTTGGCGGTCATTGAAAGAATAATCGAAGCAGGTGTCAAGCGCATCCAAGTCACGTCGTTTGTGAGCCCTAAAGCGATTCCGCAAATGCGGGATGCAAAGGATCTGGCACAGATTTGCATCGAGAAATATCCTAAAATTGAATTTTCTGCGCTCGTTCCCAATATGTTCGGCGCCATCATCGCCGCAGAAACAGGAATGAAAAAAATCTCGTATGTGGTTTCTTTAAGTGAAAGCCATAATCGCGCCAATATCAGAAGATCGCACGAGGAATCTTTTGAGGAACTTCAAAAGATAATGGGTGAGCTGCCGCAGATGGACATTTGTTTGGATTTAGCGACGGCTTTTGGGTGCCCGTTTGAGGGAAAAAAGTCGCCTGATGAGGTCGTCGCTTTTTTACGCCCCTATGTCGATTTGGGGATAAAGACGGTCAATTTATGTGACACAATTGGCGTAGCTAATCCCGCCCAGGTACGGGATACCATTGCGCTTATCAGTGAAACATATCCTGATCTTACACTGCAAATCCACATTCACGATACACGAAACATGGGCATGGTAAATACGCTTGCTGCCATCGAGTGCGGCATTAAAGCAACACAATCTACGTTAGGGGGGTTGGGGGGCTGTCCCTTCGCACCAGGCGCTTCGGGAAATCTTGCAACAGAGGATCTGGTCCACATGCTGAGTGAAATGGGTTACGACACGGGCATTGATGAGCACAAGCTTATCGAAGCAGCAAGGTTTGAAAGTACGGTAATTGACGGCATCTACAGTGGACATATGTATAAAATTGACAGTATGAACAAAAATTAAAACAGAAACTGAAACTTAACAGTTAAAATTGACAGAATTGTGGCTCAAGATGGAAAAGAATATGTTAATTAATCAAATCAGAGACAAAACAGAGCTAATGCGGCGAGACAGCATTGAAATGGGGTATGCAGCAGGCAGCCAGGGTGCCCATTTTGGACCCGCGTTGTCGTGTATGGATATGATCGCAACACTCTTTTTCGGCGTGATGAATCATGACCCTAAAAACCCGGAAATGCCCGAACGAGACCGATTTGTTTTTAGTAAGGGGCACGCAAGCCTGGCGTATTACGCAGCACTGATGGAAGCGGGCTATATCCCAAAAGAAATGATTTCGCAATTCAAGGGCAATAATAGTATTCTATGCGGACATCCGAGCATGAATATGAAATATGGCATTGAGGTCTCCACAGGGGCCCTTGGAAATGGATTTCCCATAGCTTGCGGCATGGCAAAGGCGGCAAAGATCAAGGGCGAAGCGCAAATAATTTATTGCATCGTAGGTGATGGAGAATGTAATGAGGGTATTGTCTGGGAAGCGGCATTAAATGCGGCCAAATACAAATTGGATAATCTGATTGTGCTTGTGGATATTAACAGTTTTCAGCTGTCGGGGACGACATCAGAGGTTATGCCCATAGACTTGGATGCATTATGGAAAGCTGCCGGTTGGGAAGTCTCGCATATTGAAGATGGAAACGACGTTGAAGAAGTGTTGCAGGTTCTTACCGAAGTGAAAAAGTCTGGGAGCGGAAAACCGCATGTCATTCTATCAAAAACCGTTAAGGGAAAAGGCATTTCATTTATGGAGAACAACCTTAAGTTCCACGCAACTCCCATAAATGAAGAACAGTATCAACAAGCTATAGCGGATTTGAACAGGGCAGAGATGGAAAGAAAAGCATCATGAACGGTATATCGGTAGAAATATTGAAAGAGTGGTCAAAGCTAGGTCATCGCAGCGCTTTTGGTGAATCAATCATTCATCTGGCCAGGGAGAGAGAAGATGTCGTTGTTGTGAATGCCGACATCACGACAACTGCACGATTGGTTAACTTTAAAAAGGAATTTCCTGATCGGATATTCAATGTCGGTATCGCCGAACAAAATTTGATTGGATTTTCAGCAGGCCTTGCAAAAGAAGGGTTGATGCCGTTTGCAGTAACTGTTGCAGCCTTTGTACCGATGCGCTGTGCTGAACAGATGCGGATGATGCTTGGATATATGAATCTTAATGGTAGGGTCGTTGGGATTGAGTCTGGGTGCAGGTTCGGTCCATTAGGCAACACGCATTTTGCAATGGATGACATTGCGGTCACACGTGTTATTCCAAACTTTACCGTGATCAGTCCGGCAGACCCTCATGAGATCTACAAGACTGTTTTTGCTGTTGCGGAGCACAAAGGACCTGTGCATATTCGGTTAACAGGCGCGCCAGGTTTTCCACTGATATATCCCCATGAATTTGATTTCAAGATCGGCAAAGCGATTGAGGTCCGTCCTGGGAAAGATGTTGCAATCATCGCCACGGGATCGGTTTTATGGGAGGCTATCGGCGCTGCAGAAATACTTGAGAAGAAGGGACTTTCTGTGCGTGTTATCGATATGCACACGATCAAACCGATTGATGTCGAAATGCTGGACAGCGTATTTGTAGAGAACAAGCTGATTGTTACAGTTGAGGAACATAGCGTCATCGGCGGACTTGGTTCTGCGGTGGCAGAATACAAAGCAGGGTTTGAAAAAGCACCAAAACAAATCATGTGCAGTTTGGGAGACAGCTTCAAGAAAATTGGCAATTATGAATTTCACATGAAGAACGCAGGGCTGATTGCCGAGGATATCGCTGAAAAAGTGGCAGTAAATTTAGATTTCTTAACATGAGGATAATAGGAAAGGTCATTAAAGAATTCAGACTAAATGCGCGAAGAAATAATATATAAAATATCGGATAAAATAAAATAGATTTAATACATCATATCAAGGTCAACATCTATGTCTACGACACGACATGATCAGACTGCAAGCCTCGCTTGGTAGACCGACACTTGATGCTTATGATAAATTTGGATGAGTCAAATCTGCAGTCTGATGAAAGGAGGTGCTGGATTAAAAAGAATTAAAAATCTCTATTGCTTATCGTTCAACCCCACTATGGGTAAAATTAATTTACCCTAAAAAACAAGGAGAAAAAAATGAATAAAAAGTTGATGGTATTTATGGCGATGTTCTTAATTGCCGCGATGTTGATCGGTTGTACGCCCGCCGCTGAAGAGACAGCTGAAGAAAGCCAACTTGTTGTCGGATTCGTTAGCGCCAATTTTAACGATACTGGTCAAGTATTCATTAAAGATGGCGCAAAAGCTAGAGCTCAAGAGCTTGGCATAGTATTTAAAGAAGCTGATGCTCAGGAAGATGTTATTAAGCAACAGGATCTAGTTCAAGCGTTTATTACCGAAAAAGTTGACGTTTTGATTGTTGTTCCGGTAAGCACAGACGCTATGGACCCAATCATTAAAGCTGGTAAAGACGCTGGAATTCCGATCGTTTTTGTTAACAGAAACCCATTTGGAACAAGTATGCCACCAGAGGGAACTTACTATGTGGGCTCAGAAGAACTTGTTGCCGGGCAACAACAAGGGGAGTATCTTGGTGAACTATTGGGTGAAGCAGGCGGTAATGTTTTCGTCCTACAAGGCAAATTAGATAATGAGGCCGCTATCAAGAGAACTGAAGGTTTTGTAACTACAGTCAATGATAAATTCCCCAATATTACGATTTTAGATACTCGGGTTGGCGACTGGCAGCGTGACCAGGCCGTAACAATTACAGAAAACTGGCTAACAGCTTATGGCGATGAAATTAATGCTATTGTGGCCAATAATGATGAAATGGCTCTTGGTGCAATTGAAGTGCTTCAAAAAGCAGGCAGAACCGATGTTATCGTTCTTGGCGTTGACTTCACCCCGGATGCCAAGGATGCTATCAAGGAAGGAAAGATGGTCGGTTCAGTTCGTCAAGACCTGGCTGGTCAAGGCGCAGGCGGCGTACAGATAGCATTTGATCTTTTCAACGACGGTGTATCAGAAAACCCTCTTATGATTCCGTTTGTGCTGATTACAGCCGATGATGTAGATCAATATTAAATTAGAGTACCCAAATCTAATTGTAGGATGCAGACACTAATTTAAAATTCTTAAACTGGCAGCCATGGAAAAATAAAAATTTCCTTTTCCATGGCTGCTAAAGAGACCTTGAGATTTATTAAGTCCAACGACTTTGAAAGAGGTGAAATTTTATGTCAGAAAATGAATATATCCTCGAAGCAACGAATATTGTCAAGAAATTCCCAGGGGTTCATGCGCTCAAAGGCGTGGACTTGAAGGTCAAAAAAGGAGAGATTCTTGGCCTCGTGGGCGAAAACGGCGCCGGCAAATCTACTTTGATGAAGTGTATTATTGGTATTCATCCCCCTACATCTGGGGAAATTAAATTTGATAATATCCAATTAAATAAGTTCTCGACAAGTGACGCATTGAATATGGGTATATCAATGATTCAACAAGAGCTAAGCCCGATTGAATTTAGGCCCATTATGGAAAATATTTGGCTAGGGCGTGAACCGAAGAACAAAGCAGGCTTGGTAGACCATAAGCAAATGTTTAAGATGACGAAAGAGCTTTTATCAACAATTGGAATGGATGATGATCCTAAAATGCTGGTAAAAGATTTAACCGTTGCCAAACAGCAGATGATTGAGATCGCAAAAGCGATATCCTATGATGCAAAATTAATTATTATGGATGAACCCACTTCTGCGCTGAGTGGTAATGAAATCGCCGAATTATTCTCAATTATGCGGAAAATAAAAGAAGAAGGCAAATCAATCATATACATATCTCATAAGTTGGATGAAATCTATGAAATCACGGATCGAGTTGTTGTTCTTCGAGATGGTGAATATATTGGTTCCAAAGATATCGACAAAATCGAAGTCAATAAAATGATTGAAATGATGGTTGGCCGTGAAATTACTGAGCTTTTCCCAAAAGTCAAATGCGAAATATGCGATGTGAAGATGAAGGTTGTGGGTCTCAGCAGCGGCAAAAAATTTCAGGACATTTCATTTGATGTGAGAAAAGGAGAAATTCTTGGCGTGGCCGGACTTGTTGGCTCCGGTAGAACAGACCTGATTGAAACGATCTTTGGAATGAGAAAAAGCACAGCCGGTAAAGTGTTCATTGATGGTAAAGAAGTTGAGATTAAATCTCCAGCTGATGCAATTGCAAATGGAATGGCGTTTTTAACAGAGGATAGAAGATTAAACGGAATTTTTCCTATGTTATCTGTCAAGATAAATATCATTGTTGCTAACATGAATCATCTTATCAACAAAGCGGGGCTTTTAAGTACTAAAATGGTGAATAAGAAGAGTCTTGAGTATATAAAAGCCATTCAGATCAAAACACCTAGCCCGGAGCAAATGGTGATGAACCTATCTGGAGGTAACCAGCAAAAAGTTTTGGTCGGAAGATGGCTTATGACAAATCCAGAGATATTATTTTTGGATGAGCCAACAAGGGGTATTGATGTTGGCACAAAGGCTGAGATCCATAGGCTGATAACGGAACTTGCAGGGCAAGGGAAGAGTATTGTTATGGTTTCCTCAGAACTTCCAGAAATTCTTGGCATGAGTGACAGGGTAATTGTCTTATGTCAAGGCAGATTAACCGGGGTTTTAGAAAATAACGATGAATTGACCCAGGAAATCGTAATGCAATACGCAACTAAGACAATGAGCTAAGGAGATTATTATGAATTCAAACAATTCGGAAAAATTAAGTATTCTTAAACAAATTTTATCGAAGTACGGGATCGCCCTGATTTTAGTTGGAATGATCATTATCATGACCATTTTAAAACCTGAATCGTTTCCATCAGGAAAGAATATCCTGAACATTCTAAATCAAAGCGCGATTGTCGGAATTATGGCGCTTGGTATGACTCTTGTGATCATATCAAAAGGCATTGATCTTTCCGTTGGCTCTGTTCTGGCTCTGGCTGGTGTAGTGGCTGCAAGTCTATCCCAGATACCTGAAGCGAGTATCAAGGTTTTTGAAAATTTAGGGCCGCAGCCGATAGTTATTGCAATTATGGCAGCGGTAGCGGTTGGCACGCTTGCTGGAGCGATCAGCGGTGGCTTAATTGCATTTACAGGTATACCTGCATTTATATCCACGCTGGGTATGATGACGGTAGCCAGAGGTGTCGTTTTTCTATACACAAAAGGACAACCCGTCAGTAAATTATCAGATGGCATGTTATTCTTTGGCTCTAATGTTTTTGGTGTTATTCCTGTTCCTGTTATCGTTTATGCGATCATGATCATTATTACCGCCATTCTATTGGGATATACCAGATTTGGAAAAAGTGCCTATGC
>Ga0114946_10002860_pt1 | contig 11771 bp, 8 predicted proteins | sample WalLakDeSediment_FD_88676 | JGI IMG/M metagenome (GOLD analysis project Ga0114946, IMG submission 88676) | Lake sediment microbial communities from Walker lake, Nevada to study Microbial Dark Matter (Phase II) - Walker Lake 11/02/13 Deep Sediment | ecosystem: Environmental > Aquatic > Freshwater...
GAAGGAGCCGGCAGTGTTGTGGCGGCAGACCTGAACATTCAATCACCGGATATGGAAGGCCAGTTTATTCACGGCATCGGTGAAACATCTACCCCTGAGATTTTGGTGGACAGCGAGCTGGGGGTCAGCCTGAATGCGATCCATCTTGTTCGCAAGGTCGAGATGTACCAGTGGAAGGAAATTGCTACCACCGAAACGGTTGAAAAGGTGGGTGGAACCCAGGAAACGACCACCACCTACACTTATGAGCCGGTATGGTCTTCGTCGCTAATCCAGTCTTCATCCTTTAAAGATCCCGAAGCCAGAACCAGAAATGCCAATCCGGCTCAGATGCCTTACCAGGGGCAGTCCTGGTCTGCCCAACAGGTAATGATTGGCGCCTATACTCTATCGCCGGGTTTGATCGGTCAGATTTCGGCCAATCAGGCCATAGATTATACCAATCCTGATCTGGCGAACATCCCTGAATCAATCGTAGAAAAAGCAGATATTTCTACCAACCAGATCTATATCGGCAGTCCCGGCACCCCGCAGATCGGTGATCTTAGAATCTCACACCAGTACGCGGTGCCAGGCCAGGTATCTGTACTGGGCCGGGTGATGAATGGACAGATTGGTCCTTTCCGCACTAAACAGAATACGACGATCGAGATCTTAAGACCGGGGATGCATTCGGCCGAAGAAATGATTGAAGCAGCCAAGGCGGCCAATGTTTTCCGGACCTGGTTGCTTAGAGTTCTCGGGTTTTTCCTCTTTTTCATCGGTCTCAACACGATACTGAAACCTTTGGCTACCGTTGGGGTGGTCCTGCCGTTTCTTGGCCGGTTATTATCATCGGGGATCTCCTTGATCTCAGGGCTGATTGCCATAATCCTGACTTTTGTGGTCATCGCCATCGCCTGGATCTTTTATCGGCCGTTGCTGGCCATTGCTCTGCTTGTGCTGGCCGGAGTGTTTACCTATTTCCTGATGATGAGGAAGAAAAAGATGAACCAGCAGGCGGCTGCAGTCGAAGCCTAAGCACTTTTATTTTTTAATAAGGTCAGGCATCTTGCTTTTGTTGTCTGGATAAAAACGCTGTTCCCGAGAGTTTTATTGCTACTGAACAGGTTTGGCCTGACCCTGGTTAAAATAGATCCAACAGATTATCAGGGGAAAATTTTATTTTCCCCTCTTCTGCTGTACACTATTAACACAGCGGGAAGGAGTAACCGTTTGCAGCTAACAGAACTGCTTGCACTCTGGCTTAAAAGTGAACAGTTTATATCCCTGCTCAATCACTTAAAGAAAGAGAACGTTTACCGGGTTGAGTATCATGGCATTGACGGCAGTGCCGGCGATTATTTTCTCTCTGCCCTGGCTCATTACTCAGGCCGTCCTCTTCTGCTGGTCACAGCCGACCAGGCCGGCGCCGAAAAGGCTTATACCAACATCGAAGTTTTTCTGCCCGGACAGGTAAGGCTGCTTCCGGCCCGGGAACTCTTCGTCAGCCCCACTATCTTGTCGCGTAGTGAAGAGATCCAACACCAGAGGCTTAAGTTTATGCAGTGGTTGCTTGAAGGCGCCACAGGGGTTTATGTCGCTCCTCTGGCGGCCCTGTTGAGCAGAAACCTGCCCCCCCCTGATTGGCTGAATCTGACGCTTAAGCTAAACAGTGGCGATCGCTTAAACCGCGAAGATCTGATTGGTGGACTGGTTGCCAGGGGTTATGAAAGAAGCTCGCTGACTGAGTTCCCCGGGCAGTTTAGCGCCCGCGGGGATATTGTTGATATCTTTTCTCCCGGTCTGGGCAGACCGGTGCGTCTGGAGCTTTTTGATCATGTTCTGGAATCAATCCGCTTTTATGATCCCCAGAACCAGCGCTCCATCGAAAAAATTAGCTCGGTTCAAATCATGCCAGCTCGCGAACTGATCCTCAATGATGATCGCTATCAAGAGGGCGAAGTGCTGATTAACAGCGACCTTGAACGAGCCCTCTCGAAGCTGCGTAAACGCGGCGAGGGAGAAATTTCCGCCAGGCTAAACCAGCAGGTTGCCCGCGATTTAGAGCGGTTGGCTCACCCGGAAGGCCTTGACTTACTGTCCGGTTACTTCTCCTACTTTCTTGGTGCAGGTGCCACACTGCTCGATTATCTGCCAGGGGCTACTTTGCTGGTTCTGGAAGAGACAACCCTCTTAATGCAGAAAGAAAAAGCACTGAGAGCTGATTTAAACCAATATTTCAGTGATTCTTACACAGCAGGGATGCTGTTCGGTCAGAATTTGGGTCTGCTCTGGAGCTTCGAAGAGTTATTGTCCCGCCATAGCGGGCACCTGCTGGCTTTAAATGCGATTGCCGACAGTTCAGCGATTATAAAACCCGCCGCATCACACAGCCTTGATACGATGAGCGCTTCCCGCTACCACGGTCAGTGGGAGCTCTTCCATACTGATCTGCAACACTGGCAAAAAAAACGGTATCAGGTTTACCTGGCAGCCTCAAATGAAGAACGGGCCAACAGCCTGGCCGGCCTGCTTGCAGAGCAGCTACCGGAGGCTCCTGATTGCATCAGGCTGAGTGCTGCCCCCGATGATGGTTTTATCATTCCTGCCCTGCAGATGGCTCTGATTACCGAACAAAACCTGTTGCCTGGAAGAAAGAAAAAGAGGCGGGTCAGCTCGCGCGAGGGAACCTTGCTCAGCAGCTACAGGGAGCTTTCTGCAGGAGACTATGTAGTCCACGAGCAGCACGGAATCGGGCAGTTCCAGGGCATTCACACCCTTGAAGTCAGTGAGATCGAGCGAGACTATTTGCTGCTAAAATACAGGGGAACCGATAAACTTTACATCCCAATTGATCAGGTCAGTTTAATTCGCAAGTATTCCGGCGGTGACAGCCCGGCTCCTCATCTGCATAGTCTCAGTGGAGCTGAGTGGCAGCGGATTAAGCGTAAAGTTACCCAGTCGGTTGAAGACCTGGCCAGAGAGCTGCTTGAGCTCTATGCCGCCCGACAAACTGCAAATGGCTATAGCTTCGGCCCGGATCATCCCTGGCAGCAGGAGTTTGAAGCGCGCTTTCCCTTTGAAGAGACCCCTGATCAGCTGCAGGCGATTATGGAAGTAAAGGCTGACCTTGAAAAAGAACACCCCATGGATCGCCTGATCTGCGGGGATGTGGGCTATGGCAAAACAGAGGTGGCGATGCGGGCCGCTTTCAAAGTGATGCTGGAAGGAAAACAGGTAGCGATTATGGTGCCAACCACGGTGCTGGCCCAGCAGCACTATCGCACCTTTCAGGAGCGTTTTGAAGGTTTTCCGGTGCAGATTGCCCAGCTCAGCCGTTTTGTCTCGCCGGCCAGACAAAAAGAGATTTTCGCTCAGATTGCTGCCGGCAAGATCGATCTGGTCATCGGCACCCATCGACTGCTGGCCAAGGATTTGCGTTTTCACGACCTGGGCCTCCTGATTATCGATGAAGAACAGCGATTTGGGGTGCGCCAGAAAGAGAAGATCAAGAAAATACGCCTGGAAGTTGACACCCTTGCCATGACGGCAACGCCTATTCCCCGCACCCTCCATCTATCCCTGGCCGGTGCCCGGGACTTAAGCATTATCGACACGCCGCCCGAAGATCGTTATCCGGTACAGACCTATGTGCTCGAATACTCGGAAAACCTGATCCAGGAAGTAGTCCAGCGCGAACTAAACCGGCAGGGCCAGGTCTTTATAGTGTTCAACCGGGTGCAGCAGATCGATGCCTTCGCTGAGCGAATAGCACAGCTTTTCCCCTCTGTTGCAATTGCTGTCGGGCATGGCCAGATGCCTGAAGCGAGACTCGAAAAGGTAATGGTTGATTTTCAGGAGGGACGCTACCAGATCCTGGTCAGCACAACGATCATCGAATCGGGCTTGGATATTCCCAATGTCAATACCCTGATCGTCTGTGATGCCGACCGCTTTGGCCTGGCCCAGCTTTATCAGATCCGGGGCCGGGTTGGACGTTCTAACCGTCTCGCCTATGCCTACCTGACTTACCGTAAAGATAAGCTGATCAACGAAACGGCCCGCAAAAGATTGAAAGCGATTAGAGAGTTTACCGAACTGGGCTCCGGGTTTAAGATTGCCCTGCGCGATCTGGAAATCAGAGGCGCCGGTAACATCCTGGGCGCTGAGCAGCATGGCTTTATAGCAGCTGTTGGTTTTGAACTCTATGTGCGGATGCTTGATCAGGCGGTGGCGCTCTTGAAAAATATAAAAGTCGAAACAAAGATTGAGCCGCGTCTGGAGTTGAATATAAGCGCTTACCTGCCCTCTTCCTATATCGCAGCCCAGGATCAGAAGATTGATTTCTACCAGAAAATCTACAGCGCGGTCAGCCTTGAGGAGCTTGCCGAAATTGAAGAAGAGCTGCTTGATCGCTTCGCTTCGCCGCCTGAGCCTGGCAGGCTGCTGCTTCAGGTGGCCCGGATCAGGGTCAGGGCGGCTGAAGCCGGTATTGAGCTGATCAGCCGCCGCAAAAGCAACGTCGTGCTGGAATTTAGCAGCGCCACCACCTTTAATCCGTCTATGCTCGACCAGCATCCTTCGCTTCTGGCCAAGCGGATGATTGTTACCGGACTAAGACCGCTTCAGGTAAAAATTACCGGGCTGCCGGAAGGAACAGCTTTTCTTGAGAATCTGCTGGCTGAAATTGAAAGTATTGTGGCTCTAAAGCCGGCCTAACGACAGCTGAGCGGTTTACTCGCAGGCCTTCTGCTGACTGGCTTACTTTAACCTGATATAATACTGCATAAGATTAACAAAGGCAGGTTTTCTTTTTGTCCGAAAGCAACAGGGTTTTTATCAGGGGCGCCGCAATTCTGGCGGTAACCGGGATTGCTGCCCGGGTGATCGGGGCGGTTTTCAGAGTGGTCCTGGCGGCAATTCTCGGTGACGAGGGCATCGGCCTTTATCAGTATGCTTACCCGATCTATTCCACCCTTTTGGTCCTGTCGACAGCCGGCATCCCCGTTGCCCTTTCTAAGATCATGGCTGAAAAAATTGCCCTGAAAGATTACCTTGAGGCCCAGCGGGTTTTTAAGATTGCCTTTTTTCTCTTAGCCCTAAGCGGCTTAGTGATCACCCTGGTTATGCTGCTTGGAGCTCAGTTTATTTCACTGACGCTGATCAGAGATGCCAAGGCGCTCTATCCATTGATGGCTATTTCTCCGGCAATCTTTTTCGTTACGATTATGGCTTCTCTGCGGGGGTTTTTTCAGGGGCAGCAGAATATGGTTCCGACAGCAGTTTCACAGCTCCTTGAACAGCTGGTGCGGGTCGGTTTTTCTATCGCTCTGGTGCTGCTTCTAATCCCTGCCGGTCTTGAATATGCAGCGGCCGGAGCCACCTCGGGCGCAGCTGCCGGAGGCCTGGCCGGGCTGCTGCTACTCGCCGTTCTCTACTTTAGAAAGCGAGTTGATTTGCAGGTTTTAGGAAAGCAGCAAACTGAACATCATCCGGAATCGGTTAAGAGGATCATTAACCGGATTCTTACTCTCGCTATACCCGTAACTATTGGCGGTCTCGTGATTCCCCTGATCACCATGATCGATCTGGCGATAGTTCCGCGGCAGCTGCTCGCTGCCGGTTTCGAGCTGGAAAGAGCCCGGGCTCTTTATGGCCAGCTGACCGGGATGGCCGGATCGGTAGTATACTTTCCCAATGTAGTGGCACTGGCCCTCAGCATCAGCCTGGTTCCGGCAATCTCGGAAGCTTTTGCTCTACAGAATAGGGTTTTGATTCAGAGCCGGAGCGCTATTGCTATTAAACTAACCGCCCTCTTTTCCCTCCCTTCTGCCTTAGGCCTTTTCCTGCTGGCTGAGCCGGTTACGGTGTTGCTCTTCAATAATGCCGAAGCCGGTTTCTCACTGGCTTTTATGTCCTGGTCGGTCATCCCGCTCTGCCTTTACGTAACGACAACCGGTTTGATCCAGGGGCTTGGTAAACCGATCCTGCCTGCTGTTAATATGTTTTACGGTGGTCTGGTCAAAACTGTCTTTGCCTGGTACCTGACGGCAATCCCTGCCCTGAATGTCGGGGGAGCAGCCCTGGCTTCGGTAATTGGTCTCACTGTTGCGGCTATTCTTAACCTTAACCATGTCAGGCGCTATAGCGGCTGGCGGGCCAACTGGCGTGAACTTGTATTTCTGCCCCTGATTGCTACTGCCCTGATGTCGGTGGTTGTCTATTTCAGCTATGGCGGCATGATGCACTTTGGCCGGGATCTGCTTTCAGCAGGTAGTTTAAACGCTCTGGCGGTTCTAATTGCCATTCTGCTTGGGATTACTGTTTTCGGGATCTCACTTCTGCTGCTTGGCGGTATTAAACGGGAGGAATTACTAATGGTTCCCTATATCGGGCAACCGCTGGAGAAGTTTTTATCCCGTCTTGGTCTACTGCGGATCTCCTGATTGGAGTTGATTTTTGCTGGGTAAAATAGTAGTAATCGGACTCGGGCCGGGTAGCACCCGGCACCTGACTGTCGAAGCGCGAAGTTACCTGGCCTCAGGTAAACCTCTTTTCCTGCGAACCCTGAAACACCCCGTAGCCCGCTACGTTGCTGCGCGGCGCGAACAGGCCCAATCCTTTGATTACCTATATGATCAGGGGAACAGTTTTGAAGAAGTTTATCGCGCAATCACCCGCACCCTTATAAAACAGAGTCAGCAGCACGATCTGATCTGCTATGCTGTTCCCGGCCATCCCAACGTTGGTGAAGCAACCGTTGAAAGGCTGAAACGGATTGCTCCCCGTTTAGGAATAAAGATCGAACTAGTTGCCGGGCTCTCCTTTTTAGAGCCGCTGCTTAGTCAGCTGCAGCTTGACCTGCTTGATGGTGTAACAGTGCTTGATGCGCTTTCGATTGATAAGCTGAAGGAGCCGGTCCGCAATCATTTGGTTCTGGCTCAGGTTTATAATCAGACGATCGCTTCCCGGGTTAAGCTGAAGCTGCTTGAGCTTTACCCTGATCATTACCCCGTTCTGATTGTAAATGCCGCGGGAATGACCCGGGCCGGAACTCAGAAAACAGCGCTGTGTGCTTTAGACCATCACGCTGTTTTTGATCACTATACAAGCCTTTATTTATCTCCTTTTACAGGAGGAAGCATCGGGGAACTGATTGAGATCATGGCCCGGCTCCGGGCGGCTGACGGCTGCCCCTGGGACAGGAAGCAGGATCACCTCAGCCTCAGACAGTATTTGATCGAAGAAGCCTATGAAGTTGTGGCTGCCATCGATAGCGGAGACGACCGGGAAATAATTGATGAACTTGGCGATCTTCTGCTCCAGGTAATCTTTCACAGCCAGATTGGCCGTGAAGAAAACCGCTTTGATTTTAATGATGTGGTAGAGGCTATTAATAAAAAGCTGATCCGCAGACATCCCCATGTTTTTGGGAGCCGCAACGCCGTTGACGCTGACGCGGTAAAGGTGCTGTGGGAAGAGATAAAATCAGCCGAGCGCAAGGAGGAGCAGAACAGTTTTTCCCTCGAAGTTGACGAAGCGCTGCCGGCTTTGCTCAGGGCCTATAAACTTCAGAAAAAGGCTGCAAAAGTTGGCTTTGACTGGCCGACAATTGAGGGGCCGCTGGAGAAAGCCAGAGAAGAGCTGTCTGAGCTCGAGGAAGCTTGTTCAAGTGGCAGGCAGGAAGCGATTGAAGAAGAGCTCGGTGATTTTCTCTTCACCCTGGTTAACCTGGCCCGGTTTTTAAATGTTAACCCGGAGCTGGCTTTAGGCCGGACTACGGGCAAATTTATCTCCCGCTTCAGGTATGTAGTGGATCAAGTGGAAAAAAGCGGTAAAAATTTTAACGATTTTACCCTTGATCAACTGGATAATTGGTGGAATGAGGCAAAAAAATCAGGAAAATAGGCAAAAAAAGAAGGAGTCCGAAAAAAGACGTCGAATAGGGCATATAATGTAAGTATCTATTTTGAACTAAGGAGGGCTTTTTAAGTGAATAAAACGCAGTTGGTAGATTTGGTTGCTGAGAAAGGCGGATTATCGAAAAAGACTAGCAAGAAAGCGGTAGAGTCGATTTTAGACGGCATTGCAGGTAGCCTGGCTAAAGGTGAAAAGGTCCAGTTAGTTGGTTTTGGTACTTTTGAAGTACGTCACCGTAAAGCACGAGAAGGGCGTAACCCGGCAACAGGAGAGAAAATCAAGATTAAAGCCCTTAAAGTCCCGGCTTTCAAGCCTGGTAAAGCTCTAAAAGATAAAGTTAAGTAATCAGCAAGAGACAAGGTCTTTAGATTGTTCATTTCTGATTTATAAAGACAAGTCCCCTTTCTGAAGGGGACTTGTCTTTCAGTTAAGCTTTACAACGTCTAGTTTGGAGATGATGGCAGGATGCCGGCAGGGCAAAAAAAAAGCAGCTCCGTTTCAAGATTTCCTGTCCGGCACCGGGAAAACCGTTACAGCATGTACAGGCTGCTTGTGATCGTGCTGAGTCTCATTGTTTTTGGTTTACTGGTCATCATCGGGGCCCAGTATTTAAGGCAACGGGAGGCCGGTCAGGCTCTTGACGAGATGGAAAAGAAAATCAGCGAAATGCGCGAGCAGCAGGCAGCCCTGGAAGAGGAGATTCTCAAACTTCAGGATCTTGACTATATCGAAGTGCTGGCTCGCGAGCGGCTCGGACTGGTCAGGCCGGATGAGGTCATCTTCCAGTTTGAGGATTGACAATAATGCAATAGAAGTTATAATAGCCTTAGTCTGCATAAATTCCAAACAAGGAGGCGTTTTTTTATCAAGAAAGATCTGGCAATCGGCAGTATTATGGAAGGGGTGATTACGGGAATCACTAAATTCGGTGCTTTCGTTGAGCTACCCGGTGGGGTTACCGGCCTGGTTCACATTTCGGAAGTGGCGGACGAGTACGTGAAGGATATCAACGAGTTCTTTAAAAAATCGGATCAGGTTAAGGTCAAGGTTTTAAATGTCGAAAACAACGGGAAAATTGGCCTCTCGATCCGGCAGGCGGCGGAAGGTTATAAAGATCAAAAAAGTAAAGGCCGTAGTAGGCCTGCTCCGGTCAATAAAGCCTCGTTTGAAGATAAAATGAACCGTTTTCTGAAGGAAAGTGATGAACGGCTGCTTGATTTGAAAAGAAATACCGAATCTAAAAGAGGCGGTCGCGGTCCTTTCAAGGAAGCTTTCTAAGCAAACTTACTTTAGGATAACTTTTAGAAAGGCACTCTGGTTCAGGGTGTTTTTTTATCTTTACCCGGAGCCGGAATTTACACGCGGATGCTTTTTGAACGTTTCAAAGCAGATATAGCTAAAAAAGAACTGGTCTTCAGAGGCGAGACGATTGTATTGGCTGTCTCCGGCGGACCGGACTCGCTTTGCCTGCTCCACCTCTTCAATCGTCTGGCCTCTGAAGACAGCTTAAGGCTAGTAGTAGCCCACTTGAACCATGGTTTGCGACCGGAAGCAGCTCTTGAAGAAGCAGGCGTAGCTGCTCTTGCCGCTTGTATGAGCCTGCCTTTTATGACCAAGAGGATCAACATCAGAAGTTATAAAAAAAAGTTTGGTTTATCCGAAGAGGCGGCGGGCCGGAGAGCACGCTACCGGTTCCTGCTCCAAGTGGCCCGCAACTGTCAGGCTGAAGCGATTGCTCTCGGACATCACCGCGACGACCAGGCAGAAACAGTCCTATTAAACCTGCTCAGGGGCAGCGGGATTGACGGTCTTTCCGGGATGCTTCCGTTACGTCTCATTAACGGGGTGAAGCTGATCAGACCGCTGCTTGATTTCAGGCGCTCTGAAATCGAGACCTATTGCCTTGAACACGGCCTTAAGCCTTACACTGACAGCAGCAATCTGGAAACAGATTATACCCGCAACAAAATACGTCTGGAACTGATTCCCCACCTCGAAGAGCGCTATAATCCCCGGATTCGCGAAGCTTTGGCCGGCCTGGCAGAGCTCGCTGCCGAAGACCGCTTTTATTTTGAGCATCTGGCCCGAAAAAAAGCCGGCAGGTTGGCTGAGCGCAGAGGAAATTATATTTTGCTCGACTTATCATCATTAAATGCTTTGCCGCGTGCGATTAGCAGCAGAGTTTTACGGCTGCTGTTGCGTCGTTACCGGAACGGGCAGGAGCTGGGCAGAGCGCATCTGAACCAGCTCTTAAAGCTGGCCGGGGAGGGTAAAACTGGTGCTCGCCTTAATCTGCCCGGCGGGTTGAGAGCATATCGGGCAAAAGACGATCTAATTTTAGCCCGGAAAAATGATCTAAAGCCGGAAAAGATCGGCGAACAGGAACTGGTTATCCCCGGTCTGACTGCGCTGCCCGGAAGAAAAGCGATTAGCGCCCGTCTGGCACAAAAAGATGGTCTAAACTGGCCGCCGCAGTGCAGTAGCGCTTATCTCGACTACGACACAATCCCACCCGGCAGGATTGTGATTCGTTCCCGAAAGCCTGGTGATCGTTTCCATCCTCACGGAGCAACCGGCAGTAAAAAGCTAAAAAGTTTTCTGATTGACCAAAAGGTAGATCAAATTTTTCGTGACACTTTACCACTTGTAACCATCGGCAGTGAAATCATCTGGGTTGCCGGGTTAAGAATCGCCCACCCCTACAGGGTGACGAACAAGACGGTTAAGGTCCTCTGTCTTGAATATCTTGATTAAGCCGCTTTGAGCGGTATGTTTACTACGGGGAAGAAATAATAATAGAAAAGGTGGTATCTATGGCTGTAGAAAAAATGGAAGTGATGCTTACCGCCCAGCAGATCGAAGAGCGCATTAAAGAGTTAGCCGAAGCCATATCAGAAGATTACAGGGATAGTAAGATACTCGTCATCGGGGTCTTAAAAGGAGCAGTGATCTTTTTAAGCGATCTGGTTCGCCATTTGACAATACCGGTGGAGATTGATTTCATGGCTGTATCAAGTTATGGCGCCGACACAAATTCATCCGGAGTGGTTCGGATCTTAAAAGACCTTGATCAAAGCATCACGGATAAAGAAGTGTTGATTGTTGAAGATATTATCGATACCGGTTTGACCCTTGCCTATCTTTATGAATACCTGCTCAGGCGTGGCCCCAAATCACTGAAAGTGGTCACCCTCTTGGATAAGCCCGATCGGCGCCAGGTTTCCTTTAACCCTGACTACTGCGGTTTTAAGATACCTGATCGCTTTGTAATCGGCTACGGGTTAGACTTTAATGAAAACTACCGTCACCTGGCCGACCTGCGTGTTCTTGAACCGTAGATTCTTAGTTTTGCCGTTCATTGCTTCTGCTTATGCTCTATGTTAGAATTTAGTTTAGGCTTTTTAGCGGTTGCAGGAGAGGAGGGTTCTGTTTGAGCCCATTTTTAAGACAAATTACATTCTACTTGGTCATTGCCCTGGTAGTGTTTATTTTACTTTCATCTTTTAATAATACTACCCCACCGGAGGAGATCTCCTATGATCAGCTGATCAAAAGGGTAGAGCAGGGAGAAGTTGCAAGCGTTGCCATGTACGGCAGCGAGGTTGAAGCGACATTAAAAGATGGCACGGTGGCAAAAACGATCAGGCCGGACGATCACAACCTGACCGAGTTGTTGCTTGCTAACAAAGTTACTTTGGAAACATATCTGCCCCGGGGGCCGAAATGGTGGCAGAGCGCTCTTACCTACCTGATACCATTCCTGCTGCTGATCGGGATCTTCTTTTTCTTCATGCAGCAGACTCAGGGTGGAGGCAACAAGGTAATGAATTTTGGAAAGAGCCGGGCCCGTTTACAGGAAGGTGACAAAA
>Ga0114946_10002861_pt1 | contig 11770 bp, 8 predicted proteins | sample WalLakDeSediment_FD_88676 | JGI IMG/M metagenome (GOLD analysis project Ga0114946, IMG submission 88676) | Lake sediment microbial communities from Walker lake, Nevada to study Microbial Dark Matter (Phase II) - Walker Lake 11/02/13 Deep Sediment | ecosystem: Environmental > Aquatic > Freshwater...
AACAAGATATAAAATTCATGAAGCATCTGGTAAAAACCGCCTGGAAAGGCAATTTACAGTTTGAGTCGGAAGTGAACGGACACAAATTCCTTGTAGACGGCCCTGAAGAGGCGGGTGGTCAGGACAAAGGGCCCCGTCCCAAGCCACTCATGCTGACCGCCCTGGCGGGTTGCACCGGCATCGACGTGGTGGCCATGCTCAAGAAGATGCGGGTGGAAATCGATGCCTTCGATGTTGACATCGAAGCGGAATTGACAGAAGAACCACCCACCCACTATACACGCATGCATGTGATATACACCTTTACCGGGAAGGACCTTCCCATGGAAAAGCTTCAGAAGGCCGTTGACTTATCGCGCGAGAAATATTGCGGGGTGTCGTATATGTACAAGAAGGCAGGGGTGGAGCTGACGTATGAGATCAAGGTCGAAGGTCAGGAGGTCTGAAAGTTATATTGTTTCTCTTTGCGCTCTCGGCGCATCACTTTGCAGGGCTTTGCGGTTAAAAGTGAAATAAATTCATTACATTTGTTTCAAAGCTTAAAAGGCATGAAAAAAATTAAGTACATCGTCTTTAAAGAGGGTGCTTATTATGTTTCCCAAAGCCTGAACGTGGATGTATCCAGCTTCGGAAAAACCATCGACGAGGCAACCCGGAACCTAAAGGAGGCATTGGACTTGTATTTCGAAGATGATGATGCAATTAAACATTATCAAATAATCAACGAAACACTGATTGGAGAATTCACAGTGAAGACATTATGACCAAACTGCCTTCATCTGATAAGATTATAAAACTCCTTTCCTTGCACGGGTTTTCTTTTAAAAGTTCAAAAGGCAGCCATCAGAAATATACAAACGGGCAAAGAATTGTCATTATACCCGCACCCAGAAAAGAGGTTCCCGTTGGGACATTAAAATCTATCAGCCGACAGTCCGGGATTGATTTTAGAGAGTTTCTCTCTCTTTAGCAAAGCATCACTGATTACCCGCACCGGCTGACGCCGGTGTTTTTTTACAGCACAGCCCTGCTTGAAAGCAAGCTTTCAGATCGGGATTAACTTCGTTGATCCCTTATGGTGGAGGCTTCAGACAAATGGTTCCTTCGCTTCGCTCCGGTTTTTATTTCCGGGCTGGGTTACCAAACTTCGTTTGGCACCCATCCCGTCAATAAAAATTCCCGCCTGATGGCGGGAACCATTTGTCTGGCGGAGAGAGAGGGATTCGAACCCCCGGAGGTATTACCCTCAACGGTTTTCAAGACCGCCGCAATCGACCACTCTGCCATCTCTCCGGCGCAAAATTACAACATTTTTTTGTTCCGAAGAAAAAACATTTCACAACCATTGAAACTATTTCCGTAATTTTAGCACATGGGGAATATAAGTTCAGCAGGGAGCATGGCATTGGGTAAGCCCCGGGTTTCGGTGGTCATACTGAACTGGAACGGGAAAGCCTTTCTGGAAAGGTTTCTGCCGGTGGTGAAGGCACATACCCCTGATTGGATGCCACTGGTGGTGGCCGACAATGGTTCGGCCGATGACTCTGTGGCTTACCTCAGGGAGTTTCATGCGGATGTAACAATCATTGAGCTGCACAAAAACCTCGGTTTTGCCGGTGGGTACAATGCCGCCCTTGGGCAACTTCAGGCCGCTTACTATGTGTTGCTTAATTCTGACATCGAAGTGACCCCGGGCTGGACAGAAGCTGTCATTCAGCTGATGGAGGATGACCATAATGTGGCTGCCTGCCAGCCAAAGATATTGTCTTACCACAAGCGGTCTTTTTTTGAATATGCGGGTGCATCCGGCGGGTTTCTTGACAAATATGGTTATCCATTCTGCCGCGGCCGTTTGTTCAACAGCCTGGAACAGGATCAGGGGCAATATGACGATACCAGGGAAGTGTTCTGGGCCACCGGCGCCTGCCTGTTTGTCCGTGCTGATGCTTTCAGGGCGGTGGGAGGGTTCGACGATCATTTTTTCGCGCACATGGAGGAAATTGACCTGTGCTGGCGCCTCCGGAATGCCAACTATAAAATAATGGTATGTCCCACATCTGCCGTCTATCATGTTGGTGGGGGTACCCTCCCGAAGTCTGACCCACATAAAACATTTTTGAACTTCAGGAACAGCCTGTGGATGCTGGCAAAAAATTTACCTGCAAAGGTGTTCTATCCCACGATGATTATTCGCCTGGGCCTGGATAAACTCGCAGCCATCCGCTTTTTATTCAACGGCCAGTTTAAAGACTGCCTGGCCATCTTCCGTGCGTACCTGGCATTTTGTAAACAGTTCCGCTCCACGAGGGAATACGGCAAAAAGGCTCCGGGCAAGTTGCCTCCATTGCTCTACCAGCGCAGCATCGTATTCCAATACTACCTGTTCGGGAAAAAACGATTTTCGGAATTAGAAATTAACGAAGGCCATTAACCGGCAACCCCGTGGGCGTATTCAATACGCCCCTGCCGGCAACCCCGTGGGCGTATTCGATACGCCCCTGCCGGCAACCCCCGGGCGAATGGTTTTGCGGCCCAACATTTTAATTTCCCATCAGGCTTTGCACTGCCAGCCGGTATCCATCCATCCCAAAACCGGCGATTACCCCCTTGCAGTATGGGGCGGTGCGCGACTCATGACGGAATGGTTCGCGGGCATATACATTGCTGATATGAACTTCCACCACCGGGGTCGTTATGGCCGCGACAGCGTCGCCAATGGCCACCGAGGTATGGGTGTATGCCGCAGCGTTCAGGATGATGCCATCGTAGCTGAAGCCGACCTCTTGCAGCTTGCTCACCAGCTCTCCTTCCACATTGCTCTGGAAATAGTCGATCAGTATATCCGGGAACAAGCCCCTTAGCTCTGACAGGTATGCTTCGAAGGAGGTATGTCCGTATATGCCGGGCTCACGCCTGCCCAGCAGGTTAAGGTTCGGCCCGTTGATGATGATAAGTTTCATATTCGTGGGATTGTTTTGCAAAGTAACAAAAAAAAAGTTGCGAGTGCCTAAAGTGCCTGGAGTGACTAAAGTTATTAAAAAAATCGTAACTTTGCAGGATACTACGCAAAATAGGGGTGCCCCATACCAGCGGGCTGAGATCATACCCAAAGAACCTGATCCGGGTAATGCCGGCGGAGGGAGGGATGCAATCAACAGACGGACTTACCTCTATTTGCTGTTTATCATAGTTTTATTATAAACGCAAATAAAGTGTGTATCATGAAAAAATGGTTTTTGCTGCTGGCTGCTTTGGCCATTGTTCCGCTATTCACATACGGGCAGCACAGTCTTTCCGGGCGGGTCACTGACCAGAACAGCGGAGATCCGCTGCCCGGAGCCAACATCGTTTTGGAAGGGACGTATGCCGGGACTTTTTCCGATCAGAATGGTGAATTTTTACTTAAGAGGCTTGCAGAGGGCACACATATTCTTCGTGTCAGTTTCCTGGGATACGAAAGCAGGCGGCTGGAGATAACATTGCCCCTGGATGTGCCGGTAAGAATTGGGTTGCAACCCGCCGCTACTTACGCAGAGGAGGTGATTGTCATGGCCAACCGGGCGAGTGGCCGCATAGGAGCTACATTCACTGATCTTTCGCGGGATGACCTGATGCCCGGCAACCTTGGGCAGGATTTGCCCATGCTGATCAGCCTTACCCCTTCGGTAATTGTCAGTTCGGATGCCGGGGCCGGCGTGGGCTATTCCTGGATGAACATCCGCGGCAGCGACCAGTCGCGCATCAATGTCACCTTCAACGGCATACCGCTCAACGACGCCGAGTCGCACGGTGTATGGTGGGTGAACATGCCCGACGTGGTGTCGTCGGTAGAGACCATGCAGATACAGCGCGGTGCAGGCCTCAGCACGCATGGCTCCGGCGCCTTCGGCGCCACCATCAGCATACAGACCAATACGCTCAGAGACAAGACCTACGCGGAGCTCAGCAGCTCGGCCGGCTCGTTCGGCACCATGAAGCACTCGCTGGGCTTCGGCACCGGACTGATCAGCAACCATTGGGCCTTCGACGGACGTATCAGCCGCATCTCATCATCGGGCTACATCGACAGGGCAAAGTCAAACCTTGGCTCCTTCTACCTCTCCGGCGGGTACTACGGGCCCAATACCATGGTGAAGGGCCTGGCGTTCTCGGGGCGCGAAGCCACCTATCTGGCATGGAACGGCGTGCCGGGCGACTCGCTGGCCAACAACCGCCGGTTCAATCCCAGCGGCATGTATGTCGACGAGATGGGCAACCTGCAGTTTTACGACAATGAGACCGACAACTACCAGCAGGACCATTACCAGCTGCACCTGGCCCATGCCTTCAACCCAGGGCTCAATGCCAACCTCTCCCTGCACTACACCTATGGCAGGGGCTATTACGAGCAGTACCGGCAGAATGAGCGGTTCAGCCGCTATAACCTGCCCAATGTCACCATCGGCGACCAGGTCATCAGCCGCAGCGACCTCATCAGAAGAAGGTGGCTCGACAACCACTTCTACGGCTTCACCTACTCGCTGAACTACAACACCTTCAGCAAAATTAACGCCACGTTGGGCGGTGGGATGCATCTCTACGACGGGGATCACTTCGGCGAGATCATCTGGGCCAGGTACGCCCAGCATGCCAACATCAGGCACAGGTATTACGACAACAACGGCTTCAAACGAGATCTCAACAGCTTTCTGAAGCTCACCCATGAGCCGCTGCCGGGACTGATCGGCTTTGTCGACCTGCAGTACCGCTTCATTTCCTATGATTTTCTTGGGATGGCCTGGGTGCTGGGAGCGATCCGGCCCCTTGAACAAAACGTGGTGTTCCATTTTTTCAATCCCAAGGCAGGCCTGTCGTACGATATAAACCCATCCCACAATATATATATATATACAGGCGTGGCGAACAGGGAGCCTGTAAGGCGTGACTTCACCGAATCTTCACCGGAAAGCAGGCCAAGGCCCGAAAGCATGCAAAACCTGGAAGTGGGATACCGTTTTTCTGACAGGCGGATGAAGCTGTCTGTCAACACCTACCTGATGAACTACAGGGATCAGCTGGTGCTCACCGGCGAGATCAACGACGTGGGTGGCTTTACGCGTACCAACGCAGAAAAGAGCCACCGTGCCGGGATCGAGCTGGAAGCCGCCCTGATGCTTGGCACCATGCTGCAGTGGAGCGGCAACCTGACCCTCAGCCGAAATAAGATTGACCGTTTTGTGGAATACTCCGACCAGTACGACAACAACTTCAACTGGACAGGCACCACGTCGCGGATCTATGAAAATACCGACATCGCTTTTTCGGCCCCGGTGGTGGCCGCCAGCATGCTGCAGTTCAGTCCTTTGGGGAGCCTGGGTGTTGGCCTGAACACCAAATATGTGGGCAAGCGGTACATCGACAACACCATGAACCGGGAGAGGATGCTCGCGCCCTACCTGGTCAATGACCTGCGGTTCAACTACAAGATCGAATCCAGCCTGTTCCGCGAGCTGGAGCTGGTATTCCAGATCAACAACTTCTTCGATGTATTATACGAAACCAATGCCTGGATTTACAAAGGCGAGGTGGGCGACCGCGGTTTGGTAACCATCAACGACGGCTATTTCCCGCAGGCGGGGAGGCATTTTCTTGGGGGAGTGAATTTTAGACTCTGAAAATAGAGAGGGAGAGAGGGAGAGAGGGCGAGAGGGAGAGAATATGGCTAATGGTCACCGATTAATAGACATATAATGTTTAAGATCATATAGATTATTCTTTTGATATATTTTTGGATTGGACTTTTGGAAATAATCCAGAAATATGTAATTGATGTATTTTAGGATCAGAACACATAAAGAGTTAGATACCTATAAAATGGCCTTTAAATCCTCAATGCGCATATATGAGACAACAAAAAGTTTCCCGAAAGAAGAAAAATTTTCTCTGATCGACCAGATAAGACGCTCATCAAGATCTGTCTGCACAAACATAGCTGAAGCATTCAGAAAACGTAAATACCCTAAGTCTTTTATTGCAAAATTGTCTGATTCTGAGAGTGAGGCCGCTGAAACTCAAACCTGGTTGGACTTCTCCCTGGCATGCAAATACCTTGATAATCAAACACATAGAGAATTGATTGAAGATTATGACAAGATAATTGGCAAGCTTACCAATATGGCAAGACATCCTGAGAAATGGGGCTTTTAGCACTCTCTCCCTCTCTCCCTCCCTCCCTCTCTCACTCCTCTTCAATAGAACGGTGCACCGCATACCCCCGCCACTTCGCCAACACTGCCTGCATGTCGGGGGCTGGTTCCGAGTCGAAGAACAGTTGTTTGCCGCTTATGGGATGGGCGAACCCCAGGGTCTTGGCATGGAGTGCATGCCGTGGAAGCATGTTGAAGCAGTTGGCCACAAACTGTTTATATTTTGTGAAAGTCGTGCCCTTCAGGATCTTGTCGCCGCCATAGGTTTCGTCGTTGAACAGCGGATGCCTGATATGCTGAAAGTGCGCCCTGATCTGGTGGGTGCGGCCGGTTTCCAGCCTGCATTCCACAAGTGTTACGTAGCCGAATCGCTCCAGCACACGATAATGCGTTATGGCCGCCTTGCCGAATTCCCCGCCGGGAAAGACGTCCATCACCTTGCGGTTTTTCAGGCTGCGGCCGATGTGGCCTTCGATGGTGCCCTCCTCTTCGGCAAAATCACCCCATACCAGTGCGTGGTAGATGCGGCTTATTTCTCTGTAGAAAAACATCCTGGCCAGTCGTGTCTGTGCCAGTTCCGTTTTGGCAATGACCATGACACCGGAGGTGTTCTTGTCGATACGGTGCACCAGTCCGGGCCGGGTGTCTTCCTGGTTCTGGCGCGGGAGGTTTTCAAAATGGTATACCAGGGCGTTGACCAGGGTGCCGGAATAATTGCCGTAGCCGGGGTGGACCACCATGCCCGCCTCCTTGTTGATGATGATCAGGTGGTCGTCTTCAAAAAGGATGTTCAGGGGGATGTCTTCCGGGATCAGCTCGATTTCGCGCGGTGGGTAGGCCATGACGATGCTGATCTCATCCATGGGCTTCACCTTGTAGTTGGGCTTCACCGCGTTGCCGTTGACGAGGATGTTGCCGGCCCTGGCCGCCACCTGGATCTTGTTCCTGCTGCTGTTTACGATCCTGGCATGAAGGTATTTGTCGATGCGCAGCATGCCCTGGCCCCTGTCAACAACAAAATGATGGTGCTCATAAAGCTCCTGCTCTTCCTGCCCGTCGGCGTCGTGCGGCCCTTCCTGTTCGCCGGAAACGTGCTGCGCTTCCTGCTTCCCGGCATCTGCCTGCTCTTCCTGCCCGTCAGGATCGGGCTGCCCCTCCTGTTTATGTGGGTCTTGTTGCTCTTTTTGGCCCTGGCAATGGTCCGGGGGTTTTCTTTTTGTCATACCTCCTCGGCTTTATCGGGCAATGATGAATGGGATGGTTTCGGGATGTTTGCCGCCAGGATGGATGATGCGCAGGTAATACAGGCCATTGGCCATATGCAGGGTGTTCAGGGACTGCCTGTATTCTCCGGAATAAACCAGCTTGCCGTAGATGTCAAAAACGTCGATCTGCAACGGCTTTTCGGCGGCAAATTCCTGGCCGGGCCATATGGTCATCTGTCCGCCGGTTACCGGGTTCGGATACAGGGTCGTTTTGCCGACCCCGGCTTCCGGCAACAAATTTGCTGAGACCGTTTTATCCGAGTCAAATACCGGACGGATCATCAGGGCGCCCTTGTAGATCGACTGCATCCATCCGGCCCCGCTGTTGTAGAAGATCTGCCTGCCGGCATCGTTGCCGGTGTCAAACCCTATGCTGAGAAACTCATTGATGCTGACATTGCCCTGTTGCTCCAGGCCAACATAAAAGGTGTCCGACACCTCAACAGCACGGCTCAGCTCATAACGTACAAAACGGTTCATCTCTTCCGTCGGGTCGGTATATATGGGATCTTCCGACTGGTAAAGGATCGTTTCGGAGGGGTGGATGCTTTTCCAGAGGGTAATTTTGAAGGGCCGGTCCGTGTTGCTTTCGATGATTGTCTGGTTGAGGTAGATGTCGATGGCGCTGATCTTGTCCTGCTTTGCGGCAACATATCTTTTGGCGATTTGCGGGAAGCGCCCGGTTACGCCATATCCGGCTTCCGGGGTGCCATCGTCGTAGGCGAAATAATTGCCGAACGACTGCCGGAAGGCGATGGTGTCGTTTTGCTGGTTGTTATCGCCGGCAATCCCCGCACGGATTACGTGCACAATGTCGAAATGCCGTTCAACAGCCGGTGCGGCAGGCAGCGGGTTGGGGATGACGATGGGGCTGGCATGTGGTTGGTATTCCTGGTAGCCATGCGTGCTGAACGGGGCGATGTTCCAGGTGCCACCAGAATAGTTACGTATGATATTTCCATTCTCATCCTGTATGTAATACCTGTAGGAGTATGGATAGATGGCATTGTCAAGGTTGGTGATGTTCACCGAAAGGTTCGACTTAAGGTGTGCCTGGGGGTTTAAGATATAATGCGACCAGGGCATGGCGGCATACCTGGCAAGCATGGAACGCGCGGGCGAAGCAAAAGCGATGTCGAAATAACTGGTCTGTTGCGGATCCCTGTTCACATTCAGGTAAACGTAGTCGATGTTCCAGACGGACCGGGAGCCCGTATAGTTTTGCAGGCTTGGATTGCCCGGCAGCGGAAAGCTCACATGATTCCTGAACCGGAAACGGAAGTCCTCCCGGAAGTATACCGGGTCCGTGATTTGAATGGCCACCCTTTTGAAATAGGGGAAGGTGTCATTGCTGAACTCTTTGAGCGACAGCCCTTCAACGAGCCATACCGTCTGCCACAGGTCCTCTGCATATTCCTCCTCACCATCATCGCCGGTGGTGTAATGACCCGGTGTATGCAGGAACTGAAGCACCAGTGAGTCCTGCCGCAAAGGATCGCCCCCGTTGCCCTGGGGTTGGTAGTAAAAACTAAGCACTACGCCATCGCCCGGCCCGATCTTCTTTGGCACAGGAGAAAAAACAGAGTCGAGCCGTATGTGGTGCGAGCTCAGCTCATCGGCCGCCAAAGGCGTGTTGGTGGGCGTCAGGTGTTCATAAAGATTGCCGTACTGGTCGAAAGCATCAAAGGTGGCCGTTCCGATCGTTTTCGGATGCACCGCGAAGCTGCTGTTGACGAACACATTCCTGTCGGCCCACAGCCCCTGGTCAGGATAGGGCCCCCGGTAGGAAAAATCATCCCGGAAAGGCAGTGTCAACACCCTGTACTGGTTCTTCTCTGACTGAAAGCCCCGCCGGTATTCTTTTTTTATTTTCGTGGGATTGGCACTCAGCGGCAGTAACATTTCCTGTGCCTGGGAGACCGTCGCTCCCTGTAAAAAAAGAAACAGGCACAGGATGATATGGAAGATTTTCATTGCTTCAGTCATTATTGGGGAAATCCGGTTCAGTTTTTAAATCCAGGTCAAATTCAACCAACGAACGGTACCAGATGTTTATCCTGCTACCTTTTCTGATCATGGCATCCTGGTCGTATTCGGGGTCTTGTCTGTAAACCCTTGCAATCAGCTCGTCTACATTTTTCTCAAATATTTCGTCGCCGGCAACAAGCCCTGCTTCTTCAATTGTGGCCCTGGCCTCCTCGGGGGTCTTCCCGAAAAGCATGGGCAGCGGTACGGTCAACTGCTCTTCCAGGTATGCTTCGAAGTCAAACAATTCCGGTGAACGGTAATACAGGTCCACGCTGCTGCCCGCACGAAGGTACTGCCTGCGCGACAGCGGGTCGGGGTGCTGCTGGTAGACCAGCACGCCGCTTTGTTCTTCATCGAGATAAAACTCATTGCCTACATTCAGTGTCGATCCCAGCAGTGCCTCGATGGCTTCATCGCGTGTTTGTCCCAAAAGCAATGGCACAGCCACCAGGTTCTCGCCCAGGCCTTCGCCAAGCACCAGGTCGATGGCGGTCCCCTTGGCAACAAGCGTGCCGGGCTCGATGGCACCCTGGTTATAATTTTGCTGTAAAACAGCATTCATGGCAATGTCAGGACGGTATTCCAGCTGCCCCGCCCGCAACCCGTGTGCCGTAAGCAAACTTATTGCCTGACGCAGCGATAAATCGATCAGGTTGGGCATGGACACCATCTCGGGCATTACGGCAACCATGGTCAGGTAAACGGTGCGACCCTTCTTTACCCCTGTGCCCGGAGCCGGATCCTGCAACAGAATGCTGCCCTTGACGCCATTGTCGTCGTAAACAGAGTCGTTGATGACATAACGCAGCCCCGCATCGTGTATGATCTTCCTGACATCCTGCTCAAACAGTCCTGACACATCAGGTACGCGAATGGTCTGACCATGATGGGTGTAAAGATCGAGCATCTTTAACAAAACCCACATGATAACAACTGCAGCAGCAAAAGCATATATCAGATGACGAAAAAACAATTTGCTGCGCACAAATTTATTAAATCCCATTTGCCAGGCCAGTGTTTGTAAATGCCAAAATTACAAATTAATTCGTATTGAAGGTTTTTTCCATACTTATCATTGAACGCAGGAAACATTATTTTATGCTTCTGGGAACAAATTTTTTAAGGGTTTCTGTTAATTTTGTCTGATCGAATGCAAGCCAATCCAATCCAAACAATAGCCTGAAAGAAAATGAAGAAAAACATTGCCCTGGTTGCGGGAGGTGATTCGGGAGAGTATGTGATCTCCATGAAGAGTGCCTCGATGATCCGGAAAAATATTGACCCTGACCATTATAATGTATTTACGGTGCTGATCAGTCGTGGCAAATGGGTCTGCCTGCTCGACAGCGGTGAGGAAGTCAGTGTCGACAAGAATGATTTCTCCGTGCTGACTGCCGGCGGGAAAATCACGTTCAATTGTGTATTCATAACCATACACGGCACCCCCGGTGAAGACGGTAAGCTGCAGGGTTATTTCGACCTGCTCGGAATACCTTATACCACCGCAGGTTTGTTGCCTTCTGCCCTGACTTTCAACAAGTATTTCTGCAGCCTGGTGGCCTCTCACTTCGGGATGCATGTGCCAGGGTCGGTAAAAGTCAAGCGGGGATACCGGCTCACAGAGGATGAGCTGACGCGTTTGTTGTCGTTTCCTGTTTTTGTGAAACCGAACAAGGGCGGATCAAGCCTTGGCAACAGCCTGGTCGACAGCTATGCTGGTCTGGATCAGGCGCTGGAAAAGGCTTTTGAGCATGATGACGAGATACTGGTGGAAGAGTTTCTGCCGGGTCAGGAGTTCACCTGCGGAGCAGTCAGGTATGGGGGCAGGGTGATTGCCTTGCCGGTGACCATGGTTACCAGCAAGAGCGGGGTCAGTTATTTTGACTTCAAGGCCAAATATACAAAAGACGCTGCCGAAGAGATCACCCCGGCACCCGTCTCAGAGGAACTTACCAGGCAGATCAGGGACACTACGGCCATGCTTTATGAGAAATTTGACCTGAAGGGGATGGCCCGGATGGACTATATTTACCATGATGGCACGCTTTTTTTTCTGGAAATCAACATCACACCCGGCATGTCGGAAACCAGCATCGTGCCCCAGCAGGCAGCCATAGAAGGCATTTCGGCCAGGGAGCTGTTCACTGCGGTGATTGAAGAGGCGATGGGGGGGTAGTGAGTGACTAGAGGGACTAGAGTGCCTAAAGTGCCTAAAGTGACTAGAGTGACTAAAGTGCCTAAAGTGAATAGAGTGACTAAAGTGCCTAAAGTTACGAGTGACTAAAGTGCCTA
>Ga0114946_10002862_pt1 | contig 11768 bp, 6 predicted proteins | sample WalLakDeSediment_FD_88676 | JGI IMG/M metagenome (GOLD analysis project Ga0114946, IMG submission 88676) | Lake sediment microbial communities from Walker lake, Nevada to study Microbial Dark Matter (Phase II) - Walker Lake 11/02/13 Deep Sediment | ecosystem: Environmental > Aquatic > Freshwater...
ACCGATAGAAGTTATGGTCCGATTCGTGATGGTCATGGGCGTTGATCACCCGGTAAATCAACACGGTCTCGTCTTGTTCGGAATCGTTTGATGCGAAGCTGTTGGCCGAGCTGGCCGACTGGGTACGCGATGTATTGGAGGAAACGCCTCCGCTCAGGCCAACACCGTAGGGCAAACTAATGTTGCCGCTTGCTGTCAGGCTGCTGGTACTCCCGGTTGATGTTTCCGTGGTGGCGGTTATTTCCCGGAAGCCCATCCTGCTTCGGGTTTCCCTTATCTCAATGGTGACCTCATTGCCGCATTCCATGTCTTCATGGATATTTTGCGGTGGTTCCAACGGGAAGTATCCCTTGTATTCAAGGGTGTACACTTCGGCTCCACCTTGCAGGCCGCCGGGAATCGGGTATTCTTCATACCGTAACCGATGGTTAGACGGGCTCGTGTAGCGCTCACAGTTGCCTTCCCTGAACCCCCTGAGTGTGCGCAGGACATAATCACTGACCAACACATAGGTTTCGAGTTCCCCATTTGCATTCTTTCTTACGGCAAGGCGCATACCATCATAAAGGGATCGACCCAAAGCGATGGAAGTGCCTCCTGCAACCCGCAAATGCACCCATTCCTGTCCCGGCTGTTGCTGCTGATTATAAGAAGCCTCTATGCGTTGCTTTTCTGCCGGACTCATCCCCTCGGCTTTTACATATTCTCTGAAACGCAGAAAATTCCAAAGCGTGAACACCATTTTGCACTGGCTAAAGTATTCACTTACTTCCATGTTCAAACGGTAGGATAACGAACGGCTCACCTGTGTTTCATAACCGAACTGTTCGGCCAATTCATTGGCTCGTGTGAGGCTGACCTGACGCGATGCCCCCAACTGAACACCCCCAAACGAAGCGCCCGCTTCAACAGAGGTGCTGGTACCATGCTCATCCCTTGATCCGCCGGTAACTTTCTGGGTGAGGGTTTGTGTTTGCCTGAAACTTAATTCGTATTCATAAGATTGTGTGCCTCCTTCGAGCCATAGGATCCTTTCAGCATCCATCTCGTTAACGGTGCCATCCATGTTGATATCCATTGCATCATAGGAAGGTATGTCGGTTCGAACAAGGCGGTTGTTGTCAACAATGCGGTAGCTGCTGAATTGTGAAAGGTAATAATACCAGTCGGCGCCTTCAACTACAATATCTGCTTCCAGCATGCTTAAAAAATGCATACCTTGCTCATTATCAATAATTTTTATCAAGCCGGGTTCCAAATCATCATCCTGCAGTTCGGTGACGGCTGTCTGGCGAACCCGGATGGGTTTACGAAATTCTAAACCTGATGGTTCAAAATGAACCGTCCCATAGCTTTTCGGAACCAATTGGGAATGTGTGTTCCTGTGATATCCCGGCGGCAGAACAACCACCCTGATTTCAACCGTTTCATCGAGGGCTCCTTCCGGAATGTCCAGATCGACATCGCCCTTGAACAAACCGCCCCGGGGACCAGCGTAAATCTTTTGAGAAAACTTTGGGAGCCATAATTGAACCTTCCCCTGGTCTTCCTCAGTAAAAAACCAGGGAAGTCCGGATGCCTCATAGTTGCTGGTAAGATAATCCTCTTTTTCAACCTTGATAGTGGTCCCAGCGTGAATACCCCCGATGTAAAAATGACCTGAAGAGTCTGTCATGGCAATTGTTTCCCCGGGGGAATCGGTAGTAACGGTGGCTCCTTTCACAGGATTCCCCTGCTGGTCATACACCCAGCCTTCGGCCTGCCATTCCTCCGGCAGATCGGGCCAGTGATGGGATTCGCCCGGGTCATACACCAGAACCTGCCCCGGTAAATGCAAGACAATGCATACAAGCATAAAAATAAAAAGCGTAAATGTTTTCATTTTTTTTATATAATACCCTATACCGAACAATTTTTCTGCTTCTTCACAAGATTAAGTGCAGAAAAATAAACACAATAGATTCTAATGCCATTAAAGATAAAAATAATTATCTAAATATACAAACGTTTGAATAAATATTTATCAACATAATATTGTATCAGGATTTTTATTTGGGATCAGGTTTTTTTGTAATTTTAAAGGCATTTTTACCAAAAACCATCAATCATGAAGACAAAGCATATTTCAGGCCTAAGGCCTGCAACAGGGCTAATGGTCTTGTTTGTTTTTTTTACCACGGCTGTTTTTCAGGGTTGCATGCTGCCCTGGGACAATGTCACCGGCAGTGGCACGATTACCAGTGAAACGCATGAGGTAAGCGGCTTTGATGCCATCAGGGCGGGGGGCGTTGCCGAGGTATTTGTCAGCCTTGGCGACAGCTGGCATGTGGAGGTGACCACCGACGACAATCTTCACGAGTTCCTGAATATTGAGGTTGACGCCGGCACCCTTAATATCCGTACCAGGGAGATGGTCAGTGTCCGTCCCACAAATAAGCTAATCGTCAGGGTTTCCATGCCATCCATCCGGGGTGTGGATGTTTCGGGTTCAACCAATACTTATATTGAGACGACCCTGGAGCAGGACGATTTTGACATTCAGACCAGTGGTTCCAGTAACGTGCACCTGACCGTCTATGTGGGCAGGCTTACTGCCGCCCTTTCGGGTTCTTCCGGCATCTACCTGACGGGATTTGCCGGGTTGGCCCGTTTTTCGGGTAGCGGGTCAAGCGACATCCGTGGCGATGAATTTTCCTGCAACGCAGCTGAGGTTTATTTGAGCGGTTCGTCTGATGCACGGCTCACTGTTCACAATCGTGCGAGTGGTAACCTGTCGGGGTCGTCAGACCTGCATCTGGGCGGGTCGCCCGGGGAGGTCAACGTGCGGACATCGGGGAGTGCTTCGGTAAAAATGAATTAGTCTGCCTCCGCTAATGTTATGGTTGCCGTTGGTTTTGGCACTGCTGTTGCTTTCTGCCATTGGTTCTGCCATTGGTTTTGCCTGGACGTTGGTTTTGGCGCCGTCATTAACCTAAAGGTGCCGCTGAGCGGGCATCGCCTTATCCGCTGATTGGCCAGAAGATGGGCAGCAGCAGCATGACGATGGCCATTACCACTATAGCCAGGGGCACGCCGAGTCTGAGGTAGTCGGAGAAGCGGTATCCGGCTGGTCCCATCACGAGCAGGTTTGCCGGGTGCGATATGGGGCTGAGGAGGCTGGCGGCGGCGGCGATGGAGATGGCCATCATGATGCTGTGTGGGGAGATGTTGAAGTTTTCTGCGGCCTGCAGGGCCACTGGCGACATGACCACCACCAGGGCGGCGGGGTGGATGGCGATGGTGCACACCGCCGTGAGCAGGTAAAGACCCATTACGACGCCCCATGGCCCGTAGCGGCCAAATATTCCGACCACGCCTTCGGCCATCATCGTGGCTGCGCCGGTTTCCTGCATGGCTGCGCCCAGCGGCAAAAGGCCGGCAATGAGAAATACCGACCGCCAATCTATCGCACGGTAGGCTTCCTCCATCTTCAGGCAGCCGGTGAGTACCATCAGGGCCACGCCAATAATGGCTGCGATGGCCAGCGGGGTGACGCCAAACAGCACCGGCACCAGAATGCCGGCCATGATCAGCACCGCCGTGAGTGCCTTTTCGGTGCGCAGGGGTTCTTTTCTTGTGTCGGTGAGCAGGATAAAGTCGGTCTCGCTGCCCATCAGCTCTATCTTTTCGCGCTTGCCATACAGCAGCAGGGCTTCTCCGAAACGCAACGGCAGGTTGTGCAGGTTGGTGCGGTATGCACGTCCCTCGCGCCATATGGCCAGCACGGTGAGGCCGTAGCGCTTGCGGAAGTTGATGTCGCGCAGGGTCTTACCGGCAAGAAGGGAGCGGGGAGCAAGAACAACTTCCGCCATCTGCACGTTGCCTTCTTCGAGGCTGTGCGGGTCGGGCGTAAGCTCATCCAGGCATTCAATGCCGGTGAGCCCCTGCAGCAGGCGAAGGTCTTCACTGCTGCCTTTCACCAGCAGGTGATCGCCGGGAAAGAATTTTTCATCCGGCCCGGGCACAATGGCATCCCTTCCATCCCTGACGAGCCCCAGCACAGTGAGACCAAAAGCGTCGCCCAGCTGGGTGCCGGGTGCGTTGGTGTCGAATAGCTCCGAATCCTGGGTGATCTCCATGATGAACATGTCTTCGTGCAGCCGGTATGTCTTCGACAATTCACTGGTATTTAACTGCCTGATATTATCGATGTGGCCCAGTTGCTGCAGATGCCTGACCTGGTCTTCTTTGCCCTGAAGCACCAGCAGGTCTCCGGGCTCCGGTGTGATCTTTTCGAAATGACTCCTTTTTATGATGCCGCTGTGTTCAATGGCCAGTGTATTCAGTCCATGATGCTTCCTGAGGTTACTTTCGCGCAGGGTTTTGGATTTCAATGCGGAGGCATCTGCCACCCTGGCTTCGAACACCGTGATGCCTGGTGGCAGCAGCTGCGACGGCCGGGTGCCGGTTTGCTCAGGCAGTAGGATCTTCCACTGCTGCATGGCCTGGATGGCTTCGAGCCGTCCCTGCACGAACAGTTTGTCGTTTTCGCGGATGACCGTATCCGGCCCGGGGTCGAGGATGGTGCCGCCGCCATGGCGGTTCACCGACAGGACATTGACTCCCAGCGCATAGCGCAGGCGGCTCTCGGCGAGTGTCTTGCCGGAGAGCTCGGAGCCGGGCTTGATTTTCATCATGAAGGTGCGTTCCTGCAGTGCATAGGAGGCTGGCAGGGCCTGCCCGCGCGGGCTGCTCTCCTGACTGAGTGAGGCGCGGTGTGGGAGGAAGTGGCGGCCGATCAATGATACGAACAATACGCCACCCAGAAAAACGCCCAGTCCCACGGGCGTAAAATCGAAAAGGCTGAATCCTCTCAGCCCGTTGTCGATCAGGGCGTAGCTGACCAGCAGGTTGGGCGGCGTGCCGATGAGGGTGATGAGGCCTCCCAGCAGGCATCCAAACGCCAGGGGCATCAGCAGCCGTGATGGGGGCCGCTGGGTGGTGCGGGAGATGTCCATCACCACCGGCAGCATCAGCACGGCCACGCCGATGTTGTTCATGAAGGCCGACAAAAGGCCTGAGCTGAGCATGATGATGGCGACCAGCCTGGCTTCGCCGGTGCCTGCCATCTTCATGACCTGCCTCCCGATGATGCGCGCCACACCGGTCTGGTAAAGGGCCGCACTCAGTATGAACATGGCCCATACCGTCACCACGGCAGGGTTGCTGAAACCGGCCAGCGCCTGGGTGGGGGTGATCAGCCCTGAAAGGGCCAGCGTACCCAAAACCAGCAAAGCCACAATGTCCATGCGTACCCATCCCGTGAAAAACATGAGCAGGGCAAGAAACAGGATCGCAAATACGATGATGATTTCAAGGGACATAGAAAATTAGTTACGAGTGACTAAAGTTATAAAAAGTTACGAGTGACTAAAGTAAGTTTTCAATTTTCGATGATTAGTAAGGAAATGCCTTTACATTTCCTATTGTAAAAGTTACTAATGACCTAAGTAAGTAAAAATCTTTATTGACTTGCAGGGACATGCCCTGGGATATTCTATGGTAAAAGTTTTTGTTGACGCGAGTTGCTGATAAAAATACGATTTTTTTATTTTATGTTCCGGGAGTGGGTGGTTTTTTTCCAAATCATTTTAACTTTGACGCAGGGAAAAGAGAGTACGAACCAAAAATCTGAAACATGGAAAGCATTGATCCGGCCATTCTGGACAAAGCCAGGAGCTGGCTATCTGACAGTTTTGACCAACAGACCCGGGATGAGGTGCAGGCCATGATCGATCACGATCATGCGTTACTGGTTGAGTCGTTTTACCGTGACCTGGAGTTTGGCACCGGTGGTCTGCGGGGCATCATGGGTACGGGCACCAACCGAATGAACCGTTATACCGTGGGCATGGCCACGCAGGGCCTTGCCAACTACCTGAAGCAGTATTTTCACGATGGGGAGCAGATCAGTGTGGCGATTGCTTACGACAACCGCCACAACAGTCCTTATTATGCCGATGTTTCTGCAGAGATCTTATCGGCCAATGGCATCAGGGTTTTTTTATTTGACTCCTTGCGGCCCACTCCGTTGCTGTCGTTTGCCGTCCGGCATTTTGACTGCCAGGCGGGCATAGTCATTACGGCATCCCACAATCCGAAAGAATACAATGGCTACAAGGTATACTGGGATGATGGGGGGCAGCTGGTACCTCCACACGACCACAACGTGATTGCGGAGGTGATGAAGATCAGGGATCCTGCCATGATCAGGTTTGGCCGCAACTCGGAGCTGATAGAGATGCTGGGTGATGATTTTGATGATGTATATATCGACACCATTGGCAGCCTGTCTTTGTCGCCGGGCTTGATTCACAAACACCACGACCTGAAGATTGTTTTCACACCCATTCATGGCACGGCGGTGCGTGTTGTGCCCAGGGCGCTGAGCGCCTTCGGGTTCAGCAATGTCATCAATGTGCCTGAGCAGGATGTGGTAAGTGGTGATTTCCCGACGGTTGTCTCGCCCAACCCTGAGGAAGCAGCTGCCCTGCAGATGGCCCTCGACAAAGCGAGGGAGACGGATGCTGACCTGGTGATGGCCACCGACCCGGATGCCGACAGGGTGGGTATTGCCGTTAAGGATCCGCAGGGCAAGTACGTCCTGATAAACGGCAACCAGGCCGCTTCGATGATGATCTATTACATTTTGGAGCAGTGGAAACAGCAGAACCGTCTCACCGGCAAGGAGTATCTGGTAAAGACCATTGTCACCACCGAGCTGTTGCGCGAGATGGCCGACTTTTATGGGGTAGCGTGCTATGACGTGCTCACCGGTTTCAAGTACATTGCCGAGATCATTCGCATGCTGGAAGGAGAAAAGACCTTTATTGCCGGGGGGGAGGAGAGCTACGGCTACCTGGTGGGTGACTTTGTGCGCGACAAGGATGCCGTGTTGAGTTGCTGCATGCTGGCTGAAACAGCCGTATGGGCGAAAGAGAAGGGAAAGACCATGTATGATCTGTTGCTCGAGGTTTATTTGAAGTTCGGCCTGTACCATGAGAAACTGTTTTCGCTGACAAAGAAAGGGAAAGCCGGACTGGAGGAGATAAAGGAGATGATGGACAGCTTCCGCTTCAACACCCCCACGGAAGTGGCCGGCGTTAAGGTGCTGAAAATGCTCGACTACAGGAAAAGCCAGATGACCGACCTTGAAACCGGAGCCGAAGAGTCACTCGACTTTCCCATTTCGGATGTGTTGCAGTTTTTGTTGGAAGATGGCTCCAAAATCACCATGCGTCCGTCGGGCACTGAACCCAAGATCAAGTTTTACATTGGCACCCGGGCAAAACTGGAAAGGGCAGAGGATTACGAAGCGCTGCGAAACGGGCTCGACCTCAAGATAGAACGGTTCATCGCCGACATGGGCGTGTTTTAGACAGTTACCTGAACTTGCTTCTCTCTTCGCGCAACCTGTCGAGGTTCTCCTGCAGTTCGGGATGCAGGCGGTATTCATTGTAGGCTTCAACGAACCCCGGGTGTTTTCTGTAGAAGATCTGCAGGCGTTGTTCCACAGGGATGAGCAGGAACAACAAAAAAACTGCGCCCAGAATGGCTGACCTGCGAAGAATCTGCCCTAAAGAGAACAGTTTGTCCGGCCTGAGCCAATTCCAGGCAAGCAGAAAGGCAGAACTGGCAATGAGCAGCACAAATGCCATCAATACCATGGTGCGCATGCCGGTATACATATTGATGGCATGGATGAAGGTGATCAGAGAGAACGAATAGATGACTCCCATCAGAATGCCCGAAGAAATCACAACGGGCGTAAAGGCTTTCCGCTTGCTCTTTTCGATAAGATCCAGGGGGGTGCTGTTGGTAAACAGGAAGAATCCAAACCATAAATAATACACTGCCAGCAGTGTGATACCGGTTTGTATGAAAAAATTAAGTGATGTGCCAAAGAGTATCCTTAGCAGCAGCAAAACAGCAACGACAATGACTCCTGCCTTTTCAATGGTATTGATGATGGTAGGACTTTTTTTTGCAAGGTTCATCGGGTCAGTATGATGTCTTTTTCCTTGATCAGCTTTCTGAGGTTGATCAGGGCATAGCGCATGCGCCCCAGGGCAGTATTGATGCTTACATCGGTGGTCTCAGCTATCTCCTTGAAACTCATATCCATATAATGGCGCATCTTCAGTACCTCCTTCTGCTCTTCAGGCAGGTATTCAATCAGGTGCTTCACATCGCTGTGGATCTGGTCGATGATGATCTTGTCCTCAATGGTGTCTTCAAACAGGTTCAGCGTTTCGAACAAGTCATATTCCTCGTTGTTGTCGACAGTGGGCATCCGTTTTGATTTCCTGAAATTGTCAATCACCAGGTTATGGGCAATACGCATCACCCAGGGCAGGAACTTGCCTTCTTCATTGTAGGCACCCGAACGCAAGGTGTTGATCACCTTGATGAAGGTATCCTGGAATATGTCCTCGGCAAGATGCTGGTCTTTTACAATAAGCAACACATAAGAAAAGATCTTTCTTTGGTGCCTGTTAATAAGTGTTTCGAGAGCAGAGTGATCGCCTGCGATGAACTGACGGACTAACTCTTGATCGCTAATAATACGGTCATTCATAGTAATGGCCTCCACGGTTGTTGTCAAGAGTATCGTTTTATCCTATAGTCAGTCCTCCATATTTAAGGTTAAACAGATCGGCGATTGTGAAACAAATTTAATGGTTTTTTTTTGATATGAAATACATCAGGTCAATAATTTTTTATCAATTATTCAATAAAGAATTGTAATACAGCGACATAGAAGTTTTTTTGGGTGTGTCAATATTTTTCATTATGTATTTTCCGGGCGGTGTAAAACGGTTTTTTGTTGAGTTTTCATTGTCTTATAGGATTATTCTGAACCAATAATGGTAATTTTGCACTTCAATTTTATATATGCAAACAGCGCTTTCCTTCGATACGCTTGATTCCCGGCAGTACATTCTGATCAAGGGTGCCCGTGTTCACAACCTGAAGCAGGTAGATGTGGCTATTGAGCGTGGCAAGCTGGTGGTTATCACTGGTTTGTCGGGCTCGGGAAAGTCTTCTTTGGCTTTTGACACCCTATATTCGGAGGGACAGCGTCGTTATGTGGAGAGCCTCAGTGCCTATGCCCGGCAGTTTCTGGGTCGCATGCACAAGCCCGAGGTCGATTACATCAAGGGCATATCTCCTGCCATTGCCATTGAGCAGAAGGTGAACACGCGCAATCCGCGCTCTACGGTAGGCACTTCGACCGAGGTGTATGAATACCTGAAGTTGTTGTTTGCCCGCATTGGCCGTACGTTTTCTCCGGTTTCCGGGCAGGAGGTCAGGCGGCACACCGTATCAGATGTGATTGACCTGGCGTGTTCGCTGCCTTCCTCCGTGATGGTCACGGCATTGGCTCCCTTGCATGTGAAGCCGGGGCGGAGTGTTCGTGATCAGCTCATGGTGCTGATGCAGCAGGGTTTTTCGCGCCTGATGATGCACGAAGAGGTGGTTCGCATTGAATCATTGCTTGACCGGGAGGGGGCGTTCAGTTTCAATGACCACACCTTCGTGGTCATCGACCGGTTTTCGATAAACCGCAATGATCCTGACATGTGTGCACGTGTGGCAGATTCCATACAGACTGCCTTTTTCGAGGGTGATGGAGAATGCGTTCTTGACTACGAGCATCATGACGTTAAGGTGAGGCGGTCGTTCTCCAACCGTTTCGAGCTCGATGGTCTGGGCTTCGAGGAGCCTTCGGTGAACCTGTTCACTTTTAACAACCCTTACGGTGCCTGCAAAAACTGCGAAGGCTTTGGCAGCGTGATCGGCATTGACCCCGACCTGGTGGTCCCCAACAAGAGCCTTTCTGTTTATGAGGAAGCCGTTGCCTGCTGGAAAGGGGAGAAGATGGGGCAGTGGAAGGACCATCTCGTGTCGGTGGCCTATAAGTTCGGCTTTCCTGTCCATAAGCCTTACTATCAGCTCAGCGAGGAGCAGAAGAAGCTGCTGTGGACCGGCAACCGCAATTTCAAAGGCCTTGACGACTTCTTCCGCATGGTGGAGGAAAACACTTACAAGATACAGTACCGCGTGATGCTCTCTCGTTACCGGGGCAAGACGGTCTGTCCTGAATGCCAGGGCACCCGTTTGCGCAAGGATGCCAACTATGTGAAGGTGGCGGGCAAGTCGATTACCGAGTTGGTGCTGATGCCGCTGGGCCATCTTCGGTCTTTTTTTCGTGGGATGGAGCTGTCAGGGCATGAGCGGGCGATCTCCAAAAGGCTGCTGACAGAGATCGGCAACCGGCTAGACTACCTGAATGATGTGGGGCTGGGTTACCTTACCCTGAACCGTTTGTCGGCGAGCCTGTCGGGCGGTGAGTCCCAGCGCATCAACCTGGCCACTTCGCTCGGCAGCAGCCTGGTGGGGTCGCTCTATATCCTTGACGAGCCTTCCATCGGCCTGCATCCCAGAGACACACGCCGTCTCATCCATGTATTGAAAAAGCTGCGCGACACGGGCAACACCGTAATCGTGGTGGAGCATGACGAGGAGATCATGCGGGCCGCCGACCAGATCATCGACATTGGCCCGCTGGCCGGCATCCATGGGGGCGAGGTGGTGTTTCAGGGACCATTCACTGCCCTGCTGAGCAACGATCGCAGCCTCACGGCGAAATACCTGAACAACACCTTGTCCATTGCCTTGCCTCCCCGGCGCAGAAAGTGGAAAGAATATATTGAGATCACCGGCGCACGTCAGCACAACCTGAAAGGCTTCGATGTGAAATTCCCTTTGCACGTCATGACGGTGGTGACCGGGGTGAGCGGGTCGGGCAAGACGTCGCTGGTCAAGGACATCCTGTATCCGGCCCTGAAGAAGCACTACGGAGGCCACAGCGACAGAACGGGCAGGTTTGACATGCTATCGGGCGATACGGGCAGCCTGGAGGACGTGGAGTACATCGACCAGAATCCCATCGGGAAGTCGTCGCGTTCCAACCCCGTCACCTACCTGAAAGCTTACGATGACATCCGCAGTTTGTTTGCGGAGCAGCCGCTGTCGAAGGCCAGGGGTTATGCGCCCGGTTACTTTTCTTTCAACATCGAAGGAGGGCGCTGCCCGGAGTGTGAGGGGAATGGCACCGTAGAGATAGAGATGCAGTTCATGGCCGACATCAGCCTGGTATGCGAGAGCTGTAAGGGCAGCAGGTTCCGGGAAGAGATCCTTGATGTGGTGTACGAGGGGAAGACCATCAGCGACATCCTGGAGCTGACGGTTGAGGAGGCCATTGCCTTTTTCTCGGGCAGCAAGAAATGCGGCAGTATCTGCAGGCGCATCGCTGCCCGCATACAGCCCCTGGCGGATGTGGGGCTGGGATATATCAGGCTGGGACAGCCGTCGAGCACCCTGAGCGGCGGCGAGGCGCAGCGTGTAAAACTGGCATCATTCCTTACCCGGGGCACCAACACTTCCAGGACGATGTTCATCTTCGATGAGCCCACCACCGGCCTGCATTTCCACGACATCAGCAAGCTGCTGATGGCTTTCAATGCGCTGATCGACAGCGGACATTCGCTGGTGGTCATCGAGCACAACCCCGAGATCATCAAAAGCGCCGACTGGATCGTTGACCTGGGCCCCGAAGGGGGCGATGGCGGCGGCAACATTGTTTATGAGGGCACGCCAGAGGGCATCGCAAACTGCGATGCATCCCACACGGGAAAGTACCTGAAGGAAAAGCTGGGTTAAAA
>Ga0114946_10002863_pt1 | contig 11766 bp, 8 predicted proteins | sample WalLakDeSediment_FD_88676 | JGI IMG/M metagenome (GOLD analysis project Ga0114946, IMG submission 88676) | Lake sediment microbial communities from Walker lake, Nevada to study Microbial Dark Matter (Phase II) - Walker Lake 11/02/13 Deep Sediment | ecosystem: Environmental > Aquatic > Freshwater...
AACTTCACCTCGCGCCACCAGTCCAGGCGCGTGTCGGCGCGCGCGCCGTCGCGCTGGCCGCGCGCTTCGACGATGGCGGGCATCATCTCGCGCTGCTCCAGCGCCCAGCGCAGCAGATAGTCAATCGCGTCGGGCATAGTGGCGTGCAAACTTGCTGCGAATTTCTCCACCCGTTGGCGAATCGGTTCAGACAATTCCACATTGTACGGTGTTTCGGTCATACTCTGCTCCTTTATAATCATAATTCGTAATTCATCATCGTAATCGAATTTCTCAGCCCACCACGCGCTCAGGCGCCGGCGTGATTGCCAGCGTCCAGGCAGGCGCGCCAATTAATGCCTCAGGCAGTACGTCTGGTAGTGTGACCAGCAAGCCGGCTTCGGCTTGTCGCCACGTCACGGGCATTACGCATCCTAATAGCGCCACAACCGTTATCTCCGCCGCGCGCAATCCTTCGAGCAAGACTTGGCCCGGCGACGGCGTCGCCAGGAGCGTCGCGTAGAGCGTTTCCGCCTTCTGGGTGAACCGTACCGGCGCAGTTCCGTCCGCGACCTGTGCTTGCCCTTCGGCTACCTTCCACGGGCGCGTATCGAAGATCGCGTCGCCGTGAATGGCCAGCCACGCCCCCAAACCGGCTAAGCGTTCCCGCTGCAAATCCGGGATCGTCCCATCGGACATTGGCCCGATATTGAGCAGCAGGTTGCCGTTCTTGCTCACGATATCCACAAAAGAACGCACCAGTTCCGTAATGGGCAGATAATGTGTTGGGCCCTCGTTCTGGTTGTACCCAAATGAGAAACCAATCCCGCGCGTGGCCTCCCACTTCGGCTCGGTAATTTCCTTGTAGGACGCATACTCCGGGGTCGTGAAGTCAAAGTGCTTGCCGCCCATAAAGTCTGTCGCCGCCTCGCTGCCAAAATTGAATTCCTGGGTGAAGCGGTTGTTGACCAACCCGTCGGGTACACGATTATAGTAATCGGCGAAGAGCTGTGGCAGATTGGCCGCTGCCGGATAAGCGATGTCGTTCCATAGGATGACAGGCGCGTAACGCTCGATGAGCTCATACCAATGGGCGTCGGCATAAGCTACATATTCCGGTTGCTGCGGCACGGCCTTGAAGAGATCAGGCATTCCCTTGATGACGGTGTCATTGAAGGTCCAATCGATGCCTCCTGAATAATAGAGGGCCATTTTCATCTTCTCCGCACGCACGGCGTTTGTTAATTCGCCTACGAGATCGCGCTGCGTGTGATAACCTTGTTTGAAAGGATTAGGATGCCGGCTTGGCCAGAGCAAAAATCCATCGTGGTGTTTGGTCGTTAGAACGACGTAACGCGCGCCGATTTCGTGGAAGAGCGTAGCCCACGCGCCAGGGTCCCATTGCTCTACGGCTTGGTTGAACTGAGGTACAAAATCGTCATAGGTAAAAGTGCTGCCGTAGGTGGCAACATGGTGCATCTGAGAAGGGCTATCAGCAATACGGATCGAGTTGAGATACCATTCGGCATAGGGATTGCGGGTGAACCAGGCTTCCCATCCTTCTTCACGAATAATCTTCTCTAGCTCACCGGCCGGTGGCGCCCAGGCCGGTACTGAGTAGAGGCCCCAGTGGATGAAGATGCCGAGCTTGGCATCGTTGAACCAGGCCGGCACCGTGTGTTGCTTAACCGACTCCCAGGTTGCTTGGTATCGCATAGTTGCTCCTTTCGTTGTGCAGTCCTGTGGATGGGGATGTATAGGCATCCCCAAGATAGTATTTTCGAGCTTGGTCTCTCCCATTGGCTTTCTGCGATGGGGATATTGTCATGCTCCAGAGAGGTGATGTGAGTTTAGTGCTAAACTACCCCTGCTAAAGATAATGCCTCTGCCCGGTGGCAACTGACGAAGCGTTCGGGTTTTAGCTCCCGTAGTACCGGCGTCTCGACCCTGCATACCTCCTCGGCGTAACGGCAGCGTGGATGAAAGTAGCAGCCGCTCGGTGGGTTCGCCGGATCGGCCACCTCGCCCTCCAGAACGATGCGCTGTTTGGCAGCACGCGGATCAGGCCGTGGTACCGCCGACATCAACGCCTCGGTGTAAGGATGCAGTGGATGGGGATACAACTCTTCGGTTGTCGCCATCTCGACCATCTTGCCAACGTACATCACCGCCACGCGATCGGCGATATGGCGGACCACGCTTAGATCATGCGCCACGAAAAGGTAAGTAAGTCCCAGGTTGCCCTGTAACTCACGGAGTAGGTTGAGGATCTGCGCCTGTACAGAGACATCCAGTGCTGATACCGGCTCATCACAGACGACAAAACGCGGGTTGAGCGCCAACGCGCGCGCTACGCCGATGCGTTGCCGCTGACCACCGCTGAAAGCGTGCGGATAACGCCGCATATATTCAGGCCGTAACCCAACGGATGTTAGCAATTCTGCTACTCGGTTCTCTACTTCTTTGCCCCGTATCCCTTGGTTGATGATCATAGGCTCACCTACGAGTTGTAGCAACGTCATACGTGGGTTGAGTGACGAGTAGGGGTCCTGGAAGATAATCTGCATCTGTTGCCGGACGCGCTTCAGTTCCTCCGGCGGCAGCCCGCGAATATCCACCCATCCCTTTTCCCGGTCGCGAAACATAATCTCGCCAGCGGTCGGCTCAATGGCGCGTAGGATGCAGCGCCCGGATGTGGTCTTACCGCAGCCACTTTCTCCCACCAATCCAAGCGTCTCACCTTCGTTAACGTAGAAACTGACGTCGTCAACGGCTTTTACTTGGCCTACAACTTTCCTGAGGAAGCCTTTCCTGATAGGGAAATATTTCCGCAGACCGTTTACTTCTAACAGACGCTCATTCCTGGTTTCTGTCATACGTGCACTCCTTCATTACGACCAGAATTTCGTGCTGCTTCTCCGTGAAGTACACATCGCACCCAGTGGTTGGGCTCTACCTCGACCCACGGCGGCTCGCCTGTTTCGCAGGCTTCGTGTGCATATTGACAGCGGGTATTAAAGGGACAGCCCGGAGGTAAATTGTACGGATCCGGTACCATACCTTTGATTGCTTCCAACCACTGCCGGCGCGACTCTGTGATGCGTGGAATCGACCGTAACAAAGCCTGCGTGTAGGGGTGTTGTGGGTTGTAGAAGAGCGTATCCACATCAGCCCGTTCCACAACCTTTCCCAAGTACATCACCACGGTCTCATCAGCCATCTCGGCCACCACACCGAGATCGTGGGTGATATACATAATTGCCATTCCCAACTCTTCTTGTAGTTGTCGCATCAGGTCGAGAATTTGTGCCGCGGTGGTCACATCAAGGGCGGTCGTCGGTTCGTCGGCGATCAGCAGGCTCGGATGGCAAGACAGCGCCATTGCAATCATTCCGCGCTGCCGCATCCCCCCGCTCAATTCGAAGGGGTAAGCGTCGACAGTTTGTACGGGCCTGGGCATACCCACTCGTGTGAGGATGTCAATTGCTCGATCCGTGGCTTCAGCTTTGGACACCTTTTGGTGCAGCATAATGGTCTCAATGATCTGATTGCCCATCGTGTGGACGGGTGACAGGGAGGTCATGGGTTCCTGGAAGACCATTGCAATTTCATTGCCTCGAATCGCGCGAATCGCCTGACCTTTGGGATTGAGTTTGCTCAAGTCTATGATGTCCGCCATTGTGAAGTTCTTTTCATCCTGCAGATATCGATGGTAAAGTAGCTCGCCTTCTATGATGCGTCCGGGGGGAGGAACGATGCGAAGGATAGACTGCGCGGTGACACTCTTTCCACATCCACTTTCACCGACGACCGCCAGCGTTTTTCCCCGGTACAAAGTAAAATCCGCCCCATCGACAGCTTTTACCAGCCCTTCGTCCAAGGGGAAATATGTTCTTAGCCCTTTGACCTCTAGTAATTCCATATTGGCGACCATTCTCCCTCCTAATCCAGGAGTACACAACCCGCCCCGAGCCGCTGCTCCGGTAGGCCATCACATTCGAGTTTGATGACCGTGACGCCAGCAACGGGATCCGGGTCGAAGTAGGGCAGGTTCTTTAGGACCAGCCGCTCCGCACTTTGCTCAAAGGCGATCGGTGTGCCATCGGCCAGGAAAGAAGCCTGGTTCACCTTTGTGCGTAGTCCGCCGATGACCAATTCATTGCCCGGCCAACGGTGACACCAAAAATAGGCTGTATTTCCCTTGAGCGTCCATTTTCCGGTCGGCATCCCTTCAACACGGGGCCGCATCGCACGATCTACGGATCCGTAGAGCGCTTCGCCGTTCTTGACGATCCAGGCCCCTACGGCGGTGAGCCGTTCCACGGCCTCAGGTGGGATTGAACCATCTGGCGCGGGGCCAATGTTGAGCAGCAGATTACCCTGGCCAGCCGCGGCCGTCCGCAACATGTCGATCACCTCACGCACCGGGCGCCAATCTGGCGCAATGGGCATATAGCCCCACGAACCGTTGAAGGTCATGCACGCCTCCCAGTTGCGGCCTTCTTCTGCCGCCGTCACATGTTCTTCTGGCGTGCCGAAGTCTTCATCCAGCTTAGAACGGTTGTTGATGAGGATGTGGGGCTGTAACTCGCGCGCCATCTGGTTCATTGTGATGCTCTCCCACGCCGCTGCATCCGGCAGCGGCCAAGAGACATCGTACCAGAGGATATCGATCTTGCCATAGTTGCTCATTAATTCGCGCACGCACCCGTGGGTGAAATCGACAAACCGCCGGCGCGCGTCTTCGTCTTTGGCGCACAACGCGCCGTCAGGGTGATGCCAATCCATCAGTGAGTAGTAGAAGCCGATTTTCAGATCGAATTCCCGGCAGGCGTCCACGTATTCCTGCACCAGGTCGCGCCCGGGGCCGCGCTGCGCGGCATTGTAATCCGTCATCTTGGTATCCCATAAACAGAAGCCTTCGTGGTGCTTGGTCGTCATCACCATATACTTCATCCCTGCCTGTTTGGCGAGCGCGGCCCATTCGCGAGCCGGGCGCGGCTTCGGATGCCAGGTAGCGGCCAGTTTTTCATAGTCCGCCAGCGGGATGCGCTCGCGGTTCATCACCCACTCGTGCCGGCCCAGTTGCGCGTACAGGCCCCAATGGATGAACATCCCAAAACGCGCTTCTTGCCACCAACGGATGCGCTCCGGGCGCGTCGCCGCAGTCTGTTGCATATAAGCTTCTAGTTCCATGGCTTTCTCCTAAGATTATCTTTTGATTGCATGTTTTCTGCTCGGCTGTTGAATAGAACGGCGTTTACAACCGCGCGTAGGGGTCGGCGGCGTCACGCAGACCATCGCCGATGAAGTTGAACATTATTACAGCTAATACAACAAAGATGCCCGGTATCATCTGCCAAGGGCGTTGGGCCACGACGGTGAGCCGCTGAGCATCTCGCAGTAAGGTGCCCCAACTCACTGCTGGGGGTTGAATTCCCAGACCTAAGAAGCTGAGGGACGTCTCGCCCAGGATCATAAATGGGATGGAGATCGTCACATTAACCAGCAGGTAGCTCATAAAGTTAGGTAATAGATACCTGAAGATCAGGCGCCTCGAACTTGCTCCATAGACCTGAGCAGCCATAATGAAATCTTCCTCGCGCAAGGACAACAGTTTTCCTCGTACAGCACGCGCCAGTCCACCCCATCCGATGACCGAGAGAATTAGCGTAATGGCAAAGTAAGTACGGATCACGGGCCAATCACGTGGAACGGCAGCCGCCAATCCCATCCACAGCGGTATCTGGGGAATTGCGACCATAAAGTCGATGACGCGCATGATCACCTCGTCCGTGACGCCGCCGAGATAACCGGAGATCCCGCCTAAGGTGATGCCGAAGAAGAAGGTCAGAAATACGCCGCCAAAGCCGATAAACAGTGAGATGCGAGACCCGTACAGCGTCCGGGAGTAGATGTCACGCCCCAAATGGTCGGAGCCAAATAGGAAGAGGGGTGGGCCGCCATTTGGTACAGTTGCCAGTCTGAGGTTGGCTGAGACAACACCGAGTAGTTTGTAGGGTGTGCCCGCATTGAAAAACTTGAGCGGGTAGATCTCATCTGTGTCCTCGATAAACATGACGCGCACTGTCTGGGGATCAATCGACCGCTTTAAGCTATAGATGAAGGGGCTGCGAAATCGGCCCTCCGTGTCGATAAATCGGACCCGTGTAGGGGGAGCGTTTTCAAAGCGCGGGAAGCGTTCTGTTGGTCCGTAGACAGCGAACGGTTCTGCAAAGATCGCCAGAAAGTACATCAGCCCCAGTACGCCAATCGCAATCAGTGCAGCGCGGTGCTTCCTGAACTGCCACCACATTAACTGCCACTGTGTGGCAGTATAAAGGGTCTCGCTGTCTTGCGTTGTCAAGCGTTTTTTCGAAATGCTTGGAATATCAGTGCTTACGATTGTCATTGTTCTTTACTCCCTTTCCGCATAGCGAATCCGAGGATCGAGCCACGCCAACAGGATGTCCGATATGAGTGTCCCGACTACTGTAAGCACGCTTAAGATCAACACGATGCTTCCTGCTAGATACATATCCTGAGACAGCGTAGCCTCCATGAGTGCGGGTCCGATTAGCTGTAGATTTAACACGATCCCCACGAGCACTCCGCCGTTGATCAACGAGGGTAGTAGCCAGCCGATTGTGCTAAAGATTGGGTTCATCGCGATGCGTACCGGATATTTGAACAGCAATCGCGTCTCAGAAAGCCCTTTTGAACGCGCTGTGACCACGTAAGGCCTGGATAATTCATCTAGCAGCGTCGCACGCAACGTGCGGATCAGCCCCGCTGTCCCCGCCATGCCAATGATGAGGATCGGCAGCCAGACGTTGCCCAACAAGTCCATAAATTTGGCGAACGACCAGGGCGCATCTCGGAACTGAAGTGAGAAAAGGCTGGTGACCATCGTGCCGCTGACCAGGAAGAAGAGCCACGATATGACCAGTGCCAGCAGGAAATCGGGAACCGCCAAACCGATGAATCCAAAAAGCGTCGCAAAGTAGTCAAAGAGGGAGTACTGATAAACCGCCGACACGATGGCGACTGGGATGGCGATAATATAGACGACTAGCAGGCTGGCAAAAGAAAGGAGCAGGGTGACCGGGAGACGATCCATAATCACCTCAATGACAGGCGCTTGCCAGTGGAATGATCGTCCTAAGTCGCCTCGGAAGATACCGCTCATCCACTTCATATACTGGACGTAGATGGACTGGTCAAGGCCGTATTGCGCTTGCAGGCGCGCGACCTCGGCCTCAGTGACAATCTGACCGCCGGCTTCCAGCGCCTGAATGTAGGTCGTCAGGTAGTCGCCTGGCGGTAGTTGGATGATGATGAAGGCAACGATCGACAGCGAGATCAGCAAAGGAACTGCGATGATCACACGACGAATGATATACGAGATCATTGAAGTCTCTCTCCTTTCTGCAGCATTCCGTTTGATTACATCCCCTGAAGATCTGACTTCTTCGCCAGGGCGCTGCAATCACTAAATCCATTTCCTGGGTGTCACCTCGAAAGGCAACACCCAGGAAATCCGTTATCTAGTGAGACACTTAGAGGCATATGCTCACGAGTGCTTGAAGAAGACCTGCTCCTGCTTGAACCAGATCGCTGACGATCTCCCGGCGTGACCGACGTTGGCGGCATTGACCGGCACGATACATGGATCGACGACATCCCGGGCGAGCGGCAGGATGGGCACGTGTTCCATAAACCACGCAGCGAAGCGCTCCTCGGCCCTTTCTGCCCTGGAGGTATCGGGGTTGATCGATGACATCTCGTGATCGAGGTCATAGAGTTCCTTCATCCAGTCAGGCGGCTCTTCCCCCTCTTCGCCTCTGGTCTGCATCCATAAATGCCATAGTTGAGCCCACCGGATTCTTGCAGTGGGATGATAGTCACGGATCAGGTATGGCCAGTTGCAGTCATCGCACCAGTCGATTGCTGCGTAGAGTTCGTTAGCATCGCGCCTTGCAGTCCATAGCGAGCCCTCCATCTGTCGCAGTGTGCAATAAATACCCACTTCCTCCAGGTGCGTCTTGATCACCTCAGCGGGTCTCCCAAACAGTGGGTTGATCGCAATATCCATCTCGAATTGGAACCTGCTGCCGTCCGGGTAGAGGCGCCAGCCGTCCCGGTCACGCTGATCAAGCCCCACCGCGTCTAACAAACGGTTGGCCTCAGCTTTATCGTTGATGTCGGGAATCCAGGGGCAGACAGTACCCATTCCCAGGAAGAGAACGTCGATGATTTCCCGGTAGTCGATCGCGGCGTTGACGGCGTGGCGGAATTCCTTCTGCCAAACAATCTGTCGCCAGTTTTCGTTGGGGTTGTTCATGTTGAAGTAGAGCGCCACGGGTGCATTGTGGTAGACCAGGTCCATCTTTACCTTATAGTTATTTGCTTCTGCATGCTCCAAGTATAGTGAAATGTCGGTGTGTTGAAGCCGCTCGCGCACGTAGTTAGCCTCACCATTGATGATCGCCATTGGGATACTTTCAGGATCCGACACCACGACACCCTCAATACGTCCAACATAAGGTAGCTGTTTACCCTCAATGTCGACCTTGTGGTAGTAGGGGTTGCGTTCCATGATGATCAGCTCTTCCGGCGACGGTTTGATTGTCCAGCCTCGCAGGGTCGGCATACGGCCTTCTTCGGCCATCTTTTCGCAGCCGCCTCCCCACCATCCGCCGCCTTCATCGAGGAGCAGGCGGTGCCACTCATCCCGGCCCAGCCCTGCGTCCTGGCACAGCTTGCTGAGTTCAGCATCATCGGCGTAGTCTTCGTGGAACTTCTCCAAGTAGTGTTTGGGCTTCAGCAGGAAGTTGTAGGGATTCCAGAGATTGCCCACTCCCATGCTGGTAAGGAAACGTCCGTTTGACTCGGTAAAGGAGATCGTGAAGGTGTAGTCATCGATGATTTTCAGTTTCATCGGCTCGCCTGCCGGATTGAAGCGGGACCGTAAGTTAGCTCCAATCACCGGTGTAAGTCTTTCGTTCATAAGGAAGTCTTCGTAGGTGAAGCGGATGTCCTCAGTTGTGACCGGGACACCGTCAGACCACTTTAGGCCGCGCCGCAACGTGAACTCGTATTCAGTACAATCGTCGTTCACGCTCCAGGAGCTGCACAGGTTGCCGGTGATGGGGCCTGTATGATGCGTCCAGGTGTTTAGGATGTGCTCTATGGCGTGCTGACAAGGATATGACCATGTGGGTGATATGGTGACCGAGCGCAGCACCTCACCCGGGCGGCTGTAATCCCCGACCTCCCAATCGAGATGGTCCGGATTCACAAGAACGCCCGGGCCGACGACAAAGGGTTCCAGTGGCAGCCGTTCATCGACGGGCGGAAGTTGCCCGGCAGCGACTAGAGCGGCTAGTTCTGGCGCTTCTTTGTACTTTGCCTCGGGTGTATCCGGCGCTGCCGGAACGGTCGTGGCGGCGGGCTTTTCTACAACCACAGGCGCTTCTACAGTTGGTGGCGGCGTCTGTGGTCTGCAAGCTGCTACAAGAGCGCTGGCTGCTGCCAGAGTCGATACCGTGAGGAACTCACGGCGCGTCAGTTTACGTAGCGTATTCATCGTTAACTCCTCCTCAAAAGGTTATGAAAGTGGTATCTAACTAGTGATTGTCGTTTTCCGCTATTGCTGAACCTTAAGTTGCATAACGAGTTGTTTAGCCAACCACCTCCTTTCCTGCGATTAACTCCGAGATTCCTCCTGCACATTGAGGAGACGGGGATATCCGTCCACAAACCCTGCTTCTTGCCAATGTAATATAAGTGATTCCTGGGATGCTACAATAGAAGACGTATTGCAAAAACGATCCCCAAGAGCAATCCCTCAACGACAAAAACTTTGACTACATTAAACATCGTCACTTTGCGCCGGATAAACTTGCGGAAGTAGGCCTCGGATACAATCAAAAAGATCAACCATATCACACCAAAAACGAAGGTGCCAAACTTGTCCAATGCACCTAACGCCCAGGGGTTAATTCCGCGCAGCCGCAAGGGGATATCAATGAGTAACAGCAGGCGACACCAGAGCATCACGACAAGCGACAAGGCCGCCGAAGCTAACCATAGCGCATAACCGGCTATTACACGCAAAGCGTACTTCATTGTGAATCCTTCTGTACTCACACCATATCCTTAGTCGGGGATGCGATAAAGTATAGTGTCCCTTTTTCGTTTGTCAATTGTACCAGACGGCAAATCGAAAGATTTACCTAATTACCAAACACCAGTAGTGGAGGAGAGATACGCTGTGGTATCGTTACCATAATAAACTGATTACATTCTTTTGTCAAGCGCGACAATAGTAGTGGGTGGTAGAGCAAGAAGCAGGGGGGGACAGCCAGATCCCGCCCCAAACTTCAGACTGTAGTGAAGTTGCCTTTTATACGCTTGAGATCACTTTAGATTTAGCCGCAGGGCTTGTTCATCGTAGATGATGTATAACTCATCTGCCGGCCATGCGGCGACGCCATAAGGGCTGTCGAAGTGCAGGAGATCGTCTTTCTTGGCCTGTTCTGGTATCGGCACGCCATTACACAGCAGTGGTCCTTCCCAGCCGAAAGCTAAGATGTCGCCGCGCAGTGTCGGCACACGCACCGTCAACTCCCCAAACTCTGGCGATAAATCTAGTACGGCTTCCTGGAATGTGTTGAAGTCGCCGTCCTGAGCAGCCCGTCCCATATGGCACAGCCAGGTGGCCTGCCGCCCATAAGCGCGCAGTTCGCGGCGTGTGTGCATTCCCGTTTCGGTCAAGGTCAATCGCTCTGATGCGGTTAGCGCCAAATAGCCCGCCCCTTTTTGTGCAAAGGCCCACAGCCGTCCGGACGCGTCCTCCCGTATGGCGTAGGCGTCGAAAGCATGCAGGGGGAAATAAGCGTGTGTGAAATCCAACATACCTGGTATGCTGCTTTCATCTGGCAGCGCGTAGAGTGCAATCAATACATCTTGCCATTGTGCGACTCGGGGTAGGATCCCATTGCCACGCCAGAAGTTGGACCGTCGCGCCTCCGATAGGCTAGCGCAGCCAGGGTGATTGACGAAGACGCGCGCTGCCGGTCCTAAAGTCGCTTGCCAGATGTGCTCGCGGTTGCCGCGTTCGCCAGGGCGATAATCCTGCGCTGAACTCAACATATAATCCGGCGTCCGGTACATGACCTTGTGCACCGCAGGTGCGATGTCCGTCTCACTCGCCCGCGAGGTCCTTTCCTGGCTCCAGATTGCTCCGAGTCCCTGTAACGTCGTATCTGTGGCGATGGATTGAATGATCTGTGGGAAGCCGTAAGTTTCCGCACACGCCAAGCTGACGTAGCCTGGTGTCGCGTAATTGAACGAGCCCATGCCCCACATCAGCCGGCATATGCCTGCTGTTGCGTCCAACATCCCGTGGAAGAGCTGCGGCGCTTCCGTCAACCCTCGTGTGGAGCCAAAGACGCCCCTGAATGTGTTGAGTGCCAGGCTATAGAGCGTCTTGTCGAGCAAGGCTGTCGCCATCTCCCAGCTCTCGTCATCCTCGGCGAATTCTATCAGGTGGATCAAGGCTGCAACCGCTTCGGCGTAAACGATGTCGGAATCCCAAGCCGTGTAACCGTTGGTCGCTCGGTAACGCATCCATGCCAAAGCCAGCCGTTGCCCCTCTTTGAGAAGTGTAGTCCCGGTTTCACCAGAGTCGCCAAATAGCCGTTCTGGGAAGCGTTGTCCTGCCAAAATTGCGCACGTATAGATGATCAAGCTCTCGGTCTCTGTTTCACCGCATACATCAGT
>Ga0114946_10002865_pt1 | contig 11764 bp, 10 predicted proteins | sample WalLakDeSediment_FD_88676 | JGI IMG/M metagenome (GOLD analysis project Ga0114946, IMG submission 88676) | Lake sediment microbial communities from Walker lake, Nevada to study Microbial Dark Matter (Phase II) - Walker Lake 11/02/13 Deep Sediment | ecosystem: Environmental > Aquatic >...
GCTGCGAGAGGGCGTCATCGTCCGTCCGGTGGATAACTACGGCCTGCCGATGCACTTGCGCATCAGCATCGGCCTGCCGGCCGAGAACGACCGCCTGCTGGCGGCGCTCGACAAGGTGGGACGCCCATGAGCAGTGCTGCCTGGCGGGTGAACCCGGGCGGCCCGCTGGTCGGGCGCCTCGCGATCCCGGGCGACAAGTCCATCTCGCATCGCGTGATGCTGCTGGGGGCGATCGGCTCCGCCCCGCTGGAGGCGCAGGGCTTCCTGCGCAGCGAGGACTGCCTGGCAACGCGTCGTGCCGTCGAGGCTCTCGGCGCGCAGGTCGAGGACCTGCCTGACGGCGGGGTGCGCGTCTTGCCGCCGGAGCGCCTGCACGCGCCGGCGGGTGCGCTGGATTTCGGGAACTCCGGCACGGGTATCCGGCTCATGACCGGGCTGCTCGCCGGGCGCGGCATCGAGGCGGTGCTGACGGGCGACGAATCGCTGCGCCGGCGGCCGATGGAGCGCGTCGCCGCGCCGCTGCGGCGCATGGGCGCACGGCTGGAAACCTGCGGGGGCTGCCCGCCGGTCCAGGTCCACGCCGCCGGACCGTTGCAGGCCATCGATTTTCTCATGCCGGTCGCCAGCGCCCAGGTCAAATCCGCGGTGCTGCTGGCCGGCCTCGCAGCGGAAGGGCGCACGGTCGTGCGGCAGCCCGCCGTGTCGCGCGACCACACGGAACGGATGCTCGCGGCGCTCGGCTGCAAGGTCGAGGCGGGCGACTGGGGCGCGGCCGTGACGGGGCCCACGCGGCCGACGGGCGGGCGCGTGACGGTGCCGGGCGATTTCTCTTCCGCGGCGTTTTTCATGGTCGGCGGACTGCTGGCCGGGGGCGATGCTCCGCTCGAGCTGGCAGGCGTTGGCCTCAATCCGACGCGTACCGGTCTGCTCGATATCCTCACCATGATGGGCGGCCGCATCGAGATCAGCCACCTGCGTGAAGAGTGCGGCGAGCCCGTCGCTGACTTGCGGATCTGGCGTAGCGAGCTTGTAGGTATCGACGTCCCGCCTGGGCTGGTACCCCTCGCGATCGACGAATTCCCGGCGCTGTTCGTGGCCGCCGCCCTGGCGAGAGGCACGACCCGGGTGCGCGGGGCCGAGGAGCTCCGCGTCAAGGAATCGGACCGGATTGCCGTAATGGCCCGAGGCCTCGCGGCGGTCGGCATCCACGTGATCGAGCAGCCCGACGGGCTGCTCATCGAGGGTGGGCGCATGACTGGCGGCATAGTCGACAGCGGCGGCGACCACCGCGTAGCGATGTCTTTCGCGGTGGCGGCGGCGCGCGCCACCGGGCCTGTGCACATCCTGGATGTGGCGAACGTCGCCACCTCGTTTCCCGGCTTCGAGCAGGCGGCCGCCTCGGTCAATCTTGCCATCGAGGCCACCCGACCCGGAGCGGCAGCATGACCTCCACGGCGCCGGTGCTCGCAGTGGACGGACCGGGCGGCGCGGGCAAGGGCACCTTGTGCCGGTTGGTTGCGGACCGGCTCGGTTGGCGCCTGCTGGACAGCGGGGCGCTCTACCGGCTCGTGGCGCTGGCTGCCGAAGGGGCCGGAACCGCGCTCGACGACGAGCCAGGCCTTGCCGCGCTGGCGCGCAGCCTGCCGGCCAGCTTCGACGGCGAGCGCGTGCTGCTGGGCGGCCGCGAGGTGAGCCAGGAGATCCGCTCGGAGTCCTGCGGCGACCGGGCCTCCAGGGTCGCAGCCTGGCCGGCGGTACGCACGGCCCTGGTCGGGCTGCAGCGGGGCTTCAAGCGGCCGCCGGGGCTGGTGGCCGACGGCCGGGACATGGGCACAGTGATCTTCCCCGACGCAGACCTGAAGGTGTTCCTCACCGCGTCCGCCGAGGAGCGCGCGATGCGCCGGTATAAGCAGTTGAAGGAAAAGGGTTTTGATGTTAATCTTCGCGACCTTTCGGCAGAGGTCGCGGCCCGGGACCGCCGGGACGCGGAGCGCGCCGTGGCGCCATTGCGCCCGGCGCCCGACGCGTTCGTGCTGGACAGCACGCAGTTGAGTATTGAAAAGGTGGTCGAGGCGGTGCTGGACCTTTTGCGGCAGCGGCGCCTTGTGCCGAAAGGCTGAACGAGCAGTTTTCTGAACGTGGTCCCGACGGATATTGGGGCCTTTTATTTTAAAAGCCCGGCAAGGCAAGGATGCGGCGCCGGATAGCCATTGGTCGGCCCGCGGGCCGTTGGATCAACTACCCATGTCTGAAAGTTTCGCAGAGCTCTTTGAGCAAAGTTTTGCCAGTCAGCAGATTCGTCCCGGCGCCATCCTCAAGGGGCTGGTCGTCGAGATCAACGATGACGTCGTCATCGTCTCTGCAGGGCTGAAGTCCGAATCCGTAATCCCCGCCGAGCAGTTCAAGAACGAGCGGGGAGAGTGGGAGGTCGCTGTCGGCGACGAGGTCGAAGTCGCGCTGGACGCCGTCGAGGATGGCTTCGGCGAGACCCGCCTGTCGCGCGAGAAGGCCAAGCGCTCCCGCACCTGGACCGTTCTCGAGGAGGCCTTCGAGAAGGCCGAGATCGTCGAGGGCATGATCACCGGTCGGGTCAAGGGCGGTTTCACCGTCGAACTCGAGCTGGTCCGCGCGTTCCTGCCGGGATCCCTGGTGGACGTCCGGCCGGTCCGCGACCCGAGCTATCTCGAAGGCAAGATACTCGAGTTCAAGGTCATCAAGCTGGACCGCAAGCGCAACAACGTGGTCGTGTCCCGCCGCGCCGTGGTCGAGGCCGAGAGCAGCGTCGAGCGCGAGGAGCTTCTCAGGAACCTCACCGAAGGCGCAGTGCTGACGGGTATCGTCAAGAACCTTACCGACTATGGTGCCTTCGTGGACCTTGGCGGCATCGACGGCCTGCTGCACATCACTGACATGGCATGGCGTCGGGTGAAGAACCCGTCCGAGGTGGTCAACGTCGGCGACGAGATCAAGGTCAAGGTGCTCAAGTTCGACCGTGAGCGCAACCGCGTCTCGCTCGGCCTCAAGCAGCTCGGCGAGGATCCATGGCAGGATATCGCGCGGCGCTACCCGACCAACACCCGGTTGTTCGGCAAGGTCACCAACCTGGCTGACTACGGCGCTTTCGTCGAGATCGAGGACGGCGTCGAGGGGCTGGTGCATGTCTCCGAGATGGACTGGACCAATAAGAACGTCAATCCCTCGAAGGTCGTGCAAATCGGCGACGAGATCGAGGTGATGGTGCTGGAGATCGACGAGGAGCGCCGCCGCGTGTCCCTCGGCATCAAGCAGTGCATGCCGAACCCCTGGAACGAGTTCGCCACGAGCTTCAACAAGGGCGATCGTGTCAAAGGTGTAATCAAGTCGATCACCGACTTCGGAATCTTCATCGGCCTGGACGGCGGCATCGATGGCCTCGTTCACCTGTCCGACCTCTCGTGGGACCTGGCCGGCGAGGAAGCCGTGCGCAACTACCGCAAGGGCGAGGAAGTAGAGGCGATCGTGCTGTCCATCGATTCGGAGCGGGAGCGCATCTCGCTGGGGGTCAAGCAGATGGACCGCGACCCGATGTCGGCGTGGCTGGCGGAGAATCCCAAGGGCAGCATCGTCAAGGGCGTCATCACCGAGGTCGATGCCAAGGGCGCGACCGTCGATGTCGGTGGCCTGGAAGGCTACCTGCGCGCTTCAGAGCTGTCGCGCGAGCGCGTCGAGGACGCGCGCACCGTGCTGAAGCAGGGCGAGGAAATCGAGGCCCGGTTCATCGGGCTGGATCGCAAGAGCCGGCAGATCTCGCTGTCCATCAAGGCCAAGGAAGTCTGGGAAGAAGCCGAGGCCATGCAGAGCTACAAGAAGTCGGAATCGACGACGGGAACGAGTCTCGGCGACCTGCTCAAGGAGCAGATCTCGAGCCAGGAGAATTCCTGACGGAAACCGGGGCGGGCCGCCATCGTGCGGCCCGCCTTTTTTTTAGGGAACCCGGCAGGGTGGGATTGGGGCTGCAGACGGATCGATACAATGACAAAATCGGAACTGATCGAGGCAATCGCACGTCGCCAGAGCCACTTGAACGCGAAGGATGTGGAGCTCGCGGTCAAGTACCTGATCGAGGTCATGAGTAACAGCCTTGCCAGTGGCGAGCGCATCGAGATTCGCGGCTTCGGCAGCTTCTCGCTGCATTTCCGCCCGCCGCGCATCGGGCGCAACCCCAAGACCGGCGAGGCAGTGGCGCTGTCGGGCAAGTACGTGCCGCATTTCAAGCCTGGCAAGGACCTGCGTGAACGGGTGAACGACGGGCGTGATCACCCGATCAAGGCCTGAGCATCGTTGCGCCGGCCCCGCCACCTACGGGCCGATTGGCGCTGATACAATCGGCCTCGGACTGCGCTCCGGCGCGTTGACAGCCAGGTCGTCATGGTCAAGCGGATCCTCACTGCGGTCGTACTCATCGCGGCGCTCGCGCTGTCGGCGTTCTTCACCTGGTTGAACCCGGGCGAAATCAGCCTCGATGTCGGCTTTACCGCGTTCGAGAGTCCGCTCGGACTGGCCTTCGTGGGCGCGCTCGCGATCGGGTGGCTGCTCGGAATCCTCTCTGCGCTGATGTTGGTCGCGCGAATTGCGGCGGATCGCCGCCGGCTGCGCGCCGAGCTTAGGAATCTCTCCAGCGGACTCCCGGTGCGGGATGACCGCGGCTGACACCTTCCTCCTCCTGCTGTTGTTCGCAGCGGCTGCCGGCCTTGGCTGGTATTTCGCGCGCCGCGCCCAGCCGCGCTCTTCGTCCGGAAGTCCCCGACAGGTCAGCGCCGAGTATTTCCAGGGCCTGAACTACCTGTTAAACGAGGAGCCGGACAAGGCCCTCGAGGTGTTCATACGCATGGTGGACATGGACGCTGACACGGTCGACACCCATTTCGCGCTTGGCGCGTTGTTCCGTCGGCGCGGCGAGACCGAGCGGGCCATCAAGGTGCACCAGAACCTCGTTGCGCGTCCCGACCTGCCGCGGGAGGCCCGGGCCCGGGCGCTCAATGAGCTCGCCGAGGATTATTTCAAGGCGGGTCTTTTCGATCGGGCTGAGCATGTCTATACGCAGGTCTCCCGAGGGCTTTTCGCGCGGGAGCAGGGACTGCGCGGCCTGGTCCGGCTGTATGAGTTGCAGCGCGATTGGGAAAAGGCCATCGCGACGATGGACCAGCTGGTGTCGAGCTCGCGGGATGCCGGCGGCGAAGTGGTAGCGCATTACTGCTGCGAGCTGGCGCAGGAGGCTTTTGGACGCGGCGACCTGTTGGCCGCCCGGCACTGGTTGAAGCGCGCCCAGGGCGCGGACCGCAACAATGTTCGCGGAGCGATGATGCGCGCCGCGATCGCCCAGCGCGAAGGGGACTACCGGCTGGCGGTCAGGCTCTACGAGCAGGCCCTGGAGCGGGACGGCGGCTTTCTCGCAGACGTACTCCCCGAGCTGCGCCTGAGCTACGCGGAGCTTGGCAAGGCCGACGCCTTCGAGCGGTGGCTCAGCGAAGCGCTCGGCCGGCATCCCGAGTGGCGGCCCGGCGTCGCATTTGCGGCCATCACCGACGGCAACTTCGACGACGCCGTGACGCGACAGTGTATTGCGGACTTCATCAGCAGCAATCCAATTCTCACCGACATTCTCGAGACCTTGCGGCCGACGCTGGAGAGCCAAGGCGGCAAGGAGGAGGCGGTGCGGCGGATCAGCCGCGCCATGCGCCGTATCGCCAAGGCCAGCCCGCGTTATCGCTGCAATATCTGCGGGTTTTCCGGTAATGCTCTTTATTGGCAGTGCCCCAGCTGCCGGTCTTGGGATACCACCCGGCCGGTGACGAAGTTCCGCTTCGAGGCAATGCTCGATCCTCGCGCGGTTCCCCCGGAATCCGGTCGCAAAGGCTGATTTTGACCTCTCCCGTTGTTGCGGGCTCCATCCGACGATGGGGCTCGCGACTGCCGTAGTCGCGTATCTACGTAAAACAGGGAGTTCGATATGTTCCGAATCGCAAAGCAAGTTCTCGCCACTCTCGCGTTGCTGCCCGTCATCGCCTGGGCTGGCCCCGTGGACCTCAACACCGCCGACGCCGCGACCCTCGCGCGCGAGCTGAAGGGCATCGGGCCGGCGCGGGCCGAGGCAATCGTGGCATGGCGCGAGGCCAACGGGCCGTTCAAGTCGGCCGAGGATCTCGTCCTGGTGCAGGGTATTGGCGCCCGGGTGCTGGAGGACAACCGGGAATTGATCGTGGTCTCGACGCCGGAGGAGACCGAATAGCGGGTCGTCCGGGCGGTGGCTGGCTCAGCGGCCGCCGCCCGTTGCGTTGCGCCACAGGGCGCCGATATGCCAGCATCCTCGCCTCCGGAGGGCATCCATTGGCAGGAGGCATGACTTGAGCAGCGCGATTCGATACGCCGTGTTCCCGGTGGCGGGCAAAGGCACCCGGTTTCTCCCGGCAACCAAGGCCAGTCCGAAGGAAATGTTGCCCGTGGTCGACAAGCCGCTGATCCAGTACGCGGTGGAGGAGGCCATCGAGGCGGGGGCCACCAACCTGGTGTTCATCACCGGCCGCACCAAGCGGGCGATCGAGGATCACTTTGATGTCGAGCCGGAACTGGAACAGCTGCTCGCCAGCAAGGACAAAGAAGTCCTCCGGGACATGGTTCGGAACATCGTCCCGCCGCATGTGAACTGCATCTACGTTCGCCAGGGCGAACCGCTCGGGCTGGGCCACGCGGTGCTCTGCGCGCGGCCCGTGGTCGGCGCCCAGCCGTTTTTCGTCCACCTGGCCGATGACCTCATCGACGCTGAGGTGGCCTGCTTCGCCCAGATGGCCCGCAAGTTTGCCGCCACTGGCGGCAGTGTGCTGGGGGTGGAAGAAGTCCCCCGCGACCAGACGCGCCAGTACGGCATCATCGACGCCGAGCCTGTCGAAGGCGGCTTGCGGCGGTTGCGTGGCATCGTCGAGAAGCCACGGCCCGAGGACGCCCCGTCCAACCTGGCGGTTGTCGGCCGTTACATCCTCACGCCAAGAATTTTCGATCTGCTCGAAGAGACCCGGGCCGGGGCAGGCGGCGAGATCCAGCTCACGGACGCAATTGCGCGACTGCTGCTTGAGGAGCCGGTCTATGGCTTCGAGTTCGACGGCTTGCGCTTCGACTGCGGAAGCAAGCTGGGTTACCTCGAGGCCACGGTGCATTACGCTCTGAAGCATCCGGAGCTCGGCGCCGATTTTCGTGCGCACCTCGCCGGCCTGACGCTTTGAGGGATGGGTCGAGTTCCCCTCGAAGCGGCCGCCGGCGCTCGTAACCCCCGGTTTTTATGAACGAAACGTTACGATCCCTTAGGTACATCCACTAATTGCCCGCCCAGCCTGCAACGGCTGAAATACGCAGCAAGTGCGAAATGGCGCCGTTCCGTTGTGTCCGCGACTGAGGAATCAGCTGCGGAAGCTGCCCGGAGGAACGACGCCATCGCGCCACGACTGGGGCTTCGGCGCTGCCGCCTTTGGAGACGCCGGGGAACCGGGCCTCAAGACCGGACGGTGTCGTGACTTGGGTAGCGTTTTTCAGGGGAACCTCACGAACATGAACGCATCATTTTTCCGCAAGGGAAACATTCTCGCGCTCGCAGCGCTCGGATGCCTGTCTCTCGTGCTCGCCGGCTGTAGCGGTGACGACGGCAGGTCCGGCCCCGCCGGCCCGGCTGGTCCCTCTGGCCCGCCCGGAACCCCCGGCCCTGTAGGTCCTCCCGGACCCGGCCCCACCGTCGGTGTCGTCATCGGCAGCGGCGCGTTGACCCAGGAACAGGTCGAAGACATCGGGCTTCTCCAGGCCGAGATCCTCGGCGTTACCATGGCCAGCCCGCCGACCATTACTTTCAAGATCACGGCGGAAGACGGCCGGCCGGCGCTGCAGATCGCGCCCAACCTGTTGTCGTACACGCTGAACAAGCTGAAGCCCGCCGGCGCGGGGCGCCCCGACAGCTGGGTGAGCTACATCAACCGGCTCGAGGTGGCGAATCCCGCCGCCAGCACGCCGAACTTGCTGCCCCAGGCGCTCCAGGCGACCACCGAGCCGGGTACCGCCGGGACGCTGGTCGAGCTGGGCGGCGGCGAGTATCGCTACACCTACGCGACCGATCCGGCGAATGTGACCACCCCGGTGGCGATTGCCTACGAGCCGGAGCTGGTGCATCGCGTCGGTCTCGAGCTTCGCGGCCCGGGCGGCAGCCTGATCCGCACCATCGCGCCCGCGAACCCGGTGCTGGATTTCATTCCGGCGACCGGCCAGGTCGTGCCGCTGGCGAAGAACATCATCGCCACCGAGAGCTGCAACGCCTGTCATGCCAACCTGTCGTTCCACGGCGGCCCGCGGCTGACGGTCGAGTACTGCGTGACCTGCCACAACCCGGACACCATCGACCAGGATACTGGCGAGTCGCTGGACATGGGCTTCATGGCGCACGCCATTCATCTCGGCGAGCTTCGCACCCAGCCCTTCATCGTGTACGGCTTTGGCGACTCGAGACATGACTACGGCGACGTCACGTATCCGCAGGACATCCTGTGGTGTGAGAATTGCCATGTTGCGTCCGACAACACGCCGGACGGCAACGACTTCAACGTCACCGTCACGGCGACGACTTGTGGCGGCTGCCACGTGGACGGACTCGTGCTCGGCACGCCTGACCCGGTGACCGGCAAGCCCCCGTATTCCTACCAGCACAGCATCACTGCGCTGGGTGGTCCGATCGCCGACGGCCAGTGCCTGGCCTGCCATTTCGATGGCAGCAGCATCGTCGGCCCGAACACCCTCGCCATTCACGCGGTGCAGCCAAGCGGCTACAGCAGCTGGGGTCGTCTCAGAACCGAACTCGGTCGCGACAACTACATCTACGAGATCCTCGGCGCGGCGAATTTTGGTCCCGGTGAGACTCCCGTGGTCACGTTCCGCGTCAGCCGGCCAGACGGCACGGCGTGGACCCTGGACGGCCTGGTGGGCGGTAACCTCCGCATCGCTGCGATCTTCCTGGACGGCACGGAAATCGTGAACGCCGGCCCGGGCGGGCTGGTCATGACTAATAACGCCCAGCCCTTGTCGGTGACCTTCGCGAACATCATCGCGAACTCGGTCGACAACGGCGACGGCAGCTACACGCTGACCTTCCCGACGGCGCTTCCCGCCTTCACAACGGCCAACGTGGGCTTCTACATGGACGGCCGGCAGGAGACGCCGGCGGGTCGTGCAGTGCCGGATGCCACGGTGTATTTCGCGGGGCAGGCGCGTCCGCGCATCGTCACCCAGGAGCAGTGCGAGACTTGCCACGTGCAGGTCTTCTTCCACGGCAGCGCGCGTGCCGGCGATCCGGAAGGCTGCGCCGTCTGCCATAACCCGAACTTCGGCCGGACGCCGGGCGACGGGTTCTTCGGTGGGCTGACCATGAGCATGATGTCGCACGAGATCCACATCGGCACGCGTCCGCGTTCCCAAGGGATCACCTACCCGCAGCCGGTGAGCAACTGCCTGTCCTGTCATACGGTCGGCAGCTTCTACGGCGCGCGGGCGGATGCCTGGCCGGTGACCGTGACGCGTAACGACGCCACTACCTGGCAGGACGACATCGCCCACTCGGCGACCGGCGCGGCCTGCCTGGGTTGCCACACCAGTTCCGCTTCGGTAGCCCATATGGAGACCAACGGCGCCATCTTCTTCGGCGTGAAGGGCAGCATGCCCATCCCGTCGTCGCAGCATGAGACCTGTCTGCTTTGCCATGGTCCCGGCAGGATTGCCGACACCGCGGCGTCCCACGGGCAGCTCTGAGCCCTGGTGACCGGGCATCCATGAGGATGCCCGGACGCCCCGGGATCTCAGCGGGGGAATTTGACGGAGAGGCCGGGGTAACCCGGCCTCTCTTTTTTTCGGGTCTGTTCGGTATGGGCTAGATTTTCGTGGCGGTAATGCATAACTTTCCGTAACTTAGGTATAAGCCCTGATATGGAAGCAGGGCGATCTCACATGAAATGCCACGGTGAGTTGCGAAGGTTCTTCGGCGGCGGCCTCGGGTATTGGCTCGCGTAGCCTGAAAACAGGGGATGGGGTAATAATCAATGACCGGTAATAACGGACGTTTCTCGGGAATGGCTGCGCTCGTGGCGCTGTGCTGCGTTTCGCTGGCCCTGGCCGGTTGCAGCGGCAGCGACGGACCGCCTGGATCCGCGGGGCCCGGCGGTCCGCCCGGACCCGAAGGTCCTCCGGGAGGCCCAGGGGCGCCCGGCAGCTTCCCGGACATCTTCATCGGTAATGGCAGCAACCTGTCACCGACCCAGGTGGAGCGGGCCGGCCGCCTCCATGCGGAGATCACGTCTGCGCGCATGGACGACCGGCTGACGGTCGAGTTCACCCTGACGACCTCCAGTGGCGGCAACGTGCTCGGCCTCGCGCCCGGCGTACTCGGCTTTACGCTGGCCAAGCTGGCGCCCGGCGCCGGCGGCGCCGCCGAGCAGTGGGTCAGCTACATCAACCGTATCCAGGTCTCTGCCAGCAGCACTCCTCAGGTCCTGTCGCAGGCGCTGCAGGCCAATACGGAGTCCGGCGCCGCCGGTACGCTGGTCGAGCTGGGCGAAGGTCGGTATCGCTATACGTTCGCCACTAACCCGGCGAACGTGACGACGCCGGTGCCCGTGTCGTACCAGCCGAACGTGGTCCATCGGGTCGGGCTTGAGCTGCGCCTGCAGGCGCCCAGTAACGTCATTTTCCCGGACAACCCGGTAATCGATTTCATCCCCGCCACCAACACGGTGGTGCCGCTGACCCGGGCGATCGCCGATAACGCCAACTGCAACAGCTGCCATGAGCGGCTCGAATTCCATGGCGGGCCCCGCGTCACGGTCGAGTACTGCGTTACCTGCCATAACCCGAGCACTATCGATCCCGACTCGGGCGAGTCGGTAGACATGTCCTACATGGCGCACTCGATCCACCTTGGCGCTGACCGGGCGGAGCCCTACGTGGTCTACGGTTTTGGCGGGACCCGCCACGATTACTCGGAGGTCGGCTACCCACAGTCCGTGCTGTTCTGCGAGACCTGCCATCGCGCTACCGAGGCGGCTCCGGACGGCGATTTCTGGACTGAAACAGCCGGCGCCTCTGCCTGCGGCGGGTGCCACATCGATGGCCTCGTGAGCAGCGCGCCGAATCCGGTCACCGGCCGGGTGCAATATGCCTACGAGCACAGCTTCGGGCCGGCGGCCGACGGCACCTGCGTCAGCTGTCATGCTCCGGGCGGAGCAGGCGGCGGCAACGAAGCGAACCATCTTCGCGGCGTCAAGGAGGCCACGAAGATCGGCCGCGAGCAGTTCGCCTACCAGGTCATCAACGTTACGAATGCAGTCGCGGGCGAGCGTCCGGTGATCACCTTTGCCGTCAACAATCCGTCGACCGGCGCTCGCTACAACATCAACACGGATGCGCCGTTCAACCAGGGTGGCGCGAGCCTGACGCTGAATATCGCCTGGAATACCAGCGATTACTCCAACGAAGGGAGCGGTAGCGCAGGGGTGGCCTCCGGTGCGCCGGCCCAGCCTATTGCGCTTGCGCTTGCCTTCCTGAAAGCCAACGCGACGCGCAATGCCGACGGCAGTTACACCGTGACCGCGCCCAACCCCTTGCCGGCCAGCGTGACAGGTGGCGTCGGCGTGGCCATGGAAGGGCGTCCCTCGGTCGCCGTACCTTCGACCGGTGCATTGACCAACATTCCCGTGAAGGGCGCCAC
>Ga0114946_10002866_pt1 | contig 11764 bp, 10 predicted proteins | sample WalLakDeSediment_FD_88676 | JGI IMG/M metagenome (GOLD analysis project Ga0114946, IMG submission 88676) | Lake sediment microbial communities from Walker lake, Nevada to study Microbial Dark Matter (Phase II) - Walker Lake 11/02/13 Deep Sediment | ecosystem: Environmental > Aquatic >...
CCATAAAGAGCTTGGTCTGGGCCGAGACGGTGAACCAGTAGATCGGGGTCGCGATCACCAGCGCGTCCGCCTCGCGCACCTTGGGATAGAGCAGCTGCATGTCATCGTCCACGATGCAGCCCCGATAGGGCTCACCCTGGCACGCGTCGCAGGCGTCGCACGGCCGGATCTCCATCTCGTGCAGCGTGAAACTCTCCACCAGCGCCCCGGCCTCCTGCGCGCCGGCTGCTACCTGGTCCGCCAGTATGGCGCTGTTGCCGTTTTTGCGCGGGCTCCCCTTGACGATCACGATCTGCTTGCTTGCCATCTCTTGGTCTCCTTGTCAGCTCTTTCCAGACTCGGCTTCACCCTGATATTGTCGCCACTCGGTCCATTTCTTACCGGCCGGACCCATCCGCCGTCGTTACCAACTCGGCTTGCGCAGCTTGAGGATCAACTCGCCGCGCAAGATGGTCCGCTCGGCCTCCAGCTCGTACCCGCGCCCCTCGAACAGGCCGAGCAGCTCCGCCCGGGTATAATGGCTGATGTGCTCGTCCGCATAGGCGCTCGGCAGGACGCGGTCATAGATCGCCTCGATCACCGGCCATTGCCACCCGCCATAGTCGGGCGTGCCCAGCACCAGCGCGCCTCCGGGAACCAGCACCCGGTCAAGTTCGTCGAGGATCGGCGCCGTTTTCGGTACGTGCTCGATCACCTGTGAGCAGAGCACGCAGCAAAAGCTGGTGTCCCCGAACGGCAGGCTGAAACCCGACCCCTGCACCAGGTCCGTCCCATAGCAGCGCGCGTAGCGCAGCTTGCGCAGCAGGATGTCCAGCGCGACGCTCCCGGCCGGCAGCGCCGCGATGATCTTGCTCGACCCCGCCCCCACGTCCAGCGTCGACCCCTCGCCGGCGATCAGGTCGGTCACGTGCCGGAACCTCTCGCGCTGCCAGTACCGTTGCGGCGGCACGACGCTGTTGTACGCCCGCGCGTCATAGTCTGCGCACAAGATCGAGTTCCGCAGCCTGTAGAGGGTCAGCAGCGCCCGCAAATAGCCCGGGTCCAGGCTCGCCACCCGGCCGTGAGACCGGCCGTACTGGCTCGGCGCGTACTCGAACGGGATCTCCAGCACCTCCCATCCCTCGCAATGCGCCTTCACCAGGATCTCGCGCAGGATGTCGAGGTGCGTGTTGCAGAGGGCCAACTGGCCCAACGCCTCCGCCTGGTAGAGCCGAAACCCGCTCGCGGTGTACCGGACGTTCAGGCTCAGCATCCGGCGAAAGACCGCGTTCAGGGCCCGGCTCCTCAACTGGCTCAGGGACCGCCATCCTCGCGACTCGGGTGAGGCCATCACGATCTCCGCCTCGTCCCGCCGCGCCCACATGGTCTCGATCAACCCCAGCGGATGGCTTGCGTCCCCGTCCATCGTCAGGATATAGCTGCCCTGCGCGGCCCCGAAACCGGCCGCCAGCGCTTTGCCATAGCCCGCCGCTGGCTGGCGGACGATCTTCGCTCCCCAATCTTCCACCACGCGGGCCGTCGTCTTGTCGGGATCGCGGTCGACGACGATCACCTCGTGCCGAACGTTCAACGAGCTCAGAACCCGCGCCAAGCCGGGCAAGAGCGCGCTCAAATGCTGTGCCTCGTGCTGAGCCACAATGACCACCGACAGGTCGATCGAATCAGTCGGCATCAATATCGGGTCCCCTTATCTGCGCTGCCACATCCAACGGATCATGGCGTCCCCGGTGACCCGACTCCACCTCTGATCTGACATGTCATGCGCACTGGGTCTCCTAAAGGAGGTGGCTGAGGCGGCGTTGGGCAAGCTCGGCCAGCCGTGCGATGGTCTGTTCGATGTCATCGTCCGTGGCCCGTGGGTTCATGGTGCACATTCGCAGCACCGTCTGCCCGCGCAAGACGGTTGAGCTGATCATGGCAGTGCCATCGACGATCATGTCGTTCACTAGATCACGATTCAACTGGTCCACCTCTTGCTCGTCGAGCTCTGGGGGCGCGCAGCGAAAGGTCACAATGCTCAACTGGGCTCTCGTAACCACCTCCCAATTCGGCCTCATCCGAACGGCTGCTTCCGTGAGCTGGGCGAGCTCGAATCCCCGCTCGATCGCCCGCCGGAAAGCGGACCATCCAAAGACCTTGACCGACAGCCACAGCTTGAGCGCGCGGAAGGATCGCGTGAGTTGAATTCCGCGCTCCCAAAAGTTGACCTCCCCTCCCTCGACGTGGGTGTCTCTTAGGTACTCGGGCACCGTGCCAAAGGTCGACTCCAGCCAGCCGGACTCTCGGGCGATGAGGCAGCCCATGTCAAAGGGCTGGAAGAGCCACTTGTGGGGATCCAGCACCAAGGTGTCCGCCCGGTCCACGCCTTCCATCAACGTCTTGCCATGGGGTGAGAGGGCGGCCGCTGCACCGTACGCGCCGTCCACGTGGAACCAGAGTGATCGCTCGGCGCACAGATCGGCAAGTGCGCAGAGCGGATCGACCGAGCCTGTGTTGGTGGTTCCGGCTGTGCCAACGACGCAGAATGGAATCAACCCGGCGCCGAAATCCCGGTCGATTGCGAATCGCAATGCCTCCAAGTCGAATCGATAGTCGGCGTCGCTGGGGATGGTGCACAGCTGCTCCGGCCCGAATCCAAGGGTACGCAGGCCCCGCTCAATAGAGGAATGCGTCTGATCGGAGCAGTAGACGACCGCTCCCTCCGTCCGGCCGTCAAGCCTGATCTGCCTCGCCACTGCCAAGCCGGTCAGGTTCGCCATCGATCCACCGCTGACATAGAGGCCACCGGCGGTGTCGGGCAGTCCACAGGCTTGGCGCAGCCAATCGATCGTGACCAGCTCGATCTCGGCCGGAGCCGACGCCTCCAACCAGGTGCCCGCAAAGATGTTGAAACCGGATGCCAACGCATCCGCCAATGCCGAGACATAGTTGCCCGGGCCGGGAATAAACGCAAAGTAGCGGGGGTGATCGGGGTGCATCATGGTGTTTAGCACATCCCGTTCGAGCTCGTCGAGGGCCGCTAGGCCGTTGCTGCCGTCGAGCGGTGGCGGGATCCGAAGCCGGGCTTCCAGCGTGGCCCGGTCCGATCTCCGCGTCAGAGGCTTATCTGGCAGCGCATCCAGGTGCTCCACGATCATGTCCACCACGCGATAGCCCATCGCACGCATCTCTTCTGACGACAATGTGAGTGGCTTGCGGTCGCCCATCGATTCCTCCGGGCAGTTGGTTGAGTGGGGATCCAGGTCAGAGTATCTCTTTGACCGGCCTAGACGACGGGTTTCTCTCGATGGAGGAGCTGTAGCGTCGTTTCGGCCAAAACCGCTGCACCGATGGGCAGGCAGCGCTCATCGATATCAAAGTGCGGATTATGGTGCTGGCGCTCTTCGTCCCCCAGCTTGCAGCCCAACATGAACATGGCACCCGGGACGAGTTCTGTGAAAAAGCAGAAATCCTCGGAACCCATCATGGGCTCCAAATACTGAACCTGGTCGGGGCCAAGGAGACCGCTGCTAACCCGGCTGACAAGCTCGACTACCGCTGGGTCGTTGGACATGGGTGGGCAGCCGATGGAGATTCGATGATCACAATCACCGCCCATCGCCCGCGCGATGCCAAGCGCCTTTTCAATTTCGCGATGGAGCAGCTTCTGGGTTTCCGAGTCCGTATAGCGAATCGTGGCCGATAGCTCGACCTTCTCCGGGATCACATTGCTGGCCTGGCCGCCATGGATCGATCCGACGCTGATGACAGCGGGATGGTGTGCTGGGACTCGTCGCGCCAGGATCCCGTAAAGAGCCAGGATCACGTGTGAGGCGATATAGATGGGATCTACCGTCTCCTCTGGCTTCGAGCCGTGGCCGCCCTGACCGAGAATCGTCGCATAGAGGGTATCAACACCGGCCGCAGCGGGACCCTTCACCAGCCCGATGACGCCTGCTGGTATCGAGCTGTCGACGTGGAGTGCAATGATGGCCGATACGTCTTCCATCGCCCCATCCTGAATCATGCGGGGCGCTCCACTCACGCCTTCGTCGTCTTCCGTCTCTTCGGCCGGCTGGAAGAGCAGACGAACCGTCCCGGCGAAATCCTGTTCCCGCAAGAGTCGGGCGGCGCCGAGGGCACAGGCGACGTGGGCATCGTGTCCGCAGGCGTGCATCACCCCCGGCACCTGCGATGCATACGGGACGTCGTTCTCCTCCTGCACGGGCAGGGCGTCCATGTCTGCGCGAATGGCGACCACCGGTTGCCCTCCGCCAAACTCGGCAACGACGCCGGTGCGGCCCACCTGCGACCGCACCCGATAGCCCATGGTCTCCAGCTCGTGGGCGACAAGGGCGGCCGTGCGGGTTTCCTCAAAGCCAAGCTCTGGGTGCATGTGCAAGTCGCGGCGCCAGTTGACTAGCTCGCCTCCAATTCGTTGTGCCTCCTGAAGCATGACATATCCTTTCTCTAGGTCTGATGACCCGCGGTTTCGAGTCCCTCGCCGGCCTCTCGGCAACGCGGCGCACGTTGGCCGCTCTTCGGCATCCCGGGCCCTCAACAAGATCGTCTGTGGCAACGCGTGGCGGGATGTTACCAAAGAAATGCTGGCTCCGGGAACGACATGAGGGGCAAAGAATGGGGTGATGTTGTCAACACCATCGAGCCCATTGAGCAACCGGATGCCGTCCCGAACATCACCTGGACATGAGCCACGCGAGGATTCTATCATAGGTGATCAGGGGGGTCAAAACAGCAGGTTCTCACCTGGACCGTGACCCGAGTGGGTTCTATCCCCTTTGCTTCGGGGTTTCGCAGCGATAACCGCAACCCACGTTGAATAGGTCCGCAACCCAATAGCTGAGCTGAAAAGCGGCGCACCATGAGTGCCACATGTGGCACCTCGGTCGAGGTGGCCCTCGACCACCACAAGGGCCTGATCCATGCCTATATCCAGCGTCACGGAGGTGGCGACCTCTCCTATGAGGAGGCGTTGCAGGCCGGTCGCATCGGACTCTGGCGGGCGATCCTCGGCTATGACGCCAGCCGCGGCACCACCTTTGCCACCTATGCCTGGGTCGCCATCAGCCGTACGAACTGGACCGCAGCCGCTGAAAGCAGTCCCCACCCAACGTGTTGGCCTGCGGTGCCACTGGGGGAATGGGACCGGGAAGAGGTGGACGAGCAGCTGGATCGCGCCTTGGCCTGCGAGGCCCTCTACCAACTGGTGGTCGAGCTGCCGGAACAGCTGCACCGTGTCATCGTCGGGCGCTATGGGCTAGGCGGCCGGCCGGCCCAGACCCTGGCTCAAGTCGGCGCCGAGCTGGGGCTGACGGCTGAGCGGGTGCGCCAGTTGCAGCAGGAGGCGCTCGCCTGGCTGCGCCACCCTGCTCGCTCCTGGCGGCTGCGCCAACGGCTCGATCTGAACACCGCGGCGGCTTACCGCTGGGCGCTGGCCCAGAATGCGGCCCTCCGCCAACGGCGCCGGGGGGCATGATGAAGACCAAGAAGCGCCCCCCGGCGGCTCGACGACGGGCCGCGCGACCCACCGCTCTCAGCCGCTTCACCCTCTCCCGGTTGGGACGCCAGCTGCCGCTGACTTTCGTGCCGAACCCTGAGACACCGCCCTCGCCCAAGCGCCGCTACCGCTCCTCCTACCGCTACTGGGGCTGGAGGCAGCTGATGGACAGCCGGTTCCTGGCCGATGCCTCTCCCTTTACCCTCTCCCTCTGCCTCTGTGGGATTGGAGTAGCCTGCGTCCCTGGCTGGCTCAGATCTATCGCCCTTCGGCCAGGGGCCAGGTGCCGTACGACCCGGTCTCTATGTATCTCCTCAGCCTCTTCCGGTGCAGCGGTCACCTCTCCCGCCTCGAGGTGGTGCGCCTCCTTCGGCAGCGGAAGGAGGGTCAGTGGCTCCGCTCTCAACTGGGCTTCACCGGCCCGGTCCCTTCGGAAGCGGGTCTGCGCTACTTTGAGAACCAGATCACGCCACAGCTGCAGCAGGAGATCAACGCCTTGCAGGTCGACGCGCTCTATCGCGCCGGCCTCCTCCCTACCCAGCCGGAGGCCCCGCTGGCCGTTTCCCTCACCTTTGACGGCATGTTGCACGAGGCTCGCTCGCGGATGCGGTGCAGCTCGGTGCGTGACTCCTGCTACCAGCCGGCGCCCCGCCCTTGCCCCGTACGCCAGCGCGACAAGCAGGGCTGTGATTGCAGTCAAGAGACTTGCGCTAAGCGTTGCCGCTACACCACCCCGCGCGACCCGGCTGCTCGTCTGATTTCGTACACTGGCAACAACAAACACCCGCGACCCAGTCCCAACACCGCCACCAAGAAGACGGGGCAAAAGGGTTCTCGTGGCCGCCTGGTCTATGGTTACTACAGCTACGCCGGTCAACTGCTGGACGAGGAACTGGCCACCTACTGGCTCCTCCCCACCTCCTTCGCGCCGGCAACGACCGGCGATCGCGCCCTCTTCCCGCGCACCTTCACCGATCTGCAAGCTCGCTTCCCCTGGCTCATGATTCGGGAGGTGATGGCCGACGCCGGCGTCGGCTACGCCAATTGCCTCGACCTCATCTGGCAGGCCGGCGCCCTGCGCCTGGTCGACATCGTCGGTGCGCAAGGCGATACCGACCCTGCGGTCCAGTTGGACCGCGGCTACGACGAGCGCGGTCATCCGCTCTGCCCGCGGGGATATCTGCTTCACCCCAACGGCCATGATTACGGCCGCCGGCGCACCAAATGGCGTTGTCGCAAACGTTGCCGGCAGCAGCCCCATCCCGAGCGCCCATCCCTCGACTGTCCTTTTCTGGCCCCGGAACACAAACATGGTTACACCACCACCGTCGGGCGCACCCACCACGATGGCAATATCCGCTTGGCTCGTGAGATCCCTTATGGCAGTCCCGCCTGGCAGGCGCGATACAGGCAACGCAACGCGGCTGAGAGTCGCAACGGCATCCTTCAGCACCTGGGGCTGAAACGGTTGCCGGTCCACGGGCTCGACCGCGGTCACGTGGTCGTGCTGCAGGGCGAGCTGGTGGCGAATCTGAATACCCTGGTGCGTCTCGTCCGTCAGGCCAGCCAACTGCTGGCCTGAGCGACGGCCCCACCGGCCTGATCGCCCCTCAAGCGCCATCTTGATGGGGTCGTTGCCCCCTGCCCGGCAGTCCCTGAGAACCCGCCCAGACGGACAACCCCTTCGTCCTCGCTGCTTTCCGGAGGGCTGTTGAGCGTCGTTGGGCGCTCTCCAGAGCGCCAATGCGGCTCACCAGCCCTGTCGCACCAGTATTCGCTGCGCGAAAAGGGGGCTGGAAATCACCATCAAGTCGTGCAACTCGCCCCGGCTACCCATACTCCGCCACCCCTGGCAGGCTCTGCTCATCGCAGCCCATCCCTGCTTGCCCGGAGTCACCATTCGCTGCGAAACCCCCTGTCTCAAAACCATTGACACATTCCGCCGACACCAGTATACTCCCATCTGGCAAAGAGAGCAATCACGATTCGCCGGCGACCATCCGCCTCGCCCGGGTCAATCTGTCCAGAGTCGGCGGGAGGCGGGGATAGATTCGTCGTCATTTGAGACTTTTTTGATACCTCTATGTTAACATGCAGATCGTGAAACGCCAATCAACCGATCGGAGGAGGCAAGATGCCCAAGAAACGATGGATTCCCACTTTTCTGGTGGCCAGTGCCCTGATGCTGATCATCGTCGCTGGCCCACCGCGCACGTACAACGCGCAGGCACAGCCAGCAGCGCAAAGTCTCCCGCCGGAGGGGCTGACCATTCCCTACACCGGCCAGTTGAGCGACGAGTCCGGACAGCCCGTCCCAGACGGCACCTATGACTTTGCCTTTGCCCTGTACAATGCCGAGACCGGGGGCGCGCCCTTCTGGTCAGAGACACAAACAGGGGTGACGGTCCGCGGAGGGAATTTCACGACCCTACTCGGTCTCGTCAACCTGCTGTCCAAGGAAGTTGTCGAGAGAGAACTGTGGTTGGAGGTGGCGCTGCGCGGCCCGCGAGAGCGCGTGTTTACCACGTTGACCCCGCGGCAGCAGTTGAGCGATGCCACACCAGACAGCACGAGCAGCCTGAGCTGCGCCCACACTCACCTGTATGAATGGTGGGAAGGGAGCCACAGTGGACACGGTCTGGCGGTGGACAACCGGTACGGCACCGGAGATGGCATCCGGGGGTACTCGAACTCGCCGACATCGAACTATGCCGGCGTCTATGGTGTCAACTTCAATGCAGGTCCCGGCGTCTACGGACGAAGTGACGGCGGCGGCCCCGGCGTCTCTGGCCACAGCAGTAGCCACTTTGGCGTGTACGCGGCAGGCAATAACAACAGCTTGTATGATGTATACGGCGACATCCTGCTGGGCGGGATCTATGGCGAGATCTTTGCCCAGGGCGACTGGCTGAATCTCTACAGCAACAATCATGTGATCGTTGATCTCGATAACGACAACAACTCTTCCGGCGCGTTCTTTCGCATCCTGGGCGGCAACGACGAAATCCTCTTTACGGTCTCTGAGGCCACGGGCGTCATAGCCGCCGGCAACCAGGCTTCTATGGCTCCCACCGCCGATTATGGCCAACGACTGCTCTATGCCGTGGAGGGGACCGGGGTATGGGTCGAGGACGTCGGCACAGCCGCGCTGAGCGAGGGCGAAGCGACGATCCGCTTCGATCGGGTCTTTGCCCAGACGGTCAATGTGGCACAGCCCTACCAGGTCTTTGTCACGCCGATCAGCCAGGAGCCAGTCTGGCTCTACATCACCGCCAAGACTGCTGCCGGCTTTACCGTGCGGGGGGTGACGCTCGACGGCGCGCCGGCCAACTGCTCGTTCGACTATCGCGTCGTAGCCGAGCGGTTGGGCTATGAGAATACGCGCCTGGAGTCGTTCGAGCCAACGTCAGTGAGGGGGCACGAATGAGCGGCAGGCGATTTCTGATCATCCTTGTCGTTGCCCTGGTCTGCCTGGCGATCCTGGGCGGGGTGGTGTGGGCGGCATCGAGCAATCCATCGACACAGGATCAGCCAGCACCCGGTTCGCCTGGAGAGTATTACCTGACGAGCCGGTCCTGGGAAGCAGACGGAACGCTGGTTGGTCCCGGCTATCAGTTGCGGGGGACGGTCACCGGCACGGGCACTCCCTGCTGTTGCAGCTACTTGCCTTGCACCCTGCGCAATGCCCCCTAGGTCATCGATCAACGTAGTGCGGAGCACGTTCCTGGATATGTGCCCGGTTCTGGGGCTGGATTGTCCGATCCCGGCATCATGGGTGACTGCGGGTGTGATTCACCCTTGGACCAGGGCAATCGCATCTTATTCACAACCGGATAGCACCTTGAGCAGGTATTCTTCACTCCAGCCAGCTTTCAACCGCCTTGCCTCGATACCGCACTTGGCCGATTTCTCCTGCCGCAGCAAGGGGTTGCGGTCAGGTGATCGTGCGGCACTAGGTCGCGCAGTGCGGTGCGCGCCTCGTTCAGGATGGTGGGATCGGGGCAGGGAGGGACGGCCACATAGTTGATGGCGTCGGCCAGTTCCTGGCTGTTCGTAGGCGAAACATCCCTATACAGACGTAACAGCGGGAATCGCTCCGGCATCTCAGGCCACCAGGGACGGAGGCTCTCGTACAAGGCCGGATAGTCCGGGCGGGAGGCGACAAAGTAATAGGCCGGTCCGTCTATATCCGCGTGTATCAGAGGCCCACGTCCGATGACATAGACCGAGGTCTCGACGGCATCGTAACAGAGACCCGCGTCTGTTCCCAGGAGGTGGACAGCGACAGCGGGATACATCGGATCATCTGGAACCAGGTCCCGCAGGCATGTGCGGAGGATCTGAAAATCCATACTCATTCGCCTCACCGCCTCGGATACCCGCTTCTTCCCTCCCTTGACGCTCTTTCTACAAGCCCGTATACTCGTCCTGCATGATCGATCACGCAAGTCATCAGGTGGTTCAAACCGAAGCAGACACCCCGTCCGCTGACCGGCCAGACGTCCTCGTCCGCCTGTCCATGCGCGGCAAGCTCGCGCTCAGTGTGCTCGTTGCCTCCCTGCCCCTGGCCGCCGTCGCCGTCTATTTCGCCTGGAGCACCGCCGCCCGCTGGTGGATGCTGGCGGGCGCCGCGCTCGCCATCGGCGCCGGCTGTGCCGTCACGTCGTGGGCCTATCAGCCCATCTACCGCCTCGGCGAGCGCGCCCGCCGCCTGGCTGGCCTGCCCCTGGACGACCAGCGCCTTTTTGGCCTCCTGCGCACCGATGCCCGCGGTGTCGAGATGGTCTCCGACTCGCTCGACAAGATCGAGCACAGCCTGCAAGAGATTCAAGGCCTCAATCGCGTCGGTCAGATGGTCGCGTCTGATGCCACGCTGCCCGAGATACTCGAGGCCATTATCGAGGAAGCCGTCGCTCTCCTGCGCGCCGATGCAGGGTTCATCGGACTCTGGGACGAGGAGCGCCAGCTCTTTCGCGATTTGACCGCCTGCAATCTACCGATCCTTTTCCCCGACCGCGACTTTGGCGCTCGCGATAGCCTCGCCAGCCAGGTCGCTGTAACTCGGCGCGCGATTTTCGTCAACGACTATATGCATTATCCGCTCCGGATCAAGGAACTCGATCGGTTGCAGCTCCGCGCTGCTCTCGGAGTGCCCCTCATGGTCGGCGACGGTTGCCAGGGGTCGCTGGTTGTCCACACCGTCGATCCCAAACGCCAATTTACCCACCGCGATGGCCAATTGCTGCTGACCTTTGCCAGCCAGGCAGCAGCCGCGTTCGAAAAGGCCCGCCTCCACAAGCTGGCCCTCGATCAGCTTGAGGCCCTCACCCGTGCCCGCGCGGCTCTCGCTCAGGAGAGCTCCGAGTTGGAGCGGGCTCTCTCCCACATGGTCCGGCTGCAGGAAGAGGAGCGCGCCCGGATCGCGGCCGATGTCCACGACGGCGTTGTCCAGACGATGGTCGGCAGCCTCTGCGAACTCCAGGCCGCCATGGCTCACTTGGGCGTTGACCCCCAGCGGGTCGTGACCAAGCTGGGGCGCGCCCGCGACCTGTTGCGCGATTCGATTACCGAGTTGCGCTGTGTGATCTATGACCTGCGCCCCATCACTCTCGACACCGCCGGCCTCGTGCCTGCTATCGAGAACCTGCGCGACGAACTGGAACAGCGCGCCGGAATCACCATCCGATTATCGGTGAGTGGCTTGCCCGGTCGCTTTTCGCCCGAGACCGAAATCGGCGTCTACCGCATTGTCCAGGAGGCGCTCAATAACGCCGTCAAGCACGCCGCGGCACACCTGGTCCAGGTTTCCATTCGCTTCGGTGATGGCGAACTCACCGTCCAGGTAAGCGACGACGGGACCGGCTTTTCGCTCCAGGAGGCGGCAACCCCCGACGGCGATCACTCTGGTCTCATCGGGATGCAGGAACGCGCCCGCAGCCTCGGTGGCAAGCTTGCCCTCTCCTCTCGGCCGGGGGAGGGGACCACCATCACGGCTGTCATCCCCTGTAGCCCTGCCCTGCGAGAGCGCCCGATCCCGCCGTTGGACCAGATTCCGGCGCACGACCAGGATGAGAACACCGTTTCGTTAGGAGGAGAAAAGCCCCAATGCTGAACAGAGGAGTCCCGGTCCGGGTGATGGTGGTCGATGACCATCAGGTCGTGCGCGAGGGGGTCATCAGCATGCTTTCCGCCACACACCAGATCGAGATTGTCGGGCAGGCCGCCAATGCCCCTGAGGCGATCCGCAAGGCAGACGAGCTCAAGCCC
>Ga0114946_10002868_pt1 | contig 11762 bp, 10 predicted proteins | sample WalLakDeSediment_FD_88676 | JGI IMG/M metagenome (GOLD analysis project Ga0114946, IMG submission 88676) | Lake sediment microbial communities from Walker lake, Nevada to study Microbial Dark Matter (Phase II) - Walker Lake 11/02/13 Deep Sediment | ecosystem: Environmental > Aquatic >...
AAATCGTCTTTTTCAACCGGCCGATGGACAGAACGATCATGGAAAGCTTCTCCGCCTACGGTGCGGCGGCCGAACACAGGGTCCGCGGTGCCGCGGAGGCGGCCCGCTACGGCGCCGCAGCCGTCCTCGTCCGGTCCCTGACGTTCCGCCTGAACGATCACCCGCATACCGGTCTTCTTCGCTACGATGAGGACGGACCCCGCATCCCGGCCGCCGCCGTCAGCACCCTCGGCGCGGAAATGCTCAGCGCCCTTCTCAAGAAAGAAGCCGATGTCCGCGTTTTTCTTGAATTGACCTGCGAAACTCTTTCTCCGGTCGTATCCCATAACTTGATCGGGGAGATCCGCGGGTCCGAGTTTCCCGAGGAAATCATCCTTGTCGGCGGACATCTCGACAGTTGGGATCTCGGAACAGGCGCCCACGACGACGGCGCGGGCTGTGTCCAGTCCATCGAAGTCTTGCGCCTGATCAAGAAGGCCGGCCTGGTTCCCCGAAGAACGATTCGAGCGGTTCTCTTCATGGACGAGGAATTCGGAGGGACGGGCGGGAGGGCTTATGCCGCGGCTCACGGCCGGAAAGGTGAACGGCACCTCGCAGCCATGGAATCCGACCGCGGGGGCTTTCTGCCGATCGGAATCGGCGCGGGCGCGGACCCAAACCTCGTCGAAAAACTCCGAAAGCTGGATCATCTCTGGAGTCCGCTCGGCATTCATTGGGTTCGAACAGGCGGCGGCGGAGTGGATATCGCCCCTCTCGGCGAACAAGGCACGCACCTCATGTCCGTCATGCCCGACGCCCATCGGTATTTCGATGTCCACCATTCGGCTTTGGACGTTCTGGATGCCGTACACCCCAGAGAACTCGAGCTCGGGGCCGTCGTTATGGCCGTCCTGGCCTTTATTCTGGCCCAGGAAGGAGTCTGATCATGCCGGAAAAGATCCTGACCATGGTTCTCTGCGGCGGCCGCGGGGAGCGGCTCTACCCCTTGACCAAAGACCGGGCCAAACCGGCCGTGCCGTTTCTCGGGAGCTATCGCATCATCGACTTCAGCCTTTCAAATGCGACAAATTCGGGATTCCGAAGGATCGCCCTGCTCACGCAGTACAAATCCCTTTCGCTGGAGCGGCATATTCTGAACGGCTGGAACATCTTCAATACCGAAACCGGAGATTTCATCCTGTCGCTTCCCGCCCAAGGCCGGGTTGGAGACCGGTGGTACGAGGGCACGGCTGATGCCGTCTTCCAAAACATCTACACCATCCAGGAGGAAAATCCGTCCCGTGTGCTCGTGCTGTCCGGCGACCATATTTACAAGACGGATTACCGGAAAGTCCTGAAATACGCCCTTGACCGGAAGGCCGAGGCTGTGGTCATGGCCAAACTGGCCCCAACCGCCCAGGCGTCTCGTTTCGGCATTCTCGGCGTCGATGAAAGCGGGCGCATTCTTGAATTTCAGGAAAAACCGCGGAATCCGGCTCCTTCGCCCTGGCATCCGGACATGTCGCTCGTTTCCATGGGTGTCTACCTGTTTGAAACCCGTTCTCTTATCAAAGCGCTGATCCGGGACGCCAAAAACAAGGCGAGCGCCCATGATTTCGGAAAAAACGTCCTTCCCGAAATGATCGGCCGGGCCGCCGTTTACGCCTATGTTTTCGACGACTACTGGGAGGATATCGGAACGCTCGATGCCTACTGGGAAGCGCACCGGTTGTTTCTCTCGACCGAACCTCCCTTCCTCATGAACGATCCCGCCTGGCCCATTCGAACCTACAAACCCCAGTATCCGGCTTCCATGATCGCAGGGGGGAAGATCGCCGGATCCGTTGTCGCCTCGGGATGCCGGATTTACGGAGGGACCATCCAGGATTCCCTCATTTCGGAGGGGGTCACCATTGAAGACAATGCCGAAATCCGCGATTCCGTCATCCTGGAAGGCGCGACCGTCCGGCGGAACGCGCGGATCCGCAAGACCGTGATCGACAAGGGAGCAATCATTCCCGAAGGATTCGCCGTGGGATATGACGACGATGCCGACAGACGTTATTTTAAAATCAGTCGTGAGGGACTCCGCGTCATTCCGAAAAACTGGAAGCTCGAATGATCCAGAGACACAGCTTTTTTTTCACGGATCTTCAGCGCGAGGCGTCCCGGGAACTGTCCCTCCTGTCCATCGTCGCCCAGAGTTTTTTCCAGCCGTTTTCCATCGTCGACAATCTCCTGGTCATCCTGACGGCCCTCACCTCGGGGGCCGGCATCGGCTTCAACCGGGCCATGCTCTTTTTGAAAAAGGACGACCGCCTGAAAGGGGAAATGTGGCTGGGCCCGCAATCGGCCGAGGAGGCCGCAACCATCTGGGAAGTCCTGTCCCACCCGGGCATCGGCTACATCGAGATCATCGAACACAATCGCAGTCTTGTCGCCCGAAACGCCGACACCCTGAGCCGCCGGATCCGCGACTTGTCCTATTCCCTGGAAGCGGCCGTTCTTTCCGTGCCCGCCCTGCCAGTAAGGGACAAACACATCTACCATGTTCGGGAAGCCGGAAGCGATCCCCTCGTCGACGAGAAATTCCATGCGATCATTGATGTTGATGAATTCCTTTGTGTTCCCCTGGTCGCCGGAGACACCTCTTTCGGCGTCATCATTCTGGACAACGCCATCACGGGAAATTCGATCGGCCTCCGGGAGGTTGAGCTGGCCGGGCTCTGCGGTCTGATCGCCGGGAACTACATCCATTCCGCCGAACTCCATCAGAAAATCATCGACATGGAACGGATGGCCGCGCTGGGGGAAATGGCCGCATTTATCACGCATCAGCTTCGCAATCCGCTGACCGTGATCGGGGGATTCGCCGACCAGATCCTGAACGGGCGGGCTTCGGGGAACAAGCGCGAGCGTAATCTGGGGATCATCCGGGACGAAATCCGGCGGCTGGAGGACTTTGTCGAAAAGATCGCCCGGCATTTCAAAACCCGTTCGAAGGAACCCGAATATTTCGACCTCCGGCCCCTCGTGGAAGACGTTCTCCGGAATCCGGCGATCGCGGACAAGAGCGCCGCGATCCGCCTGGTTTTGAAAATGCCCAAAGAAACCCCCGAGGTCCTCGGCATTCCCGCCGCCATGGCCGAAGTCGTCCGGAATATCGTCGATAACGCCCTGGACGCCACGCCCCCGGGCGGCGAAGTCGTCATCCGTGGCGCGCGCCGCAACACATCCTGGTTCGTTCTGTCCGTCAAGGATTCCGGGGCCGGAATTCCATCGCGAGATCTCGACCGGATGTTCACGCCGTTTTTCACGACAAAAGAGAAGGGGATGGGTCTCGGCCTCCTGTTTGCCAAGCGCATGGTGGAAGCGAGTGGAGGACGGGTCGAAATCCAAAGCCGCCAGGGCAAGGGAACGCTGATCCGGCTGATCCTCAAGTGCCGGGAAAAGGAAGAGACCTCATGAAACGCATCCTGCTCGTCGATGACGAAAAATCCCTGGGCTTGCTTTATGAGGAAGAGTTGACAAAGGAAGGTTATGCCGTCAAGGTCGTTCACGACGCCGAGTCGGCCCTGAAAATCCTTGACCGCCAGGCCTTCGATTTGATCATCACCGATATCCGGATGCCTGGGAAAGACGGCGTGGAGCTCATCACGGAGATCCTGGGCCGCAGGCGGGACATTCCCATCATCATCAACACCGCCTATCAGAGCTACAAGGACGACTTCATGACCTGGGCGGCCGACGCCTACGTCGTCAAGTCCGCGTCCCTCGACGAACTGCTGAAGACGATCCGCGACCTGATCGGTTGATCATGTCCGAGCTCCGCAAAGACCCGGTCAGCGGACGATGGGTCATCATCGCGTCCGAGCGAAGCCGGAGACCGAATGATTTCCGCCGGACGTCGCCGGCGGCTTCGGTCGAGCCCCCGGATGAGTGTCCTTTTTGTGAGCATCAGGAGTCGAAAACTCCGCCGGAAATCTTCGCCGTCCGGAAAAGGAATTCCCGCCCCGACGGCCCCGGATGGCGTGTCCGGGTCGTGCCGAACATGTTCCCGGCCATGGAGCGGAATGTCAAAAGTCCGGCAGGGAAAAAAGACGGACTGTTCATTCGCAGGGACGGGCACGGCAGCCACGAAGTCGTCATCGAAACTCCGGCCCACAACCGGGAAATGGCCGATCTTCCCGTCGACCACATCGCCGATATCCTCAGAGCCTACCGGGAGCGTTTCCGGAGCCTGGAAGACGAATTCCCGGGCCACTGCATCCAGATCTTTAAAAACAAGGGCCGTGAAGCCGGGGCATCCCTGGCACACCCCCATTCCCAGATTTTGGCCGTTCCCGCAGCCCCCCTCAGAGTCATGGAAGAAGTGCACGGCTCCCGGCGCCTGTTCCGAAGCCGCGGTCACTGCGTCTTCTGCCTCATAATACGCAAGGAAGGCGAAGCCGGGGAGCGACTCGTCCATGAGAACTCCCATTTCCGGGCATTCACCCCCTTTGCGTCGCGGTTCCCCTTCGAAACGGCCGTCTATCCCCTTCGGCATTCCGCTTTTTTCTCGCAGATCGAAAACAATGAAATTCCGGCCCTGGCCGGCGCCCTCAAGCATATCCTGGGAAAACTCCAATCCGTTCTCGGCAATCCGTCCTACAACCTCGTGATCCACACGGCGCCCAAGCCGATGCGGAAGCGCTCCGCCGTCGGGGTTGTCGACCGGTCATATCACTGGCATGTCGAAATCCTGCCTTTCGGATCGCGGGCAGCGGGTTTCGAATGGGGGACGGGCCTGATCATCAATCCCGTACCGCCTGAGCAGGCGGCCGAAGTCCTGAGAGCGGCCTTATAGGCTTTCGTAGAGCTCAAGATAACGGCGGGCCGACTTTTCCCAAGTGAAATCTTCCGCCATGGCGTTTTGAACCAGCCGCCGCCAAGACTCTTTGTCTTCGAAGACGGCCGTCGATCGGGCGACGCCGTCAAGAAGGGCCTCGGGCGAAGCGGCGGTGAACTTAAAACCGTTTCCGGCGCCGGTTTCGGAATCGAACTCCACAATGGTGTCGTCGAGGCCGCCCGTGGCCCGAACAACGGGCGGGGTGCCGTATTTCAAACTGTACATCTGGGTCAGGCCGCAGGGTTCATAGCGCGAGGGGATGAGAAACATGTCGGATCCGGCATAGATGATGCGGGCCGTTTTTTCGTCGAAGGCCAAGCGGAGTCCGAACACATCGGGATGCTTTTTTCGGGCCTGAGACAACATATCCTGGATCGCGGCATCGCCGGTGCCGAGGATAACGACGGCCGCGCCCGCTTTCAAAATTCCGCCAAGAGCGTCACACACGATGTCCAAGCCTTTCTGCTCGGCCAGACGCGTCACCATGCCGGCGATGGGAACCTCCGGAGGCAGCCGGAGAGCAAAGGAATCCAGAAGGGCTCTTCGACAAACGGCCTTTCCGGAAAGATCCCGCCGAGAATAGGGCGCGGGAAGATGAGGATCGGTCTCCGGATTCCAATCCGCGTAATCGACGCCGTTCAAAATGCCGGTCAGGCTTTCCTTCCGGGAGCGGAGCAAGCCGTCGAAACCGCATCCGAACTCCGCTGTCAGGATCTCCCGGCTGTAGCGCGGACTGACGGTGGTCAAGGCCCGGCTGTAGAGAAGTCCGGCCTTGAGGAAGCTGACCCGGCCGTGGAATTCGAGGTGGGTCATGTCGAACAGCCGGTCGGGCAGGCCGATCCGGCTGAGGACTCCGGGATCGAACAACCCCTGATAGGCCAGGTTATGGATCGTGAAAAGAGTCTTGGCGTCTTGAAAGAAATCACCTCCGAAAGGGGAGAACTTCAGGTAAGCCGGAATCAACCCGGTCTGCCAATCATGGAGATGAAGAATATCAGGAGAAAAATCCAGAGCTTTGAGGGCATCCAGGGATGCGCGTGAAAAAAACCCGAAGCGTTCCCCGTTGTCGGCATAATCTCCGGACGGCGGCCCGTAAAGATGGTCGCGGTCGAAATACTCATCGCAGGCGATCAGCCAGACCCTTTGCCGGCCGTCCCGGTGTTCGAGGATGTCGAAGATCCGGACCTTTCCGGCAAATTCCAGTTTCAAGCCGGTTGCGACGGTTCGAAGAGGGAGACCCTTTGCGGAGGTTTCCCGGTAATACGGCGTCAGGACCCGCACATCAAGGCCCAGCCCGGACAGCGCGCCGGGCAGGGATCCGGCTACATCGGCCAGCCCGCCCGTTTTCGCGAACGGCGCCACTTCCGAAGCCAGATGGACCACCTTCATTGTTTTTTTATTTTACACGATCTCTTCACAAAAATGCTCCCGTTTTTTTATTCGGAGTCGTGCTAACTTGCTTCCGCGGGGCCCGGACACGTCTTGTGAAGGGATCGGTGGGCTTCGGATTCTTGCCAAGCCGTTGTCGAAGATGTAAGATGGCAAGGAATCCGGAAGGAGGTCCCGCATGAAACCCGACGAAGACGATCTCAAGCGCCACCTTAAGGCCACCGTATGGACCGGGGGATGCATCGCCGCCAGTCTTATCGTCTATTTCGCGATCGTGGAAGTCATCCGGATGCGTCTCGCGCCATTCTACGGGTTCGTATCCATCAGCGACACACAAACCCTCCGTTTTGTTTTCGCCGGCGGGGCGGTTCTCTCGCTCATTCTTCTGAGAATTCTCCAACCCGTTTTTCAAAAAAGCGTCGGCAACGCTCTGCCGGACGAGATTCCCGCGAAACTGGCCCGGACTTCCAAAAATTCGCTGTTCCTGGCGGAGATTCCGGCCATTTTGGGTCTCATTCTCTTTCTGCTCACCGGCATGAACCGGGACTTCTATGCTTTTCTGGTGGTGTCTTTGATTCTGATATTCATGTATTTTCCCCGCCTGAGCTCCTGGCGGGATATCGCCGCCCGGGCCTGAGCGTGCCGCCGGGCCGATCGCGAGGTTGACCATGAGACTTCAATTCCTGGGCGCCGCCCGCCAGGTCACGGGATCCTGTTTTTTTCTTGAAGGCAACGGTCTGAAAATTCTCGTCGACTGCGGGCTTTACCAGGAACGGCCGTTTCTCGGAAGAAACTGGGACCCGTTGCCCGTCGCCCCGGAAACAATCGACGCCGTCGTCCTCACCCATGCCCATCTGGACCATTGCGGATTGCTTCCGCGTCTCGTCGCCCAGGGCTTTTCGGGCCAAGTCTTGGCCACACGGCCCACGGCCGATTTGATCGGCATTGTTCTAGCGGATTCGGCCCACATCCAGGAAGAAGACGCGGATTACAAAAAGAAAAGACATGAAAAAGAGGGCCGTCAGGGACCCCATCCCGTGGGTCCTCTCTATACGGGGAAGGATGTCGCCGCGACCCTGCCCCTGGTCCGGGAAGGGGACTACGGCGAAGAGATGCCTCTCAACGGAACCGTGTCCGTCCGCTTCCATGATGCCGGGCACATCCTCGGATCCGCCATGGTCGAGATTACCGCCCAAGAGAACGGAAAAACAAGACACATCATCTTTTCCGGCGATATCGGCCAGTGGGACAAGCCGCTCGTCCGCGACCCCTCGACTTTTTCGGAAGCGGACGATATCGTTATGGAAACGACCTACGGCGACAGCGATCACGACGATCCCCAGGGCGTCCGGGACAGGCTTCGAGATGTCATTCTGTCCACATTTCAAAAAGGCGGCAATGTCGTGATTCCGACGTTCGCCCTGGAGAGAGCCCAGGAATTGATGTTTCACCTGAGCCATCTCGTCCGCGACAAATCCCTTCCCGCCGATATCCCCATCTTTCTGGACAGCCCCATGGCCGTCGACGTGACGGAGGCTTTTCTTCGTCATCCGGAGTATCTGGACGAAGAGGCCCTGAAAATGTTTCGCGAGGGGCGAAGCCCATTCCAATTTCCAGGAATGACCTATACGAGAAAAACCGATGAGTCCAAGGCCATCAACGACAGGCCCGGAACCTCGATCATCATGGCCGGATCCGGAATGTGCACGGGAGGCCGCGTCAAACACCACCTGGTTCATAACATCTCCCGGCCGGAATCGACCATCCTTTTTGTCGGCTACCAGGCCCGGGGAACATTGGGCCGCCAGATCCTCGAGCGCCCCAAAGAGGTCCGTATCCACGGCCATCCGCGGCCGGTTCGGGCCCGGCTGGAGCGCATCGACGGATTTTCGGCTCATGCCGACCGGGACACCCTTGAAAAATGGCTGGGTGCCCTGAAGAAACCTCCGCGGCGGCTTTTCTGCGTCCATGGGGAAAAAGACGTCTCTTTCGGATTCGCCCGCAACATCCGTGAGAAAAAGGGCTGGAACGTCATCGTTCCCGATTATCTCGACGAATGGCCGCTGTCCTGAACCGATTCCCAACCCGAAGATTTTACGGTCCGGGATCGGATCCGGCGCAGAAATTGATCCGGAAGGAATAGGACTTTCTGGGGATCATCATGAAGCCGTCCGTCAAGCCGACCCCGATGTCTCCGGCCGGTAGCCTGTCGAAAAGCGTTTTCTGACCGGAGACATCCCAGCCCTTATATCCGGGGGCATACCTTTTACCGGGACGGAAACCGAGGGCTCGACCCCATTCGCCGAGCCGGACCTCGGCATTTCTGGAAACCGAACTGACAGCCTCGGTGCCGAGAGCGTCAAGAACAAGCCCCCTGAGAAGGTCGTGTTCGGCCATGAATCGCCCGGCCCGCTCCTCGATGCCCGGTCCGATGGTGCAGATGCAGAGACCGACGCTGACGGCGCCGGCGAAAACACCGTGCGGTTCGAGCCCGCCGGCCGGGACAACAGCAGCCGCAGCGGCGGGGGCCAGCAGCCGCGAAGCTTCGGCCGTTTCCTCGCGGACGAGATCGATAAGAGATAGATCACCTCTTTCCGGCCGCTTCCGCACGCCCAGACGGCGAAGAATCCGCGCCTCGTCGAATACGACGGGAAAATCCCGCCACACCTGCACGCCTTTTCCCGCCATCCCTGCCGGGTTCATTTCCGATCTTAGGCTTCGTCGGGAAGCGTGTCGAGTCCGCAGGTCCGGGCATAAGCGGCCATGATTTCGCGAATGGCCGCGGCTTTATGATCCTCGGGCGGCGACGGCGCAAACCCGGACAGCCTCCGTTCCACGTCCTCGCGCGCCCGATCGGCCATGGTTTTTCTTCCCGAAGCAACCCAAGCCTCATAGGTTTCCCTGTCCGCCAGACGAGGCATGGTATGCTCGCTCCGATACAGGCGCCGGGTGTGTTCGTGAGTGAGAAAAGACATGTCCTCCCCAAGGGTCTTGAAAATATCCAGGGCGAGCGGGGTGTCGCGGCGGGAGATCCCGTCGAGCAACCGGTAGGCCATCCCGCAGATCTCGTCATCCACAACAAGTTTTTCGAGACTTTGACAGCTTTCGAAATCCAGCATGCCCGGACCCGAGACGACATTGACGCCGGCCAGCGCCGCCAGCACGGCGCCCAGAGCGGACTCCAGTCCGGCTTGGGCATCGAGCGTCTTGGCGTCGGAGAGTCCCATATAGGCATGAACGGGCATCCCGAGAGCTTTCCCGACCTGGGCGTATCCGGCGTCGATCATCATGGTCTCAATCGCGCCCATGGGTGTTGTGCCCCGGCGCATATCGAAGCTCGAGGGCGACCCGCCGAAAATGACGGGCGCACCGGGCCGGGCCGCCTGGCAAATGGCCATGCCGCAGAGGTTTTCGGCCGTGTGCTGAACCAGTGTCCCGGCTATGGTGACGGGAGAGGTCGCTCCGGTCATGCCCATGGAAATGAGTTCGGACGGAATTCCGGCCCGGGCCGCGTCGATCAGGCTTTGCGACGTCAAGCGGCTCCACTTCAGGGGAGGGGAGGGGCAGGCGTCGAAGACGGCCAGCGGCTTTTCCGCAAGCGCCGCCGCGCTGCCCCGAATCGCCGTCAGCATCTCGCGCATCGGAGCGAAGCTTTCGACGCGGAACGTCCCGGTGATAAAGGGCTTATTCGCCTCCCGCAAGCCGAGATAGAGTCTGTAGGCATCGGCCATGTCGTGAGGGACGTCGGCGCTGACCAGCGCCGTGCTTTGAAAATGGATATGGGTCAAGGTTTCGGCCAGCCGGAAAAACCGGATGAGGTCCCGGGTGACCGGTTTGCGTTCGGACTGCGTTTCGGGATCGAGAATGGAAACGGCGGCGGATCCGGGATCGAAATGGACGTTGTCGCCTCCGATGACGAACGACGTTTCACCTGTTCGGTCGTATAGTCGGATTTCGGAAGGTGTCGTCGTCAGAGCGTTTTCGACCAGGCTGCGTCCCAGGTGGGCTTTCTGGGACTTGAGGTCGATTTTCGCGCCCGAATCGCCGAGAAGCTTGAGGGCGTTTTCGTTTTCGACAAAGATGCCGTGGTTTTCGAGCAAAGAAAAGGCTTCGTCGATGATCGATCCGACCAGGCCGTCATTGAGGAGCGTCAAACGGGGTCTGATGGCGGCGTTCATCGGGGGTCCCTCTCAACATGTTCGCGGCGTTTTTTCACATCGGCCGCAATGGCTTTTGCCGCGCGCACGGCGTCGGGGGCGTTGGCGCCGAATCCGTCGGCGCCGATCTGTTCGGCCCAGGCCCGGGTCACGGGCGCTCCGCCGACCAGCACGCCGTAACGGTCACGGAGGCCTTTGTCCGCAAGAAGTCCGATCAGCCGCTTCTGGTTGAGCATGGTCGTCGTCAACAGGGCGGACAGGCAGATGATTTCCGCTCTTTTTTCCTCGGCCTCGCTGATAAAACGCTCCAGCTTGACATCGGCGCCGAGATCATGGACTTCGAAGCCGTTGGCCTGAAGCATCGAGGCAACCAGGTTTTTCCCGATATCGTGGATGTCGCCCTCGACGGTGCCGATGACCACGGCGCCCTCGGGCGACGCCGCCCGGCCGCCTTGAAGAAGAGCCGGCCGCAACACCTCCATCGCCTCCTTCATGCAGGCGGCGCTCGTGATGAGTTCGGGCAGGAAATACTCGCCCTGTTCCCAGAGGTCGCCGACTTTCTGTATGCCGGGGATATAGCCTTTCTCCATGATCCTCGCGGGATCGATGCCGAGCCCCAGGGCCTCCTCAGCCAAAGACCGGGCCCGGAGCTTGTCTCCGGACACAACGGCCTCCTGCATGGCGTCAAACAATTTTTCTTCGGTCATGACAACTCCTGCCTTGAATTTCTGATTCACTCCCGGCCGGCGGCCGGGATCTTGAGAATTTCCGCCATTCTCCGGATGGTATCGGGATCCGTGCCGCAGCATCCGCCGATGATATTCGCACCGGCCGCAGCCATTCGGGGAATGTGGGAGACATAATCCTCGACGCTCTGCGCATACGTGACACCGCCGTCTCCGATCTGCGGCTGTCCCGAATTCGCCTGGGCGATGAGGGGAAGCGGTGTGGCCGCCCGCATCTCGGCGACGAGAGAGGCCATATCCTTGCTGTCCAGCGTGCAATTGGCGCCGACGGCGGACGCGCCCGCCTTTTCCAGTGCGGACAAACTCGCCGCGACGCCGTCGCCCATGATTGTGAAATAGCCCCGGGGAAAGCTGTTGAACGTCAAGGTCGTGAAAACGGGATGTCCGGTCTTCCGGGCCGCCCGGAGGGCGCAGAGAGCTTCCCGGAGATCGTACTGGGTTTCGATGGGCAGAAAATCCACGCCGCCTTCCGCGAGGGCCCGGGCCTGGACGGCATAAGTCTCTTCAAGTTGAGATTCCGTGCACTCGCCCTGGGGGGCCAGAAATCGGCCCGTCGGGCCCATGCTTCCGCCGACGAATCGGCCGGGGGGACGGACGGAGACG
>Ga0114946_10002869_pt1 | contig 11762 bp, 10 predicted proteins | sample WalLakDeSediment_FD_88676 | JGI IMG/M metagenome (GOLD analysis project Ga0114946, IMG submission 88676) | Lake sediment microbial communities from Walker lake, Nevada to study Microbial Dark Matter (Phase II) - Walker Lake 11/02/13 Deep Sediment | ecosystem: Environmental > Aquatic >...
ATGAAATCCGGACCGCCCAGCACAAAAACATGCAGCGCATGGTCTTCCAGCATGAACGTGTGATAGACCAGTTCACGAATCTTCCGGCCCGCCGATGTCGGTTCAACCTGGTAGAGATCGTCCAGGCACTTCGTGGCGGCCATGTGGTGCGCCGTGGGGCAAACGCCGCAGATGCGGCTGGTGATTTGCGGCATGTCCTCGGCCGGCCGGCCGATGCTGAAGACCTCGAACCCGCGCAACTCGGGAACCTGCAGGTAGGCGCGTTCGACATCGCCCTGGTCATCCAGGAAAATGTCGATCTTGCCGTGTCCTTCGAGCCGGGTGATGGGATCGACGGTGAAGCGGCGCCGGCCCATTTGGTAGGCGGCATTGGCGCGCAGGTTGCCCTGGTTGAAGTTGTCTTTGACGGCTTGTTCCATAAATCCAGTCCTTTCAAGTAAGCGGCAGATTGACTTTGCGGCGCAACATGCTCTTCGCCAGTCCGTAGCGGTAAAAGGTTCCAACCGGGTCGGGAATGCCCTCCAGTACCTTCTGAATCTCACCCTCTTCCCGCGGACCCACGTTCGCGCACAGCGAGGAGAGAATCTTCAAACCCTGGTCACGGACCCGCGAGGTCGGGCCGAAACAACCGGTGCAGGGCATTCCCCCCACCGTGCAGGCCGCCTCACAGCCACTGCGCGTGCTCGGCCCCATGCAAACGATGCCTTGCGCCAGAAAGCATTGGTTCGGGTCCATCAGCATCTGGTGCGGACGCTTGAATTCCGTGAAGGCAATATTCACCGGTTTGCTGGCCTTGCGCGGGCATTCGTCGCATAGTGCAACATCCGGCGCAATCACCGAACCTTTGGGCGGCAGCCGATTCTCGAGCAAGGCCGTCATCGCCGCCTTGGTGAGCTTGGGCGTCGGTGGGCAGCCGGGCACGTAATAGTCCACGTCCACCACCTGGTCGAGTGACCGCACGACATGGTGCAGTTCCGGCAGCAGCGGTTCGCGGCCATTATCGGCAAATCTTAGCTGGGGCCGCGTCTTGCGGTCGTTCATCGTCGAGGGGCTGTCCTCGTAATTGAACTTGAGCACCTGCTCGCGCGGGAACTGGTTGGCCAGCCCGGGAATGCCGCCGAGCTGAGCACACGCGCCATAGGCGATCATGTACTTGCTCTTGCGGCGCAGCAACCGGGCCATTTCCTCCTGCTCCGTCGACCGAATGGCGCCGTTCAAGAGAGTGGCCAGGATCGACTGGTCCGCCATGGCCTGAACGTCCTTGTATTTAAAATCCATCGCCACGGGCCAGAGCACGATATCCACCTTTTCAACCAAAGCGAGAATGTCCTCTGCCAGGTCGACTACGGTTTCTTCGCAGCCTCCACACGAGGCGCACCAGTAAAAGGCAACTTTGGGCTTAGGCATGTGCGGACTCCATGGTTTGCGGTGTTTTCCCCTGATCCACGCCGCCGCCCTCGGCGGCGTTCTCCTTGGCGGCCACGTCGTCGGCCAACGCTTCTATTTCTTCGTCCCATTGCTGGAACCTTCGCGGCAGTCCAAGCGGGCCGAGCTTGCTAACGGTGTCGACCAGTTCGTTGATGACCCGTTTCACCTTCTCGCCTTCCGCGGCGGAGATCCACTCGAGCCGCAGCCTTTCGGGTTCGATGCCCATGTCGGCGACCACGCGCTGGAGCAGGTGAAACCGCCGCAGGCACTTGTAGTTGCCCTCCACATAGTGGCAGTCATTGGGATGGCAACCGCCAATCAACACCGCATCCGCCCCCTTGGCCAGGGCGTCCACCACAAATTGCGGGTCAACGCGGCCCGAACACATCAGCCGGATGATACGCACGTTGGAGGCATGTTTCATGCGGGAGACTCCGGCTAGGTCCGCCGCCGTGTAGGTGCACCAGTTGCAGAAGAATGCCACAATGCGCGGCTTCCATGAGCCATCGGTGGTTGGAGATGGGTTAGTCATAAGTCAACAGCGGGAATCCGGTTTTCTGATTTCTCATTTCGCATTTCGAGTTTCCGTTCCAACTCCTACGCCGGTTCGTCCGCCAGCACCCCGTCAATCTCACTGAAGATCTCCTCGTCTTCAAACAGGTTCTGCACAATCGATCCGGACGGACACGACGCGACACAGGTGCCGCATCCCTTGCACAAGGTCTCGTTGATGATGGCCTTCAGCCGGGTGTCGTCAAAGGTGATCGCCGTGTAGGGACACAGGGGTATGCAGGATTTGCAGCCGCTGCACTCCTCGGCCAGAATGTAGGCGGTGTTGGGCTCCTGCTCGACGTGGCCCTTGTCGATAAGCGCAAAGGCCTCGGCCGCCGCGGCGCCGGCTTGGGCGACAGTGTCCGGAATGTCTTTGGGACCCTGGCAGCAGCCGGCCAGGAAGATGCCATCGGTGAACGTGTTCACCGGCGCCAGCTTCGGGTGACGCTCGAGGAACCAGCCTTCGCTGCTGCAACTCAGGTTGAACATGCGGCGCAGGTGCTCGGCTTCCGGATGCGGCTCGAGGCCCACCCCCAGGATCACCATGTCCACTGGAATCTTGAGAATCTTGTTGGTCAGCGTGTCCTCCGCCTGCACCACCAGACGGCCCGTCGCCCCGTCGCTCGGATCCGGATACACGTCGGCCACCCTGCCGCGGATGAGATGCATGCCTTCCTCAGCCACCCGGTTATAAAACTCCTCCATGCTCTTGCCCGGGGTACGCATGTCAATGTAGAAGTTATACACCTCGGCGTCGGTGTGTTCCTTGATCAGATGCGCCAGCTTGAGCGAGTACAGGCAGCAAACCCTCGAACACCAGCGATTCGTGTTCTCATCGCGCGAACCGACGCAGTGCACGATGGCCACCTTCTTGGGCACCTGGCCGTTGCGGGTGACCAACGCGCCTTCGGTCGGTCCGGAAGCATTGACCAATCGCTCGATCTCGAGGGCATTGTAGACGTTCGGATAAACTCCGTAACCATAATACGGCGTCCGCTTGGCGTCAAAGATCTGGAACCCGGTCGCCATGATGATGGTGCCCACGTTGATCTCCTTGATCTCCTCGGTCTGTTTGAAGTCAATCGCCTTGCGATCGCCGCAGGCTTCCACGCACGTCTTCTTGCATTTGTCGGACACCGTGCGGCTGCCGTCGGGATTCACCCCGCGTTTGAAGTTCAGGCAGACCTCGGGGTCGATCATGGCGATGGGCGGAATGGCCTGCGGAAAGGCAAGAAAAACCGGCTTGCGTTTGCCGAGACCGAGGTTGAACTCGTCGGGAAACTTGGGCTCCCTATACACGCACTCATCCACGCATTCCTGGCAGCCGGTGCAAAGATCCTCGATGATATAACGCGGTTTGCGGCGCACGGCGACCTTGAAATTGCCCACATAACCGTCCACCTTCGTCACCTCGGAATAGGTCCAAAGATGAATGTTCGGGTGCGACCCCACCGACGCCATCTTCGGCGACAGCACGCACATCGCGCAGTCCAACGTCGGAAAGGTCTTGTCAAACTTGGCCATGTGCCCGCCGATGGTCGCCTCTTTCTCGACCAAATAGACCATCTTACCGGCGTTGGCCAGGGTCAGCGCGGCGTGAATGCCGCCAATGCCGCCGCCAACAATCAACACGTTCGGGTTGATCGCCACTTTCTTCACTTCGAGCGCTTTATGGTGCGGTACACGCCGGATGGCCGCGTGGGTGAGGGCCATCGCCTTGCGCGTGGCCTCGCCCCGGTCGGTGTGCACCCAGGAGTTGTGCTCGCGGGTGTTCACCATCTGGAGATAAAACGGATTCAGGCCGGCCGCCGCCGTCGCCTTGCGGAAGGTGTGCTCGTGCAGCAAGGGCGAGCACGCCGCCACCACAATGCGGTTCAGCCGGTTCTCGCGGATGTCCTGCTGGATCAACTCCTGGCCGGGATCCGAACACATATACTTGTAATTCCGCGACACGGCCACATTGGGCAGTGCCGCCGCGTACTTGCGCACCGCCTCGACGTCCACCATGCCGGCGATATTGGTTCCGCAGTGGCAAATGTAATAGCCGATGCGGATCGGTTCGTGCTTTTTGGATACAATCGGTTTCATAACTCGTTCTTAAGCTAGGGATTCAGCCAGCAGTTCCACCACGTCGCGCACCACCATCGGTTTGTCGTGCGGCACCACCTTCAACGCGTCTTCAAACCGCGATACCTCATACGGACAGGAAACCGCCAGCACATCCGCGCCGGTGGCGATCGCCTCCTGCACCCGGCGTTCGGAAAGGCGGTCCATGCCCCTCTGCTTGTAGTAGGTGTCCAGCCACATGCCGCCGCCACCACCGCCGCAACAGACCGCGTTCACCCGGTTGTGCACCATCTCGACGAGCTTAAGCCCCGGGATGGCCCGCAGCAAGGCGCGCGGCTCGTCGTAGGCGCCTACCGCCCGGCCCAGGCAGCAGGCGTCGTGGTAGGTGACCGTGAGGTTCACCGGCTTTTGCAGTTTGGGTTTCAACTGGTCCAGGTGGCGGGCGAAGAACTGGGCGGTATGCTCCGCCGGTTGGGTCAAGCCATACATGGGATACCGGAAATGAAACGCATTGTAAGCATGGGCGTCGCCGGTCACCAGCCGCCGGAATCGGTATTTCTGAAAAACCTTCAGGTTGGATTCGGCGAGCCCCTCGGACAGGCCCGATTCCCACGTGAGTTGCCCGCAATCACCGGCACACTTTTCCTCGTTCCCCAGAATTGCGAAGTCCACTCCCAACGCCGCAAACAGCTTGGCCGTGGCCCGACTGTTGTCCTGGCCGCGCGCGTAAAAAGAGGTGTAACATTCGACAAACCACAGCACGTCCACCTCGCGCTTCAGTTCGGCCATGATCGGTATCTTGGTCCCGGCCGTGGTCGTCCACTGGGCGCGTTTGCGCGGGGATTCGCCCATGGGATTGCCGTAGCGATTCAGGTTCTCGAGGGACTTCTGGAATTCCGCCGGCATTTCGCTCTGCGTGACCAGCACCTGTTCCTTCACCAAGGGCAACAGCACGTCTGTCAACCGGATGCCGCGCGGGCATTTAGCCATGCAGGCATAACAGGCAACACAGCGCAACAGGCTGTCCGACTTGATGACCTCGTCGATGAATCCGCCGCGCAGCATGTTGATCACCAGGCGGGGCGAAAACTCCATGTACTCGCCGTAGGGACAAGTCCCGGCGCAGGTGCCGCACTGGATGCACGACATCATGCGCCTCCCCGCGGGGGTCTCGAGCAGCGTCTCGAGGGTGGTGGCTCGGTCTACAACGTCAGGCTCTAAGAGGGCAACCATGAATGTCCTTTCAGCTGGGTCTGGGATTTCGGCATGCGCATGCGGCAGTTTGTCTATTCCATCGCTTCGGCCACCAGTTCCGCCAGGTCCTTGACCACCAGTCTGTCCTCGTGCCCGGTGGTCTTGACCGCGTCGCGGAACATGGCAATATCTTTCGGGCAGGCCACCACGAAGGTCCGCACCCCCTCGAGCGCAACGGCCTCGCGTATGCGGTTCTCGGCGGGGCGCTCCTCGACCTTCTCGGTGTCTTCCATCCAGATACGACCGCCGCCGGCGCCGCAACAGTAGCTGTGCTGGCGGCAACGGGGCATCTCGACCAACTCGAGGCCCAAGGCTTGCAGAACGCGGCGCGGGGCGTCATAGATGCCATTGTAACGGCCCAGATAACAGGGATCGTGATAAGTCACACGACCGGCGAGTTTCTTCTTAAGCGGCAGTTTGCCGGCTGCCACCAACTGATCGAGCACCTCGGTGTAATGGCGGACGTCAGGCCGGTTGCCGTTCCAAGGGTATTCGTTCTTGAGGGTGTGGTAGGTATGCGGATCGGTGGTAAGGATGCTCTTGAATTTCGCCTTGCCGAGGGCCATCAGGTTCTTGTCGCGGAGCATCTCGAACAGGCCTTCTTCACCGACGCGCCGCACATCGTTGCCGGCGTTGCGCTCGGCTTCATAGAGCAAGCCGAAATCCAGGCCCGCCTGCGCAAATACCTTGGCGGTCTTCTTCGTGATGTCCTCGCAGCGCGGATCGTAACTGGCGTAATCACCCACCAACCACAGGTGCTCGACCGGTTCCTTGCGGGCGTCCTTGATCTTGAGGCCCGAGGTTTGGGTCCACTTGGCGCGCATGCGGTCCGATTTGCCAAAAGAATTGCCGTAACGTTGCAGGTTGCCGAGCATATCCTGCACGGTGCGTTCGACCCGTCCTTCGGTGACCAAATGGCGGCGCAACGCCACGATGAGCGGCACTTGCTCATTCCAGACGGCGCAGCAATCCATACAGGCCATGCAGGTGGTGCAGGCCCAGATCTCCCGCTCGGTGATGACATCACCGATGAGTTTGGGCGCGCCATCGCCGTTCTTGGGTTTGAGCCCCACCTGGACCATGTGTTCCTTGATCTTATGAACGATCTGCTGGGGTTGCAGCGGACTGCCCGACGCCGTGGCCGGACACGACCGGTCGCAACGCCCGCACTCGGCGCAGGAAAAACCGCTCAGCAACTGTTTCCAGGTCAATTCCTGCCAACGGGCCGCGCCGGCCGAGAGGTCTTCCTTCGCCCCTGCCACACCCAGATCGCCCACGGGACGCGTGGCGCTCTGGCTGAAATAGACATTGAACGGGGAAGCCAACAGGTGCAAATGCTTCGAATACGGCAGGTACACCAGGAACCACAACACCAACATCGTGTGCAACCACCACATGCCGGCCGCGAGTGAATGGGCGGTTTCCGGCGACAGACCGGCGAAGGCGCGGGACAGCAGACTCCCGAACGGCATCCACGCGGAGGTTCGCCCGCCTTCACTCACAATGTGGAACGCGCTGCCAAATAGCATGCTCAACATCAGCAACCCAATCAGCCCGAGAATCACGTTCGCATCCCGACTCAAATGCAGGTACTTCGGGGGGAAAAAGAGGCGGCGGACCACGGCCACGCCCAGCGAGATCAGGACCAGGACCGAGAACAACTCCAGGAACAAGTTGGCTGCCTTGACCTCCTCCGGGTAGGGAACCGGCAGGAAGGGGAACAGTCCGCGCAGCAGCCCCCAGTTGAAGCAGATCACATAAACGACAAATCCCCAAAAAATCAGGAAATGCGGCAAGCCAATGCTCCGCTCGTTGAAGATGCGCGGCTGCAACAAAACATGTTTGGCGGCATGAACCATCCGGCGGGCAACCTGGTCGAAACGGTCCTCGTATCGTCCCTGCCGCAACAAGCCGATCAACTGCCACGCCCGGTGACCAAAAATTCCGAACGCCGCGATGGTAAGCATCCACAGAAGGGCGACACCGGGCAGACCGAACAATGTGATTTTAACGGGGTCCATAACGTGGGGTCATCATCCTTTCCGTGCCTTTACCTTCTCCGTCAAAACAGGCAGCAACTCCAACACGTCACCCACCACCCCATAGTGCGCACCGTCGAAGATCGGCGCTCTCGGATCGGTGTTGACCGCGATGATGCACTGCGAGTTCTGGATCCCTTCCCAGTGCTCGGGGGCGCCGCTGATGCCCAAGGCCAGATACACCCGCGGCTTAACGCTCATGCCGGACTTGCCGACCTGACGGCTCAACGGCAGCCAACCTTGATCGATCACCGGCCGCGACGCGCAGGTGGCGCCACCCAGCACCTGCGCCAGTTCCTCGGCCAGTTCGACGTTGTCCTGGGTTTGAATACCACGCCCGACGCCCACCAGCACATCCTGCTTCGTAATATCCACATCGCCGGCTTCCGGCTCGAGGTATTGCTTGAAGGTCACCTTCGGCGCCTCGACCGGCAGATCCACCTTTTCGACTGGCGGCGTCTGGTCGTTCCGGCCCGCCTCGGCCGGGAACGCACCCGGATAGATGCTGACCACACCCCGTCCGTCCGGCAGCTTTACATCGGAGAGAATCTTGCCACCGAACAACTGGCTGGTGCAAACCACGGCGCCGCCCTCAACCCGGGCGGCCCGACAGAAATTGACCAGGGGCAAACCGGCCAGGGCGGCAAGCATCGATCCGATGCCGAGGGACACATTGGTGCAGCCAAGCAAAACGATTCCGGCCTGAGTCTGGTCCATCAGCGCCTTGAGCGCCGCCGCGACCGTCCCGGCCGGCGCCAGGTCCAGTTGCGGGTTGTCCACCACCCACACCTTGTCGGCCACCCCCAGTTGGCTTGCCAGCGCGGCCGCTTCGCTTCCCAGCAACGCGACATGGAGCGGCGCCCCCGCGGCGGCGGCCAGGGTTCGTCCCGCGCCCAGCATTTCGAAAGTGATGTCGGTTACTTCGCCGCGGAGTTGTTCCGCCAGTACCAGGATGGGGTCTGCCATAAAGTTCGTCTCCTCAAATCACACCGCTTTTCGCCAGCACGTCGACCAGCTTGTCCGCCACCTCTTCCGGAGCGCCTTCGAACAATTCGGCGCGGCCGGCAGCCTCGGGTTTATACATCCGCTCGATCTCGAGCTGTAGCGGCCGGTCGGGCGGTGTGCTGTCCACGGTTTCGATGGGGGCCGATTTCATCGCCGCCCGGACTTTGGCCACCGGCACGTAGCGCGGCGGTCGCTCGGCGGATTGAATGCCGAGCACGGCCGGCAACGTCACCTCGAACTCGGCGCGCAATCCGCCCGCGAACTCTTTGGTGACGGTCGCCTTCCCCTCCGTTACGGTGACCTGGCAGACCACGCCGAGGTAAGGGAGCTGCAAGGCGGCAGCCAGCAAGGGCGCCACCTCGCCCTCCAAATCGTCAATGGCCTGCGAACCGGGAAGCAACAGGGTGTCGGCCGTGATCTCGCCGGCGTGAGAGGCAAAGAACTCGGCAATTACTTTGGCAATAGCGGTGGTGCCCAACCCGGCCTGATCGACCGGAAGCTTGACGGCACGATCGGCGCCTTTGGCCAGCGCGGTGAACAGCACGTCGTCCACCTCGGGCGCATCCAAGGTCACCACGGTGACCTTGCCGCCGTGCTTTTCCTTGAGCAGAAGCGCCTGTTCGAGGGCGTGTTCGTCGGGATCGTTGAGTTTGAACCGGAGGAATTCCGCATCCAACGACTTGCCGTCGGCGGACACATCAAGTTCCTCCACCGTATCCGGCACCATTTTGAGCAAGACGTAAAGGTTCATGGTGATATTTTGCAGGGTTATGTGCCGGCCACAACCGGGTCAGCCTTCTGGGCTTCCTTGATCGCAGGCATCACGGCCACCAGTTCCGAACCGATGCCCAGGCGTTTGGCCGGAAGGCCCAGGGCCAAACCGACGAGTTGTGTAAAATACATGACGGGCACCTTCAGGTTGGTGCCAAATTCGCGGTTCACCTGCTTCTGATAACACTCCAAATTCACCTGGCAAAGCGGACAGGCCGTCACAATCACCGCCGCCTTCGACCGCACCGCGCTTTCGAGGAGGTTGCGCACCAGACTGAGCGCGGCCTCGCGGTTGGTGATGATCAACGCCCCGCTGCAACAGGTAAGCCGCATCGGATAGTGCACCGGCTCCGCCCCGCAGGCCGCCACCAGATCCTCGAAGAATCGGGGCTGCTCGACGTCCTCCTTGCCCTTGCGCGGGCGCAGGATCTGGCATCCGTAGTAAGGGGCCACTCGCAAGCCCTTCAATGGATTCGTAACCTTCGCCTTGATCTCCGGCAGCCCCACGTCATGCACGAATACTTCGATGAGATGATGCACCGCGGAATCGCCGGAGAACTTAAGGTTGTCCTCTGCCAGGGCCTCATTGATGTGTTCGGCCAGGTCAGGGTCATGCTTGAGGTGCTCCCGGGTGAAGTACATGTTCTTGTAACAACCACTGCACGGGGCCACCAGCGGGAGCTTCTGCTGCTCGGCCATGGCAATGTTGCGGGCGCACAAGGTGTACGCCAGCAGTTCGTCGACGTGGAAATAGGCGGTGGCGCCGCAACAGTTCCAGTCCTCCAATTCCTTGAGCTCAATCCCGAGGACACGGGAGGTTTCCTTCGCGGAAATGTGATAGCTATGCGCCATCTTCTCGAGCGAACAGCCGGGGAAATAGGCGTAGGTCTTCATTCCTTGGCTCCCAGTGGGATGATGTGCTTGATCATGCGCTTAAAGTTGTCGAGGCGTTTGATGCGCGCGGGCAGCAAAGGCAGGCGCCCCTTGATCATCAAAGCCGTGGCCGTCTGCGCCTCCTGAAGCATTTCCGGAATGCCATAGGTGAACAGGTAGGTCGTGGCCAGCACGGGTTCGTACGATCGGCCGCTCCGCAGGATCATCTTGACGAAGGTCTCCGTGAAGGTGGGGCCAATCAGGTCCGCTTGACCGGACGCCTTCCAGACCGAGTAACGCTTGAGCCCATACATTAGCTCGGCGATGTCAATGTTGCGTGGGCAGCGCACCGTGCATTGGTAGCACGACGCGCAGTACCAATAGGTGTTCGCCTTGATCACTTGCTCGCGCAAACCCGCCCGGATCAGCGCGATGATCCGGCGCGGCGAATTGTCCATGAAACCACCCGAGGCCACCGGGCAGGTCGCCGAACAGGTGCCGCACTGAATGCACGTGTTGATCGGGTTGCCCTTCGAGGCGTGCAGCAGATGGCCGATCTCCTCGACAAAGGAAAGCGGGTTGTCCGGCGGCGGCGCTGGCGACGTCGGCGCCATCGTCGTGGCCGGGGCGGAGGGCGGGGTTGCGTTCATTGGCTCGTGGCCTTTCGCGTTGCGGCGGTCTTCAGCAGTGCCTCCACCTTCTCCAGCAACAACTTCGGATCAACCGGCTTCTCCACCAGCTCATCCACCGGCACGAAATGCGGGTGGACCGCCTGGCCGGGAAACAGAAAAGCCATCTGCTCGCGAATGCCCGTGATGATCAGCACCGGAATATTGCGCAGGATCGGGTCTTTGCCCAGCTTGCGGGCAATCATGATTCCTTCCGCCCCTCGCCCCATCATGACGTCCAACAACAACAGATCATACGCCTTGGACTTGAGGGCGCGCAGACCGTCCTTCGGATTATAGGCGACATCCACCGCGTATTTCGCCTTCAACAGAATCGCCTTGATACCCGCCACAAAGTCGGGATCGTCATCGATAATCAGGAGTTGCTTTGGTTCACTCATATTAAGCCTTACGTTCGAGGTTTGGACTGGAGTCGAGCCCCGCCCCGTCCGTGGCCGTCGCGGCCGGCAGACGCAGGGTAAAGGTGCTGCCCTCTCCGGGTTCGCTGTCAACGCCAATGGTGCCGCCGTGCACTTCGACAATTCGACGACTGATGGCCAGGCCCAAGCCACAACCGCTTACGCCCTCCGGCTGCGCCTGGCCGCGCGCAAAATCCTGGAACAATTGCGGCAGATCTTCCTTGAGAATGCCCACCCCCGTGTCGGTCACCGCCAGGCGCACCTCCGGGCCTTCCGCCTGGACCCGGACGGAAACGGTGCTTTCCGGGTAGGAGTATTTGACGGCGTTGCCCAACAGATTCACCAACACCTCCACCAAACTGCCTTCGTCGCCCTCGACGCCCGGCAGCGGTTCCGCCAGGAACGACTCGATCTGGACCGCCTTGCGGGTGGCCTGGGGCTGCACCGTCTCCACCGCCTTGGCCACCACCACGTCCAGGGCCACCGGTTGGAAGGTCTCTTTCAGTTTGTGGATGTCCACCGAGAGAATCCGCAACCAGGAATGAATCAGCTTGACGAGGTCCCCCAACCGCACCTGGAGCCGTTCGAACCGCTCCCGGTGATCGGAGGTCAACTGCTCCTCCAACTCTGCCAGCAACGCAAACAAGTTCTGCTGCAGAGCGCCCAGGGGGGACTTGAGTTCGTGG
>Ga0114946_10002871_pt1 | contig 11758 bp, 10 predicted proteins | sample WalLakDeSediment_FD_88676 | JGI IMG/M metagenome (GOLD analysis project Ga0114946, IMG submission 88676) | Lake sediment microbial communities from Walker lake, Nevada to study Microbial Dark Matter (Phase II) - Walker Lake 11/02/13 Deep Sediment | ecosystem: Environmental > Aquatic >...
AGCAGCGTGGATACCACCAGTGGCTCAACAGGCAGTGCGGGCAGCAGTGTACTGGCTTCTGCAGACTCACCAGCCTTGCTGCCTGCCAGGCTGTGCAGACGGTAGGTTACAGTCTCACCCTGGGGGGCCAGAAAATCCAGCGCCTCTGTTTCCGAGCCGGATACTTCGGACAGGATTTCAAATGCAAATTGACCGATCTTGCGTTCCACCAGGTAGCGCTCAGCGCCTGGAACGGGCTGCCATTGCAAATGGATGCTGAGCTCGTCGTATGGCTGGGCGGTGAAAACTGTGGGGGCAGGCGGGCCGCCGGCTACGTAAGGCCAGTCTGATGGTGGTCCATTTACAGGTGCATTCTGCGGTTGTTCATTTGTGCTGTTGGGTTGCCCCAGCGCAGAGTGTTCGGCTGCTGGTTGGTTTTCCTCACTCAACAGTCCGAGTGGGGCGCATCCGAGCACAATAAATGACAGCACCAGTAAAATCGCCAGAATAGAATATTTATGGTTCATATTATTCTTCCTATCATCATATTCATTGAGAAGCGCATTTCTGGTCAGTGCGGATCAGGTCAAGTACGTAGCAACCACCACCGCTTTTCCCTATATCCACTTTTCCAGAATCACAAAGCTTCAGTTGAGGACTACTGTTCGCTCCGCCCATCAACTTCCAGGTACCAGATCCCTGCGTCGTCCAAGGGGAATTGACCCCAGCGCCGGAATACCTTGACACACCCTGGTTTGCCCTGGTTGGTGTAAGGTAATAAGCGCCAACGGCATAAGAACCACCGATTTCCAGCGTGAACGGGCGGTCCGGGCAGAACTCTCCAGACAATGTGATATCATCTACCTGTGTCAGCGGCAGTCGATAAGTAAAAACACACTCTTCCAGCTTCTTTTTTAGCTCGCTCAGTGCGCTGTTGCCGTGTTCTGCTTTATACCGGTCTGCCATCTGCTTCCAGAAGCCTTTCTTAGCGGCCATCAGCTTATCGACTATGGATTTGGCTGCCTGAACATCGCCGGCATCCACCTGGCTGTCGGGGTTCTTGCAACGATCTGCGAGGAGGTTGACCTGGATATGGATGTTTTCAACAGTCAAATTCCAGAACTCCGCCTCTCGGCCAGCGTACTTATCCTTTTCGCCGGTTCTTTTTCGCTCTTTCGCGAGCTCTTCCATCCAGGCCTGGAAGGAATACAAGGAATTGCTGAGCTCGCCCAAGCTGATGGAGCCAGCCATTTCCTTGCCCAGCCTATTCGTCCACTCGAGGAATACCCCACCTTTAATCGGCCTGATCGGGGCAAGCTCGTCAGCCATATCTGACGCGGCAACTTTCTGCAGTTGGGTGTTCAGTGTGCTACTTGACCCGCGTTGAACCTGCCGATTTATCTCGGTAGGTGACCCACTGGTTTCCCCATATGTCTGGGATTGCTGGACGGTGAAGATTTTCGGCCTGGGTTTATGAAACGGTAACCCGGAGAGGCTGGCAAGACCGGGCTTGCCGGAGAAAGTTGTCAGCAAGTCGGGATTGGCGTAAGGGTAAAGAGAAAGCTCAGAGATTTCTCCGTCCACGGTAAAACCCACGGTGAGCAGGCTGTCAGCAGGATAATCATCCGTGTATTCAATGGTCAGGATGGCTGGGATATCGAAGATCACGCCGAACGGCTGGATATCTACGGCGCCTGCCAGACCGCCGCTGAAGGGCAGCCCATCGATACTTTGAACAGGTGCCAGAGAGAGTTCAATCTCATAGCGCAAGGCGCCTTCGGGTACATCGAGGGTGTAGGTAATCGCACCATCTGGAAAAGTAGCAGTCAGCCTGCCTCCAGCGGGCCCAATGGGTATACTAGAAGTAGATTCACCGCCAAACAGGCTGGTAAAATCCAACGATTCGAGGTCTTCATCTTCGATTTCTTCATCGTCATCGAAAGAAGAAAAAAGGGAAGAGATATCATTGGGATCGAAGGCCGCGCTTTCAAAGGGAATAACAGCAACCAGCAGCGGTTCAACAGGCAGAGCAGGCAGCAACGCGGTTGCCTCTGCAGGCTCACCAGCCTGGCTGCCTGCCAGGCTGTGCAGACGGTAGGTTACCGTCTCACCCTGGGGGGCCAGGAAGTCCAGCGCCTCTGTTTCCGAGCCGGATACTTCGGACAGGATTTCAAATGCAAATTGACCGATCTTGCGTTCCACCAGGTAGCGCTCAGCGCCTGGATCGGGCTGCCATTGCAAATGGATGCTGAGCTCGTCGTACGGCTGGGCGGTGAAACCTTTTGGGGCAGGCGGGCCACCGGTTTGGTAAGGCCAGTCTTCTGCGGGGACTGTAGCCGGCTGGCTTTGCTGTTCGGTGGCAGAAGGCGAGGTTTGATCCGGTAGAGCGGGTGGCAGTTCTACCTGCCCACCGTCAGGCTGGGTGCCTTCGGACAGTAGACCTAAAGGTGCACAGGCCAGGGTAGCGATCAGCATGATTAACAAAGTGTAGCGAAGCAGGGGTTTGGGGAACATAAATACTCCTTACGTTTGCATTTATTATAGATATATTAGATCAATAAAGTCAATATACAAATATTCTCAATAGGTTAAAATGAGATATGAATAATATTTATTTGGGCTGCGGTACAGGTAGAATGAACATTGTTGGGATTGAAAAACCATAAAAACCTTGTACGAAAAATGTTGACAAACCATCCGGATTGTGTGATACTATCATCAACAACAACATAAAGTCCCCAGCTTCGATCAGAAGCCCTTCGCAATGGGCATGCAATCCCACGAAGTGAGGAGGTGGTGTACATGATAGACAGTAGTTACTTAACAATGGCTGTGGCACCCCTCCTCGATAGTTTTCGATAAGGGTGCTACAGCCGAAACTGATTGCCGCTCGTTTACCGGGCGGCTTTCTGTTTAACCCTCAAAATGGGCATAATTTACTCAACGGCTTACGCTAACCGTAAGTGAACAGGGCCCGGTCGAGGTACACAATATGTATCCTGCCTAAACTTTGCATACTTTTAAAACGATCATAATTCCAAACAGCAGGTTCACGCTTTGTTAAGCGGCTTTATGCCTATGCTTATGCTCTTTGGTGCGAGTGCGAATCTTCCTACAAAATACTTCACGATGATTCGTTGAGAGTTTGAGATTTATCCACCAGTATTTCTATTACCAGAATGGCAACGGCCACCACGCCGCTAAGCCCGGCGCCCCATAGAATCAGCGCTGGGTGCCGATACCAGTATCCAACGAACAGAAAAAGCGAGTAAAGAGCAACCAATCCCCAAGCTATCAAGTGAAAGACCCACAGCCACCGACGCTCTTCGCTAAGGATGAGAAGCATTGTACTGAGAAAAGGCAGCGCTGGCGGCAGGCACACCAACCACAACATATGATGCCCCGGCGAAGAAGCCATCCTGAGCGTCTCCTTCAAAGATACGAGACACGCGCAATAGCCATTACCCAGCCAGACGAGGGGAGGAGAGCACGATTCTTCTGTTGCCGGGTGGCTGTCGATAAACCAAGGCCCCAACGCTGCCACCAGCAGCAAAACCAGAGATGCGACCCGCCCAACGGTCTTAAGTTTGCCGCTCGATATCATAAAGCGCATCCTTTCCAGAGATTATCTTTTACATAATTCCGCCTAACGGTTTGCGTTACCTGCGCCGCGAAGCGGCGTCAGGTGGAAGCGCTTGTTAGGCGGCGGCTACCTGAACAGATCGAAAAAACCGCGCTGCTTTGACCCTCAGGTGTTAGCCCCGTCCGTTGCAGCATGGGTTTAATTGAGCAGCAGCCACTCAATACTTCTGCCACCTACGATACAGCCGGCAGACTGGCACTGAACTTTTTCTTGTCCTTCTTGCAGATCATCTTGATCGCGATCCGACCCGAGACCGCAGCCGTGTTGACACCGCCGCCCGGCTCGACCCATTGCCCGCACATGTAGAAATCTTCCAGTCCAGGCAGCGTCTTGTCCATCCCCTTGCCCAGCATCATCCCGAATATCTCGGACGTTACCATCCAGCCCTCCTGCGAGCCTTGCCAGTTTCCAGTGTAGCGTACGACCGTCATGGGCGTCGAGACGTCAACCACCTCGATCTGCACCGCGATGCCCGGCATCCGGCATTCCAGCTCATCGATGACCCTGGCGGCGATGCTCTTCTTCTCCGCCTCGTAGCGCTCGGGTTCTTTGTAGAGCTCCTTCCAGTAGGAATGATCGGATGAGAATGTAGAGACCAGAACCGATTTGCCGGGAGGCGCCATCGAGGGGTCGTAATAGAAGTGGCGGAAGCGAATGTACTCGTGCCTTTCGCCGGCAATGTCAATCGGTTTGTCGAGCAGGTAAACGGCCGCCTGGGCCGGGTTGGATAGGTCACGCGCCACGCCGAGTGAGACCTGGATCCAGGAGGGGAAGATGGGTAGATTCTCATAGTACCCGCGCACCTTGTCGCTGATGTAACGGCCCTTCAGCATCTCAAAGATCGTGGCGTGGCCGTCGGCAGCGGAAATGACGATATCAGCCTGGTGTTCGCTGCCGTCAGTCAGTCGAACACCAACGGCGCGATCGTTTTCCACCATGATTTGCTCGACACGCGACCTGTAATGAATCTCACCGCCGAGGTCGAGATAGCGGCGTTCGATAGCCTGCGCGAACTCAAGCGATCCGCCGGCGGGGAAACAGCCATCACCTTTGTGCATAAAGGCCAGGATCATCATCAGCGACATCGCCGGCATATCCAGCAGGTCATCGATCGCAGCACTGAACGCCTGGCGAAGGAGTGGGTCGCTGAACCGGGCAGCGAACTCTTCCGTCGATATCTTGCCATACTTGCGCAGGCTACCCATGAATGGCAGCATTCTGATGCCCATCTTGATCCCGTCCAGCAGGCTGGATGGGCCTTCGGGGTTGCTCATCACGTCGAGCAATTGGGTGAATCCGCGCGCTCCTTTGCAGAACTCCTCGATCACATCGGAATCGACTGGAGCCAGCTCCTTCATATGCTGCTCCAGTCGATTGATGTCCGTGTACATGGATAGAGCCCGGCCGTCGCTCCCTTCGATGTACTGGTACACGTCGTGGTGGATGAACTGCCTGCCCTGTGCTGCGCCAAGCTCATGCCAGATGTGATTCATGGCGCTCCCTGGCGTCGAGCCCATCAGCCATTCGATACAGCCGTCAAAGGTGTATCCCTTACGCTTCCAGGAAGTGCACAGCCCACCGGGCTTGTCGTGCAACTCGAAGATTCGGGTCTTGTAGCCGTTCATTTGGCCGTAGCAGCCGGCCGAGAGGCCAGCGATGCCGGCACCGATAATTATGATGGATTGTGTCATGTGATCATCTCCGTTCAATCGACTACCAATGAACCAAAACCCAATATGTACCTCGTGCCAATTAGGCGCCTAACATCTTATTCCCAACCAACGGTCACTGGGCAGATCGCCATTTCTCTCTCCGGTCTCATTTGCCAAATCGAGTAAGATTCTTTCTCCCATCATGAATGCCCGACACAATCTGCAGGACAATCGTCCAACGGTTTGCGCTATCCTCAAGTGGGCGGGCATGGACTCGGCGTGGGCGCGGGAAAAACCCGAAGCCAGAAAAATGCTTGTAAATCGAGCAGAATCCCGCCAATCCACTGCACGCTTTGTTCGGCGGCTCTATGGTCGAACGACTCGCTGACTGAAAAAATCCAGAACGCCCAATCTCCAACGTTACTGTGATAGGCGTTTGCCGCACATCATGAAAACGTGACCTCCGATTATTATCGAGCCTTGAGGCAACACGAATTGTTGATACTTAACGCTGCCATCATCCAGTTCCAAGGATCGTCGTCTAAGAGATGTCGATCCATATGCTATTGCGTTCGGAAAGACCTTATCGAGTGTCCGAGCGTCTGGGTGTTGGTAGACCACACCTTGGGCATTTGTGCCGAGCGGGACATGAAAATGGTTGAGCAGAGATACCAGAAATGCGTCCTTGTCTGCAGGGGCTATCTCACAGATTACCACTATGAGGTCATACTGAGTGCCACCAGCAACATCAATGTGCTGATTGCCTTGTGCTGTGGGACGCCCATCGTAGAGCACCTCTGCGTCGCAGCAAATGGGGCTTGTCATATAATCGCGAATCTCTGACTCCGTCCGGCAGACACCGACGTGCGTGAAGTCCGATGCACTATTAAACTTGTAACGGACGATAGCAAGGTAGCCGTACTCTTGAGCATAGGCACGAGCCGACTCAACGTCTGATTTGCCAGGATAATTTTCGCGCAGTATTTCGATTAATAACGAAGGCATGTTGGTATCCTTTCTCGGGTCATCCTACGTGTTGCCGCCGAACGGCTTGCGTTAGCGGCGGGTGGGCGGGACGAGATAAAACTTCGAGAGCAGAAAAAAGCCCGAAGGTAGGAAATGCTCGTAAACTGCGCAGAATCCCACCCGTCCGCTGCACGCTTTGTTCGGCGGCAATGTGCTATTTCGATAATCGTATGATAATCGGATAGTCCTTTAACAGGAAATTACTAATAACTAATTTCCCGTTCTCATCAGTTGTGATAAATTCTTGCTCGAAGCCGTTCAGAATATCTATTCCTGTGGCAGTCCAGCCTGAGAAACCAGGAATAATGATCGTAGTTGGGATACCAGGATTGATGTCAAGCGCGGCGGCGTCATTCCAAACCGCCAATATGTTCTCGCCATGTGGCATCACGAACCCATAACTTCGTACTAATGTTGCTGTGGTTTGAATCTCTACCGGCAGGTCGAACGGTTTATTCCCTGCCATGATGGTCATAATATTTCTAACAGTTGCAAACATATATGGCCGTATGCCGGAAATGCCAGTAACCTGGGTTTTTAGATCCATTCCTAACTGGATGATAATCCCCCGGGCATGGTACTTGGCTGAAACGATATTACTGTATAATGGATCGCCGGGATCACACCAGTAACAATCGGGGTCTCTCCATAACAATTCGTCAGCCCAATACTCTCCCTGGAAGCCGTGGGCACCAGCTTCGTACTTTATGCTTTCTACAATCGCAGGATACCCATAATAATATTCGCTCTGGTATTCAGGCGATACCCCATACATGGAGTGCCAGGAAATAACATCGACCAGGGTCATCAATTCTGACTTGAGGAGATCGAATAAATAGGCACGATCTCCTTCCCCCTGGAGCACAATGCCGCCTATGACAATTTTCGCATCGGGATCTTCCTGCTCGATGACTGGAACGGTTTGTTTAACCAGGTTGATGTAATCACCCACCTGGATCCACTGCAGCGGTGCCTGGTTATTGGGTTCGTTCCAGATCTCATAATAGCTGATGCGTCCTTTGAAATGACGGACGATAAAGCGAACATAATCCAGATATTGCTGGATTTCCTCTTGGGTGCGGAATCTGGAGATAGGGGGTTGCCAGCCTTCAGGATGGTTGGCTTTATCCCAGAAACTGAGGATGTAAGTGATGGATAAGCCATTATCAAGAAGAGCCTTGATGCAGTTCTCCTGGTCCTGGGAAATTGCAAATTCAGACCTGCTCCAATTGGTGGTTACTGTTAGATCGCCGAGTTGGGATTCTGGCTCAATTTCGCTTATGCTAACCTTAACGTGCTTGGCTCCCAGGATAAAGAGTGCATTTTCCAGGTACTGTTCAGAGCAATCCAGTTCCCAAGCAACCGCAGCTCCGGTACGGTTATCGGCTAGTTCAACCGATGGCTTTGTCACCAACCAGGTTCTGGGCTGAGGATTGCCCGATTGCAGCGTTATCGTGATAGCGGGCAGAGAGAACCCACTGGTATTGCCCTGCTGATCGGTTGCCGTGGCAGTCAAAAAGCCCCCGTTGATCTCAGCGCCTTTCTCGTATGAAAAAACTCCATCTTCGTTTGCGGTGGTCACTCCCTCAAAAACAGCTCCTTCATCGCCCTCATCTGAATAGATGTGAACCTTGCAATTAGGGCATGCAGTACCACTCACTTTCCCCAGTGCTGTATCGAAATCCATCAGCAGCGGTGCAGGGATGTCATTGTTACCGCCAGACATCAGATTAATTCCAACTCCACTGTTGTTATGGATGCTGTTTTCAAAGATTTCATTCCTAACGGTGCCTGCCTGATAGATTTCAATCCCGCTGCGGCCATTGAAAGCAATCTGATTACCCGGGCCGAAATAATTATCGTGAGCGTCATCCATCACAACAATCCCTGCTGTCTTGTTGCCTACCGCCGCCACCCCATCAGGCATAACGCCAAGAAAATTGGCTGTGATTCTGTTGCCCAAAGCATTCACACCCCACACGCCAATGCCATAGTCGCTGTTCCCTATCACGTTGCCCTCGATCAGGTTGTTCTGACCACCGCTGATCTGCAACGCCGCACCTGAAAAATTGAGCATCGTTAATCCACGGATGATATTGTTATTGGATAGAACCTGAATCCCGCTCCACCAGCCATCAGAGAAATTGCTGCCGTCTAATATTACTCCTGCTGCTTCGCCATCGATGGTCACATTCCCCCGATCCAGGTTAGGCAAGGTTGAGCGCAGGTAGATGGTTTGGGGGTTGCTCATGGGAAAGACCGAACGATCAAATATTATGATATCCCCCGGGCTGGCCCCTTGCATGGCCTCGCGCAAGGTTCCAGAACCGCTATCTTCAGCGCTGGAAACGACAAAATTCTTTCCTATTGGCAGTGTTGGCGCAGGGGTAGATGGGACTATTGTTAGTGTGGGTCCCGCAGTTATCAGCGCAGGTCCTGTCGCAGTACTTGCGGGTGATGGACTTGCCCCACAAGCATTTAGTGTAAGAAAAAGGATCGCTGAAAGAAAAAATATAGTAAATATCCTTCTCATCGTTTTCTCCATTAGCAGCCGAACTATTAATTATACGGACTTTTACTATACTGCAATTATGCAGTATAGTAATGCAATTCTGATATTATATACTGCATAAAGACTAGCTTATCACAAGTTTATTGACCATCTATACGGCTCAATACAAGCATTATATACGAGAATCGTTGAAAGAGATGGTTTCCTTGTGTCTGAATCAACCTCATCCAAACCTTAAGACTGCTTGACCAACGGCCGGGATGCCATTCGGATCAAACACTATTCCTACGAAAAACAGAAAACCGATATCCAATGGACGAAACGCGATATCCTCTTCCATAACAAACGCCACCCCGCCGAAATGGGTGTGCCGACAATCGAAGCCATTCTTTCACACCTGGCTCAGGAAGGTAATGTCTCCGCCTCAACCCAGAACCTGGCTTTCAATGCCATTCTTTTCCTCTATCGCAATGTATTGAAAATTGAGTTGGCTACCCCAATTCACGCCTTGCGCGCCAAACGCGCCCAGCACCTGCCAACGGTACGCTCCAAAACAGAAGTGAACCAGGTATTGAGTGGGATGCAGGGACTGCACCAGCTCAAGGTTCACCTGCTGTATGGCTGCGGCCTGCGCTTGATGGGATGCATGCGCCTGTGCGTCAAGGAAATTGACTTTGAACAGTCCAAAATCGTTGTCCGCCAAGGCAAAGGTGAAAAAGAACGCCTGACGATGCTGCCCGTCAGCCTGGCCGAACCGTTGAAGGCGCAAATCGCTTTTGTACAGAAACAGCACACCCGTAATCTGGCAAACGGATACGGTTCGGTCGAGCTACCTTTAGCCCTGGCGCGTAATACCCGCATTCCAATCAAGAGCTGGCCTGGCAGTATCTCTTTCCCTCCGATCGCCTGTCCACCGACCCCCGTAGTGGCGTTACCCGCCACCATCACCTCGACCCCAGCGGTTTACAGCGAGCAGTAAAGGCAGCGGCGAAACTGGCGAGAATGGACAAACCGGTCAGCCCCCACACTATCCGTCATTGCTCTGCCACCCATCTGCTGGAGGCCAGTTACAACATCCGCACCCTACAGGGTCTGCTGGGGCACAATGATATCAAAACCACCATGATCTGCACCCACGTGCTCAACCGCGGGCCAAAAGCCGTGCGCAGCCCGTTGGATGAGTAGTCTGTTCCTTGCCCCTACCTCTCCCCGGCGTTATAATCTTTGTTATGACCGCTCTATTTCCTGACACCACACCTGAGGCCGAAGCCGTGCTGATTCGCCTGCTGCGACAGGTGCAACCCTGGCGCAAGTTGGAGATGGTAGACCAGCTAAACCAATCCGTCAGATTGTTGGCGCTGGCTGGTCTGAGGCAGCGTTACCAAACCGATAGTGAAGATCAGTTGCGCCGCCGGTTGGCTGACTTGTTGCTGGGTGATGAATTGGCCCGCAAGGTTTATGGCCCACTTCCAGAGGATATCTGACCGTGTTACCCGAAGCTTTAAATGTAATGATGTTGGTAGTAAATGTTTTTGACCGCCTGCATATCCCTTATTTTATTGGCGGCTCAATGGCTTCGGCATTGCATGGCGTGGCGCGCTCAACGCTGGATGCAGATATGGTGGCTGAAATCCACCTGGCGCAAGCCGGAGCGCTGGTAAAAGCACTGGGCAATGATTTTTACGCAGATGAGGAAATGATCCGTGACGCAATCATTCATCATGGCAGTTTCAACCTAATCCATCTATCTACAATGTTCAAGGTTGATATTTTTATTCGCAAAGAACGTCCGTTTGACCGGGTTCAATTTCAGCGCCGGGTTGAACAGTTGTTTACAACCTATCCGGAACAAAAAGCCTTCATGACCACCGCCGAGGACATTGTCCTTGCCAAGCTTGAATGGTATCGCCTGGGCAACGAGGTCTCAGACCGCCAGTGGCGTGATATTTTGGGGGTGCTGAAAGTGCAAGCTGGTAGGCTGGATTTAGATTATTTGCACAAATGGTCAATAGAACTAAACGTCGCCGACCTGCTCCAACGCGCCCTGAAAGAAAGCGAATAGGCGATAACAGGAACCTCTTCACCCACGCCAACGAGCAACGCATACGCAGCGAACCGCCCTCTCCACAGAACCGCCCAAAAGCGCGTCTCCCCGCTGCGCAGGCGCCCAAAACGGCCGTTTTCTCTCTTTGTTACAACCGAATCTATACAGGACGATTTACCAGCGACCACCACCACCGAAGTCATCGCGGCGCCCTCGATTACCGCTGCCGCCACGACGGCCGCCGCTGCTGCTGCCGTGCGGCCCACCGCCGCCAGGGCGTGCTTCGTTCACGCGCAGGTTGCGCCCGCCAATTTCCTTACCGTTTACCGCGGCAATTGCGGCATCGGCATCGCCATCTGGCATCTCTACGAAGCAAAAGCCACGAAAACGACCGGTTTCACGGTCAGAAATCATGGCGATTGATTCCACTGTGCCATACTCAGAAAACATATCCCGAACTTCATCTTCAGTCGCCTGGTATGACAGATTTCCTACATAAATTTTCTTGGTCAACTTGACATCCTTTAGCCTCAACGATTCACTGCGCAACTATTAATTATACGACCTTTTCCCATACTCTAAACACACAGTGTCTTAGTCTGATTATAGCACAATATACAGCATAACAGCTTGATGGTCATCTCAGTTTAGCTTGATCTAATCTGCACCTACCAGCATTATTCACCAATTACATAAGGCGATTTTCCTATCAATAAAGCAGGGCAATCGCAAAGTTGAAGAAATATCTGTAATATTGTTGTTCTTGAGCTAACAGACCCCATCCCCTTCCCTTCCCCTCGGGGAGGGGAAGGGTGCCCGGAGGGCGGGAAGGGGTGTCTACAGTGTAAAGATCGTTGATTCTGCAAAATGATTGACTTTGCGATCGCCCTAGTCAACAGGCG
>Ga0114946_10002872_pt1 | contig 11758 bp, 10 predicted proteins | sample WalLakDeSediment_FD_88676 | JGI IMG/M metagenome (GOLD analysis project Ga0114946, IMG submission 88676) | Lake sediment microbial communities from Walker lake, Nevada to study Microbial Dark Matter (Phase II) - Walker Lake 11/02/13 Deep Sediment | ecosystem: Environmental > Aquatic >...
CCGGCAAAGTTTCAAGCCGGTCAACCACTGCCGGCAGGGCCGTTAATCATGACCCGCCAGCGGCAGGGCCTGGGGCGGCGGGGTGAGGAACTGGCCTGCGCCCACCTCGCAGCAGCCGGTTATCGCATTCTGGCCCGCAATTATCGTACCCGGACGGCCGAACTCGATATCGTGGCCCAGCACCGGGGTGAGCTGGTTTTTGTCGAGGTCAAGACCCGCAACAGCGATGCCTACGGTTCTCCTCTAGAGGCGGTGACCAGGCAGAAACAGGCCAAAATTGCCCTGGCGGCCAGTGAATACCTTTTGCGGGAAAGCGCCGGCCGGGCGGCGGCCCGTTTTGACGTGGTGGCGGTATCCTTCGCCGGCGGCAAACCGGCTATCGAGCACATCAAAAACGCCTTTGAGCTCTGACAGCCAGGCCGAAACCCTTAAACTGTTTTGGGCAGCAAGGCCCAAACCACAAGTCCCTCAGGGGGTTCGGCCGTTGGCATGATTTCCGGCGGCGCCGACTCCCAACCGGTGGAATTACCTTGATGACCAGCAAGCCGCGGATAATCGGTATCACCATGGGTTGCCCGGCGGGGATCGGCCCGGAAATCATTCTGCGCCTGCACGGCGAAATTTTGGCCGGCTCCGGTGCCTTGGCGGCCCCGGAATCTGGAGCGGCAGGCTGGCGTCTGGTGGTGCTGGGGGATCTCGGGGTGCTGGCCGCCGCCGCCCGCCGCCTGGGGCAGCACGTGATATTAAAGCCCTGGCAGCCCGGGACGATCCCGGGCCCGGCGGAACTCAACGTTCTGCCCCTGTCCGCCCTGGATCCTCTGCCCCAACCGGGCCGGCCGACCATGGCCGGCGGCCGGGCCATGGGGAGCTATATCGCCGAGGCGGTGGCTTTGGTCCAGGCCGGGGAACTGGCGGCCATGGCGACCTGTCCCATCGGCAAGGAGATGCTCAACGCCGGGGGCTATCATTATCCCGGCCATACCGAAATGCTTGCCGCCTTGTGCAACAGCCCTGAATATGCCATGATGATGGCCGGGGAGCGGCTGCGGGTAACTTTGGTCAGTATCCACCGGCCCCTGGCCGAGGTGGCCGCCGCCCTCAGCGCCGGGGCGGTGGAACAGGTTGTTCGGCTGACCGCCGCGGCCTTGCGCCGCGATTTCGCCCTGGCCCGGCCCCGGATCGCCGTGGCCGCCCTGAATCCCCATGCCGGGGAAGGGGGCATGTTCGGCCACGAGGAGGAACAGATAATCGCCCCGGCCATTGCCCGGGTGGCGGCGGAGGCCGGGGATGATCTGACACTCAGCGGTCCCTGGCCGCCTGACACTGTTTTTTACCGGGCGAGCCGGGGAGATTTTGACGCGGTGGTGGCCATGTACCATGACCAGGGCCTGATCCCCTTCAAAATGCTCCATTTCCAGGACGGGGTCAACGTGACCATCGGGTTGCCCATCGTCCGGACTTCGGTGGATCACGGTACCGCTTACGATATCGCCGGCAAGGGGGTGGCCGACCATGCCAGCCTGCGGGCGGCCGTGCTCATGGCCGCCCGCATAGCGACCAACCGGGAGCAGCACAATGTTGCGGCCCCGCCGCAGGATGATTCCTGTTAGCGGCAACCAACCGACTCGAGGCGGTTTCCGGATTTTCCGGCCTTTGCCGGCAGCCGGGCAAACCGGGGACATTGGAGTTGTCAGGCCAAGGGTAAGGCCTTTTTTTCACGGTTTTCCGTGATTTAACAAACTAACGAATGCGGGCAGCAAGGATTGGCCTGGTGAATATTGCCGAAACGCCGCACAAGGAAAAAAGCAAAGGTCTCTTGATCGCTCTTGAGGGAATCGACGGCACCGGCAAGTCCACCCAGTTGGAGTTGCTGGCCCGGCGCTTGCGGGCCGTAGGCCTGGAGGTGGTGGCCACCCGTGAGCCCACCGACGGACCTTACGGCCGGCAAATCAGGGCCAGCTTCGCCAACCGGGCCGCCCTGAGCCCCGAGGAGGAACTGCGGCTCTTTATCGAGGATCGCCGGGAGCATGTCGAGACCCTGATCGGGCCGGCCCTGGCCGCCGGCAAGCTGGTCCTTACCGACCGTTATTACTTTTCCACCGTGGCTTACCAGGGGGCGGCCGGCCATGATCCGGCGACGATCCTGGCCGCCAACGAAAGCTTCGCTCCCCGGCCGGACCTGGTGCTGCTGCTGGTTGTCCCGCCCAAGGTCGGGGTCCGCCGGGTGCGGGATTTTCGGGGCGAGAGCCTCAACGATTTCGAACAGGAAGATTACCTGACCCGGGTGGCCGCGATTTTTGCCGCTTTTGCAGATCCCAGCCTGGTTCGCATAGATGCCTCAGGCGATATCGAGCAGGTGGGAGAAAGGGTATGGGCCCCGGTGCGGGCGTTACTGATCAGGGAAAAAATAATAGCCGAGGGAGTGCATGAACGGGAATAAAATCCTGATGTTGACGGCTCTGATCCTGGCCGCGGTCGGGCTGGCGGCGGGTTGCGCTTCCCGTCCCGCCGCCAGCCCGGCTGAGCCGGTTCCGGCCCCCCGCTACGCGGCCGAGCTGGAACCTTATGAAGAAGCGGTGGATCCGGCCTGCGCCTATTTTCAGTTCACATGGGGCAAGACCGCCGAACTGGGCTGTTGCCTCGAGGATGCCCGCTATGCCTACCAGCAGGCCCTGCTTTGTGACCGCAAGGCCGATTATGTGATGCGCAGTCTGGCCATGCTGCTGTTGCGACTGGGTGAGCGGGCCGAGGCCATCGCTTGGGTTCAGAGGATCATCGAACTGAAACCGGCCGATCTCTCCGCCCTTTCCCTGCTGGCCAACCTCTACACCACCGCCAGCGAGGTGGAGAAGGCCGTCGCCGTCTACCGCAATATTCTGACCATCGAGCCGGGCAATGCCAACGCCATGCTGATGCTGGGGGTGCTCTACGCCGGCAGCGAGCGGGAGGAGCAAGCCCAGGCGGTATTCGAGCAACTGGTCGCGCTGCACCCTGAGTTTTTCCTGGGCCATTACTACCTGGCTCGCTTTTACCGGGACATGGGAGCAATGGACCGGGCCCTGGCCGCCTACGACCGGGCCCTGGAATTGAACTGGACGCCCGCCATGGCCCAGGAAGCGGCGGCGGCCTACGAAAGTGCGGGGTTGTACGAGCAAAGCCTGCGCCTCTATCGGCAGATGATCGCCGATGACCCCACCGATGAACGGGCGCGGGGCTTGTTGGCCAATATCTATCTGCGCCTGGATCGAGTCGAGGATGCCCTGGCTGAATTGGCCGAATTACGTCATTATAGCGCCGATGTTGACAATATTGACCTGACCATTGCCCGGATCCTGCTCGACGAGGAACGCTACCAGGAAGCCCTGATCCTGCTCCACGGAATGCTTTCGGATGAACCCCGCCTGGACGCGGTCCGCTCGCTGCTGGTCCTGGGCTATTACCGCTCGGGCCAGGTCGCCCGGGCCCGAGCTTTGCTGGAGGAAATCCGGCCCGGCGATTACGGCTACGAAGAGGCGGTGCTGATGCTGGCCCGGATTTACCATGGGGCCGAAGATCCCGTCACCGCCGCCAAGATTCTCGACCGGGCCCTGGCCGAACCGGAACATCGCTACCTGAGCTTTTACGTTACCCTGGCCCTGTTGCACGCCGAATGGCATGACGCCGGCCAGGGAATCCTGGTTTTCGACCGGGCCCTGCGGGATTTGGGGTCCACGGCCCGGGTGTTTTTCGAATATGCTCTCTATCTCGACCGGATCGGCGACAGTGAGGGGGCCCTGGCCAAGATGCAGGAGGTAATCGCCCGCGACCCCCAGGATCCCTTCGCCTTGAATTATGTCGGTTACACCTGGGCCGACCGGGGGGAGAATCTGACTCAGGCCCTGACTTACATTGAAGAGGCGGTCCGCCTTCGGCCCGAGGACGGCTCCATTCGTGACAGTCTGGGCTGGGTTTATTACCGTCTCGGGGATTACCGGAGGGCGGTGGAGGAGCTGGAACTGGCGGTGGAGCTGTTGCCCGACGATCCCGTGATCTACGATCACCTGGGCGACGCCTACCGGGAACTTGGGCAACGGGGAGCGGCGCTGACCGCTTATCGGCGGGCCCTGGAATTGCTCGATCCGCTACAGGAGCGGGAAAAGAGGCTGTCCGTCGAGGAAAAAATCGAGGAATTGGCAAGATGAGAGGCCAGGCTCGTCGGGGTGGGGCGCTAAAATGACCGCCCCCCAGCCGGAAAAGGCAGGCCGGGTCTCGCTTTGGCCTGGCTGGCGGTGCTTGGTGCTGCTCGGCATAGCGGGGCTGCTCCTGGCCGGCTGCGCGGTCCGGTTCCCGCTGGGTGAGCCTTTGGCCGGCGGGGAGCGTCTGGGGGTCGAGGCTGCTTTTCTGGCCGCCATGGCCGAGCGACAGGAGAAGTTGCTGTGTCTCGATGCCGAGGCTGAACTGAACTGGCGCACCCTGCTGCGCTCGGGGATGCTGCCCGGCTATTTGCAGGCCATGAGCCCCGGCCAGCTGAAGTTTATCGGCCTTGATCCACTGGGGCGGCCGTTGCTGGCCCTGGTCACCGATGGTGATTTTTTCCGGCTGGTGTTGGTGCCGGAAACCAGGGTTTACGAAGGGGCGACTACCGCGGCAAGCTTCCGGCGTCATCTGCCCGACGGCCTGACTCCGGAAATCCTGCCGCAAAGTCTTTTTGCCCTGCTCAGCGGCGGCCTGCCCTTTGACTCGGACATCGTGGCGGTATACCAGGATCCGCAAGGCGAAGGCTACTGGCTGGAGATGGCCGCTCCACCCCGAACCCAGCTTCTTTTTGGTCCCGGTGCCGCCGCAGACGGAGAAAACGCCGGCCGGAGCAACCAAGTGCGGCGGATTCGGCTATACGAACCGGGGGAAAGGCAGCCCACCGAAATTGTTTATGGCGACTACCGCCCGGCAGCTTTGCCCGCCGCCGGCGCAAGCCTGCTGCTGCCCCACCGCATCGAGCTTCATGCCCGCCGTCACCAGGGCTTGAGCCTGACACTGCGGCTCGATGACTTGCTGACTGATTGCGGCCTGAGCGCCGCCGACTTCCAGCTTCCCGTCCCCGGAAGTTTTACCCGCGAATTTATCCAGTAAGCGGCGGCTTGGGTGTGCTTGCCGCCGGGAGATTTTTTTGATGTCGACGATGGATTTTGATTCTCTGCTCTCCCAGGTCGCCCGGCCCGGTCGTTATTGCGGCAATGAGTTCAACGCGACCCGCAAGGACTGGCAGGGCGCCCGTATCCGCCTGGCCCTGGCTTTCCCCGACCTTTATGAGATCGGGATGTCCCACCAGGGCTTGCAGATCCTCTATCATCTGGTCAACCAGCGGCCGGAGTGGCTGGCGGAACGGGTGTACGCGCCGGATCTCGACCTGGAGGAAGCACTGCGCCGGCATGGGCTGCCCCTTTTCTCCCTGGAGTCACGGCGCCCCCTGGACCAGTTCGATGTCCTGGGCATCAGTCTGCCTTACGAGCTCTGTTACAGCAATATCCTCACCATTCTCGATCTGGCCGGCCTGCCCCTGCGGGCTAAAAACCGCACCGAAAGCCATCCTTTAGTCATCGGCGGCGGTCCCTGCGCCTTTCATCCCGAACCGGTGGCCGACTTTTTTGATGCCATTCTGCTGGGTGACGGCGAGGAAGCCCTGCCGGAAATGCTGACCGTAATCCAGCGGGGCAAGGAAGCGGGATCTGCCCGCCAGCAGGTGCTGGCCGAGTTGGCCGCCGTCGAGGGGGTCTATATTCCCGCCTTTTTTGCCCCCCGTTATGATGAGGCCGGCAACCTGCTGGCAACCGAGCCTCTGCGGCCCGACTTGCCGCCGGTGCGTCGGCGGGTGCTGGCGGACCTCAACCAGGCCCCGCTTGCCGCTCCTCCCCTGGTTCCGGCCACCCGGATCGTCCATGATCGCTTGGGGGTGGAAATTGCCCGTGGCTGCACCCGGGGCTGCCGTTTCTGCCAGGCCGGCATCATCTACCGCCCGGTGCGCGAACGTGACCCTCAGCAAGTAATGGACGAGATTCTCGCGAAAATCGACCAGACCGGTTTCGAAGAGGTGGCCCTGCTCTCGTTGAGCACCGGCGATTACGGCTGCATCAATGAACTGCTGGTTGGCCTGATGGACGCCCTGGCCGAGCGGCGGGTCTCGGTTTCCCTGCCCTCGATGCGGGTGGGAACCCTGACCCCGGCAATGATGGAGCAGATCCGCCGGGTGCGCAAGACCGGCTTCACCCTGGCCCCGGAGGCGGGCAGCGACCGGTTGCGCCGGGTGATCAACAAGGGCATCAGCGAGGAAGACCTGCTGGCGGCCGGGCGCAGTGCCTTTGCCCTGGGCTGGAAGCTGATCAAGCTCTACTTCATGTTCGGACTGCCCAGCGAAACCGACGAGGACCTGGCCGCCATCCCCGAGCTGGCGGCCAAAGTGCTGCGGACCGGGCCCGGGGGGCGCTGCCAGGTCACGGTGAGCAGCGCGATTTTTGTCCCCAAGCCCCATACCCCCTTTGAACGGGAGCCTCAAATGACGGTGGCGGAGGGCTATGCCAGGATCGACTTTCTCAAAAGTCGGCTGCGGAACAAGAGTTTCAAGCTCAAATGGCATGATCCCCGTCAGAGTTTTCTCGAGGGGGTTTTCTGCCGGGGCGATCGCCGCCTGGCCGATCTGGTGGAAAAGGCGTGGCGCGATGGGGCCCGGCTCGATGCCTGGTCCGATCACTTCAAGCTCGAACGCTGGCAGGAGGCGGCCGCCACCCTGGGGCTTGACCTGGAAGGGTATCTCCGCCGCCGTTCACCCGCCGAGGTCCTGCCCTGGGACCACCTTGACGTCGGGGTCGACCGAGATTTTCTGACCACCGAGCTGCAGAAGGCCCTGGCCGAGGATTATACCCCCGATTGCCGGGTCCATGGCTGCAGCAAGTGCGGCCTTTGCGATTTTAAACGGATCAAGCCCGTGGTTTTCAAGGCCCCGATCAGCCCGGAGCAACCGGGGCAGCAGCCGCCAGACGCCGCTGAATTGGCCGCCGCCACCCCCGGGGGGCCCTTGCCGGCGGTGGGCTATCGGCTCTTTTATGCCCGCCGGGCCGAGGCCCGCTTCCTGGGGCACCTGGAGATCCTGCAGATCTTTTTTCGGGCCTTTCGCCGGGCGGGCTGGCCGTTGGCCTTCAGCCTGGGGTTCAACCCGGTGCCCAAGGTTTCCTTCGGACCGGCTCTGCCCCTGGGGACCGAAAGCCTGACTGAATTTCTCTGGCTGGAACTTACCCGGCCCCTGGCTGATCATGAACAGGCCCGGGCGGAGCTTAACCGGCAGTTGCCGGCCGGACTGGAGGTCATTTCGCTGCAGCCCGGCGGCCGGCGGCAGCCGGATCGACTCCTCAGCGCTTACCGGATAACGGTGCCGCGAGAAATTGATCCCCTATTACCGGCCCGCTTGCTTGCGGCCGCAGAATTTGTTATGACTGTGCGCCGGAAAGGGGTTGAGCGAACCCTGGATATCAGGCCCGCGGTCCATGATATGGTCGTCCGTGCGCCCGGGGAGCTGGAACTGGTTCTGGTTCAGGAGGCCGGCCGGCCCACGGTCAAGCCCCTGGAGGCGGCGGCGGCCGTCTGCGGGCTGGGCCAGGATGATCTGGCCGCCGCCCGGGTGCTGAAGATCTGGAGCCGGGACGAGGCCCAAACGCCCGGCAACACACCAGCTTAGGGCCGGTATGGTCAAGAAGCCCCCCCGCAGCTCCTGGCGGCGGGTACCGGTTGCCATCCGCCCGCCTCCGGACCGCGGGGCTCTGGTCTCAATAACAATTTTTGCTAGAACTGGCGGGCCCGGCGTTGCGGGGCGGCCGCCATTAACCGGGGAGTTAAGCCTTTGTCCACCGAACTGCTGATCAACTCCACCCCTTATGAAATTCGGATCGCGTTGCTGGAGCATGGCAATCTTGCCGAGTTTTACCTGGAACATCCCACCGAAAAGGGCTTGGTGGGCAACATCTACCGGGGGCGGGTGGTGCGGGTGCTGCCCGGGATGCAGGCAGCCTTCGTCGATATCGGCCTGGAGCGGACCGGTTTTCTTTACGTGGATGATGTCCTGGTCTCTTCGGGTGAGTTGGAAAAACGGCTGGCCCGCTGCGAACGCGGCGACGGCACCGGTGGCTCCACCTGCTGCGGCGATGAAACCGATACCCTTTCCCGGCGGATGCCGGGTCAGAATATCGACGATTTGCTGACCGAGGGGCAGGACATTCTGGTCCAGGTCTGCAAGGAGCCCCTGGGTACCAAAGGCGCCCGCTTGACCTGTAATGTCACCTTGCCCTGCCGCAACCTGGTTTTTATGCCGATGACCGATCATATCGGGATCTCGCGTAAAATCGAGGACGAAGAAGTGCGTCAGGCCTTGCGCCGGAAAATCGAAACCCTGCGACCCACCGGTACCGGCTTTATTGTCCGCACCGTGGCTGAAATGGCCGCCACCGATGACCTGGAAGCGGACATGGAATTTCTGCTTCACGCCTGGGAGGAGATCCAGGACCGGGTAAGCGGCGCCGCGGTGCCGAGTCTGATCTATGAGGATCTCGATATCATCCTGCGGGTGGTCCGCGATGTCTTTTCCCCCGATGTTGACCAGGTGGTGGTGGACGATCCCGAGACCTATCAGCGGGTACTCAGTTTCGTGGAAACTTTCGCACCCCGCCTCCAGGGCCGGGTCTGTCTCGATGAAGGGGACCCCCCCCTTTTCGAGGCCTTCGGAGTCGACCTGGAAGTCAAGCGGGCCCTGGAACGGAAGATCTGGCTCCGTTGCGGAGGTTATATAGTGATCGAGCCCACCGAGGCCCTGACCGTCATTGATGTCAATACCGGGCGTTATGTGGGCAAGAGCGGTCTCGAGGAAACGATTTTCAAGACCAACATGGAAGCGGCCAAGGAGATTGCCTACCAACTCCGCCTGCGCAATATCGGGGGGATCATCATCGTCGATTTCATCGACATGGAGGATGAGGCGCACCGGGAGGCGGTTTTCAACGCTCTTAAGGAGGCTTCCAAGAAAGACAAGAGCCGGCTCAATATCCTTCGTGTTTCGGAATTCGGACTGGTCCAGATGACCCGCAAGCGGAATCGCGAGGATCTCGAGCATCTGATGTGCGAGCCCTGCGAGTGCTGCCACGGCACCGGTGTTCTCCGCTCAAACAGCAGTTTATGCTACGAGATTTTTCGTCACATCGAACGGGAGGCTTGCCGCAAGGAAGGAAACACGGTAACCGTCCGGGTCCATCCCCGGCTGGCCGAAATGCTGCTGCGCGAGGAGGCCCATACGGTCGATTATCTGGAAAAAAAATGTGGCAAACGGATTCACGTCATGCCCATCAAGGATTCGCATCCCGAGAAATATGAAGTGGCCTGGCAGTAAAGCTTGACAACCGACCAGGGCGGGGCTATAAATATCGGTTTCTTTTCAGGGCCGTTCGCTTGGGGCGGACGGCAGGAGCTGGATTTGGAGGAAGTTTATGTACGCAATAATTCGCACCGGCGGCAAACAGTATCAGGTGGCACCCGGCGAACGCCTGCGGGTGGAAAAACTGGCCGGCGAGGTTGGAGATACGGTGGAGTTGGCGGATGTTCTGCTGGTAGCCGACGGCAGTGAGATCAAGGTCGGCCGGCCGATGGTGGAAGGCGCCAAGGTCACGGCCCGGATCATTGAGCAGGACAAGGCCAAGAAAGTACTGGTTTTCAAGAAAAAGCGGCGCAAGGGCTACCGTCTCAAAAAGGGCCATCGTCAGCCTTATACGGCGCTTGAAGTCAAAGAAATTCTTTAGACTTAAGAGGATTTGAGTCATGGCACATAAAAAAGCGGGCGGCAGCTCGAAAAACGGTCGCGACAGTAACTCCCAGCGGCGCGGGGTCAAGCGCTTCGGCGGCCAGGTGGTCAAAGCCGGCAATATCCTGGTTCGCCAGCTCGGCACCAAGATTCACCCCGGCACCAATGTAGGCCTGGGCCGGGATTATACCCTGTTCGCCAAGGTTGACGGCGTGGTGACCTACGAAGACTTTGGTCGCAATCGCAAGCGCGTCAGCGTCTATCCGGCCTGAGCCCCGGCCGGTCTTTCCTTCTTTCCGCCAGCGGTCCCGGCGGCCATGCTCCTGTATGGCCGCCGGAACTGCTTGCGCAGACAGGTGACCCGGTCGATTTATCCCGCCTGTAACAGGGGGGATGCCCGGCGGCGTTGCCGGGAGCCGCGGTCGCGCTGGAACCAGCCCGGCAGTTTGTTGTTTGGCCAGCGCCGGTCACCCGGGTTTTTTTAAGGAAATCAGCGAGGCCGGTAATTTGGCGGCTCCGCTCCCCCCCTCCTTCAATGCTTACGGCCTTCGCCACTTACCCTTATGTCCTTCATCGATGAGGCAAAATTTCTGGTCCGGGCCGGCGACGGCGGTAACGGCTGCGTCAGCTTCCGGCGCGAGAAATTTGTCCCCAAGGGGGGGCCGGATGGCGGTGACGGCGGGGCGGGGGGCAGCGTCTATCTGGTTGCCTCGGCCCGGCTCACCTCCCTGCTCGACTTCAAGTACCGCTCCCATTTTATCGCCGAAAAAGGGGTCCCCGGCCGGGGCCGGAAGATGCACGGCCGCAACGGCGAAGATTGCCTGGTCAAGGTGCCGGTGGGTTCGGTGATTCGCGACGCCGAAAGCAACGAGATTCTGGCCGACCTTGTGCATGACGGGCAGCGATTCCTGGCCGCCCGCGGGGGCATGGGCGGCAAAGGCAATGTCCATTTCGCCTCGGCCACCAACCGGGCCCCCCGGATCGCCACCAAGGGCAAGCCCGGGGAGGAGTTCTGGCTGAGGATCGAATTGAAACTGCTGGCCGACGTCGGCCTGATCGGGTTGCCCAACGCGGGCAAATCGACCCTGCTGACCCGGCTCACCGCCGCCACGCCCAAGGTGGCGGATTATCCCTTCACCACCCTCTCTCCCCAGCTCGGGGTGCTTTTTCTGCCCGGCCAGTGTTTCTGCACCATCGCCGATATTCCCGGCCTGATCGAGGACGCCCACCGAGGCGCCGGCCTGGGCCACACCTTCCTGCGCCATGTGGAGCGGACCCGCTTGCTGATTCAGGTCATCGATGCCGCCCCGCTTGCCGGTGACCCCCTCGAGCAGTACCATATGCTGGAACGGGAGCTGGGCCTTTACCAGCAGGATTTGATCCAGCGCCCGCGCCTGGTGGTTTTGAACAAGATAGATCTGCTGGCCGGACCGGCAGGGGTGGCGGACGCTGAAACGGCGGGGACTTCGCTGCCGGAGCTGGAGCGTCGTTTTGCCCGGGCCAACATCCCGGTGATCCCCGTGTCCGCCCTTGGAGGTCAGGGGTTGGACAAGCTGGTCGAGGCTATTGCCCGGCATCTGGTCCAGCCCGCCGCCAGCGAAGAGGATGATGATCTCGAGGCCGGGCTGTAAGCAGCGCCGCCAAGGGCACGGACAAATCAGCCGGCCTGGCCAGGCGGCCGCCAGGTTGGCGCTCCTGGCCCGCTAACTGGTTGTTTTTCTTGCCGTCGTCAGGCGGGCAGGGGACGAACCGGTCGCAAGCAGCTTTCACCGGGGCCTTTTGGGGGTCGGAACAGCCGCCGGGGGCCCGCAGCAAGCTTGCGGAGACGGACGGCCAGGCGGGAGATGACCGACGGAAACAGGCAGCCATGAACGAACAAGCGAAAAAGGTTGATGATCTCAAGCTGCGGCGCTGCTACCTCGACAAAGCCCGCCGGGTGGTGGTCAA
>Ga0114946_10002875_pt1 | contig 11752 bp, 11 predicted proteins | sample WalLakDeSediment_FD_88676 | JGI IMG/M metagenome (GOLD analysis project Ga0114946, IMG submission 88676) | Lake sediment microbial communities from Walker lake, Nevada to study Microbial Dark Matter (Phase II) - Walker Lake 11/02/13 Deep Sediment | ecosystem: Environmental > Aquatic >...
CCTTTTTCCCGGGCCATGTTTTTGAGGGCGATGATCACCTCGATGGGATGAACGTCCTGTGGACAACGCTCATAACAATTATAACAATTCGTGCAGTTCCAGATCAGTGTTTCCGGTCCGATGAGGTCCTCTTCCAAGCCATAAAGTGCTTGCAGTATGATATTGCGGGGATTAAAGGCATCCATAAAGCGATGGGCAGGGCAATCCGCAACACAGGCTCCACATTGGAAGCAGTAATTATGGGAAAAACCTCCCAATACGCTATTCAGTTTTTCCCTGAATTCATAATTTACTTTTTTCATGGTGCTTAATATGTGTGAGTCGTTTTAAATTAACTTATTGAAAATCCACTGCGACTATGCTCAACCGGCCGAATCTGCTTTTGAGGCTTTTTCTTCGATCCTGCGTACGCTATTGCTGCCGCAATTGGGACAGCTTCGTTCCTGGGCTACGCGGGGAATGTATTTATCCTCATATTCATGATTGCAGCGCAGGCATTTGAAATTTCCTGTAATTGGAGTTGACATAACTTTTTCCTCAACAATTGTCGCTTTAAACGATCAGGATACCAAACTTTTCCATCCGGTTCATAAATTCAATTTCCAATCAGACCAATTTCCCTTGGTATGAGTCACCCAACTTTTAATGGGTTTCTTTTTTATCCGGTTAAGTTGAGCCAGGATGAACTTAATCTTCTGAGTAAGTGTTTTCCGGCTACGTATAAACCGCTTAGTGATTATCTTAAGCCTTTCCTGGATGCAGATAATTGGTAAAACCCGTTCCCGGCTTCTGCAATCTCAATCCCATCATTCTTTTAGGCAGGTTGTCCGGCAGGGATGTTAGGGCTTAATTTAATCTGTCTTCTGCTCTTTTTTTCCGCTTTACGTTTTATTTCTTCGGCGATGATTCTTTTGGTCTCTTCAACCTCCTCAACAGTGACCTGCTTACGCAACTCTTCCAGTTCCTTCATAACCCTGGCAAATTTTTGGCCTTCGGCAGCTGAAATCCACTCCAATTGCAGTCTTTCGGGTCGGACGCCTAATTTTTCAAGACGATCCCAAAGGCGTTCGATGCGCTTTTGCGTCCATGTAACGGCATTGATATAGTGGCAATCGGCAAAATGGCATCCCGAAACCAATACCAGCGGAGCGCCTTGCTTGAATGCATGTAATACAAAGTCTTCATCCACCCGGCCGCTGCACATGGTACGTATCAAACGGACATTGGCAGGATATTGCAAACGCGATGTCCCGGCCAGGTCACCACCTGCGTAAGAACACCAGTTGCAGGCAAAGGCCACGATTTTTTCCATGTGATTTTCAGATAAAATGGAATCGATTTGTGCAATGATCTGTTCATCGGTAAAATGGCGCATGGTGATGGCGTCCTCAGGGCATTCGGCGCCACATGTTCCGCAACCCGCACAAGCTGCCTGGATGATGGTTGGAAAAATCCCTGCTTTTCTATCCGGCGGGTTGATAGCATGATAGGGACAAACCCTGGCGCAAATTCCGCAATAATTACATAGTTCGATATCGATGAGGGCGGTAATTGCCTCAATCTCTACCTTTCCGGCATTGAGAATAATGCTGGAACGGGCGGCCGCGGCGCTGGCCTGGGTTACACTGTCCTTGATATCTTTGGGTGATTCCACGCAGCCGGCATAAAAAATACCCCGGGTTGGTGCATCTACCGGTTTTAGTTTGGGATGGGATTCAAGTAAAAATCCATCGGCGCTATTGGATAAAGTCAGCATTTGTTGCAATGGTTTGAGGTCTTTCCTCGGTTCCACACCGACTGAAAGAACCACCATCTCTACTTCATGAATTTCCCGCCTGCCGGTGGTTGTATCTTCCACGCTTAAGAGGAGGTTACCGGTGTCAGAATCTTCCCATACTTCACCGGGGATGCCCCGAATATACTGAACTCCGGCCTCTTTACTGCGCATATACAAATCTTCGAAACCTTTACCGAAAGCGCGAATATCAATATAAAATACTTTACTCTGGGTATCGGGATAATGATCTTTGAGCAACAATGTATCTTTGATGGTGTTCATGCAGCATATGTTACTGCAGTATCTATTCCCGCGCTTCACGGAACGGGAACCGACACATTGTATAAAAGCAATTGTTTTTGGTCTCTTGCGATCACCTGGTCTGAAAAAATGGCCTTCGGTTGGACCGCCGGCGCAAATAAGGCGTTCAAACTCCATGCTGTTAATTACATTGGGATAACTGCGATAGCCGAATTCATCCAGTTCGGTAGGATCATATACGTCCATTCCGGTAGCAACGATAATCGTACCTACTTCCACCTCAATAATTTCATCCTGCATATCAAAATCGATACATTTCTTATCGCAAGCTTCCAGACACTTACCACAGGCAATGGGATTGTTACCCAAACATTCTTCCATGTTAATCAGATACGCCGATGGAACGGCCTGGGGAAAGGGGATATGTATGGCTTTCCGCGAGGAAAGTCCTTGTTGGTATTCATCGGGTACAACAACCGGGCAATGGATCACACAATCACCGCAGGCCGTGCACTGATCCTGATCGACATAGCAGGCTTTTTTGCGGATTTTGACATTAAAATTGCCGATAAAACCGGAAACGTGTTCCACTTCGCTGTAGGCCAGTAAGGTTATGTTTCGATGTCGACCGACATCCATCATCTTAGGACCCAGAATTCATATGGAACAGTCCATAGTTGGATAGGTTTTATCCAGGGCGGCCATTATTCCCCCGATACTGGCCTCCTTTTCCACCAGATATACCGGTAATCCGGCATCGGCAAGATCAAGAGCAGCCTGAATGCCGGCCACCCCTCCGCCAATGACCATAGCCCGTTTGGTAACCGGTACTTGAGCCTCCTGTTGGGGTTGCAGGAAGCGTGCTCTGGCTACGGCACTGTTCACTAAATCAATCGCCTTCAAAGTAGCCAATTCCTTATCATCCTGGTGAACCCAACTGCAATGTTCCCGGATATTGGCCATTTCATACAAATAGGGATTTAATCCGGCTTCGGCGACGCATTGACGGAAGGTGGGTTCATGGATTTTAGGCGTACAGGAGGCCACGACGACGCGGTTAAGCTTGTGTTCAACAATAGCCCTCTTAATTTCGTTCTGCCCCGGATCAGCGCAGGTGTACTTATTTCGAATCACTGCTACCACATCTTTTATCTTAGCGGCAGCCTCGGCCACCCGGGCGCAGTCGACCGTACCGGCTATGTTTAAACCGCAGTCGCAGACAAATACGCCAATACGCAATTTTTCATCCTTCATCATGCTTAACCCCCATTTCTGGTTATGTTACGGGTTAAAAGTTGGGATAATGGATTCGTTTTTTGTTTCAAATTAATGCCATTCCTGAGTAAGTTATCGGTCCGCAGTGCAACCGTAGTTCATCACTACGGCTTATTTGGTGCCGTTTAAATGACTTGACCGATTAGTGCAAATTTTCCGCAAAAAGTTCACTAAAATCCTTTACTTTCAAGGTAATTTGTTCCGCTAATTGCGCATCACGCAGAGCACACTGAAAATGGATTTGACATTTGGCACAAGCGGTGACTAACGTATCAGCACCGCTGTCCTGAGCCTCTTTTAAGCGCTGCATTTGGATTTGTTTGGAAATCTGGGAACAATTCATCCATCCTGACACACCACAACAGATGGCGCGTTTGTGATGATGGGCCATTTCCCGGAACTCGACATTCCGTAAATGCGTAAAGCAAGCGCGCGGCGCCTCATATATGCCCAAATGCCGGCCTAAGCGGCAGGGATCCTGAAAAGTTATTTTCATGTCTCGGGATTTCAGTTCAATTTTTTCGACAGCCAGTTTTGCGGATAAAAATTCACTGATGTGTTCGATCTCGTAAGGTAATTTTCCGAAAAAACGGCCATACTCCACCTTAAGGGTACGGTAACACTCCGGACAGGAAGTGATTATTTTTTTCGCTCCGCTTTGTTCAATCATTTCAAGATTCGCTTCAGCCAATTTTTTAAACGTTTCAATATCGCCTTTCCAGAAAAAGTCATGCCCACAGCATTTTTCATTGGATAGTAGTTGAGGCCGGATGTTAAAATAATTTAAAATTCGTAAAGTGCTTCGGGCTATATTTAAAGATTGCACATTAATGTCCGTGAAAAGGGCATCGAAATAAGGAAGGCAGCCCATAAAAAATAAATAGTCACTATTTTTTGAAGTATTATATTCTTTGCCCAACCAGTCCAGGCGATTCTGTTTCAGATTGGCTGAGGCCATAATTTGGGAAATAGATTGCAGGATACCTCCATGGGAACAGGTACCTTCCATATTTTGGATACCAACCGCTTGCCTGAGGATTTGTATCAGATCGGTATATTTTATATTTGAAGGGCAGATTTCGTCACAGCATTGACAATTAAGGCAAGCCCATAAATCGGCTGACTGGATTGAATCGGGTTTAGTATTGCGTAACGTCTTTGTCAGCAAGAGTCGCGGTGAAAAGGTCTGCGAATAGCGGGCTACCGGACAGATGCCACTGCACTTCGCGCATTCGATACAAAGCTGGGCATTGGTTTCCTTAATTTGTTTTAAGTCGGGCATCATGGTCTTTGATTCACTTTCTTCATTATCAGGATGGTGTTAAGGCTAAGTCAACAACAGCCAGATCATGCTCATCGGGTCGTTTTTGCTTTATGGGAATGATTGGATTGGGTCCTAAATTACGAACTTCTTCGACCATATCGCGAACGACCCTGGCAAATTTCGGGAATTCGGCGGCAGAAATAAATTCCTGGCGCAGGCGCTTCCTGTCAAAGCCAAGTATATGTACCAGCTTTTCCAGCTTTTTATATTGTTCTGCTGCGTTGCGGGCGCCAAAGCTGTAATGGCAATCCTCAAAATGGCAGCCTGAAACCAGAACGCCGTCAGCGCCCATTTCGAAGGCTTTCAATACATGGGCAGGATGAACCCGTCCCATGCACATGGTGCGAATGATCCTTACATTGGGCGGATACTGCAAGCGATTGATGCCAGCCGCATCGGCGGCAGGATAACTGCACCAATTGCAGGCAAACACCACAATACGTGGCTCAAACGATGCATTAACCTTTTTTTTAGCCATGCGTAAAAAGATCCATTTAGACAAAAATTGTAAAGTATCACCCTCCCAGTAGCAAGGCTGCTAACATGGATTCTATCTGCCGGTCTTTAAAATGCCTGATGTCTATAGCATTTGTTGGACAATAAGTAGCGCAGGTGCCACAACCTTTGCATAGCGCCTCGTTAACCGTGGCAACTAATAAACCGTTGCTTTCCGTCAGGCTTAGCGCCGCGAATTCGCAAATTTCTATACAGGTTCCACAGCCACGACATAAATGTTCCTGAACGGTCGATGTGATGGGCTCCATCCAGATAGTAGAGCGCGATAAGAGCGCATCGATTTTGGCAGCGACTGCAGTGGCCTGAGCAATAGAATCACCGATATCTTTTGGACTTTGTGCACAGCCAGCGATAAATACACCTTCAATATTAGTTTCCACCGGACCGAATTTGGGATGTTTTTCCATAAAAAAACCATCCATGCCAACAGGAACTTTAATGGACTTTTGAATGTCCTGAATGGTTTTGGATGCAGCACGCATGCCTACGGATAACACCAGCAAATCAACCTCAATTTCGATTTCTGATTTTAAGAAAGGGTCATCAAAACGCAGGGCTTCGAGCTTCTTCTCTCCAATTAATTTTGGTAAGGCTTCAGGGTTGTAGCGGATAAACGTTACTCCAAGCTCTCTGGCGCGTCGATACATAGATTCGGCCTCGTGGTGATAAACCCGTATATCGCGATTAAAAACAGTGGCCAGAATATCCCTTTCCCGAAGAGCAATCGACTGCTTTATAGCGGCCTGGCAACAATATCTTGAACATTCCGGAAGTCCTGACTCGCCCCTGGAACCGACGCATTGTATGAAGGCTATGTGCCTGATCGCTTTGCCATTATACATCAATGGTTTACTGGATTGCATCATTTTTTCAAGTTCCATATTGGTGATGACGTTCGGAAAGGTCTGATATCCAAATTCACCATTTTTTGGTTCATATAAACTAAATCCTGTGGTCAGGGCGATGGCGGCAATTTGCAATGTGCTGACGACCGATTTACCGTTGTGGTGAGTAAGTTTAACTTCGAAATTTCCAACATAACCGGAGACCGAAGCAATGGTAGTTCCGGTGAAAATTTCAAGCGGATATTTACTCAACCTGTTTATTTTTTGAATAATGAGTTCTTTCCCGGTTTTTCCACTCGGATAGAGCTTATTTAATTCAATGGTTTGGCCGCCAAGTTCATTTTCTTTCTCAATTAAATAAACCCGGTACTGCCGTTTTGCCAGCTGCAGAGCCGTTTCGATACCGGCAATCCCCCCGCCAATAACCAAAACATTATGCCCAATCTGCATTTCTTTGGCGTCAAGCGGTTCAAGTAACCGAACCCTCGCCACAGCCATTCGGATGATATCGGATGCTTTGTCAGTAGCCGCTTCGGGCAATCCCTGGTGAACCCAGGAACAATGATCACGGATATTGGCCATTTCGAGTAAATAGGGATTTAAGCCGACTTTGCGTATACTTTCCCTGAAAATTGTCTCATGTGTGCGTGGTGTACAGGCCGCAATGACTAATCGATTCAGCCTGTATTCGATGATTTTCTCCTGAATATAACGTTGTGTGCTATCCGCGCAGGCAAACAATAATTCATCGGCATAGACCACATCGGGGAGCGAAGAGGCGTATCTTTTCAGCAGTTCCACATCAAGCACACCAGCGATATTTGAACCGCAATGACAAACAAAAACACCAACCCGGGGTAGCCCGCTAAAGTCATATTCTGGAAACTCCTCTTTAGATTCAGGCAATTTATAATCGGTCAAATATTGAGCGGCACGTATGGCTGCTCCGGAAGCCTCAGCGATGGAATCGGTAATATCCTTTGGCCCGGTAGCGCATCCGGCCAGATAAATGCCTTCCCGATTGGATGCAATGGGATCGCCACACCTATCTTTGGGTAGAAAAAATCCCCGATGATCTGTTTGAATTTTGAATATCTCGCCCAATTGCTGCGAACCCTGCGAGGGCACTAATGCCTCAGAAAGCACTACCATGTTGGTACGATATTTTTCTGTTCTACCGGTATTAATATCTTCAGCAAAAATAATCAAATCACCGCTTGCCGAATCTTCTTCAATATGCGAAGGTTTACTTCGGATAAAGTTAACCTGTGCTTCATTGACCGCCCGATGGTAAAATTGCTCAAAACCTTTCCCAAAGGCGCGGATGTCCATATAAAAAATATCAATCTGTGCTGTTGGATATATTTCTCTGATTAACAACGAACTTTTAATGGCATTCATGCAACAAATACGGCTGCAGTAAGGAATATCACGGTTGATGCAGCGTGATCCTACACATTGCACAAAGGATATGCGTTTGGGTGGTTTCTGGTCGGTAAAACGAAGCAGTAATCCCTCTGTAGGCCCACTGGAACTCAGTATGCGTTCCAATTCAATACTATTTAATACATTTGGATAGCGCGTATAGCCGTATTCACTGGCTTCACGTGGATCATAATAATCGATCCCTGTGGCAACGATGATTGAACCAACCTCCAGTTTAATAATCTGATCGGACATATCCAGATCGATACATTGTTTCTGGCATACTTCAACACACTTGCCACAGGCAATGGGATTGGTGCCGAGGCAATCCTGAGGATTACGGATATAAGCAGCCGGTACAGCCTGGGCAAAAGCCGAATAAATAGCGTGACGTTGAGCCAATCCTTCTTCGAATTCATCGGGGGTAACAACCGGGCAGACTGCAGAGCAATCGCCACAGGCAGTGCATTCGACCTCGTTGACGAAACGGGCTTTACGCAGAATTTTCACCTGGTAGTCACCGGCATTGCCAGTAACTTCCTGCACCATCGAATTGGTTAGGAGTTTAATATTCCGATGCCGACCGGCATCCATCATCTTAGGACCCAAAATTCATATGGCGCAGTCCATGCTGGGAAAGGTCTTATCCAATTTAGCCATGGTGCCGCCGATACTGGGTTTCCTTTCCACCAGGTAGACCTGAAACTGGGCGTCGGCTAAATCCAGTGCAGCCTGAATACCGGCAATGCCACCTCCGATAACCAAAGCACCTTTGATCTTTTTTTGCTGAGATGATTTCATCACTTCCTGTTTCATCCTAACTTCCCACATATGTTATCATTTACGATTTCAAATATTTCAGAGCTAATCCGTAACCAATTTTTTCTTGGGTTTAAGCAATTCAATACCATAGTTGTAACCGGTGTCGAACGCTTTTAAATTCAATTCCTCGGTTCCTGCAGGCACGGAAGTCTCGACAGCCTTTCTTGTCGCTTCATAGGTCGTTACTCCGGTAGTTGCGGCAAAAAAACCAACCGTGATGATATTCATAACTATTTTACGGCCCATTTCTTCAGCCAGGCGTGTAGCAGGAATGGCATATATGGTGATGTCTTTAGTGTTTTCCTTAATTTGAACAAGATCCTTCTCAATCAAAAGGATACCACCTTTGGTAATTTGATGGCCATAGGTATCATAAGCATCACGGGACAGTGCGACAACTATGTTAGGAATGGTTATATAGGGATATAAAATGGGCTCATTGGATATCAGTAACTGCGCGGAACAAGCGCTGCCGCGGGCCTCCGGTCCAAAACTCTGGATGAGCGTGGAATATTTATTATCATAGATAGCAGCCGCCTTGCCAACTATATAACCAGCCATGATAATGCCTTGTCCGCCAAACCCGGCAAAACGGATTTCATTATTTGGATTCATCGCTGACTCCATAAGCTTTAAATTGATCTCCTAATACCGATTTCATGTAGGAATTATAATTATCCAGATATTCCGTTTTTTCAATGTCTAAAAACTTTCCGACTTTTATATCACTCTGAAAAGCGATATCGGCATCCCTCGGGTCGCTCCCATTGGCTATGATGGAGTGATCGTGATAAAATTTCATCAGGTCCAGACCGCTGCCCAATTTGTTTTTCCGGGCATACAAAGTGGTGCAGGGGCAGATAATCTCAACGAAGGAGAAACCTTTTTTTTGCAGTGCTTCTGCGATTGAATTGGTCAACCTACGTACATGCAGGGCAGTCCAGCGGGCCACATAAACAGCCCCGCAGGAAGCTACCAGGGCGGGTAAATTGAAAGGATGTTCATAATTGCCATAGGGCGTCGTTGTTGAAACAGCCGTTGGAGGTGTTGTCGGAGCAACCTGGCCTCCAGTCATGGCATAGATAAAATTATTGACACACAATACTGTGATATCGATGTTTCGGCGGGCGGTATGAATGAGATGATTCCCTCCGATTGAGGACAAATCTCCATCACCACTGAAGACGACCACCTTCAATTTGGGATTGGCCAGCTTAAGGCCCACGGCAAATGGAACGGCACGGCCATGGGTGGTATGGAAGGAATCCATTTTGATGTAGCCGGCAATGCGCCCGCTACAGCCAATTCCTGATACGACACAAATATCTTCGCGATTAAAAGTAGTTTTTTTGATTGCTTCAATGAAACAGGTCACCGCTGTGCCGATTCCGCATGTCGAACACCAGATGTGGGGAATGCGGTCCATGCGCAGCCATTTTTCAAGGGGATGTTCAATAAAATCGTTCTGCGGTTTAGTTTTTTTTCTAAGTCGCTTGGGTTTTTGGATTACTTCACTGCTCATTGGAAGGCCTCCTCAATAGCATCGGCAATAGTTTTGGGATCATGCACCGTTCCACCTCCGTGCGGCACCAGGATTGTATTGCAACTGCCGGCAGCACAGCGCTCAACTTCATAAACCAATTGACCATAATTCATCTCCGGTACAACAAAAGCTTTAATCTTGGGCGCCAGCCGGCGAATTTTTTCTTCACAAAAGGGCCAGATTGTCAATAATCGCAGCTGGCCGATATTCTTTACACCTCGTTTTTCAGCTATTTGAATTCCTTTCAAGGCAACCCGCGAAGTAATACCATAGGAAACAACCACAATTTCGGCTTTTTCAAGGTTTCTTTCCTCAAGCATAATGATATTATGGGCATTATTTTTAATTTTTTCAACAAGACGACGTACGCAGATTTCCTGTGTTTTCCAGTCCATAACAGGATAACCCCGTTCATCATGGGTAAGCCCGGTAACATGAAAGGCGTAACCGTCTCCGGCCTTAACCATATCCGGGATGAGGTCTTCGCCATAGACGTAGGGAAGGTATTGATCCGGGTTTTTACTGGTGTATCGGCGGGGATATATTTCAATCGCCTCGGCTTCAGGAATGACAACTTTTTCAGTCATATGACCCACGCACTCATCCATCATCACCATGACTGGTACCCGGTATTTTTCGGAAAGATTAAATGCCGTTATGGTGAGATCGAAACATTCCTGCGGTGAATTCGGGCATACAGCAATAATCTCATAATCCCCATGCGATCCCCAACGGGCCTGCATGATATCGGCTTGCCCGGGAAGGGTAGGTAAACCGGTTGAAGGCCCTCCACGCTGCACGTCAACCACCACACAAGGCGTCTCCAGCATGACACCCAGGCCTATATTTTCCATCATCAAAGAAAAACCCGGGCCCGATGTTACTGTCATCGCTTTTTTACCAGCCCATGCCGCGCCGAGAACGGCCGTAATGGAGGCCAGTTCATCTTCCATCTGGATAAAAAATCCCTGATTAATGTAGGGGAAACGTTCGGCAACACGTTCTGCAATTTCCGTAGAAGGCGTTATGGGGTAGCCGGCAAAGAACCGGCATCCTGCGGCCAGGGCGCCCTCTGCGCAAGCCTTATCGCCATCAAGGTAGTGGGCGCCTGTTAATACACCATCAGAATCAGCTTTCATGGTGTGATTTCTCCTCTTTTAATACACAAAAAATGGCGAACTCCGGGCAAAGCATTTCACACAACTGACAATGAACGCATTTGGAACCATCCGTAACAATAGGGGGATGATAGCCTTTGGAATTAAATTCAGGTGCTAATTCGAGAATTTTTTTAGGACAGTACTCAACGCAGAAACCACATCCCTTGCATCGTTCTTTTAAGATATGTACTTCACCCAGTGGAATCTTGACTCGGTCAACATCCAAAGGGGTTCGCCAATATTTCATGGTTAACCTCACTTACGATTAAGACAAGAGCAGTGTTGAGACAATAACAATTTTAATCAGAGTCAAAAAGAGAAACAGAATGAACTTGAATAAGCACAAGAAGAAAAGTCGGTTCAGTACCAGAAAGACGAGCAGCAGTTAATCAGTTGCATCTATGCTTATTTAAAGATCGATACACTCTACCGTGTGTACTTATTAAGAATAAATATCCTTAATTATCTTAAAGAACAAAGTGCAATTTTAACTTCCTTAATTGAATGATTATAAATCTATTCATTACTAAGCAAATAGTCAATAATTTTAATACGACAACAAGTTTTTCCTCAGTGCTATACAACAATTGAGTCATAGCGGGCAAATTCTATTATATAACCTCATTTAAAAATTTATATTTTGTCATTGTATTTTGATACAAATAGATGTATAATAAAGCCATGTTAGAAGATGCCCGAAAACCGTTCTTGCTGCGCGATATTCCTTCTCCTTTGTTACGCCCCTTGCCGGTGATTTATTATTTTGCCCGCCATTTCAAAAGCGCCACACCAAAAAAAACCAAA
>Ga0114946_10002876_pt1 | contig 11752 bp, 9 predicted proteins | sample WalLakDeSediment_FD_88676 | JGI IMG/M metagenome (GOLD analysis project Ga0114946, IMG submission 88676) | Lake sediment microbial communities from Walker lake, Nevada to study Microbial Dark Matter (Phase II) - Walker Lake 11/02/13 Deep Sediment | ecosystem: Environmental > Aquatic > Freshwater...
GTGGACACTGGCAGAAAGGGGGAGATCATTCGGGAAAACCTGGATGTTAAACCAGCCGCATCAAAGGTAGTGGATGTGAAGAAAAAGGAATGCGAGGGTGTGAATGTGGAGGATGCCTCGTCCATAGTCGCCTGCGGTAGGGGGCTCAAGAACAAGGAGGACCTTGCAATGGTGGAGGAACTGGCAAAGCTTCTTCCCGGGGAGGCTGTGGGCTGCTCCAGGCCTTTGTCTGCGGATCTGAAATGGCTTTCGGAAGACCATTGGGTGGGGCTGTCCGGACACAAGGTGAAGCCGAAGCTCTACATAGCCCTCGGCATATCGGGCCAGATACAACATATAGCTGGAATGCGGGATTCCGACATCGTGGTGGCAATCAACAAGGATCCCGAGGCACTCATATTCAAGGCCGCTGACTACGGTATAGTGGGCGACATGTATCAGGTTGTCCCGAAGCTTGTCAAGGCCATACGGGAGAAGAAAGGGGTAGCTGTATAGCTGTCCAGCACAACCAATATGCTTAAGAAACCCCCGGTTCTTCTCAAAGAACGCCATCTTTAGGATGGAGGTGTGCACATGAAAGAAGCGGTGATATTGTCTGCTGCTAGAACAGCGATAGGTAAGTTCAATGGAACATTGAAGGATATATCCGCGCCACAGCTCGGAGCTGTTGCCATAGAGGAGGCAGTGAAGCGGGCGGGGATAGAAAAGAGCCAAGTCCAGGAGGTCCTCATGGGGAACGTCGTGGGAGCCGGGCTGGGACAGAATCCTGCTCGTCAGGCCGCCATAGCGGCTGGCATACCGGTGAGCGCAGGTGCCGCAACCATCAACAAGGTATGCGGTTCAGGCCTCAAGACGGTGATGCTCGCCGCCAACAGCATAAAAGTGGGAGAGTATGAGATCATAGTGGCGGGCGGCATGGAGAACATGACCCGGGCGCCCTACATATTGAAGGATGCCCGCAATGGATACAGGCTTGGCAACGGCGAGATCATAGATGCCATGGTGAACGACGGCCTTTGGGATGTGTACAACAATTTTCACATGGGGCTTACAGGAGAGAGGGTTGCAGAGCATTACAACCTTTCGCGGGAAGAAGTGGACAAATTTGCCCTTAGAAGCCATAGCCTTGCTGCCCTGGCCCAGAAGGAGGGACGGTTCAAGAAGGAGGTGGTGCCTGTGAGCATACCGCAGAGGAAGGGCGATCCCCTGGTATTCGAGGTTGACGAGGGTGTTAGACCAGAAACCACCATGGAGTCTCTGGCCAGGTTGAAGCCCGTGTTCAAGAAAGATGGTTTGGTTACTCCGGGGAACGCTTCCCAGATATCGGATGGTGGGGCGGCTGTGGTTGTCACAAGCAGCGATAAGGCGGATGCCATGGGATTGAAACCCATGGCCCGCATAGTTGATTACTGCACTGCTGGTTTGGCTCCGGAGGATGTCATGGAAGCTCCGGTCCCGGCCATCCGCGACCTGCTGGCACGCAACGATCTCACCATCATGGACATGGATCTGGTGGAGCATAACGAGGCGTTCGCCTCCGCATCAGCAGCTGTCCAGAAGGAGTTCAGCATCCCTGATGACAGGTTCAATGTCAACGGAGGGGCGGTGGCATTGGGCCACCCTATAGGATGCAGCGGAGCCAGGGTGCTTGTGACACTGCTGTATGCTATGCGGGACAAGGGTGCCCACCGCGGGCTGGCAACACTATGCCTGGGCGGCGGAAACGCAGTGGCCATGATAGTGGAGATGTAGAGTATGGACGAATGAAGTGGTGATAACATGAGTACGACGGAACTGAAAAAGATAGGCGTGGTTGGCGCTGGAACCATGGGGCACGGCATAGCCCTTGTGGCGGCGCAGATGGGATGCGAAGTGGTCATGCGCGATTTGAAGCAGGAGTTTGTGGACAATGGCATGAAGGGAATAGACCGGTTTCTATCGAAGAGCGTGGAGAAGGAAAGGATTACCGCCGAGGAGAAGAATGCGGTGCTCTCGCGAATAAAGGGCACCGTGGACATGAACGACCTCGGGGATTGCGACATTGTCATCGAGGCTGTGGTGGAGGATGTTGGCGTGAAGGAAAAGGTGTTCAGGGAACTGGATATGGTATGCGGACCGGAAACCATACTGGCATCCAACACTTCCACCATACCCATAACCAAAATGGCGGCATTCACAGGAAGGCCAGAAAGATTCATAGGCATGCATTTCATGAATCCTGTGCCGTTGATGAAACTGGTGGAGGTCATACGCGGGCTGAGAACTTCGGATGAAACCGCGAAGACCGTGGTATCACTGTCCGAGAGAATGGGAAAGATCCCTGTGGAGGTGAACGACTCCCCTGGATTCGTATCCAACCGCCTGCTCATGCCCATGATAAACGAAGCCGTCTACTGTCTCCAGAATGGTGTTGGCGAGGCCGAGAACATAGACCAGGTGATGAAACTGGGAATGAACCATCCTATGGGACCGCTGGCTCTGGGAGACCTCATTGGCCTGGATATTGTTCTTAACATAATGGAGGTTCTCTACAACGAGTTCAACGATTCGAAGTACCGGCCGTGCCCCCTGTTGAAGACCATGGTGAGGGCAGGCTATCTGGGAAAGAAGACTGGAAAAGGCTTCTACGACTACTCTAAGTAGGTGATATGATGATAGATGTTGAGAAGGAAAATGGCATAGCGGTAATATTCATGAACAACCCCCCAATGAATGTGCTGTGCACTGAACTGTTAAGGGAGTTTGATTCGGCTCTGCAAGAACTGGAAGCCGACAGGAATCTGAGAGCGGTGGTTGTCACCGGCAGGGGGCGGGCTTTCATTGCTGGAGCGGATATAAAGGAGATGAAGGACATGTCTGTCGAGCAGGCAAGGGAGTTCACGAAACTGGGCCAGGGTGTTCTTGACAGGTTTGAGAAACTACCTGTTCCGGTGATAGCTGCCGTGAACGGTTTCGCATTGGGGGGCGGGACCGAGGTGGCACTGGCCTGCGATGTGCGGATTGCTTCCGAAGCGGCAAAGTTCGGCCAGCCAGAGGTGAACCTTGGCGTGATACCGGGCTTCGGAGGTACACAGAGGCTTACGAGATGCATCGGCCCGGGCAAGGCGAAGGAACTGATATACACCGGGGACATCATTGATTCGCAGAAGGCCCACAGCATAGGGCTGGTGCAGATGGTGGTGGAAGGCTATAAGCGGGATGGCGAGGGTGCCTTGGTGAAGGATGAAAAAGGGCGGCCGGTGCAGGACAACGATCCTGTTCTGGCGGCTGCCCTGGATATGGCGAAGAAGATATCCTCCAAGGGCCCGGTGGCTGTATGCAAGGCAAAGCAGGCGATGAACAGAGGGTTGGACATTTCCCTCCGGGACGGCCTTGCACTGGAAGCCGAGAAGTTCGCGGAACTCTTCGATACCAGTGACCAGAAAGAGGGGATGGATGCATTCATCAACAAGAGAGACCCCTCTTTCAAAGGCGAGTAATGATCGAATAGCGATACATACTGATACTAGAATATAGGAACACGAGAACACAGGTGGATGATAGTATGACCATAGTAGATCTGACATCCATGGCAAAGCCAGAGGAGAAGCAGCAGGATAGAGTGAACGTTATCGTGAAGGCTCTCAACGAAGATGTGCCGGGAGACTGTTATCAGTGCGGTAAATGCACTTCCGGCTGTGAGGCTTTCATTTTGCTGGAGTTGGAGCCGCATAAAGTGATGGCCCTTTCCAAGTCTGGTTTCATAGACGAGTTGTTGAATTCCAAGGTTCTCTGGACCTGCGTCACATGTATGAAATGCAAGGAGAGGTGCCCTCAGAATCTGGCGCCTGTGGATGTCATATTTGCGTTGAAGAATGTCGCTGTGGCTTCCGGCAAGCAGATACACACTGGTTATTCCAACATGCTGCAGGCGGTTCTTGGCACAGGATACATCCAGAAGCCGAAGGAAGTGGTGGGCCGGGAGAACGACACCGCCACGAGGGATGGTCTGGGTCTTCCTCCCCTCCCCCAGCCAAAGGATATGCAGAAGCTTCAGCAGGCATTGATGAAAGCTGCCACGGAGACACTGAGGTGATATGGATGACCAGGATAGGACTGTATTTGGGATGTTTGATACCCACAGAGCAGTATGCCTATGAGATGGCCATAAGAGAGGTGCTGCCAGATTTCGGCATGGAGCTGGTGGATGTTGAGGGGGTGGCGTGCTGCGGGGCGCCTTTGAGACACATCAATCTTTCCCTCACCATGTATCTTTCTGCGAGGAACATAGCCCTTTTCGAGAAGGATGACCTGGATATGCTGGCACCCTGTCCGTACTGCCATCAGGCAGTGAGCGAGACGAAACATGTGCTGGATGGCAATCCTGAATTGAGGAAGAATGTGAACGCCCATTTGAAAGAGGAGGGACTGACCTATCGGGGGACCCTCCGACATTATCATCTGCTTGATCTGCTCCATGACATCGTGGGTGTGGACCGGATAAAGGAGAAGGCCAAAGTTTCCCTGGAAGGCCTGAACATAGCGGCTCACTACGGGTGCCACCTCATACGCCCCAACGACATTCCCCGGCCCGACGATTCCGAGAACCCCCAGAAGATGGAGACCCTGCTGGAGGCAATAGGGGCCAAGAGCGATTATTACAACGAAAAGCTGGATTGCTGCGGGGCCCACATACTGTTGAACGAGTCGGAATCCGCACTGACAAAGACAGGACAGAAGCTCCAGGCGGTGCAGAAGCATGGATTCTCGGGTCTTGCCACCATGTGCCCCTGGGGCCACCGCATGTTCGATTCAAAGCAGGACAGTGCGGCCCAGACCGTGGGCGGCTCCCTTGATGTGCCGGTGATATATTATATACAACTCCTTGGTCTGGCCATGGGAAAGGATCCTGCCTCCCTGGGAATGAATCTGAACCGCAGCCCCGTTGATCGGCTGATGGCGCCAAGAGAGGGGGTGTGAACTTGGTTAGAATAGGTGTTTTCATATGTCACTGCGGAACGAACATAGGGGGCGTGGTTGATGTTGACGATGTCGTGCAGTTCGCATCCGGGTTGGAGGATGTGGTCTTTGCGACAGGCTACCGGTACATGTGCTCTGACCCTGGCGGCAGGCTTATCAATGACAGCATCAAGGAGCATGAACTGGACAGAATAGTGGTTGCAGCCTGCAGCCCGCGCATGCACGAGCCGACGTTCCAGGCGGTGCTGGTGGATGCTGATTTGAACCCGTATTGTCTCGAGATGGCAAATATACGTGAGCATTGTTCATGGGTGCACAAGAACGATGTGGACGAGGCGACACGCAAGTCGAAGGATCTGGTGGCCATGGCTGTTGCCAAGGCGAGAACCCTTGAGCCTCTGGAGAGCTATCACAAGAATGTGGTCCATGAAGCACTGGTCATAGGCGGAGGCATAGCGGGGATACAGGCGGCTTTGGATCTGGCAGAATCCGGCAGAAAAGTATATCTTGTGGAGCGGGAGCCAAGCATAGGTGGGAGAATGGCCCAGCTTGATAAAACATTTCCAACTTTGGACTGCTCGTCATGCATTCTGACGCCTAAGATGATGGATGTTTCAAGGAACCCGAACATAGAGCTTTACACATATTCCGAGGTCGTGGATGTGGAGGGCAGCGTTGGAGATTTCAAGGTGAAGATAAAGCGCAAGCCCACCTATGTGGACTGGGACAAGTGCAACGGCTGTGGGGAATGTGCTCTGGCATGTCGGTTGAAGGACCGGATTCCTGATGAGTTCAACGAAAAGCTGGGAAAGAGGTCCGCAATATATGTGCCTTTCCAGCAGGCGGTGCCTCTCAAGTACACCATTGACCCGAATGCGTGTCTGATGCTTCGCCTTGGCAAGTGCGGGGACAGCCCGCCCTGCAAGGACGTGTGTACTCTGGATGCCATTGATTACGGGCAGAAGGAGAGCATTGTGGATGTCAATGTTGGCACCATAATCGTTGCAACTGGCTATGACATGCTGGATGCTGCAGAAATGTACGAGTACGGCTACAGCCGATCGCCCGATATCATCACAAATCTGGAATTCGAAAGGCTGATATGCTCCTCCGGGCCGACGGGAGGAAAGATGCACCGTCTCTCCGATGGCGGAGAGGTGAAGAGCGTGTCCTTCATATTGTGCGTTGGCTCCCGTGACAAGGACCTGAAGGATTATTGCTGCCGCATAGGATGCATGGGTGCGCTCAAACACGCATACCTGCTGAGAGAGCACGAGGGGGATGGTCTGGAGATAAATATATGTTACACGGACATCCGCTCCTTTGGGAAGGGATACGAGGAATTCTATGGCAGAATCAGAGACATCGAAACGAACTTCATCAGGGGGAGACCCTCGGAGATAAAGGTGCAGGATGATGGAAGGCTTGTCTACGATGTGTTTGACACCACGACGCAGAAGCTGCTCCAGGTGACATCTGACGTTGTTGTGCTGGTGCCTGCTCTGGTTCCCAGAAATGGCGCTGAAGACCTGGGTCGCATGGTGAAAATATCCCGCGGCGCCGACGGTTTCTTCCTGGAATCCCATCCGAAGCTGAAGCCTGTGGATACGTCTACAGATGGAATATTCATCGCAGGATGCTGCCAGGGTCCAAAGGACATACCTGATGTTGTGGCTCAGGCATCCGGCGCAGCCTCCAGGGCCAACACCATACTTTCCAAGGATGTCCTTGCGTCCGTTAGTACCGTGTCCGTGGTGAACGAAGACCTGTGCAGTGGCTGCGGCATATGTGCGCCTGTGTGTGATTATGGTGCGATAGAAATCGTGGAAGTGGCGGATTCCGATGGCAAGAAGATCGCGGAGGTGGATGTGGCTCTCTGCAAGGGATGCGGCGTGTGTGCATCCGCATGCCCCTCGGGGGCCATGGAGCAGAAGGGTTTTAAATGTGAACAATTGTCCGCCATGATACGAGCGGTTTCGTCGCGGGACAGTTGAAACGTAGGTGTATGAATAAAGATAGAGGTGTATATAATGGATGAATACAGCAGAGCATTCAAGGAATCTGTCGAGGACCCAGAGAACTTCTGGAGCAAAGCCGCGAATGAACTGGTTTGGTACGATGAGTGGGAGAGGGTGCTTGATGCCTCCAACATACCGTTCTACAGATGGTTCAAAGGCGGCAGGATCAACACATGTTATAACGCTGTTGACCGGCATGTGGAAGAAGGACGCGGTGGCCAGAACGCTTTGATATATGATAGTCCGGTGACGAACACCGTGGAGAAGTTCACATATTCCCAGCTTAAGGACAGGGTATCCAGGATAGCGGGTTTCTTGCGAGGGCTTGGGGTTGACAAGGGCGACACTGTTATCATCTATATGCCCATGATCCCCGAGGCGCTCATGAGCATGCTGGCATGCGCCCGCATAGGTGCTGTGCACTCTGTGGTGTTCGGGGGGTTCTCGGCCAAGGAGCTTGCCATACGCATAGACGACGCAAAACCGAAAGTGATGCTCGCGGCTTCCTGCGGCATCGAGAAGGCGAGGATCATAGAATACACGCCTCTGCTTGAAAAGGCCGTGGATATTGCGAAACACGTTCCCGAAAAGATCGTGATCAAACAGAGGCCGGAATGCAGGGCGGTGTTGAAAGAGGGAAGGGACCTGGACTGGGACTCGCTGGAGGGGACAGCGGAGCCTGTGGACTGTGTTCCGCTGGATGCGAACGACCCTTTGTATATACTCTACACATCCGGTACAACCGGCAAGCCCAAGGGCGTTGTGAGGGACAACGGCGGTCATGCGGTTGCTCTGAGGTGGACGATGAAGCACATATATGGCATAGAGCCGGGGGATGTGTTCTGGTCGGCCTCCGACGTTGGCTGGGTGGTGGGCCACTCTTATATAATCTATGCTCCGCTATTGACCGGAGCCACGACCGTCATGTACGAGGGAAAACCTGTTGGCACTCCGGATGCTGGACAGTTCTGGCGGGTGTTAGAGGAGCATAATGTCAAGGTGCTGTTCACCGCACCAACTGCCATACGCGTGGTCAAGAGAGTGGATCCTCTGGGCGAGCATCTGGAAAAATATGATCTATCCTGTTTCGATACGCTGTTCCTTGCAGGTGAGAGGACGGACCCGGACACATACCACTGGGCCAAAGATCTACTGAAAGTTCCCGTGATAGACCACTGGTGGCAGACGGAGACCGGATGGGCCATAGCAGCGAATTTTCGCGGCCTCACCCACTATCCCACCAAGCCGGGCTCTGTCACGAAACCGGTGCCTGGGTGGGATGTGAGGATACTCGATCCGCTGAGCGGAAAGGAGATGCCTGCCGGTGAACAGGGTGTCATAGCGGTCAAGCTGCCCCTGCCTCCCGGAACCTTCATCACACTATGGAAGGACGAAGAGGCGTATGAGAGAGAGTATATGACAGAGTATCCTGGCTATTATTTCACGGGCGACGGTGGATATGTGGATGAAGACGGCTATGTATTCGTGATGGGGCGTGTGGACGATATCATCAACGTTGCCGGACACCGATTATCCACAGGAAGCATGGAGGAGGCGGTGTCCAAACATCCGGATATAGCCGAATGCGCGGTACTGGGAGTCGCGGACCAGCTGAAAGGCGAGGTGCCCATAGGTTTTCTCGTGCTCAAATCCGGTGTTGAGCGCTCGCATGATGACATAGTGGCAGAGGTCGTCGGCATGGTCAGAAGCGAGGTGGGACCAGTAGCATCCTTCAAAAAGGCGGTGGTGGTGGATCACCTGCCAAAAACACGTTCCGGAAAGATACTCCGAAGCACCATGAGGAGTATAGCAGATGACAAGGAATACAATATGCCATCCACCATCGAGGACCCGAAAGTTCTGTGTGAGATCAAAGAGGCGGTCAAGAAGATAGGCTATGGAAAAAGCCTATCCCAATAGTTCGCCGCGGACGCGCTCGATCAACGCGGGCAGCGCATTCTCAACACCAGGTGTCATGGTCTCTGAGAATGTATATGTGTCCTCCACTTCCATAGCATATATCACTATGTCCTTTGGCACGGACTCGCTGCCCACTGAAGACCAGAATTTCAATGCCTGTATGAACCCCACATTGTGCAGATTGCTGGCGTTCCGTGTCTCTTCAAAATCATCGGGGACCATCCTGGTGATGGCGCCTATACTGCTCTTTCCTGTGATCATGGAGTCCACCATGACAGCCCGGCCATATCCCAGCATCATCTCCACCAATTCCATGCCTCCCACCGAGGCTTCTTCTATGTCTATGTCCTTCCAGCTTTCCTTCGACAGTGCCCGGACCGCCCTTATGCCTACCGCGTCGTCCGTCAGCAGCGGATTGCCCAAACCTATCAGAATGGTGTTCATCGCTCAATGACCTTCACAATATTGCCTGAACTGTCAACTACATCCACACGCAGGGGCATCTCTCCAGGCAAACTGTGTGTGGCGCAGGCGAAGCATGGGTCGTAGGCCCGGAATGCCATCTCTATCTTGTTGAGAATTCCCTCGCCTACATTGCCGTTCTGGATGAGCCCGCGGGCCGCATCCCTTATGGACATTGTTATGGCGCCGGCGTTGTTGGTGGTTGCCACTATCAGGTTTGCCTTCTCTATGAGCCCGTTCTCATCCACATTGTAATGGTGTATGAGCGTGCCCCGGGCCGCCTCCACAACTCCTATTCCTTCTCCTGGCTCGCCAACTGGGTTCCTCACATGGTCGGAGGTTATGTCTGGATCCTTCAACAATTCCCCAGCCCTCTCGGTGGCATAGAGCAGCTCTATGAGCCTGGCCCAGTGGAATGCCAGTGTGGAGTTCACCGGTCTTCCGCCGAGGGTCTCGTACATGCGCTTGTATTCTTCTTGGGCCATGGGAGTGGCCATGCCCTCTGCAGCGTTCAGGCGGGCAAGGGAGCCAACCCGATATATGCCGCTCTCCGGCCCACTTTCCAACCCCTTCCATCCCACCTTCTTGAGATATGGATATTTCATGTAGCTCCATTCCTCAACGTGCTCGACTATGTGCTGGCTGTATTCCTCTCCCTTGAATTTAAGAAATTCTTTTCCCTGCTGATCCGTGACCCTTACCAAACCATCATAGAAATTCACCTTGTTCTCAGAGTCAACAAGACCCATGTTGTATGTGTCCTGTTTGAAGGGGTCGCTGACTATCATGTCCACATAGTCCTTGTTCTTCAGCACGATGTCGTCGAAAAGTGTGAGGGAAAACTTTGCGAAATCCCTGCACGAATCCACCATGGCCCCTATGTTCCCCACCTCATCCTCCGACAGGGATTTGGACACTCCGCCAGGCAGCCCGCACACGGGGTGTGTGGCCTTGCCTCCCAGTATAGCAGTTATCTTCTGGCCGTAGGCGCGGTGTTTGATGACTTCCTTTGCGACGTCCAGCCCGGCCTTCTGTATGACCCCCAGTATATTTCTTTCCCCTGGCGGAGCATCTGGCCCCACAACGAAATCAGGCCCGCCGAGGAAATAGAAATGGAGTATGTGATCATATGTGATATATCCCATATACATGAGTTCTCTGAGCTTCTTTGCAGCTGGAGGAGGCTCAACCTTGAAGGCGCTATCCAGGGCCTTCGTGGCAGCAAAATGGTGTGCGACAGGGCACACGCCGCATATTCTGGATGTGATCTGGGGCATGTCTTCTGCCCGCCTGCCCTGGCAGAAACGCTCGAAACCCCGGAACTCGGGGATCTGCAGATATGTGTTGGCCACGCCTCCTTTTTCGTCCAGAAATATGGTTATCTTGCCGTGTCCCTCGAGCCTTGTTATGGGGTCTATCTCCACCTTCTTCATATCACATCACCTTCCTTTTGATGGTGGACGATGGAAGAGTGTACTTGTAGAAAGTGCCCACCATATCCCTCACCTGGTCAAACAGGGCCTGAATTTCATTGTCGCTCATACTCTTCTCCGTTTCGATCCCCAGAATGGTGGCCAGGGCAGATATCATCTTTGCCCCCTGGTCGGTGCTGTTGGGGGGAGTTCCTCCACATCCTGTGCACGGCATGTTCGCATCGAGGCAGCGCGCGTCGCATCCCCCCCGGGTGGCGGGGCCCATACATATGATCCCCTGCTCGAGAAGACACTTGTCCTCCACATGGTCCACCTCGTACACTCTCTTGACAGCGTCTATGCGCTTTTCGCTCTTCTCGTATTTGCATTCATCGCATACGGACTTCTGAGGGGCAAGAACCGAACCCTTTGGAGGAAGCGCGCCCGAGGCGATGGCTCCCACCGCATCCATTATGAGCTTTGGCGGCGGCGGACATCCCGGAAGATAATAGTCCACATCCACCACCTGATCGAGGGACAGCACGGTGTCATAGTATGATGGCAATTGCAATTCGCCCTCGGGCACCGTGGTTGTTGTGATAGGAAGCGTGCCATCCGGATTTTGGGTGGATGGGTTGTCCAGATATGCTGTGTTGAAAGCCTCTTCGCGGTTGGATACGTTGGCCAGTCCAGGTATGCCGCCAGAGACAGCACACGCGCCGAAGGCCACGAGAACCTTGGATTTGGAGCGCAGCATCTTGGCGATATGCTCCTGTTCGGAGGTGCGTACCGCACCGTTGAAGAAACATACGTCTATGCTCCCGTCCTCCATTGCCTCCACATCCCTGTATTTTACATCCAGCGCCACGGGCCAGAACAATATGTCCGCAGCCTCCAACACGTCGAGTATCTTTTCATCCACATCCAGCACCGCTATCTCGCAGCCTCCGCAGCTTGCAGCCCAGTACAGCGCCAGTTTGA
>Ga0114946_10002877_pt1 | contig 11751 bp, 6 predicted proteins | sample WalLakDeSediment_FD_88676 | JGI IMG/M metagenome (GOLD analysis project Ga0114946, IMG submission 88676) | Lake sediment microbial communities from Walker lake, Nevada to study Microbial Dark Matter (Phase II) - Walker Lake 11/02/13 Deep Sediment | ecosystem: Environmental > Aquatic > Freshwater...
AGATGTGGATGAAGCCCAGCGAAGCGCTCTGGTCGAACTGGTCGCCCACATCGTACGTGGCCAGCTTGTGCTGGTAGAGCGAATAGGGCGACTTCCGGCCCACCACGGTGCAGTTGCCCTTGAACAGCTTGATCCTCACCGTCCCGGTGACATGCCGCTGGGTGCTCTGCACATAGGGAATGAGGTCCTGGTGGAGAGAGCTGAACCACAGGCCGTCGTAGATGAGGCTGGCGTATTCATCCGCGACCCTCCGCTTGAAGCGCAGTTGTTCTTTGGACAGTGTCATGGCCTCCAGGGCCTTGTGAGCGGCAAACAGCACGGTGGCCGCCGGCGCTTCGTATATCTCGCGGGACTTGATACCAACCAGTCGGTCCTCGATGTGGTCGATCCGGCCGACGCCATTGATGCCAGCGAGCCGATTCAAATTCTCGATCAACCTCACTCCACCCATCTTCTTCTTGTTGAGCGTAATGGGAATACCCTTCTCGAAGCCGATCTCAACATACAGCGGCTCCTTGGGGGCTTCCTGAGGCGAAACCGTCCAGGCATAAACCTCTTCCGGAGGTTCGGCCCACGGGTCTTCCAGAACACCGCACTCGACGCTGCGGCCCCAGAGGTTCACGTCGACGGAATACGGGCTGGCCACGGTAACCGGCACCGGGATGTGATGCTTCTTGGCATAGGCGATGGTCTGCTCCCGCGTCATGCCCCAGTCGCGTGCCGGCGCGATGACCTTCAGGTCCGGGCCCAGCGCCGCGGTGGTCACATCGAACCTCACCTGGTCGTTGCCCTTGCCGGTGCAGCCGTGAGACACTGCTGTGGCCCCCTCTTTCTGGGCCACCTCCACGAGCAGCCTGGCAATCAGGGGCCGTGACAAGGCAGTGGCCAAGGGATAGACCCCCTGGTAGATGGCACCGGCCTGCAGGGCCGGGAAGACGAACTGGTTGACAAAGGTTTCCCTCACATCCATCACCAGTGCCTTGACCGCCCCCACCTTGAGCGCCTTCTTCCGGACGGCCTCTAGGTCCTTCTCCGCGCCCACGTCGGCGGTGACGGCGATGACGTCCATGCCGTGCTCTTCTTTGATCCATCTGATGGCGGCTGAAGTGTCCAGCCCGCCGCTGTAGGCCAATACTACTTTCTCTGCCATTTCTTCACCTCACCAGTTCACGATTACCACAATATGTCATTCCTCGGAGGGCCACGCTTCGTCGTGGCCGCGGAATCCAGCACGTAGCGTGGGCTGTGCCCTCCACCTTCATGTCCGTACGCGTTTTCAACCCCCTGTCCCCCACTCTTGGGGGATCATGAATAACGCAGAGGGGCTTCGCCCCTCTGCGCGCCCCATATCCGATATTTTCATCCTTCGTGGTGCTGATAGCAATCAGTATGGCAGATTCCTGTGCAAGCGGGAATCCATGTCATTCCTCGGAGGGCCACGCTTCGTCGTGGCCGCGGAACTACCCGGCCTGTTTGGCCAGCACCTCCTGCAATGTCCGTATCGCTACATCCACATCCTTCTTGGTGATGATCAGAGGCGGTATCAGGCGGATGGCATTCGGTTTGAGCTTGTTCACCAGTAGGCCCTTCTCCACACACCCCAGCATCACAGCCTCTGCCATGTCCTTGTTGAACTCAACGGCCCAGAGCAGCCCCCGGCCGCGCACCTCAACCACGAAGCCGTACTTTGCCTTGAGGTCCCCCAAACAGGAACCGAGATAGACGCCCATGCGCTGGGCATTGCCGGTCACATCATATTCGATTATGTATCTCATAACAGCGTAAGCCACCGCACAGGCCAGGGGATTCCCGCCGAAAGTCGTGCCGTGTTCCCCTACCTTGAAAACATCGACTTTGTCCTTGGCCAGGAACGCCCCGATGGGAACGCCGCTGGCCAGCCCTTTGGCCAGGGTTATTATGTCAGGTTCAATCCCGTACAACTGGTAGCCGAAAAGCGATCCCAGCCGTCCCACGCCTGTCTGTATCTCGTCCAGGATGAGCAGGATTCCCTTCTGCTCGCACCACTGCCACACCTTCTTCAGGTAGTCCTCCGGAGGCACGTTCACGCCGCCCTCCGCCTGTATCGGCTCCAGCATCACCGCACAGGTCTTCTTGGTCGTGGCCTTCTTGATGGCCTCAACGCTGTTCGCCTCCACATTAACGAAGCCGGAGGGCATCGGAGCATATGGCTCCTGGAACTTCTTCTGCCCCGTGGCGGCTGTCATGGCCAGCGTTCGGCCATGGAAGGAGTCGAAGGTGGTGATGACCTCGAAGGCTCCATCAAGGTGCAGCTTGCCATACCGCCGCGCCAGCTTCACCGCCCCTTCGTTGGATTCAGCCCCGCTGTTGCAGAAGAAGGCCTTGTCAAAGCAACTGTTCTCCACCAGCAGCTTGGCCAGTTGAAGCTGGGGCACGGTGTAGAAGTGATTCGATGTCTGTATCAGCGTCTTGCCCTGCTCGGCCAGCGCCTGGACCACCACCGGATGGCAATGCCCCAAGCTGTTCACCGCCAGGCCGCCGATGAAATCGAGGTACTCCCTGCCGTTCTCATCCCATACTTTGGCGCCCTGCCCGCGCACCAATACCACGGGCATGCGCTGAAAGGTCGGCATGTAGTACTTCTGTTCGATCTCGCGCCACTTGCTCATTGTTAACTCCGTCAATCCTCAGGCGATGGTGGTCCCCTCCATACCACCCTCTACCTCCTTGATCAGTGCATGGGGCACCCGGCCATCGATGATCCGCGTCGTCCGAACGGTGGGCAGAGCCACCATGCAGGCTTCGATCTTGGGGATCATCCCCCCCGAAGCCACCCCGGAATCCAGCATCTTCTTGGCTTCCTGCCGCGACAACTTGGTCACCAGCTTCTTCGATCCGTCGAGAATCCCGGCCACGTCGGTCAGGAAGATCAGCCTATCGGCACCGAGAGCCGCAGCAATCTGCCCGGCGGCCGTATCGCCATTGAGATTCAGTATGAATCCATGGTCACCCTGCTCCGGCGGCGACTGGTAGCTGAGCGGCGCCACGACCGGAATGAATCCGGCATCCAGGAGCGCCTTCAGCGACGCCGGGTTGACCTCAACCACATCGCCCACATAGCCCATCTCCGGGTCCTTCACGGTGGCTCCCAGAAGCGCACCGTCAATGCCGCTCAGTCCCACGGCCCGTCCGCCCAGGGCCTGGATGGCCGCCACCAGCTCCTTGTTCACCAGGCCCGCCAGAATGGCCACCACCACCTTCAATGTCTCGGCATCGGTCACCCGCAGACCTTTGACGAACCTGGTAGGTATGTTCATGCGGCGCAGCCATTCGGTCACCACGTTGGCCCCGCCATGAATGAGGACGGTCGGCACGCCTTTTTCCTGAAGCGCCACCAGGTCCGCTAGGGTGGTGTCGTGGCTCCCGAGGGTGCTGCCCCCGAGCTTGATGACGATGGTTCCAGCCAAGGTTTCCCGTATCCTTACGCTCGTTTGAGGTAGAGACTAAGGATATCAGAAGCGTGAATCGATATCAAAGGCGCGGCCTGTTCAACCCCGTCGCCCCCACATCGCTCACTCCCCCTTTGGCAAAGGGGGATTCAGGGGGGTTCTATATACCTGTCCTTGGGTTATTGGATCAAGAAGAATGATTTGCGGTGATGGAGAGACAAATGGTCGCGTCTACGTAGCGTACGCGCTGTTGATAGCGACGTAGTCGGCCGAGAGATCGCAGCCCCAGGCGACAGCTAGGTCCTTGCCCAGGTTGAGGCACACCCGGACCGGCACCTCTTCGCGTTTCAACACCTGCCTGGCCTTGCCGACATCGAATGACACCGGGCAACCTGCCTTGAGCACATTGACCTCGTCCAAATACAGATCGACTTTGGACTGGTCGATCTCCGCCCCACTCCGCCCCACCGCCGCCAGGACGCGGCCCCAGTTGGGATCCGCCCCGTGTATGGCCGACTTGACCAGCGATGAGCTGGCCACCGCGCGGGCCGCCAGGCGAGCGTCATTCTCGCTGGCCGCTCCCTCGACCCTGACCTCGATCAGCCGGGTCGCCCCCTCACCACCCCGCACCACGCGCTTCGCCAGATAGACGCACACTTCCTGGAGAGCCGCCTTGAATGCCTCGGCTTCAGCCGTACCATCCTTGATCGGCTGGTTCCCGGCCAGGCCGCTGGCCATCAGCAGCACGGTGTCATTGGTGCTGGTATCGTTGTCCACAGATATCATGTTGAACGAAGCATCCACGGCTCCCCGCAGCGCCCACTCGGCCAGCCGGGGGTCCAGCTTCGCGTCGGTGGTCAGGAAGCAGAGCAGCGTAGCCATGTTCGGGAAGATCATCCCCGCACCCTTGGCGATGCCGCCCACTGTAATCTTGACGTTGCCGACCTTGGTGCTGACGGCAATCTGCTTGGGGTTGGTGTCGGTGGTCAGTATGGCCCGGGCCAACTGATGGCCACCGTCCCGCGATATGACAATCCGGTCAATGCCGCTGCGGACGCGGGCCATGGGCAGGGGAACGCCGATCACGCCGGTGCTGGCCACAAAGACCTCTGCCGCCGGTATGTTCAGCTTCTTGGCCACCAGGCTGGTCATCTCCTTGGCGTCCGTCAGACCTTGCTCGCTGGTGCAGGCATTGGCGCAGCCTGAGTTGATCACCACAGCGCGGGCTTTCTTACCAGCCAGTCTCTCCTGGCATACCAACACCGGAGCCGCCTTGACCTTGTTGGTGGTGAGAACGCCGGCCGCCGTGCAGGAGACTTCTGAGTAGAGAATGCCCAGGTCTAGAACGCGATCGCCCTTGGTCTTGATCCCGGCGTGAACGGCACCAGCAGAGAAGCCGAGTGGGGTGGTGACTGTGCCACCGGGGATAAGCTGGAATTTCGCAGCCATCGATATGTCAATTATAGGTGCAAGAGCGCTGCCGTGTCCAGAAACGCAAATTCCTCACCGAGATTACGGCAGGGCTTTCATGTCATTACCGCGGAGCTTGTCCCCGCGAAGGCGGGGAGCGGGAATCCAGGAGCCGTACGTTCGTAGTTGGTCCGATGGCACCACCCTCGATTTGCTTCGTCCGGCGGTCAGGGATCCTTCAACCCCCGTGGTCCCCCATTCTTGGGGGAGGATAAGAGAAATCTGGGGACACCCCAGACCCCGGCAGCATCCTGCTGCACCTCTTACGTGGTGAGCGTCAGGTTCCCGACCTGACCTGCTCCAGTCGTGCAATTAACCACGCCGCGAACAAGGCCACCAAGAGCGACCAGAAACGCAAGCAATCCTGGGTCCCCGCCTCCGCAGCGACGCCATTACGCTTCACTAACCCTTCGTCTCCATCGGGCCGGGTGGAGGACTCTCACCGCCAAGCCAACCATCATGCTCGGCACACGAAGGAGTAGGGGCAGGGCGCGCCGTGTGCCCAATACTTGGATGCAGAACCGCAAGACTGGACTTGAGCATGCTCCTCAAAACGCATCTCTGTTCGAGGCTGCCATAGACGCCTTCCTGTAGATGACGGTGAGCGCTTCCTGCAGATCGCTGCTGCCTTGCCAGAAGGGGAAGGCACCGAGTCGCCTCGCCAGGACAGCCCAGGCGGTGGGCAGGGTGGTTTCACCGAGGTCGACAGGCCCCGGCTCAGGACCTCCCCAAAACTGCCCGGCATCGGCGGGAAGCGGCTCGCCCGGCACTATCTCCGATTCGCCCTCCTCCTGTTGGACTGCTCCCAACACCAGTTGCAGGAGGCTTTCCCTATCCATGCCTCTGAGCTTGAAGAGTAAGAAGGGGTCTTGATCGAAGGCTTCGGCCAGCAAGTAGTAAACAGCGGCGATGTGCTTGCAGGGGTTGGACCAATCCGGGCAGGAGCACTCGGTTTCGAGATCATCTTGCGTGGCCGGAAACAGCGAGAGCTTGGCCTGGGCAAAGACCTCCTCGATGTCTTCCGGCATCTCCCCAGCCAGCAGCTTGGCCATGTAGGCTGGGCGTTCGCTCAGAGCCACTGCCACCCTTTCCCACTCCGGGGCGGAGAAGGTCATCAGTTGAAGGACAACTTGATATGGCGTGGGGCGCGAGCCCTGGACGCGAGCGCTGACCTCGCCGCTGTCGATATGGAGATCAAGCACCTGCCCCCGCCGAGCGTAGGCACGGCCGCGCTGCAAACGCGCTCCGATACTGAAGCTCTCCAGCACCTGGATCCAGCGCTTTCCCCACCATTTGTCCGCAAAGGACCCGCGTTTGGAGTAGGCCTTTATGCCGCCTTTGGCCTCACGAGGCTGGCTGGGCGGGTATGAGAAGAAATCCCTGAAATAGCTCATAGCTGGTCCCCCACTGCCTCCCGACTCAAGGCGATGATCTTCTTCAGATCGCTATTGGACAACTCTGTAAGCCACTTCTCTCCGGTTCCAACGACCGTCTCGGCGACCGCAGTCTTGCGCTCAATCAACTCATCGATGCGCTCTTCAAGAGTGCCAGCGCAGATCATCTTGCGAACCTGTACCCTTCGCGTTTGTCCGATGCGGAAGGCCCGGTCGGTGGCCTGATTCTCCACCGAAGGATTCCACCAGCGGTCGAAATGGAAGACCTGGTTGGCACGGGTCAGATTGAGGCCGGTGCCGCCCGCTTTCAGGGAGAGAACAAAGATAGAGGGCGCAGGACCATCCTGCTGGAAGCGCTCCACCATCCGATCACGATGCTTCCTCAGGACGCCGCCGTGGAGGAAGAGGACCTCTTGCCCAAAAACCTCCTGCAAGTGGCGTTGGAGGATTGAACCCATCTCCGCATATTGGGTGAAGATGAGGGACCGATCTCCGGATTCAACGACCTCCTCCAGCATCTCGACCAGACGGCTCAGCTTGCCAGACCGCCCATCGACGGCTGAGTTGTCGCCCAGGAAATGTGCCGGGTGGTTGCAGATCTGCTTAAGCCTGGTCAGGGTCGACAGGATGAGTCCCTTGCGCTGAATGCCCTCCGCCCCGTCAAGGGATTTCTCGACCTCCCCGAGCACAGCAGCATAGAGCGATGCCTGCTCTCTGGTTAAGGTGCAATAGGTCTTCATCTCCATCTTCTCCGGGAGATCGGAAATAACCGTCTTGTCTGTCTTGAGCCGCCGCAGGACAAAAGGACCGGTCAGGTGCTTCAAGCGTTCGACCGCTTCTGTGACCCCTCTTAGCTGGATTGGCTTCAAGAACTGCTCCTTGAATTCGGCTTGCGATCCGAGCAGTCCAGGATTGAGGAACTCCATGATCGCCCACAGATCGCCGACGTGGTTTTCCACCGGTGTACCGGTCAGGGCGATCCGGTAATCAGGCGATAGGGAACGAGCAGCACGGGACTGTTTGGTCTCCGGGTTCTTGACGTTCTGGGCCTCATCAAGAACAAGGCCAGCCCAGGAGACATCCTTGAGAAACTTCAAGTCGCGCTGCAGGAGTCCGTAGCTTGAGACGACCAGCGCGTGCTCCGAGGCAGCCTTCCTGAAGGCCTCCTGCCGGCGGCGGTCCGTGCCGTGATGGATGAGTACGGTGAGACTTGGGGTGAACTTCTCCGCCTCCTTGCGCCAGTTACTGACCACTGAAGTCGGGCAGACCAACAGCACAGGTCGCGTCTCGCCTCTTTCGCGTTCCCGTTGAAGTAGCGCCAGTGTCTGGATGGTCTTCCCCAAACCCATATCGTCGGCCAGGCATGCGCCCAGCCCCCACTGTCGCAGGAAGGTGAGCCAGGAGTATCCGCGCTGCTGATATGGCCGAAGCGCCCCGGCAAAAGTCTCGGGGGAGGCCAGTTCCTGGAATTGGCCCTCTCCTTCAAGCTGCCTCAGCAGATCCCCTACCCACCCCACTGCCTGCACCCCTTCCACCGGAAGCCCACCGATCTCGCCACCACCCAGCGCCACGCGGACGATGGCACCAACGGTGGAGCGGCCAGAGGGGTGCTGCTGCCAGAAATCGGCGGCTGCCCGGATCTGTTCAGCATTGAGTTCGACCCAGGCACCTCGCAGCTTGATAAGAGGCGTCTTCAGCGCGGCGAGGGCCTGCAGTTCCTCAATGGAGAGCTGTTCGCCACCGAGCGCCAGCTTGTAGTCGAATTCACATACCGTCATCGCTGAGAGACCGGCGGCAGCCTGCATCTGGGGGCTGTTGACATGAAGGCGGACCGACAACTGTTGCCGGGACCCTTTTCGCGTCCACCACGAAGGGAGCAGGACGCCAAATCCGGCGGATTCCAGCACAGCGGCGTTTGTTGTCAAGAACCGATGCGCGCCTGCGGTATCGAGTGAGAAACCCGCTGGTTGCATCTGGGCGAGACTGTCCCCGACCTCCGGACATAACCCGGCCGCTTGTCCCAGCGCGGCGAGAAGATACTCCTGCGGATTGCCCCCATGCCTTTTGAGCCACCTTGCGCTCCGGGTGCGAGGCCTCCAGAGGTCCGCCACCGGCAGGAGCAAGCTCAGGTCATCCTTGGGCTGGAGCAGGTAGTTCACGCACCAACTGTGCATGGGACCGGCGGAGCCGGCTCTGTCGTCGTCCCTGGGCTCATCGAGCCGAAAGACCAACCGGTAGTCCGCATGCGTCGAAAGCTGAAGGGGTCGCCGCCACTGGCGAATCTGCTGCGCCAAGTCCTTCAGTTGTGTCCTGTCCTGCCATTGAATCGTGGCATCAGGTGAGCACAGCGCCTCCAACCACGCATCATGGACGCTATCGAAAGAGGGCTTCCGCTTGCTGGTGCCGACGACTCGAGGAGCGTTTGCCTCACGGACGAAGTTGTCCACAGCATCAGCGATGAACTGCTCGGCCACAGCCCGTGGCGAACTATCAGGCGGCGAGGACATGCCTTCTTCCGAGAGACAGCGGCAGGCGCCCGGCATTCTGCTGACCAGCTTCAGAATATGTTCCCGACTTGCGTCATCGAGGACAAGTCCCCATCGGGCCCGGATCGCTCCGGCCTCCTCTCGAACCCCCGGCAGGTAGCATTGTCGATTGACGAAAGCCATGGAGGCGCGCAGAGCTTCCGCAAACCAGCGCACGTCCGCGCCAGCGACTACGCCTCGAGCCAGCACGGGACGCTCGGCACAGCGGGCCAGGAGATCGCATATCTCAGAAAAGGCAAGCCGCCTGGCGGTGACTCTCCAGGGCGTGACCCTTACCTTGGCCTTGGTCTCGAGCGGCGCGACGACGAAGGGAGCAGAAGCCAGCGGCAGCCCGCCTTTGGAGGGCAGCCAGGCACATGCCATTTCAGTGTTCTGCTTCGATACCTTGACGCCGCTCTCAATGGATCTCATCGCCTCCTTCAGTCCCTCGACCCCTGCCTCAAAGGGATGCGATAGTGCCGCTGGCTTTCTTGTCTTCCTCGGAGGAGGGCGGAGGGATGATTCAGGCGTTTTCTCAGCCCAGAGATAGTAACCGTTGGGGTGATTCGAGAGATGCAGAATAATCATTGCACTATGCGAGAAGAGGCGCTTGTTCTTCGGTGATGCCTCAGCGCTTCCGGAAGGATACCATCATCAGATCCCCTTCTCCATAGTACAAGTTTTCTATACCAAGATACCAACTCCTTCCGGTCTCTGCACTGAGCAGATGTGCGCAGAAGAAACGCTCCTCGCACGATACCTGAGTCCGTGACCTGACCCATGCGTTTTCCGAGTGGGGCGAAGCATCCGGCTATGGCAAGTCCTTTGGTACACGAGTGGGCACTGCAGATGATTCGCCCCATTGCACGCCCCGCGGGAGATTGTGTAGGGGCGCATTGCGATGCGCCCAGGATACCCCCGAATTCCCACCCCACGTAGATTGTCCGCCCTCTCTTCGCGATGCTATAATGTCGTTCCATCTAGAGAGAAGGGATCGCGACTGGCTTTCGAATACGTTTCTGGTTCCGGACCTGTCAACTATTCCTCATGTCGGAATTCATCGGGCTGCTGTCTGCCGGAAGTCCAAGACGAGAGGAGACAATTCAAGAATGTCCGCAGAGCTGATAAGCGGCACCAAGATTGCTGAAGACATCCGCCAGGAGCTCACGGGAAGGATAGCGCAGCTCAAGGCGAAGGGCGTCACGCCGGGCCTGGTGATGGTCCGCGTCGGCGAAGATCCCGCATCGGTCTCCTACGTCTCCGGCAAGAGCAAGACCAGCACCGAGCTGGGCATCTATTCCGAGACCCTCGTATATCCCGAGAATGCCGGCGAGCAGGAGCTTCTGTCCAGGATAGCCGACCTCAACGGCAACCTCATGTTCCATGGCATCCTGGTGCAACTGCCGCTGCCCAAGCACATCAACGCGGACAAGGTTCTGAACGCCATCGACCCGCTGAAGGACGTGGATGGATTCCATCCCGTGAACGTCGGACGGATGCTGATCGGGGAACCGCACTTCCTGCCGTGCACGCCGCACGGCGTGCAGCAACTGCTCATCCGCAGCGGCCATAGTCCCGAGGGAAAGCACGTCGTCATCTGCGGGCGCAGCAACCTGGTGGGCAAGCCGCTGATGGCCATTCTGATCCAGAAGAAAACCGGCGCCAATGCCACCGTTACCATATGCCACACCGGCACCAAGGACATGGCCCAGATCACCCGTCAGGCAGACATCCTGGTGGCTGCCATGGGCAGCCCCAGGGTCATCACTGCCGACATGGTCAGGGAAGGGGCCGTGGTCATCGACGTGGGTGTCAACCGCATTCCCGATGCCACCAAGAAGACCGGCTTCCGTCTGGTGGGCGACACCGATTTCGACGCCATCAAGGAGAAAGCCAAGGCCATCACGCCGGTGCCCGGCGGAGTCGGGCCGATGACAGTGACTATGCTCATGGTGAATACCGTCCGTGCTGCCGAGATGCGAATGGCAGCACAGCGTCAGGGTTGATTTCACGCAAGACCCGAGACATGGCAGCCAAGGAGGTTTCTGTGCCCTACGACACCACCAAGATGAAGACCTGGGAGATCGCCGAAGTGGCAGAGAAGAAACTGCCCACCCCCGACGAGTGGAGGGATAGGCTGGGGCTGGCCAGGGACGAGGTCATTCCCTACGGCCGGGTCGGCAAACTCGATTTCATCAAGATCATGAGCCGCCTGGGGCACAAGCCTGATGGCAAGTACATCGAAGTCACTGGCATCACGCCCACCCCACTCGGCGAAGGCAAGAGCACCACCACCCTCGGTCTGATAGAAGGCCTGGGCAAGAGGTGCCTCAGCGTCGGGGGCTGCATCCGGCAGCCTTCGGGCGGCCCGACGATGAACGTCAAGGGGACAGCGGCGGGCGGGGGCAATTCCCTGCTGATCCCCATGGCCGAGTTCTCCATGGGACTGACCGGCGATATCAACGACGTCACCAATGCCCACAATCTGGCCATGGTGGCGCTCACCGCCCGGATGCAGCATGAGCGCAACTACACCGACGAGCAACTGGCCCGGCTGAGCCACCTGCGCCGCTTGGACATCGATCCCACCCGGGTGGAAATGGGCTGGATCATGGACTTCTGCGCCCAGAGCCTGCGCAACATCGTCATCGGCATGGGCACCCGCATGGACGGCTACGCCATGCAGTCCCGCTTTGGCATCGCCGCCAGCTCCGAGGTCATGGCCATTCTCTCCATCGTGCGGGACCTCAAGGACCTGCGCCAGAGGATTGAACAGATCACTGTGGCCTACGACAAGTGGGGCCGTCCGGTCACCACCGGCGACCTGGAGGTAGCGGGGGCCATGACTGCCTGGATGCGCAGCGCCGTCAATCCCACCCTCTGCTCGACCGTGGAGTACCAGCCCATCATGGTTCACACCGGTCCCTTCGCCAA
>Ga0114946_10002879_pt1 | contig 11749 bp, 13 predicted proteins | sample WalLakDeSediment_FD_88676 | JGI IMG/M metagenome (GOLD analysis project Ga0114946, IMG submission 88676) | Lake sediment microbial communities from Walker lake, Nevada to study Microbial Dark Matter (Phase II) - Walker Lake 11/02/13 Deep Sediment | ecosystem: Environmental > Aquatic >...
AAACCTGATTCAACTCAAAACCAAGGATTATGAACCGAGTTGCCCTTTTCCCCGGATCATTCGACCCCATCACCAAGGGACATGAATCGATCGTGCTGCGGGCCCTGCCGCTTTTCGACAAGATCATTATCGCAATTGGACGAAATGCCGAGAAAAAAAGTCATTTTCCGCTTGAAAAGCGTCGGGAATGGCTAAAAAGGGTTTTTGCGAATTACCCTTCAGTAGAGATTATTGAATATGAAGGCCTTACGGTTGAACTTTGCAGCAAACTCAATGTAAATTACATTCTGAGGGGCTTGCGCACCAGCGCCGATTTTGAATTTGAACGCAGCATAGGGCAAATGAATAAAAAAATGAGGCCCGACCTGGAAACCGTTTTCCTGCTAACTATTCCCGAACATACCGCCATTAACTCTTCGGTTGTACGCGATATTATACGCAATGGGGGAGATGCAAGGCAGTTTGTGCCAGACCAGGTGGATATTTGATTTAAGGTTTAAGGTTCAAGCCTGCCTGACGGTTTACCCGCCTGTGGAGGGCAGTCAGGGCTCCAAGGAGTCAATGCCTTACTGAAAAAGCAAAAAATCGAACCATCTTTACAGTGAGTTTGCTCAGCGAAGCTAATTATCTTTCATTAATCCCGGAAGGTATTGATTGAAATGATCTATCAAAAATTTGACTGAACCATAAGTATTGGCAAACACTTCTTCAAGATTGTCAATGTCAATCCATTCGGCGCGGGTTATATCCTCATTTAATTGCGGTTTCAGCTTCTTTTGTGAGCCGGTTTTCATCAGGTACCACCAGGTTTTTTTCAGGGCGTAGCCTCCGTTTTTTTTCTCAAAAACGTGATAGGTTTCGGGCAATTGTCCAATTATTGCAAGGTCTTCAACCCCGGTTTCCTCCATTACTTCCCTTAGTGCGGTTTCCTGTGTTGTTTCAAAAGCACCGCCATGGCCCTTGGGGAGGTCCCACTTTCCCTGCCGAAAAATTAAAAGCAATTTATTCTGCTCATTAATGACCAGTCCGCCGGCAGCTTCAACCGGGTCGAAGAAAGATGCCACATACCTGAACAGCCAGCCTGGGTCAGTTGAGGCCAGCACCAGCTTTTTTTTGGGTTTTTCGGTTAGCAACCTTAAAAAATGATCCCAGAAGGGAAAGGGTTGCCCCGGCTTTGCCACAGTAACCCGTGCAATATTATTCTCAGTTCCGGATTGAATTATTTCAATCTCATTGTCGGCAAGAAAAATAGAATACATAGGTGGTTCTTTTTTGCTTTCTGAAAAATGCTGATATTTAAGATGATTTTATAGAATTTCTGAAAATTGGTGTAGGTTTGCATAATGAAATGTGACAGCGAAGTTGCCCGCATTATTGCCAGTTTATTGCTGCAAAGTAAAGCAATAAAACTGAATGTCGAAACCCCTTTTACCTGGGCTTCTGGCATAAAGTCGCCCATTTATTGTGATAACCGGCAAACCCTGTCTTACCCTCAGGTAAGGCGTCAGATAGCACTTCAGCTTTCTGCCCTTGTAAAACGTTTCTTTGCGGACGCGCAAGTTATTGCCGGGGTGGCTACGGGAGCCATTGCCCATGGCATACTGGTCGCTGAGGAACTGGGCCTTCCTTTTGTTTACGTTCGTGATGCTCCAAAGGGGCATGGCCTGGGCAACCAGATTGAGGGCCGCATTATGCCTCGCGAGAAAACCGTGGTGATTGAAGACCTTGTGTCCACCGGCAAAAGCAGTATAGCTGCAGTAAAGGCCCTGCGCGAAACAGGTTTCGATGTGGCCGGTATGCTGGCCATCTTTTCATATGGTTTGCCCGAAGCTGACCAGACAATGGCAGAAAATCACTGCGAACTGGTTACCTTGAGCAACTACCAGTGCCTTCTTGAAACCGCCCTTCAGGAACAAAGGATAAGCCAGCAGGAACTTGAACTGTTAGCCAAATGGCGCGAAGACCCGTATGCCTGGGGGAAATAATTCAATAACTCTTTCCTAAAGTAATTTATGGCAAAATTCCAGAGTGAACGTGTTCGGGTAAATGCCCCCGACACCGAAGTATTCAGCTTCCTTGCAGATTTTAGAAACTTCAGAGACCTTATGCCCCCGCAAATTGTTAACTGGCAAGCCGATGAGCAGAGTTGCTCATTCACGATTCAGGGAATGGCCGATATGTCAATGAGAATGGTTTCCAAAACCCCCAATACCAGCATTCATATTGTGGCTGACGGTAAAAACCCAATTGACTATACCCTTAACTGTTTTATTGCACAAGGGAGCGAAGATCACAGCTTTGCCGAAATCGTTTTTGATGCCGATCTTAACCCATTTCTAAAAATGGTTGCTTCGGGCCCGCTCCAAAACTTTGTCAACATGCTTGCCGAAAAATTAAAGGAAATTTTTGCAGCAAGGTCATAAAAGGAAGGTAATCTCCTTCATATCAAAGGCTTGGATTATTCCGTTTTCACCTTCGAGCACCAGCCTGCCGAAATCATCGATACCGGCGATGGTAGACGTGAAGGTTTCTTCAGCGGAAGCGAATTTAATTTTCTTACCGTAACCCAGCAAATGTTCTATATATGCCTGCCTGATCTCATCAAATCTTGAATCCTTTAGTTTTTCGTACCATTTGAAAATGGCCCTCAGGCAGGCTTCAAGGGCAAGATCGAGATCGAATTCACCCCCATTAATATTTTTAAGCGAAAGCGGGTTTGGGGCATCAGAAACAAACACTTCCTGATTCATGTTGATACCGATTCCTACAACTGAAAGTTCGAAACAATCGCCCAGTATCTGGTTTTCGATCAGGGTGCCCGAAACTTTTCCCTTGCCATAACAGATGTCGTTTGGCCACTTTATGGTAAACCTCTCGTCGTGAATAAGCCTTGAAATGCTTTCCCTGATACCCAGGGCAATGATTTGGTTGAGCAGAAACTGCCTGGCAGGGGGCAGAAAAACCGGCCGAAGAATCAGGGAGAATGTTAGGTTCTTGCCAGCCTCGCTTTCCCACGAGGTCTGCCCTTGCCCGCGACCAGAGTATTGGTGTGAAGTTATTATTACCGTAAACTCATCAAGCGGTTTTAAAGCATTTAACCTGAATGCCTCATGATTACTAGAAGAAACGGCATCCAAACGAATGATTTTTCCGGGTTTGTCATCCATAAATAATGTTGTTTCCCAAAATTAGTTAATAAATCCTGATTAACAATTATTCATAAAAATGCAAAAACATTATGTGCATAAATAATGTTAAATTTGCAGGAAAATTAATAGCTACGTAATGTTAAAAGCACAAAGGAAAGACGAAACCCAGACACTTATTCAATCCATAATAAAAGGCATTCAGGCAAAGAGAGGACTTGAGATCGTCATTCTTGATTTAGCCAAGTTAAATTCTACTGTTTGTGATTATTTTGTTATTTGTCATGGCACTTCGCGGACCCATACCGTAGCCCTTGCCGACTCCGTTGAGGAGGAAGCAAAAAAGACCACCGGTCAATGGCCCAGGCGTCGCGAGGGTTTTTCAAATGCCGAATGGATTTTGCTTGATTACCTTGACATAGTTGTACATGTTTTCCAGGAACCGGTTCGCAACTTTTATAAGCTAGAAGCCCTCTGGGCCGATGCCCCGCGAACCAACGTAGATTAATTTAATTTCCCGAAAGGGCATATTGTTTTCAACTGCATCTCAATGAATAACGGAAATAATCAAAATAACAGGCCCGAAAGCGGTTCAAAACCAGGCAGTCAGACTGATAATAAAGGTAAAAAGAAGCCCGGCTTCAATTTTTACTGGATTTACGGTTTACTGGCCGTGGTACTCATTGCCCTGAATTTTTACAATTTTGGTGGAGGCGCCATAGAAATTTCGCAACAGCGCTTTGAGGTGGAAATGCTTCCCACTAATGACATTGAGAAACTGGTGGTGGTGAATCATGAAACCGTTGAAGTTTTTATTAAACAAGACCGCCTCGACCAAAAGAAATACTCAGACCTTGAAGGACGTGGCACCGGCACAATGGATGCGCTAAAACCGCACTATACCTTTAAAATCGGATCAGTTGACAACTTTGAGAAATTAGTAAGGGAAGCTCAGCAGGAAATGCCCGTTGAAAACCGTGTGCCCATTTTTTATGAGCAGCGGCGTAACTGGGGCACCGATATTCTTGGCTGGCTCTTGCCTATTGGTCTGCTTATTGTATTCTGGCTCTTTATAATGCGCCGTATGGCCGGTGCTTCGGGGGGCGGACAAATTTTCAATATTGGGAAATCAAAGGCAACCCTGTTCGATAAGGACACCCATGTAAATATTACATTTAAGGATGTTGCAGGGCTTGAAGAAGCCAAGATCGAGCTTATGGAGATTGTCGACTTTCTGAAGAACCCAAAGAAATATACCGACCTTGGCGGCCAGATACCTAAAGGAGCACTGCTCGTTGGCCCTCCCGGTACCGGCAAGACCCTGCTCGCCAAGGCCGTTGCCGGTCAGGCGCAAGTGCCATTCTTCTCGCTGAGCGGATCAGACTTTGTGGAAATGTTTGTGGGTGTTGGCGCCTCGCGTGTGCGCGATCTTTTTAAACAAGCCAAAGAAAAGGCGCCTTGTATCATCTTTATTGATGAGATTGATGCCATTGGCCGTGCCCGGGGAAAGAACCCCATGACCGGAGCCAATGACGAGCGGGAGAATACCCTAAACCAACTCCTTACCGAGATGGATGGCTTTGGCACCAACCAAGGCGTGATTATTCTGGCTGCCACCAACCGTGCCGATATTCTTGACCGTGCCCTGATGCGGGCCGGACGCTTCGACCGACAGATATCTGTGGAGATGCCTGACCTTGAAGAACGCAAGGCGATTTTCAAAGTGCACATGAAGCCAATTAAGCTTTCGCCCGATGTCGAATCCGATTTTCTGGCCAAGCAAACCCCCGGTTTCTCTGGCGCCGATATCGCCAACGTTTGCAACGAAGCCGCCCTTATCGCCGCAAGGCGTAATAAAAAAACGGTAGAACGTCAGGACTTCCTTGATGCGGTTGATCGCATCATAGGCGGACTAGAGAAGCGTAACAAAATCATTTCGCCTGCCGAAAAAAAGGTCATTGCCTATCATGAAGCCGGACATGCTACGGTTAGCTGGCTGCTTGAACATGCACACCCCCTTGTTAAGGTAACCATCGTACCGCGTGGAAAAGCCCTGGGTGCAGCATGGTACCTGCCCGAAGAGCGGCAGATTACTACCACTGAACAGATGTTCGACGAAGTGACCTCCATTCTTGGCGGCAGAGCTTCTGAAGATATCATTTTTGGAAAAATATCTACGGGTGCCCTTAATGACCTTGAAAAAGTTACAAAGCAGGTTTACGCAATGGTGGTTTTCTTTGGTTTGAACAAGAAAATAGGAAACGTTAGCTATTACGACAGTACCGGACAAAGTGAGTATGCATTTAACAGGCCCTATTCTGAGCGAACTGCCCAGGTTATTGATGAAGAAGTCAGCAAATTGGTGGAAGAAGCCTATGAGCGGGCAAAGAATATTCTGATCGACAATAAGGACAAGCTTATTAAGTTGGGCGATTTGCTGCTGGAAAAAGAAGTGATCTTTCGTGAAGACCTGGAGCATATTTTTGGTAAGCGCCCTTTTGAAAGCGAGTCTGAAACTGCTGCCCAATTGGCTTCAGAAAAAGTGGAAGAAACCCCAGGTAGTGAAAACACAACTGGAGATATGCCGGCTGAAGGCGTTTCTGACCAAAGTGCAGAAGAAGTTAAGCCTGACCAAATGCCTTAATGTTTGATTATGAAGGAGAGCACTTCAAAGGAAAAGGTTTTGAAAAAGGTAAGGGATGCATTGGTAAATAAAATGTCCCCGGCATATGAAAGCGTTGACCTTGAAAGTCCCGTGCATGCTGCTCCTGATTCAGAGTTCCTCGATGTTTCTTTTGCCGAAGCATTTTCAAAAGTGCATGGACAATTTGTTTATTGTGCTGATTACGAAGAGTTAAGTCAGAATCTGATAACATTACTCAGACAAAAAAATATTACAAAATTGTTTTGCAACGAAAACCTTTTTGGTGGTTTGGTCAACGTAAAGGACATTCACTGCATAAAGGATACTAAGGACATTGACGAATGCCAGGCAGCCTTAACCAGTTGCGAAGTGCTGGTCAGTCGTTTGGGAACTGTTGTGATGAGTAGCAGGCAAGCCGGTGGCCGAAGGGGCTTTATTTTTCCACCCGTGCATATTGTTGTTGCAACTTCAAGGCAAATGGTGTGGGATATCAAAGATGCCTTTGCGTTTTTGAATAAAAAATATGATGGGGCTTTACCTTCGATGGTCACTTTTGTAAGCGGTCCGAGCCGTACTGCCGATATTGAAAAATCACTGGTGCTTGGAGCTCACGGACCCAAGGAGTTGTTTGTTTTATTGGTTGAGAGTCGTTAATATAAAGGTGAATCAGAAATGAGTGATAACTGGCAATTAATATACAGCTCTTCGTTGCAATATAAAGTTGAATTAGTGAAAGCCGTTCTTCAGGATTCAGGAATAGAAAGCGTATTGGTGAACAAAAAAGATTCATCATACCACTTTGGCGAAATAGAGCTTTTTGTGCAACTTGATGATGTTTTGCGTTCCAAACAGATTATTAACAGGGAAAAATTGTGAATAACCTTGTAACCCGCACTTTGACAGGAATCGTTTTTGTAGTATTGGTGATTTTGTCTATTATTTTTCACCACCGGTTCTTTGTAGGCCTTTTCCTTGTCATCACCGTAATGGGATTATGGGAGTTTTACAAGTTGGTTGAAACGGCAGGTATTTTTCCGAACAAGTTTGCCGGAATTCTTTCTGGTTCCTTTCTGTTTCTTTCAAACGCCTTCATAGCCCATGGACATACTGAAAGAGGCATATTGATGTTTAACTTCGTTTTTATATTCCTGATTTTCCTTTTTGAACTTTACCGCAAGCTTCCAAACCCCTTTACCAATATTGCATTTACCTTTTTTGGCCTATTATATATTGCCCTCCCGTTTTCCTTGTTAAACTACTTCCCCAACCCTAATTTATTGCCCGGAACTTATCATTCAAGCTTGCTATTGGGTTTCTTTTTTCTGGTTTGGATGAACGAGACCGGCGCCTACCTGGTGGGTTCTGCGCTGGGAAAACACAGGTTATTTGAGCGCATCTCACCCAAAAAGACTTGGGAAGGCACCATTGGAGGAGGAATTCTTGCAATGGCCACAGGCTATTTCATCTCGCAGCATTTTACCCAAATCGACACCCGCGACTGGCTGATCATTTCGCTAATTGTGGTTGTATTTAGTTCCTATGGCGATCTATTTGAGTCTATGTTCAAACGGAGTATTAATGCCAAGGACAGTGGCCGCTTACTGCCCGGGCATGGCGGCATATTAGACCGTTTTGATGGAGTAATCATGGCTGCACCATTCGTTTTTGTTTATTTAATTATTGTTTTTTGAAAAACATGAAGATACACAGGGAAGGCTACCCTACCATTGCTTTTGTAACTGCACTGCTAATCATTTCAGTTGTAGTCATGGAAATGTATTTTCCTGACGCCGGTAAATCCAAATTAATAGTTTATGTTCCAATGATAATATTTTGGCTGGGCATCATACAGTTTTTCCGCTCGCCAAATCGAAAGATTCAAGTCGATCCGAAGCTTGTCTTTAGTCCTGCCGATGGCCAGATTGTGGTAGTAGAAGAAACCATTGAGAAAGAGTTCTTCAATAAGCCCATGCACCAGGTCTCCATTTTCATGTCGCCGCTCAATGTGCATCAAAACCGTTATCCTGTCAGCGGTCGGGTGATTTACAAAAAACACCACCATGGAAAATTTTTGGTTGCCTTGAACCCCAAGTCAAGCACCCTTAATGAGCGCACATCTATTGCATTTGAGACCGACAATAAAGTTCAGATATTATTGCACCAGGTGGCGGGTTTTGTGGCCAGGCGAATTGTTTGCTACAGCCAGGAAGGATCCGAAGTGAAGCAAGGCGATGAGCTTGGCTTTATTAAGTTCGGCTCGCGTTGTGATCTTTACCTGCCGCTCGATGCAAAAATTGAAGTCAAAATCGGTGATAAAGTGAAAGGCGCAATCACCCCAATTGCAACTCTGACTTCTGAATCATTTTAATGTTGATTAAGCCCTGCCTAATAAATTCATCAATCCTAATTCAGAGATCAGCCATCCATCGCGTCTTTTGCTAAAAAATTTTCTTCAACTCAAGCAAATGCCCAATCTGATAAGTTGGATTGTAGGGCGAAGTTTCGCCCGGTTGGGCCAGCCAAACCTGATCCATACCAATCTGCTGAGCACCGAATACATCTGAGTGCGGATCGTCGCCAATCAATATCGAATGCTGCGGCAGCGCACCTGTCTTTTCAAAAGCGTATTCAAAAATCTTAGGGTTTGGCTTCTGAGCTCCGGCAGCCTCGCTTACAATAACGTGACCGAAGTATTTTTCCAATCCGCAGCGACTGATCTTCACAAATTGTATCTCATCGAAGCCATTGGTGATAATGTGCAGGGGGTATTTGGGAAAAAGGTAGTCGAGCAGTTCAATGGCCCCCGGAAGCAGGTTTACCTGAAGCGGGCTTAAACGGATATATTCTGAAGCGAAAGTTTCAGCAAGGTTATGATTGACCCCAAAGGTTTTGAGCGTTTCCGAAAACCTGGTAACGTTAAGGTATTGCTTGGTAATTTCCTGTTTTTTATAACGCTCCCATAGCGGAATGTTTATTTTCTTGTAGGTCTCATGAAAAGATTCAAAATCGACCTTGGCCAGTTCATCAATTTTTAACTCGCTGAAAATTTGCAGGATGGTTTCCTTGTTGTTGCGGTCAAAATCGTAAAGGGTACGGTCAAGATCAAAAAACAGGTGCTGGTATTTTTGCATATCATATTGGTTTCGGGCTGGGGTGCCTGAATAAAATGCAAAATTACGGAAAAGCAGGGAGATGGTGTTTCGAAAACAGCCAGAGAATTATAGAAATCATTCGGCCAAGCCCGACCACTTCAGGCTAATGCCATCATCAAGCAGTTCAACTTTGCCGTTGTCAATCAGCCACTGCAAAACCTTCAGCACTTTTTCCTCATTCAGGCTTGCCGGAATCCTGTTTAGCATTTCTTTTGGGCTCATGCTCTGCTTTTGCAGCAAAGGCTTTATTTCTTTCACCACCAAATCGAATTCATAGGTCGAAACGTCAGCCTTGTTTCGCTCAAGGCACACATCGCATTGTCCGCAGCGATGGCTGATTATCTCGCCAAAATAGGCCAGCAGCATCATGCTGCGGCAGCGATTCTTTGTGATCACGTAATTCTTCATGGCTTCAACACGCTCATGAGAAAACTGTTTCCGTTGGTGATAAATCTCTGGTGAAATACGAAGGTCTTCTTCCCTGAGCCTTTCCTCCACGAAAGTCAGGGCAGGCAGGTCGTTTTGCTGCTCATATTGCAGCAGGTTCAGTTTTTTGAGCCACAGCAGCCGCTTGATCACCTCTTCCCTTGTCAAACCCGCCCTTTTGGCTATGTCACTTTCGCTGATCTTTACAAACTCGGTAAAAAGACCGGTATACGACCTGAGCAAAACCTTTATGAATGGGTCATAGGCAGGGGTGGCCACCTGGAAGCGATACAGCTCTTCCTTGTTTATATTAATGAAAATCCTTGAAGGGTTGGCCAGGGCTTCTGAAATGGCAATATACCCCTCTCTTTCGAGGAACTTTAAGGCATTGAATACCAGCACAGGGTTATATGCATAGTTTTCGGAAAATTCACCCAGATTAAAGGCCATGGTTTGCTCGCGACCACTGCCTATGGCAAGCTGAAAGTAATTGCCCAGGCTGTTATAAACTTTTTTAATGAACTCGATGGGCGGATAGGAACGCTCGTGGTTATGCTCCAGTTCAATTATGTCGGATTTGTTGTAAAGCAATACCGCAAAAGACTTGAGCCCATCACGTCCGGCGCGGCCCGCTTCCTGGAAATAGGCCTCGGGGCTGTCGGGAAGGTCCATGTGCACCACAAAACGAACGTTAGGTTTATCTATGCCCATACCAAAGGCATTGGTCGAAACCATCACCCTCGATTTTTCCTTCATCCATGCGCTTTGCTTCACGTCGCGCTCAAGGGTGGTAAGGCCGGCGTGATAAAAGTCGGCCGATATCTTATTTTTTTTCAGGAAGTTGGCCAGTTCGCGGGTCTTTTTACGGTTCCTTACATATACTATTCCCGGGCCCTTCACCTTGTTGCAGATCTTCAAAAGCCTGTTCAGCTTGTCTTCTTCTTCAAGCACCACGTAAGCCAGGTTCTTTCTCTCAAAACTTTTCTGAAAAACTTTCCTTTCCTTAAACTCTAGCTTTTGCTGGATGTCTTCCACCACCTCTCTGGTGGCCGTTGCCGTGAGTGCAAGCACCGGGGTTTTGGGCATTAACTCACGCACCTCGGCAATCTTGAGGTATGGCGGCCTGAAGTCGTAACCCCACTGCGAAATGCAATGAGCCTCATCCACGGCCAGCAGGTTTACCTTCATCCTTGGCAACCTGACGCGCAGCATTTCGGTGGCAAGCCGCTCGGGAGAAAGGTAAAGGAATTTCACGTCGCCAAACAAGCAGTTGTCAAGGGCAACCTCCATTTCCATGCGGCTCAGCCCGTGATAAACCCCAACCGCCTTAATGCCCCGGCTTTTCAGGTTCTGAACCTGGTCTTTCATCAGGGCGATCAGGGGAGTAACCACAATACACAGCCCTTCTCTGGCCAGCCCTGGTACTTGGTAACAAAGCGACTTGCCGCCCCCGGTAGGGAGCAGGGCCAGGGTGTCATGGCCATCAAGCACCGAGCGGATTATGTCTTCCTGCAAAGGCCTGAATGAACTGAAACCCCAGTATTGCAGCAGTATAGGCTGAAGGTTCAAAATCAGAAATGTTTACCCGAAAATAAGAAAAAAAGCCCTTAATGCAGGGCCTTATTTAATTTTCGATTGTAATTTGTCATCGGTAAGGAACTGGCAGCCGCCACAATCGCTTGAGCAGCCAGTGCATGGATCGCTAGCTTCCTTTGCCGGTCGCCTGAAAATTTTTACCAGCTTTATAACGGCATAAACCGCAGCAAGCAAAAGAATGATTATGGTAATGATCCATTGTGTCATGACCGTGGGGTTAAAGGAAAAGGCTTGCTGTTTGGTAAAACACGAATGAAACCACCCAGGCGATCACCGTGGTATAAACCATTGTAAAAAGGCCCCATTTCCAGTGGCCCGATTCCTTGCCAATGGCTGCAATAACGCCCATACACGGGAAGTAAAGCAAAACAAACAGCATCAGGCTGAAAGCAACCACTTTGTTAAATACTTTTTCACCTTTTCTGGGTCCATCCACATAGGTTTGGGCCTGAAGCTTCTCGATGAGCGACTGGCTTTGGGTTTGCACGCTCTCGTCGGCCTGATATAGCACGCCCAGGGTGCTGACCACTATTTCCTTGGCTGCAACGCCCGAAATAATGCTAATGGTCATTTTCCAGTCAAATCCCAGGGGGGCCATCACCGGTTGAATAAAATGGCCGATACGACCTATGTAGCTGTTTTCGAGCCTTTTAGTGTAGGCGCTGGTTTCAGCCTGTTTCAGTTTCATCTCCAGCTCCTCATTAAGGCTTCTCACCGCAACAGTGTCAGAAGCCGGAATACCTGCAATCTTTTCCTGGAACTGCGTTTCAATGGTATGTTTGCGT
>Ga0114946_10002880_pt1 | contig 11748 bp, 10 predicted proteins | sample WalLakDeSediment_FD_88676 | JGI IMG/M metagenome (GOLD analysis project Ga0114946, IMG submission 88676) | Lake sediment microbial communities from Walker lake, Nevada to study Microbial Dark Matter (Phase II) - Walker Lake 11/02/13 Deep Sediment | ecosystem: Environmental > Aquatic >...
AAGCACGGATACGATTGTCGTTCGAAGAACCCGAGGTACCCGCGTTGTTCAAGCGACGGGGTTCCCCCGTTACGACCTGAACGGCATGTGGAGACATCGATTGCAACGATGCGAATGAGGATTATTATCAAATTGCTTGCACGCCTCTCTCGATGTCCGTACTGCCATCAGTCGCCGGCACAAGCATCAGGTCCGCGTGGGAAACTTTATGCACTTTACTAACACAGTAGTACTAAGGGAAGCAGAAGAACCGATTATTAAAGTTCCTAAAGCATACGTCGATTTTCAAGTATTTCTTTGATGCAACAACATCCTGCCACAATAACCACATGCTGCTCCAACACAAACACAAGCACAGGGTGGGTGACCAGGTGGCATACAGGTTGTGCATCAATAGAATGCCGGTTGCCTGATCCGATTGCCTTTTACGGACCTTTCTCGTACATTCTGAGGAACGAATCCACGCCCCACTGTGCCAATTCGAGGTTGCGGTGATGACTCCAAGTGGCATCCATAAGAGTGTGGTTTCAAGACAGTTGCAGAGGAGTGTCTATGGTGGATGCGACGTACTTACGGAATTTCATTTCAACTCATCAGTACCAAGTAGTGTGGGTGGTGATGATTGTGATTTTCTCCGTTGACTGCCTTGCTATGATGGATAGAGGCTCTCACTTGGAGCTTGAATCGGGAGGATGGAATGGAGCTTGAAGATCGCAGACTAGAGGAGATTCTTCTTCTCATCCCCTCTATGCTGATTCCAAAACTCAAGCGGCTCGGCGTGAAAACGGTTGCTGATGTGTTGGCAATCGATCCCTATGAATTTGCCCGGAGGTGGGGGATTGGTGGAATATCCGTCAATCTGCTCATTGGAATTCAGGAAGAGCTGAAGAATTCACCACGGAAATTCTCAGAACACATCGAACGGGAGACTGCGAAAACACTGGAAAATGTCGATCGCAAGCAATCCCGAAGAGGCTGCACCGCTTCTCCGATCCTTATCCCTGAAAGCATAGATCCGGATCTTCCTTTTTTTCGCAACTTCGTGATATTTGAAGAGGAGTATTCACGGTTCTCGGAAGAGTGGGGTGAACAACTAGCGAGAAATCATGCGATCATTCGCCGACGCTTCGGAATTCACTGCCAAAAAATGAACTTGAAGCAGATGGGGACGTACTACGGTATTACTCGTGAGCGCGTCAGACAGATAAAGGATCGGTATCTCTTACGGATTCGGGACATGCTCACTGGAAAATCGCTTCATCGACCGTTACGCCAGTGTCCTAAGGAGATTGTCTGGCAATATCTGGAATTTCGGCAGGAAGTTCTACAAAAGAAAATCATTCTGCGTTCCACACTCCTTGCGGCTGACTTACAGACGTATCGTATACCGATACCCCATTTGAATCTGCTCATGGCATCCATTGGTTACGAAAGCAAGACGTATCGCGGCTTAGAGATTTACTACGATACAACAAAGTTCAATCACACAACAGTTGCTGATTCAATCTCAGCGGTTTACACCGTCTTGCGTGATGAAGTCCATCCACAGGAAGATATTAGTATTTTGGAGAAAGTGAAGAAAGGGTATACGCATCTGTCTCTTAGAAACGAGGATATTCTCAATATTCTTGAGGAGTTACCCGATTTTGAGTTTGTGACGGCCGGTGACAGAAAGGGCTACCAATTACGATTTGATAAACTTCCGCAGGTAGGGCTAATGGGTGTGAGGATTCTACGGGACGTAGGAAAGCCTATGCACCACAAAGATATTGTTCGGGAAATTAACAAACGAATCGCGCAAAGTGGTGATGAGTATTGCGTCACGGCTTCGTACGTTACGTTTCAGCTTTCAGTTTCCAAGGTCGCGAAGGCAGTCGCAAAATCTGGGAAATGGGTACTGATCGAATGGGGGAAGAATACGGAATCGCTGAAAAACCTAATGATACAGGTATTACGTTCAGTAGGAAAGGAAATGAGCACAGAAGAACTCCATGAAGGTGTGCGAGTATATCGAGAGGATGTTCGCTATTGTAACGTGGTCACGTCGCTTCGGTCATCCAGTGAGGTCTTCGTACGACTGAAGTCGGGAAAGGTACAACTTGCAGAATGGCCAATCGATAAAAAGGACATACTTCCTAAACCGTGCCGATTCGTGCCCGAAGATGATACTGAAATAATGAAGTTGATAATACGGATAATGCGCAGGCATGGGAGAAAGTATGCAAGCCGACGATGGCTTAGAGAAAAATTGGATGCACAGGGTTACCATTTCAGCGATTCGAAGTTCTATTCACGGATAACGAAGTATCCAATTTTTGAACCGGTAGGAGGATCGAGAACGGACATTCGTCTAGTTGAGGACGCCGAGTCTCTGATATCAATGCAATCTCCAAAGGAAAAAACCACTTATTCATATAGAATTTGCATGAAAATTGACGAAATACTCGCGGAGAACGGTGGAATCGCAAGACTCAACGATGTCGTTAAGCAGTTACGTGAAGAGATGAACTGCACTGCTGGAACAGTCTACAAGAGTATTAGCCAAAGCGGTTTCAAGAAGTTAGAGGTGGATGGAAAGATGATGATTTCAACGAGGAATTACAAGGATTAACAAAGTGCATGCTCAGAAACGTGGGTCCCTTGGAGAAAGATTGTTCTTGTTTGGTCTCGGCTGCGTATGCACTTGCAAAAGAACCCTGCAGATGGTACATTCCTTCAGAGAATGCTCGATCACGATAATTCAAGGAGCGCAGAAATCCACAGTCATGTCGCGAAAACAAGCGGACAAGCACACGGAAACTCCAATCAAATTTCTATGACCTGTGAAGCGCATGCGAGCGCAGCACGCAGGTATGTGGATACGAAAACGTTCCGTCATACACAGACACCGGGGGGCACCGGTTATAGGCATAGGTATAAATACAACGGACACAAGGTAAACAACTATGGACTTTGCAAACAAAATCCGAGCACTTGGAGACAAAGTAGCCAAAATGAAGGACACTCTTCAGACAGAGGAAGCAACAAAAACGGCTTTCATTATGCCATTCATGGCGGCACTGGACTATGACATTTTCAATCCGTTCGAAGTTGTGCCCGAATTCGTCGCTGACATTGGAATTAGAAAAGGTGAAAAAATTGACTATTGCATATTCAAAGATAGTAAACCAATCATTCTTGTTGAATGCAAACACTGGCGAGAAAACCTGAATGAGCACAACAATCAACTACACCGATATTTCTATGCAACTAGTGCAAAATTTGCAATCCTGACTAATGGGATCATTTACCGTTTTTACACTGACTCCGAACAAAAAAACAGAATGGACGATAAACCATTTTGGGAATATGATATAACCAATTTATCGGAGGCAGACATAACCGAACTTGAGAAGTACAGGAAAGTAAATTTTGACGAGGGTGAAATATTCAGCAAAGCAATTGACTTAAAAATCAGCAATAATGTTTTACAAATAATGAAGAAGGAATTAGCAAATCCTTCCGACGACTTCGTGAAATTCTTCGCAAAACAAATTCACGAGGGAGCAATAACGAAAAGAGTGATTTTTCAATACAAGGGCATACTGAAAAAATCCTTGAACCGTCTGCTGAATACACCAACACAAGACAGATTTCCTGAACAAGTTTATACTTCGTCACCTGGGACGCAGTACCATAAAAAGAAAAATCCTATAATGGTTGAAGCGGGTAAAAAAGCCGCCAAGAAAAGACGGCAAACAAAAGTATATGAGTTTGCTATTGGCAATGAAACATTCAAAACCAACACATCAAAGGAAGTTTTAATACGGACGGCTGAATGGTTGATAAGCAAGGGCAGCTTGACTGAATCTAATGCACCAATTTCGTCAGGTCCTCGGAATTACTTGATTCACATCGTACCCCGACATCGAAACAATACGGATTTTCGCGCACCAAAAAAATTATCTAACAACCTTTATCTTGAAACAAGTCACAGTACGGCATCGTGCATGAAGAATGCCAGACGACTTCTTGAAATCTGCGGACACAAAAGACAATTACTGAAAGTATGAACAAACAGTCAAGCGCAATGTTAATGCCCATAACAACAGATGGCTCAAGCGGGGTTTCAGTGCTTCGTGGGACAAGAACGTGCTAATTCACACTATTATTCTTCGTAGCAATGTGAGTACTGAACAGCCTCGCCTGCGGCAATTTGCGAGCCGTTGACGTGAAGCTCCTGACCGCGACTGCATCTAGTAACTATTGTTCCAGAATGACTAGCGTAGTAGAGGAAAACACGAAGATGTGATCACGATGCAAGCCGAAACCGGATACAAACTTTTCATTACGCATCGCCAGTTTTACTTTTTTTGATAAGCACAACACCTGCTGCGATCATCCACCCAAGCCCAAAAGGAATAATGATAAAGCCCAGTGGAACAATTCCTGTCAACAATCCTATTAGTCCAAGGAATCCTGTCAATCCGGCCAGTACTCCCCTCACGCCAAGCCAGCGCGGTACCCAATCGCCTTTACCTGCGATAGATCGCTGAAGATTTCAGAGTTCATCGAACAGTGATTGGATTTCCTGTATGCGTGTTTCCGTGACATGAGTTTTGATTTCAATGCTTCTTGAAGCTGTGTGACCGTGCATTTCCTGTATCAATCCAGAACCATCGACTTTCTCAATACATCGTGCTGCATAGCAGTGATACCGGTCGTTCAGTGTTACGTGTTTTCGACTTCCATCTTTCGCATGCGCTTGCTTCAACATACGCTGGGAGCATTGCTCGTTGTACTAACTTCCGTTGTTCCGCACTTCGAACCGCCACTTACTCGGCCAAAATAGGACATGGAATATCCACAATCAAGTGTGGTGGAAATTTTCTAATCGAGAATCTGGATCGGCCTACCCGATGCCGGAGAGCGCAGCATATCGACACCCAATACGTTCCTCAAGCATGACGGCTGTGAGATTGAAGTACACGCGAAGCGCAGCCAATCGTGTCCCGTGCTTTCGATGCCGAAACGAAGCTCTACTGCCGCTGAGTTGGATGTGCCGCGCTAGCAAGCGCAGGGATCACATTTCTGAAGTAATATTGAAGTGCTGCCGTCATTGGAACGGCGCGACAAGCAGTAGTACGATGTCGCGTTTGGGATGCAACTTTACTCGGAAATCCCTGCGACCGATACTGTTCGGTGCTGTTGCCAGTGCTGCATGATATCTTCACCTTGATATGTGAGCGGAAAAGCACGCCGTAATACTCTGCGTTCAACTGCTTCGACATCTCGAGGAATTCTTTCCACAAGCCCTATCGTTGCTCCAACGCGGCGATTTCCAGGTCCATCTCTATGGTCTTGTTCTCGAGAATGCGCAAGAACAGAATGCGGTCGATGTTCCTTTGCACTGCTTTCGTAAATAGCGCTCCTTCCTGATCGGGATTGCGCTTCTTGAATGCCTTGAAGTATGAGGCGGATCTCGTCCGGGTCGGCCAAGAAAGCAGTATCTATCTCGCGCTTGTCGTCTACGGCCAAACGCAACTGCATGGCGACTCGGCTATAGGTCGCGGTAAGGTTTCCGCGAAGTGCTGTATCGCACTATCAGCAACGGCTTCTCTGATGAAAAGGTAGTACAACTCCGCGAAGGCGTGCCCGTCGGAGGTAGTGTGCGTGATGGAACTGCTTCATCAGACAGCTCGGTATCGTCGTTGCGCCGAATGTCGAATGCAGTGCCGCTTGCTTCGGATACTGTTTTGGACGTATATTTATAGTTCTTGCGAAGTTCGTGTTGATCAGGATACAACCTGTGCATGAACGTCATCGCTTCTGTCTTCATACTTGTCTAGCTACTGATTTGTTGGAATCTGCCAATTGCATCATAACGGAGCACATAGAAGTTCTTCAGCGTCGGTGCCCGTCGTAACGACAACGCGGGGCCGAAAAAGGACCAGCAAATTGACTACCAATAGATTATGTTCAGGTAGGCGAAACGTGAATATTTCGAAGAGTACCGGATTTGCAAATCCGATATAAGTGACTGAAAATACGCAACGCGCGCCCTTGGAGAGATGCCGGAGTGGTTGAACGGGGCGGTCTCGAAAACCGTTGTGCCCTTTGGGTACCCTGGGTTCGAATCCCAGTCTCTCCGCACTTTTCCTACAGGCTCCGTCAACAGTTGATGGAGCCTGATTGTGTCGAGTCGACCGGAGATATCCGGAAGGGGCTAGCCCGGTAGGTAGGGTGCTTCGGTAGCGACTCTGGGTTCTCCCGAAGTGACGACACAGTAGAAACCCCCCACTACAGTGGGGAGACCAGCCGGAACCCCTATTTCGTCTCAACAATGCGGCTCCTATCGAAGCAAAGAAATATTGGGTAGAGCTGTCTGGAGACGGGGAATTGAAAAGATATCAGCGCTGCCGATGCATTCTTCATCAGCAATACTTCGGGATGTCGTGTTTGTGTGTGAATGTCGATCGATGATCGTACAAACGTATTGTTACGTAGGTGGAGCAGCAAGAGGCAGGATTTCAATGGGAAAGCGATCAGTGGGTTATCAGTGGGCGATGAGCAACTTGAGAGCGTACTGCATCCAGCATCGTGTGAAACAAAGGAATGCTGTCGTTCCTTCGGGGTGTGTTTGCAGGCATGCACACCGGATAAGCACGCATCAGCTCAGGCTCTGTAGCGTAATATGTTTGAAAATGAAGTCGAAATCGTGTCCAGTGCTGTGTTTTTCGTTTTACGCTCCCTATATTTAATCGAACAACAAGTACATCGTGGAGGTAGACATGCTCAAGCTCACGTATTTCAGTCATTCTTCATTCCAGCTCGACGACGGCACGCACAAGGTACTGATCGATCCGTTCCTCACCGGCAATCCGACGGCAACCGTCGAGGCATCTGACGTCGACGCGAATTTCATCGTGCTCACACACGGACACGGCGATCACCTGGGCGACGGTCTGGAAATAGCGAAACGCTGTGATGCGCTTATCATCGCTGTCAATGAATTAGCGAATTACGTCGCATCAAAGGACGTTCGGGCGCACAACATGCATATAGGTGGTGCGTACGAGTTCCCATTCGGCCGCTTGAAATTCACTATTGCGCATCATGGGTCCTCCTCGCCCGAAGGTCTGTACATGGGCGAGCCTGCAGGCGTGGTGATCACCATGGGCGGAAAAACCGTCTATCACACGGGAGATACAGGTCTGTTCCTCGATATGCAACTTATCGGTGAGCGTGATTCCATAGATTGCATGCTGCTTCCTATCGGTGATAATTTCACGATGGGAGTGGCGGACGCAATCAAAGCAGTGGAGTATGTGAAACCGGCTTTGGCCATTCCAATGCATTACAATACGTTTCCCGTGATCGAGGCCGATCCTGAAGAATTTCGGAAGGGAGTGGAGGTGCTGGGAATGCGTGCTCGCGTAATGGAGTTCGGCGAGACTATAGATCTCTGATACTCCTGCCGCATTCGCATTTCATTGCCGATAGCGTTTCACATTGATGTGATTGTGACGATGTGCTATGAGGCCGACTCCTGCATGGAGCCGGCCTCTGCTCATTAGCGCACGGGCGCATCCTACTCAATACTTCGACGATTTCCTCCGTAATAACGCCTTTGTTGCATGCTCTCGTTTTCACGCAGCATGGTGATCGACTGAGAATAGCTGCAATTGCAGATATCAATTGCACCTCAATGGCTGCGTGAATGACAACTCTACCGGGCGTGACCCACGGGAAGCAAGTACATCGGCGAATGTTCCGCTGGGAGTGAGAGCGCTTTGGCGACACGAGCATCGTTCATCGCGCCGATGGGAACACTGTCAAGACCGAGTGCCACTGCCTGGAGCGAGAGATTCTGGGCTGCATGTCCGACTTCCATATGTATGTACCGTGTAGCACGTTCTCCGTAGCGGACAGCGGTTCTGTCATGTACGGCGGTGAACAGAAACACCGCTGGTGCTTCGGTCAGCGCCGCTTGTCCGAGTGCGGCTTCGGCGACTGCCCGCCGCATGTCCTTGGATACGTGCAGCTCGAGCCTGTGGCCGTCCGGACGGTAATGGTACATTGCATTCGGAAGTATGACGTATAATTCCAGCGGATACAGCGCGCCGGCCGATGGTGCACTGCGAAAACCTCTTTCATTCGTGATGCCCTGCGCCGCCCAGAGCAATTGACCGATTTGTTCCATACTCAGTTGTGTAGCCGTGAAAGAGCGAATCGATCTTCGCTGGGAAATCGCTTTCTCCAGTGACATGCGACCATCAAGGTCTGGCGAGGGCAGATCGATAGTCTCGGCACTTCTTCCAGGGGCTTCGGTTCTGCAGGAAGCGCCACCACCGGCAATGAGTAATGCCGCGATAGTGCTTCCCATGAGATACATTCGTACATTCGACATACATGCTCCTTTTTCGTTGTCATTACGCTGCCCTGATGTATCGGATCAGAGTATCGCTTATATTACAATCCTTTGGTGATGTTGTCAATAGTACCACGCAGTGAGAATACAGAATTCGCACGGTTCCCGGTATAGTATCCAAAACCTGCGGCATCGATTCAGGAAGTGTTTCGTCAACGGGAAGATGGTGCTGCGAAATGGTGCATTCCGAGCTGTTTGGCTCTCTCTGCCACCCGTCGATGCTTGACGATGCTTCGCCGGTATATGCGTTTAGATTACAGGCGAGGCTACTCTCGTTAACCCTGCGAGAATCGAAGAGCAACGCTTTACCTATCCAGAAGCGCAGGCGAATTATGGAACACACTCTCGGGATATGTTCCGGATTTCGCGAAAGTATGCGTTTCCCTCAATACGGGCAAACTACGCTAAGGACAGCTACTGCAGGCCGCTGCGACGCTAGAAAAGCAACTGAATGCCACCGAGCATGGAGAATTCGTGTGTGTCGATGGTGACATCTCTGTTGGCCATACCTGGGACGGTGAGTGTCCCTTCGAGATACCCGATGTTGTACCGCGCCGTAAGGTCCAGCGCGATTGAACGGCCCAGAAGATACCCGAATGCCAAGCCGGCCTTGCCTCCTATGCCGTGAGCGGAAATTCTATTTCTGGGCAGTACGAGCACCGAAGTGCTTTGTTCGGACTCAACGGCCGAATGAGCATAGCCGACGGATGCTTCCAATGCTGTGTACCAGCGCATCCCGACAGGCATGTACCAGCGTACCCATGGTCCGATAAAGATACGCCGGTCGAGGGCAGTTGTCCTGCTGTTCAGAGGATTAGGTGCCGGAGTAGTCTCGCTCCAGGCTTGGTCCCAGCCCAATTCAGCCCCGAAAGCCAGATCGCGCATGACGAAGTATGCATTTCTCGTAGATAGTCGCAGCACTTCCCGATTAATGCTGCTCCCGAACGACGCGCCACCGACTTGTGCGATATCGGTTGCATCTCTCCCGTATTCGTAGAATCCGGCGACGCTGTACACGTAACGGTACATCCGATACATAGATTGACCATGCACAAGCTGTCCGCACATCAGACAAGTGAGCATTATGAGGATGGTTTTGGTCATGCGTCCTCCAGCGTGGAAAATGAAACATGCTTGTGAGCTGAACAACAATCCACAATGATGACGCAAAGTAGTGAATCTGATAGCTTCGTCGCAACTATGTTCCGAGATTATTGTTGTAACGCATTGACAATTGCAACGAAAAGGCCGTTTCGAATGACGTTCCGCACAAGCTTCGATGCAACAACTGCATGTGCACATGCCTGCTGCATCGAAGACGGATCGCGAAGCGAAACGGCCGCGAAAAAATACTTCGAGTGCTTATTTCTTCTTTGTTTTTATCGTGCAACCGATCGCCTTGGTTGTTGCCACCGGCGGCTTGTTGCCTGCAAGCAGTGCATGTACAGCGTCTTCTACGTAACGTTCGGTCGCGGCATCGCCATCCTTGTGATTGTTGTCGATGGCGCCGATGTAACGGACGATATGCTCGGTTCCGACTCTCTCAAGCACGAATACATGAGGTGTGCGCGTTGCGCCGTACTGTGGGTATATTGTTTGCCCTTCATCGAATAGATAGGGGAAGGTGAAGCGTTTTTCCTTCGCGCGTTTCTGCATTTCTTCGAAACTGTCGCGAGGTTCCAACTCCGGATCGTTCGGGTTTATTGCGATCACGGGGAAACCCATTGGTTTGAACTTGGCGTCGAGAGCATTCTTCCTGTCTTCGTAAAGTACTGAGTACGGACAGTGGTTGCAGGTGAAGATGATGACGAACCCTTTGGCATCGGTGTAGTCCGAAAGTGATACGGATTCGCCATCAACATTCATCAACCGGAAATCCGTTGCCTTGTCGCCGATGTTGTACCCACCGGCAGTTGCGAGGACTGCCGAGAAAATGAATATCAGCGCGAATACGAAGAAAGATCTCTGCATGGTTCACTCCATAAATGTATTGACAAGCTGGAAAAGTTCATCTCTGGAAAAGGATTGCTCTCTGAATTCCCGTCGCTCTCCGCGGTAAATCAACGTTCCGGGTATAGCCCCGGACCATGACGGATCCACTTGATCTATCCAGGAATTCGCATCCGGATCATCGAGAACGACAACAGTCGACGTGATATCTCTGTCTTTGAGAAACGGCAGAAGTCGACTTTGCAATTGTCGTGGGAAATCAAGGCTTACCAGTATTACTCGCAATGCTTTGCCGTTTTCGGCAGTGCTGCGGTTCAATTCCTCGAAATACGGTAACTCCTTTACGCATGGAGCGCACCACGTCGCCCAAAAATTTATCACATAGGTGGTGTCGTTCCGAAAAGCAAGCATCGGTTTAAGGCCTTCGAAATCGAATACCGGCAGTGAACGCTCGTCGTCGGAGACGATATCGAGCGGTGTGGACTGCGCGTTCGCACTGCTTGCCATGCCGAAACACAAGGCCAGGAATAGCGTAACGAAGGAGATGCGTTTGACGGATTTTTTAAAATCGTTTCTGGACATGTGTATAGAACATTCTCGGGCAGCGAGCTGTTCCTGAACGATTCAAAAAAATCGGGCATTTATTTTTCCACTTGAAGGATGCGATGGAAATCACCTTCAGGCGTGAGTAGCCGTATGTAGTACATGCCGGGTGTCAATGCCGAATAATCGACCGGGAAGGTGTGAACGCCTACAGGCAGTTCGGTGGATTCCAGTAACCGCGTCAATGTTCGGCCGGATCGGTCGACCAGCAGCAACGTGACCGATACTTTCTCTGTCAGCACCATCGAAACGATGGAGTGTTTTCGCTGTCCAGCATTGTTTGCTGGATTAATGTCGAAGCTGCGAACCGGGCTTTGCAGAGGTGCTGCGATGATGTTCGAATACAGGAATTCTCCACTGAAGCCATGAACGCGCAGCATGTAGCGCACATCCTCCGCCGGAACGTTGCGATCAATGTAGGAGTAGCGATGGGGATTTGCGCCGTTCACCCCGGCAACGCCACCAGCCCGCCTCCAACCGCGACTCTCGGAAGATGCGCGTTGAATTTCGTATTCCTGTATCCCCGTTTCGCGTAGAGATGTCCATTGAAGGAGCACGTTGCGACCCTGCCGGACTGCTGAAAATTCGCGGATGTCCGCTGCGGGAGCACCGTGGTAGGGATAAGCTACGTATACGGACGCTACTCCCGCGATGTGCGTACTCTCATACTGCCGTAGTGAAGCACCGGAAGCTATGGCCAGGATGAGCGTGAGACCCGCGAGCAGCAGATTCATCGTTATTGTTTTATTCGAGTATGTATTCATGGAGCAGTCTACTGTATAGTA
>Ga0114946_10002881_pt1 | contig 11748 bp, 10 predicted proteins | sample WalLakDeSediment_FD_88676 | JGI IMG/M metagenome (GOLD analysis project Ga0114946, IMG submission 88676) | Lake sediment microbial communities from Walker lake, Nevada to study Microbial Dark Matter (Phase II) - Walker Lake 11/02/13 Deep Sediment | ecosystem: Environmental > Aquatic >...
AAGTTCTGGGTGATGTTCGGTTAATTGATATACCTGATTACCTAATATCTATGAAAGGTTTCTTAAAACCGACCAGATTTTGCCGGGCAAGGTTAAATATAAATTGAATAACTCCTGATCTAGACAGATATTTAAAAACTGGAGGTAAAACACGTTTTTCTGAGGGTAAACCTCTATTTTCTATTCTATGTGTGTAGAAGGGTATTTACGAAGGAGGAGATAAGTTACATGATTAAAGCGATTGATTTAGGATTTGGAGCAGTAAAAGGAATCTCACTTTTAAAAGAGGTTGAGTATCCATCGGCAGTAGGTAGTTTTAGACCGATCAGGTTTGTAGTTGGTATGGAGAAACAGAAATTAGAAGAGAAACTGATGGTTGAGTATCAGGGTAGTAAATACTTTATCGGATCAGTGGCCTATACTCAATCAGCACCTAGGGTAACGATGAACAGTAACCGGTTTACCAGTAAAGAAGGTCTGGCACTGATGATTACTACTCTAGTCCTACTGGCAAATGAACAGTATGAAGAATTAAAACTGATTACCGGACTTCCGGTTGATCTTTATTCCGGATTAAAATCGAGTTATAAGGATTCATTGCTGGGAAAACACTATATCAAGTTAATTGATCCTGACGGTGACAATGGCCAGTTCTATTCTTTCGATATCACCGATGTTACTATCCTCCCTCAACCGATAGGGACAATCTTTAACCAGGTCCTAGGATCTAAAGGAGAAATAGTTGATCAGGATCTGGCCAAAGGAAGATTGGCCGTTTTAGATATTGGAAAATATACGGTTGATTTAACTCTAACTGACCGGTTAAGGTTTATTGATAAATCTTCGACCAGTTTTAGTGATATCGGCATCTTCGATGCCTACAAGGAAATGAGTTATACCTTAAAAGAAAAAGGGTACGACATTCCACCAGACAATCTTGAACCTTTCATCAGGAATACTAAATCACTGGCTCCATTAGATGAAATTAAAGATACAGTATTTAAGACTCAGGCAGAGAAAATCTTAAGCAGGGTAATTAACAGTTGGCCTGATCTGTGGAGTTATGACCGGATCTTTATTACAGGTGGTGGGGCAGTTCTACTGGGCGATTACTTAAAAACCGAATTAGGTACCGATCAGGTTGAAATTTGTCCTGAATCGACGATGACTAATTGCAGGGGATATTTTAAATTCGCTAATAAGGTGTGGGGTTAATGCCTACTATCGGGTTCAGATTAAAACCAGGTAGAGACGATGATCTGATTAAGTGGTTGGAAGGTCTAGGGTCAAATGATCGTAGTTACTATATCAGGGAATCTTTAAGGTATTATCTGGCCGAAAAAGGACTTAAGAAAAGGTCTCCTCTGAGTAGGGCAGTAGTAAAAGATGATGATGAAGGAAAACTTAGAAAAAGTGAGATTAAAATTATTAATAGTGATGATGGTCAAGATGATCATAGTGACCTGGAGACTAATCTAAATGGCTGGATTGATTCTGTTTAACAAGTGCTGGACAGGTGTTTAACAAGAATAGATTATTGATTGAGATAGGGTCGATTAATAATAGTTGGAGGAGTTGTATGAAGGCCCTATTACCCCAGCGGCCTAAGCGGCTTAGCTGTATAAACGCCCTACCAATAAAGGTATCCGGTATTTTTATGGTTTGATTATTCCATCTAATTATTCCATCTAATAGCACCTATTACTTTGGGCCCGGTTTCTTCAGCCGCTGGAGAGCTTTTTAAGTAAGCCAAGCCGTCCTTCACCGGCGCCAGGCGCTTTTTTCTTCAGCAGCTTTAGCACAGGGAGGCGGGCCCTCAATAATTAGCGGCCTTATTACTTGATTTCTGATACCATTACATCAGCTCGCAAGTTCAGTGCTGGGCGCACTCCATCCCCGTCATAGTAGGCTTGCCCAGCGTAGAACCCGCCGTCGATAAAAACAAATTTCACGAGGCTACCGAAACGCGAATCGGGAGAACGCATCCAATACTCCCAAGTCTCACCACCGATATGGGCAATTCGCTCTGCACTATCCACTCCAGAGAAGTAGGGGTAAGCTAATCCTATTAGATAGGTGTAGTTATGGGCACTGTCACCTAACTCTGTGGTGGAGGGGAGAAATACCCTGTCATTTGTACTGTAGGTAGTACTGTTCTTCCATTCTTTATTGGGTAAGGTGGTATTAAGTACTGCGTTCTTAAAACTTTCGGAAAAAGCTTGATAGAAACCTTCGCCGCTGTGGATACCTGTGGAATTGAGCCATGGACGCAGTCTATAGGCGGCGTTGGCATTACCGCTGTCACCCCAGTGGTTATAACCGTACTGAGCATATTCATGCTCTCGGTTGGTACTGCTGTCAAATGAGTACCGCCCGATCAGCTCTTCAGAAAGCAGGGTTACATGGGAGCCGATCCCGTCGTAGTGGTCTTTTGCCACCACAATCCAGGTAACCGGTTTGACCTCGCCGGGACCGGTTGTAACACCCTCTTCGTCGTAATTACTGTAATCAACACCCAGGCGAAACTCCCATTCCCATGAAGGGTCAACCACCCAGGCTCCAATGGGCAGTTCTGACAAGGGTATGGTGCCATTATTGTGGTCAATATAATAATCGGCATCAAGGCCCGTTATGAAATCGGGAGCAATCGTATCCAGTTCAATTTCCGGGATAGCTTGGTTTACCTCATACAAACCTGAACCTGCTAAATGGCCGGGATCCGGCTCGCTAATAAAAAGGTTGATTCCGCAAAAAAATCATAAAAAGTCCGAGCATGATTACAACCAATTATGTAATAAAATCAAAATACCTTGCCTAGAGTAATACATTATTTCGGCGCCTGCGGCGCCTAAGCTTACCAAACCAAGGATAAAACCAAGTCGTGCGTTCTTCTTTGCTGCCTCGCAGCTCTCGCCTACCCTGTTTGTTACAATAAAGCCGGTTACAGCTGCAGCCAGGGAGAGCGGTATAGCCACAGACAGCAGTAAAGATACAATGCCGATCTGCTGAAAAATAAATCTTAACCCAAAAGCAGCGGCCAATGCAATCAGGCCAGCGATACCCAGCCATTTTGACCGACCGGCCAGCTTAATGTCTTTCTCTGTAGCACAGTCGATTTCTTTCCGGTTAGGGGAAAACTCCCTGCCGTCTAAAGGTACAGCAGGCGGTACCGCCTCAGGTATCGGCGGCGAGGAAACCTTAAACGGTTGATGCTGCGGCGTAGGCTGGCTAACCTGTACGGGTGCATCAACAGGCAGAAGACCTTTTATTTCCCTGGCCTTGGCCCACTTGGCCATACCCTCGGCCCAGATTTGATCGCTGGGCTTGATTAAGCCTACCCTGGCCTGCCGGCATAGTTCTTGCCAACTGAAAGGCCCTTTTTTTTGGACTCCTTGATATAGATACCAGTCTCTGGCCATCTTCTTTAATTCCCCCTTATCATTGGTTGCAAAGTGGGCACCCGACACCTGGTGATAAAAAGAGTTTACCGCATTCGGGACAGCGAGGATGCTTTTTTGCCGCCGGCAAAACAACTTTGACCCTGGTTCCATCTGACATGGTTTTCCAGTAGCCTCTTTCAATAAATCTTTGTAGCAACGCCATAGCCTTGCTTTTATCAGCCAGCAATTCAGAAGCCATTAGAAAAGCGCCAACTATTTCAAATTTGAAGTTCTCGACCAATGAAGCAACTGTGTAACCGCCGGGTAATATTCTGGTCAACTGTGGCGGTACTGTTTCGCCATTTTTTAGCGGGGGTTGTCCCACCTGGACGTATCCAAGCAGATCTGATAACAGGTTCAGATCACGAGTCATGCGCAGCGCAGCTGGCCAAAGGGCTGATTCCGGTTTATAACCAAGCGATTTTAAAGCATTAACAACGGGTTCCAAGCCATGCTGTTCCATACTCCAGGAAAAGCTGAGTCTGTCATTACCTGTATCGGTCAAATGAATCTCCCCCATTCCCCTGTTTAAGTCCTTTTCTTGCATCGTGATAATGTTTCAGGCTACCTACTCAAGAACAAAAACTCTAACCGCCGATGTGAGGTTTGATGGCTTCCATAAATCTATCTTCAAAATTGTAAGCATCCCTTTCCAGGAAACCATTTTCGTAAAGAATCGGGTCTTGCACTGGGTTTATGTAATGATCACTGTTCAGCTGCGCCACCCGGTCACTGGCAGCATCGCCGAGAGACACTGTCGGTTCAACCTGCTGCCAGTGCCTTATTTCATGAACAACAGTACGCAGAGCTTGTTCAGGATCATTTCGTAATGCGTCGGATATGGTTAACCTGGGCATATCGAGATCCGCGGACATTTCCATACCGCCGGCATATGGGGTTGTCGGGCAAAATACTATTTCGATGTCCTGATCCCACATACCCAAACTTTCCCTCATTATTGTAGTAGCTCTGCAAAGCATATCTTCCTTCTCGGCATCACTTAAGTTACTCCACCGGTCGGGCTGAAAATTGGGTAGATCTTCTTTTCCCAGCCCGAACCTTATATCCTCCACCGCTCTATTAATGGTCTCGGTGATATCGGGAAGAGGTTGAGTGTAAATAGGAGCTATTTCAGCATCTGCGGAAGATAAATGATTGGCAGCGTTTGTATAGTTTTGGGCTGCAGTCTGATGATTATTTTTATCTTCTTGCAGGGCATCCCGGAAATCCTGCCACTGCTGGAGATCATCAGGGTCACTGTCGGGAGGCCAATTATCAATAACCTGGTTAGCATTCGCCAACTCGTTTTCAATTATCATCACTTCAGCCTGGTGGCTTTCTGCTCTAGTATTGAAATCATTAACTACATCAGTTAGGTTGTGGGGTTCTGTCTGCAGTGTGGGGTCATTTGTTTCGGGCAAAGGTTCTTCAGCGACTGGTTCCACTTCCTCGGGTTCCGGTGGAACATCTTCTGCCTCTAACTCCGGTGCGGGCTCCGGTTCTATCCCGGGAACTGGCTCAGGATCCGTTTCTACTCCGGTAATCGGTTCAAGCTCGGGCAGAACAAAGACTTCTTCTCCAGGCTCCTCCGGAAAGGCATCTGTTTCTTGTCCCGGGGCGGGCTCCGGTTCTATCCCGGGAAGCGGCTCAGGATCCGTTTCTACTCCGGTAATCGGTTCAAGCTCGGGCAGAACAAAGACTTCTTCTCCAGGCTCCTCCGGAAAGGCATCTGTTTCTTGTCCCGGGGCGGGCTCCGGTGGAACAGCTTCTGTTGAAACCACCGGCCCCGAACTGTTGATTCCGGGACCGGCCTGTGTATTCCCACTTTCCAGAATTATTGCAATGTTCTCATTGACAGTGGATTCGTCTACTTCGCCCGCTTCCATGAATCCCCTAATATCCGGCCTGTGTCGTATAAAACTGTCGTAGTCTTCTTTTTTTACCCAGCCTCCGTCATGACCGCGTTCAAGAACTCCCTGAGCTGCCAACCATTCAAGTGCATCTTGCCCGGAAAGGATACGGGTGGGTGATTCAGCCGGGATAGGTATAACTGGGGGATGGACACCCGCTGGTACAACCCCCCCCCCGGTAATAACCGATGGAATGCTGCCCCCACCTAAAATAGTACCGATAACTGCACCCGCACCGGCGATCGAGCTATGACCGGCTGCCCGGCTAAATCCTGAAGATTGAATCAAACGCTGTATATTTTCTGCATTAACCGGTCCACCACCGGTTGCTTCATTCCAGCCCCAGTCATGAGCAAAAACCGGAGTCGCATCCAGGAGGATGGCTAGAGCCGCCCCGGCGAAAAGAAATAAGAGCAAGGGAGCTGCACTTGAAGGTTTTATTCCTGCGGCGGCAAGGCAAATGATTCCCAGAATAACTACCCCGGCCCAGCCTGCTATGGGCAAAAAGGGTAAAATGGCCGCCAGGGCAAAACCAGCCGCCAGACCGCCCAGCCCAAGGTAAGTGATTCCAAAGTTAAACTGCTGCAGGGGTTGCTTGTTAATGAGTTTATGCCAATCCTGCCAGGCCAGGCGTGAAACCAAAAAGGCCATGCCCTGATTGCTACTGCTCATGGAAAGCAATAAAGTAAAAACTAATAATAGAGAGAGCAGTCGGTTCGGGATATAGGGTAGTCCATAATCAGGCCGGGTGGCCAGAAACCAGAAACCGGCAAGCAGAGCCAGGGCAGCAGCGCCTGCAAAGAGCACCCGACCGCTGCCGGTGGCAGAAGAAAGATTGTAGCCAATCAACGGGGGCACATCTTTCACCTCGCTGATCAGACTTGATAAACCTTCCTTACGACTTCGCCGAAAGACACTAGTAAGCAAACCGAATAGAACCACCCAAAAGAGGCCGCCTTCGACCATCCCTCCCTTGACAACCAGGATCATCCCCAGAAGATTACTACCGGCTTTAGCCCAACCATCATTTAGAAAAACCATGATTACTATATGGAACAACCAAACCAGGGCAAATATAATAATGGACTTAACCATTTGGGTGGCAATGCTCCGAGGGATTGATTTTATTACTGATAAAACAAGTTCAAAGAGGCTGTTTGGCGCATTTGGCAGAACTTCAGCCTGGGGATCGGTGGAAGGTGGGGTCGTTTCTGGGGCAGGAAAAGTAGTATTGGGATTAATCCACTCATGGCCGTTCCACATTAGCCATGTTCCGTCTTCCGGGCGAATGGTCCAGTAATTACCTTGTTCATCTATCGCCTGCAAATCACTAACGGATTTCGCAAACTGCTCCCAGTTAATCTGACCACCGTGGTAGTCCTTTAGTAATTTTTCATAAATTGCTGACGTTTGCGCAAAATTCATCAAGCTTCACCCCTGACATGATAGTCATACTAACTTTTGAGCTTGCCTGTGATTGCTACTTTTGATGCGTAAATACGGAATACTATTTTAATTATAGCTTACAATAATGGCGATGTAAACTTTATGTATATAATTTTGCATCTACTTTTACAATATTTTATTGACTCCTTAATTAGCCCATGATAATGTTTAATTAACTCCCATATCGTAAAGGATCTTCTGTCATGCGAAATAAATTATTCATCGTTATTTTAATCTCCTTGATAGTCTTTGTTATCCCCTCTCTAATAGGTTTGTTATATGAAAGGAAAACAACTGAAATCTTAGTGAGCGAATGGATAACCATCCGCCCCCCCGGTGAGGTATCCGCGCTGCTCGAACAAGGTAATATAATCTGGGCCGGCGGCAGAGACGGAGTCTTTGCCGTTCATCGTTTATCAGGGGAGGTACTCTATAAACTGGAGGACGAAAAGCCCTTTCGCTATGTTCGCGCTTTGCTGCTTGACGAAAATGGCAGACTGCTTATTGGGCACAGCTCCGGAGTTACATTTTATGATGGAAAGAACTTTATTACCTACAGCCAGGAAGATGGGCTGCCGGCCAGTAGCGTAACCTGTTTGCTGCTGGACCAGCACAATAACCTGTGGGTTGGGACGTTCAATGGTGCCGCCAGGCTTGAAAATGGCCGCTTGATCAGCTTTACAGAAGATGACGGGCTGATCGTTAACATGGTTAATGTCATTTTTGAAGATTCTGGGGGCGGCCTCTGGTTTGGCTCTTCTGTTGCTCCGCGTGGAGGGCTTTCTTATCTGAAAAACGATCAATGGCAGTACTTTACGACGGCAGAGGGGTTGCCTCATAATAATATCAACATCCTTGCAGAGGATGCAGCAGGTGGGATTTGGGTCGGCACAGGTTTTTATACACAAGGCGGAGCGGCCCGCCTGATAGCAGCTGATGGGGAAAATTGGTTAGTTGAAAAAACATTTACCGTAAAAGACGGCCTGCCAGGGGATAAGGTGCGATCAATTTATCATGATCGCTATAGCAACCTCTGGTTCGGCACTGAATATCATGGCTTGGCGAAAGTAAGCGGAGATAATGTTGAGCTATTCAGCATCCAGCAGGGGCTGGCTGATCTGGAGGTAAAAGTATTCTTAGAAGACAGCAGCGGCAATCTCTGGCTTGGCACACACAACGGGATCAACTTTATTGGCCAAGGTTTATGGGAAATGCCGGTGAAGGGTAAGTGATCTTTCACCTCCGAATGGATCAGCAGCGGGAGCATAGATAGATCTATGATCAAAGAATGAAATTAATTGCGCTGCTCTGCCATTGTTTATTAATTATTAAAGGAACCGAAGTGGTTTTGTATAAATTACCTGATATCTACCTTTTAAAGGAGGCTCAAGGGTAAATGAACAATAAATTATTTTCAAAGCAGTTTACCATACTTCTATGTTTAAGTGTAGTTATGCTTTTCACTGTGAGCTGTTCCCAAGAAGAGACAAATGAGGTGGTCATCTACACCTCAGTGGATCAAATGTATTCGGAGATAATTCTAAACGAATTCGAAGAAGCTACGGGCATAAAAGTGCTGGTCGTTTACGATGTTGAAGCAACAAAAACGACCGGCATGGTCAACCGCCTCATTGCTGAAAAAGCGCGTCCCCAGGCTGATGTTTTCTGGAACGGCGAAATCTTGCAGACAATCAGATTAAAGGAAGCCGGTGCACTTACTTCTTTTAGATCACCAAGCGCTGACAATATACCAGATTCGTTTAAAGATCCAGACGGTTACTGGGTTGCCTACGCCGGTCGGGCACGCATCATCATCGTCAATACTGATTTGCTGGAGCCGGAAGAATACCCGCAATCCATTTACAGCCTCTTGGATCCGGCCTGGCCTGCTGATAAAACATGTATCGCCTACCCCATGTTTGGTACAACTGCAACCCATGCCGCTGCCCTTTTCGCCTACCTGGGGGGCACAGAAGGTGCCGCTTTTCACAAGGCTATCGCTGACCAGGGGGTTGCTGTTCTTGATGGCAATTCGGTTACCCGCGACCAGGTAGCAGATGGGCGCATGTTGTTCGGAATGACCGATACTGATGATGCCTGTGTGGCCATTAAAGACGGTAAACCGGTAAAAATAATTCTTCCCGATCAGGAACCGGGGGGCATTGGCGCTCTGGTGATCCCCAATAGCATCGCAATGATCAAGGACGGCCCCAACCCTGAAGCAGCACAAATCTTAATCGATTACCTATTAAGTGAAACGGTTGAAAAAAGGTTGCTGGAAATCGGCTGGGCGCACCTGCCGGTCCGTGATATTGCCTATACGAGCAGCTGTTTTGAGACAACAGGAGTGCGCCTGATGGAAGTTGATTTTAATGCCATGTATGAACAGTTTGAGTTGGTGATGGAGCAAATGGGACAGATCTTTATCCGTTAAAGACTGACGATCCTTTTTTACCAGGGAGCTTATGAATCCAGTAAAAAAGACCGAGACTCTTCTAACCGGAAAGAAAGCGCATGATAAAGTGAAAAGGGGCGCACAATTATTAAATAGTTTCTCAAACCTGCTGCCGCTTCTGTTTTTGATCGTTGTTTTTATGCCTCTTATGGTCCTGATCCTCGATTTGGGCATTCAGGCCACGGGGGGATTGGTAAACTGGCAATCCTGGCTTGAGTCCTTTTACAGAAGATGGGTTCTGCTTCGCAACAGTATTAACCTGGCAGCAGGAACCGCCGCAGCAGCCATGTTCATAGGGCTTCTGGCCGCTTTGCGGTTGTGGCCTATTAATCGTAAACCCTGGCTTTACTTGCGTTGGTTGGTGCTTATGTTTGCGGTTATCTCCCCATACATGCACGCACTGGCCTGGAATACCTTATTTTTAATGTTCAGGGCCATCCTGCTGCCCTTAGGGGTTGAACTTACTCCTCTGGGCGGCTGGAGCGGCAGTTGGCTGGTGCAAACCATGGCTTTTTTACCGCTGGCTGTTGGGCTCGCCCTGCTTGGATTAGAAACCGTCGATCCCCTGCTCATTGAAGCGGGGCGAATGCAGCACCCTGATGGCAAGGTTACGCTTAAAATTGCTCTGCCCCTGGCGGCACCGGCAATATTAGCCGGTTTTGGCTTTATTTTTATCTTCAGCCTCCTGGACTATAGCATTCCTTCTCTTTTCGGTAAAAATATATATGCCCTGGAGATATTTGCTGAACACAGCGCTTCAGGCCGGGCTGCATCTGCTTTTCTTGTTGCCCTGCCACTGCTCTTACTATCAATAGTTATGGTCTATTTTTCCCAGGCTCCGTTGCGCGAAGCATTAGTGCGCCCGCCCTTTAAGGTGCGGCCCTGGAATATTAGTCCACAGTGGCCGGTTTATCTTTCTATACTGCAAAAAGTAGCTCTCATTATCTTGGCCCTGCACATCTTAGTGCCGCTGGTTGGTTTAAGTGCTGCAACAGGCAGCTTAAGCGCTCTTGGCGAAAGCGTCAAACTGGGCCGCCGCGAGATTATCTTTAGCCTTAACGTAGCCGTAAGTACAGCAATTGTGGCCGTTCCTTTAGCCTATCCGGTTGCATCAGTGCTGCTGAACACTAAAATGAGGAAAGGTTACTGGTGGATTTTAACAGCTCTGCCGCTTGCGGTGCCAGCACCCTTAATCGGCATCGGGTTGATCCTGGCCTGGAACAGACCTCTTTTTGGAGCCATTTACGGCAGCGCTGTGATGCCTATCCTGGCCGCTTTAGCACGGTTTACCCCCTTTGCGGTAATTATCCTTCTTGCCCAGTTAAAGAGGATTGATCCCCTGTTAATAGAGGCAGCAAAGATTTTAAAGCGCAGCAAACTGAGCATGTTGTTTAAGATCCACCTTCCGATGCTGGCTCCGGGTATGATTGCTGCGTTCTTTTTTACCTTCGCCCTCACCTTAGGTGAGCTGGGCGCTACATTAATCGTTGCACCGCCTGGTAAAGCCACTTTAACCATGCGCCTCTATAATCTTCTGCATTATGGGTCAACAGACTTAGTTGCGGGACTATGCCTGATTATAGTCTTCATCACCGCTCTGTCTGCTAGCTTTGTATTTGTCTTTCTAATTATTCGTGAATCTTCACGAAACCAGAATAATGTGAGGAAATTCTGATGGATGAGTATATACTGGATGTAAGGGAAGTTAAAAAAAACTACGGCAATATTGAAGCGGTAAAACAAGCTTCTTTTGCGCTTCGCGCAAATTCAAGATTAATCATTAAAGGCCCTTCCGGTGGAGGAAAAACAACCTTATTGCGCTTGCTGGCAGGGTTGGAGGTTCCGGATGAGGGTCAGATATATATTAACGGGTGCTTGGCCAGTAGCAATGATTTTACTCTGGCCCCTAATCTAAGAAAGATGGGCTTTGTCTTCCAATCACCTGCGCTTTGGCCACATCTAACAGTCAGAAGCAATATTTTGTTCGGGTTGGGTGGACTACCGAAAGAAAAAAGGCAGGCCAGATTGGATGAACTGCTGGAGGCTATTGAATTGCCGGATTACAAAGATCGCTACCCCGATCAATTATCTGGTGGAGAAGCACGCAGGGTAGCACTAGCCAGGTCACTGGCCCCAGAACCTCCATGTATGTTGATGGATGAACCGCTTACCAGTTTAGATGACAGTCTAAAAGAAAAGATGTTGGTTTTAATCGGAAATGAGGCCACAAGAACTGGCTCAGCTTTGGTCTATGTCACACATGATCGGCAAGAAGCTTCCGCTCTGGGGGGGGCAATTCTAAATATGAAAGATGGTCATCTAGAACAATAGACTTTTCTAACACTACCCTTTTGGTGTATGGCATTATTATATGCTGGCACTTATAATTAGGGCTTCCTGAATAATTGAAAAAAGCCCGTAAAATATGGCGTTTCAGCGGTTTTTATGCTATAATAAGTGCAAGGAAAACCCTCACAGATCTTCAAAAACCTTGCAC
>Ga0114946_10002882_pt1 | contig 11747 bp, 12 predicted proteins | sample WalLakDeSediment_FD_88676 | JGI IMG/M metagenome (GOLD analysis project Ga0114946, IMG submission 88676) | Lake sediment microbial communities from Walker lake, Nevada to study Microbial Dark Matter (Phase II) - Walker Lake 11/02/13 Deep Sediment | ecosystem: Environmental > Aquatic >...
CGCCTCGCTTGGCCTTTTCGGCGAGGGCGGTGTCGCCGAAACTTGTAGTACGCCCGGTACAACTGCGTTTCGGCTCCTAGCCCTCGACGAAAACTCCGGCGCGAGGCGCCACGATGACTTCCACCACGGGCTGCTAGGCGTCGTCCATGATCTCGGCCTCTTTTTTAGCGACCACGTCGTCGATCAACTTGACGAAGTTGTTGGTCAGCTCCTGCACGGAGTCCAAGCCGCGCTTGAGGCCGTCCTCGGAGATGTCCTTGTCCTTCTCGGCGCTCTTGAGCAGGTCGTTGGCGTCGCGGCGCCCGGCTCGAATCGAGATCTTGGCGTCCTCGGCGTGGTCGCGGACCTGCTTGACGAGGGCCTTGCGCCGCTCCTCGGTCAGCGGCGGGATCGGGACCCGCAAGACGACGCCGTCGGAGCTGGGGTTGAGGCCGAGGCCAGCGTTCATGATCGCCTTCTCGACGGGCGAGATGTTGTTGGCGTCAAACGGCTTGACGATCAACATGCGCGCGTCGGCGGTCGAGACCGAGGCAACCTCGCGCAGGGACATCTGCACGCCGTAAGCCTCGACCCGGACCCCGTCGAGCAACGCTGGGTTTGCGCGGCCAGCTCGGACCTTGGCGAGCTCGCGACCGAGCCGGTCACGCGCGCCTTCCATGGCGTCCTTGGCGAGTTCGAGTGCGTCTTCGATCATCTCTGGTGCTCCAGGTGGGTAAGGGGGTGGTCAGCCTCGCGGCCACACGAAGCGCTCGGGTGCGACGAGGGTGCCGAGCGGCTCGCCGCAGACGACGCGACGAATGTTGCCAGACTCGAGCATATCAAACACGACGATCGGCAGGTCGTTCTCCTTGCAAAGCGAGATCGCGGTGCCGTCCATCACGTGCAGGCCCTGGGCCAAGACCTCGAGGTGGGTGAGGCGGTCGTAGCGGATCGCGTCGGCGTGCTTCATGGGGTCCTTGTCGTAGACCCCGTCGACCTTGGTCGCCTTGAGCAAGATCTGCGAGCCGACCTCCATGGCCCGCAGGGCGGCCGCGGTGTCGGTGGTGAAGTAGGGGTTGCCGGTCCCGGCGGCGAACAGCACGACCCGACCCTTCTCGAGGTGCCGGGTGGCGCGCCGGCGGATGTAGGGCTCGGCGACCTCCTTCATCTCGATCGCCGAGAGCACCCGCGTGTACACGCCGCTGCGCTCGAGCGCGTCTTGCAGGGCGATCGCGTTCATGACCGTGGCGAGCATGCCCATGTAGTCGGCGCTGGCCCGATCCATGCCCTTGGCCGAGGCCTTGACGCCGCGGAAGATGTTGCCGCCGCCGATCACGACCGAGGTCTGAACCCCGAGCTCGAGCACCGCTTGGATCTCGCTTGCGATGGTCGCGAGGATCGCTGGATCGATGCCGTAGCCGCCCTCTCCCTGGAGGGCTTCGCCGGACAGCTTGATGGTGACGCGCTGAAATTTTGCGGTGGTCATGTGGAGGTCGGGCAAAAAACAGGCAAAAAAAAGAGCGGGGAAGACCCGCTCTGGTTTGGTTAGGACCCAGCGATCTGGGCGGCGACCTCGGCCGCGAAGTCCTCTTGTTTCTTCTCGAGGCCTTCGCCGAGCTCGTAGCGGACGAACCGGCGGATCTTCACGTTCTCGCCGATCTTCGCGATGAGCTCGCGGAGCACGTCCTCGATGGTCTTCTTGTCGTCCTTGACGAACTTTTGCTCGAGCAAGACCGTCTCGGAGTAGTACTTGTTGACCTGGCCGTCGACGATCTTGTCGACGATCTTCTCGGGCTTGCCCTCGTTGAGCGCGCGCTCGCGGAGGATGACCCGCTCGGCCTCGACCTTGCTCGGGTCCATCTCCTCGCGGGAGACGGCGAGCGGGTTCATGGCGGCGATCTGCAGGGCGACGTCCCGGCAAAACGCCTGGAAGTCGTCGGTCTTGCCGACGAAGTCGGTCTCGCAGTTGACCTCGACGAGGACGCCGACGCGACCGCCGTGGATGTAGCTGGTGACCGCGCCCTCGGTCGCGATGCGACCGGCCTTCTTGGCGGCCTTGGACAGGCCCTTCTTGCGGAGGAAATCGACGGCTTGATCCATGTCGCCGTCGACCTCGGTGAGGGCTTTTTTGCAGTCGAGCATGCCCGCTTGCGTACGCTCGCGGAGCTCTTTGACCATCGCTGCGGTGACTTTCGCCATGCTGGTACTCGCTTCTATTTGATTCGCCGGTGGGGCTGGTTGAGGGCGGCTTAGGAGGGGGTGTTGGTGGTGACGGAGCCCGCGTCGGCGTTGGCGCCGTCGGCGTCGCCTTCACTCTCGGGCGAGGCCGCGGCCTCGGGGGTCGGGAGCTGGGTGCGGCGCGAGACGAGCTCGACCTTGGGACCGTCGCCGCCGGTGGTGACGCGGATCGGCGCGGGCGACGAGTCGACGTCGCTGCTCGACACGGCGCGCTGCTGCTTGCCGAGCCGCGAGCCCTCGGACGCGGCGTCGGCGATCTTGCTGGTGATCAGCTTGATCGAGCGGATCGCGTCGTCGTTGCCGGGGATGACGTACTGAAGCTTGCTCGGGTCGGCGTTGGTGTCGGCCAGGGCGATCACCGGGATCTGCAGGCGGTTGGCCTCGGCCACGGCGATGTGCTCCTTGGCCGGATCGACCACGAACACCAGGCCGGGCAGCTTGGGCATGTCCTTGATGCCGCCGAGGTTGCGCTCGAGCTTGGCCCGCTGGCGCTCGAGTTGGAGCACCTCTTTTTTGGTCAGCTTCTCGTAGGTGCCGTCCGAGGACATCTTCTCGATGTTGCGGAGCTTGTCGACGGACTGGCGGATGGTCTTCCAGTTGGTCAGCGTGCCGCCGAGCCAGCGGGTGACGACGAAGTACTGGCCGCAGCGCTGGGCTTCGTTGATCAGCACGTCTTGGGCCTGCCGCTTGGTCCCGACGAACAAGATCGGGTGGCCCTCGGCGGCGACCGAGCGCACGTAGGCGTAGGTCCGGCGCAGGAGCTTGGCGCTCTGCTGAAGGTCGATGATGTGGACCCCGTTGCGCGCGCCGAAGATGTACTGCTTCATCTTCGGGTTCCAGCGCTCGGTCCGGTGGCCGAAGTGCACGCCGCACTCGAGCAGCTGGCGGATCGTGATGATGCGCTGGGCCTCGTCTAGGACTTGGACGTCGGCGTCGGGGTTGGTCTCGGGGGTGGTCTCTAGGTCGCTCATCTGTGGTTCCTCGCGTTGGGCCTCTGCCCCCTTCGTTGGACTCGCCCACCGACCGCGTCAAAATCGGGTCAGCACGCCAGCGAGTCCTCCAGGAGCATGGGGATTTGGTTGAAAAGGCGGCGGGTGGTACCACGCAGCACCGCCCGCAGCAAGATGTGAGGGTTGCCACGACCAGGCCCGGCTCGCGCGCCCGCGCTGGCGCCATCGGAGCGAATCCAGCTGCTACCTTCTCGCCGTCCGATGCCTAAGGTCTCGCCCCTCTCGTCCGCCGTCGTGGCCTGCCTGCTGGTGACCAGCGGGTGCGCCGGGCTCACCTCGCCAGGCGCGGCGAGCCACGTCAACCTCGATAGTCCGTCGATGCGACAGTTCGCGGTCGCGGGCATGACCGATCTCGAGCGCGACGTGCGGCTCGACACCGGCGAGCGCGGCGACGCCAAGGTCACGCCCGCGGTGTTTTGGGCGGGGATCGGCGCCGGCACGGTCGGGGCCGTGGGCGGCCTCGCGTTTGGGATCGCGGGCTTCGTGGCCAAGAACCAAGTCACCGCCGGCTACCAAGAGCAGGCCGGGATGAGCCTCGCCGAGCGCGACCGGCTCGTCAGCAACGGCAACCTCTACAACACCTTGTCGATCAGCCTCACGGCGCTCTCGGTCGTCGGCTTCGCCGCCGCGCTCGTGGCCTACGGGGTCGACTGGAACCGCTGCGGGCCGCTGGCGACCGAGCGGCGCCGCTGCAGCGAGCGTGCACCCGCGCCTGAGTGAAGCCCATCGACGACAGCCTTGGCGCGCTCGCCCCCGCGCTGGACGGCCTTGGCGCGCTCGCCCCCCGCTCGTTGACGCCCAACGCCCTGCTCGCTGGGTTGCTCGGGCTGATCGCCGTGGTTCACCTGCCGCTGCTCGGGTTCGGCTTCATCTACGACGACGGCTGGACCCTGCGCAGCAACGGCTTCCTGCGCCCGGGCCAGTTCGATCTGGCGCTGCTGTTCTCACCGGAGGCCGCCGCTCGCCACGTGCCCGACGCGTTCCGGCCGACCCTAGTCGTATTCGACGCCCTGAGCTTGCGGGCGCTCGGGCTGGCGCCGTGGGCCCATCACGGGCTGTCGATCGCCCTGCACCTCGGGGTTTGTGTCCTGCTCGCGCGCTTGCTTCGGCGGCTCGGCGCGCCTGAGGCCCTGGTGCTCGGGAGCGTCGCTTGCTTTGGGTTGCTGGCGATCCACGCCGAGGCCGTCGCGGTGATCTCGTTTCGTGAAGATCTGCTGGCCGCGGCGCTCGGGCTCGGGGCCTTGCTCGCGGGGCTTCGCATGGTGGAAGCGCGGCGGCGGGTGCTGGCGCTCGCGTGGGGCTCGGCGGCTGCGCTGCTGATGGCGCTCGCGTGCGGGGCCAAGCTCTCGGCCGCGCCGCTGCCGGTCGTGCTCGGGTTGTTGATGTGGCTGAGCCCGTGGGCCGAGCCGAGCGATCGCCGGCCGCGGGCTCGGCTCGCGATCCTGCTCGGCCTGCTCGGGCTCGGCGTCGGCCTAGCGTTGGCGCAGACCTGGCTGGTCCACGGCGGCAGCCCCTACGGCGCCGACAACCCGCGGATCTACGCCCAGCGGGTCGGGCTCGGGCCGGTGCTGGCCGCCTCGACGCAGATCCACCTGGGCTACCTTCAGCAGATCCTCGCGCCGGTGAACCTCGCGCCCGAGTACGTCGATCGGGGGGCGAGCTGGACCGCGCCGGCGACGGTGATCGCGAGCGCGACGCTGCTCGGGTTGGCGATCGCCTCGCTGCTCCCGGGCGTGCGCCGGCGCTGGCCGCTGCTGGCCTTCGCGGGCCTGGGCTGGCTGCTGCTGTGCATCCCCACCAGCAACCTGGTCGGGCTGCCGAACATGCGGGCCGATCGGTTCATGTACCTGCCGAGCGTGCCGATCTGCGTTGGCCTCGCCGCGGCGCTGCTGTCGATCGGCCGCAGGTTCGCGGCCGAGCAGCACCAAGCATGGCTGCCGCTGCTCGGCTTTGTGCTGATCCAGGGCTCGCTTGGGGTCGCGGCCACGCGGGTATACGTGAGCAACACCACGCTGTGGCATACGGCGGTGAAGCGTGCGCCGGAGTCCGCTCGCGCCCACGCGTTGCTTGGGCTCGAGCGGGTCGGCGCGGCGCGGCAAGGCGAGCGGCTCGCGTCCGAGGTCGCCGAGGCGGCGGAGCGCTCGTGCCGTCGGGCTGAGCAGCTGGATCCGCTCTACGAGCTCCCGCAGCTGTGCCTGGGCGCCCTCGCGATCGTGCGCCAAGACTGGGTGCTGGCCTACGAGCACCACGCGCGGGCGATCGAGCTGAGCATCGATCGCAACGATCGCCCGCTGGCGGCGCTCGCCCAGATCGCCCTCGATCTGCCGGCTGGCTGGCTCGAGCAGGACCGCAAGGCGCACGCGATCGAGCTGCTCGAACGCGGGCTGCGCGAGTATCCCTACTCGCCCGAACTCCACGCCGCAGCCGCGCGGGTCTACCACCGGCTCGGTCAGCCCGATCGCGCCCTCGCGTTGTACCGCCGTGCAAGGTCGCTGCGGCCCGATCGTTGGGAGACGGTCGTCGGGGGGCTGGAACTCGCCCTCGATCTCGGCGATGCTGCATCCGCTCACCGAACTTGGTGGGCCGAAGCGAAGTTGCTCGAGCGCGCCGACCCGGCGACCCGCACCCATCTCATCCGGCGCCTGGCCACGGCTCGCGCGCTCAGCCCCGACTTTTCTTTGTTACACTCGCTTCTCAACTCTGGAGTCTTCCCCGATGAGCCGTAAGAAGTTCTACGCCCTCCTGGTCATCGCCGCCCTCTCGATCTCGATCGGGGGTCTGGCCTGCGGCGACACCATCGAGCAACTCGACAAGCTCGACGAGACCTACGGCGCGACCTGAGCCCGCTCGGGCTTCGGTGGTCGCCAACCTCCCCAGGGTGAGCCGCATGCGCGGGCTCGCCCTTTGCTCGTTTAGATCAGCAGCCGCATGCGCGCTGACGCGCGCGGATCTCTGGTAGGCTCAGCGGCGAATGAGCAGGGAGTCCGAAGCGACAGCGCAGCTCGCTCCCTGTCCGCATTGCGGCGAGCCTCACGACGAAGACTCGCTGCGGTGTCCGGCCACGGACATGCTGCTGCCCCTCGAAGGCCGCCGCCTGGTCGGGAAGTTCAGGTTCTTGTCGTCGCTCGGCAGCGGCGGCATGGCTTCGGTCTACCTCGCGGTCAACGAGCTGGTTGACCGGGAGGTCGCCATCAAATTTTTGCGCCCTGAAGTGGGCCGCGACCCCGAGGCCGTCGCCCGCTTCCGCAGCGAGGCCAAGGCCGCCGGGCGGATCGGCAACGCCCACATCTGCGAGATCCTCGATTTCGGCGAGTCGCCGATCGGCCCCTACATCGTGATGGAGCGCCTGCGCGGCATCGACCTGGCCGCGCTGATCCGCCGCCAGACTCGGCTCGCGCCGGGCTACGCCGTGCGGGTGGTTCGCCACGCCCTCGAGGGCCTCGCCGCCGCCCACGAAGCGGGCATCGTCCACCGCGATCTCAAGCCCGCCAACGTGTTCCTCCACCGGACCGCCAACGGCGAGACGACCGTCAAGCTCATGGACTTTGGCGTGTCCAAGTTCCTCGACGGCACCGGCGAGGCCGAGACCGTCAGCGGGATCCTGCTCGGGACCCCGGAGTACATGGCGCCCGAGCAGCTCGAGGGCGCCCACAAGATCGGCCCGCCCGCCGACATCTGGGCCATGGGCGCGATCTTGTATCGGGGGATCACCGGGCATCAGGTGTTCTCGGGCCCCAACCTCGCCGCGGTGCTGCGCTCGATGGCGCTCGACGAGGTCACGCCGGTCTCCCAGCTGGTCTCGGGTCTGCCGCCCGAGCTCGAGGCCGTGATCCACCGGTGTCTCGCGGGTGACGTTGGCGCGCGCTACCCCAGCGCCCAAGCCCTGTCCGCCGCGCTCGAGCCGTTCGAGGCCCTCGACATCGAGGTCGTCCCGCTCGCCGTCCCGGCCAAGATCCGCGCCGCCCCGATCTCCTCGAGCGATCCTCCCGACGCACCGACGCACGTGTGGAAGGAAGCCGAGGCCGCCGAAGTCGCCGCCAAGGTCGTCCCACGCAAGCGCGGCCGGCTGTGGGCGGCGAGCGGCCTGCTCGTGCTGGCGGCGTTGGCCCTGGGCGTCGCGTTGGCCTTCGGCCCGGGGCGGACCGAGTCCGAGCCTGGGGAGCCTCGGCAGCTGGCTGGCAGCGAGGCCGTCGAGGCCCCCGCCGCGGGCGATGGCGGCGAGGTCGAGCCGGTCGAGCCGGTCGAGCCGGTCGAGCCGGTCGAGGACACCGGCGCGACCGAGACCGGCGACCCTGCCGAGCAGCTCATGCTCGACGACCCCGACCCCGAAGCCGACGACGAGGGTGACGATGACGCTGGCCCGCAAGCGCGGGGCACCGATCGCCCTCCGCCCGCCGGCACCCTGCGCGCCGGCGCCTACATCACGCCGCGCACGCCCGGCTCAGCCGTCGATTTCATCAGCGCCAAGCGCCACTGCGAAGGCTTGGCGTCCAAGTCCTACGCCGGCGTCAGCGGGTGGGCCCTCGCCAACCCGAGTCAGCTGCGCAAGTTCATCGGCAACAACCAGGTCAAGCGCTCGCGCTATTGGACCTCGGCGGTGCACGACGGGCACGCGTTGGTCTTCACCCTGGCGGCTGGCAAGAAGAGCTCCGAGAAGATCGACCGCAAGATCGCCCGGCCGCTGTGCGTGACGAAGTACTGAGCGGCGCATAGTCGGCCGTATGCGAAGGTCGAGATGTGTGCGATCCCAGCTCTCGTGAGCGCGTCGCGTCCAAACGAACCGATCACCCCCGAGCGGCGCTGGCGACTGCCCCACACCTTGGTGCTGGTGTTCGGTGTGCTGTGTCTGGCCGCGGCGCTCGGCAGCTTGGTGCCCGGCGGCTCCTACCTGCGCGACGACGCCGGTCGGGTGCTGCCGGGCACGTTCAGCTACGACCAGGACGCGAGCGCGCTGCGTGGCGTCGAGCTGTTGTTGGGCGTGTTCCTGGCCCCGGTTCGCGGGCTGATCGCCAGCGCCGACATCGCGGCGTTCGTGCTGTTGGTCGGCGGGACCTTCGGGATCCTCGAGCGTAGCGGCGCGCTCGAGGCCGGCATCATCCAGCTCGTCGGGCGGCTTCGCGGTCGCGGACACGCGCTGATCCCAGCGTCGATGGTCGCGTTTGCGATCGGCGGCGCCGTGTTCGGGATGAGCGAGGAGGTCATCCCCTTCGTGCTGCTGTTCGTGCCGTTGATGCGCAAGCTCGGCTACCCGCCGATCATCGCGGCCGCGGTCCCGCTGGTCGGGGCCGGGGTCGGCTTCGCCGGGGCGATGCTCAACCCGTTCACGGTCGGCATCGCGCAAGCGATCGCCGGGCTCCCGCCGATGTCGGGCTGGGCCTACCGCAGCGTGGTGTGGGTCGTGTGCGTGACGGTCGGCGTGGTGTTCGTGTCACGGCTGGCCCGGCGCCTGCGTGTCCCGGTCCCAGCCGGCGCGGCGATCGGCGATCCGAGCGACGACGACGGCGCCGAGCCGGCCGCGCTGCAGCCGGGCCAGGCCGTGGTCTTGGCCCTGTTCGCGGCCACCATCGTGCTGATCGGCGTCGGCGTGTGGCGTTGGCAGTGGTACGTCGAGGAGATCGCCGCCGCGTTCTTGGTCCTCGGCCTGGGCTCGGCGCTGGTCCTGCGCCTCGACAACCACGTCGCGGCCGAGGCGTTGATCGACGGCGCCGCGCAGCTGCTCCCGGCCGCCCTCGTGATCGGCGTCGCCCGCGGAGTGGTGCTGCTCGCGACCGACATGCACGTGCTCGACACGGTCCTGCACGCGGCCGCCAGCTCGATGCAGCGTGTCGGCCCGTTCGTCAGCCTCGCTGGCATGTTCGGGTTCCAAAGCGCGTTCAATGTGCTGGTGCCATCGGGCTCGGGTCAGGCCGCGCTGACCATGCCGATCATGGCCCCGCTCGCCGATCTCGTCGGCCTCAATCGCCAGCTCGCGGTGCTCGCGTTCCAGCTCGGCGACGGCTTCACCAACCTCATCACCCCGACCTCCGCGGTGTTGCTCGGCTCACTCCACGCGGCTGGGGTCAGCTATGGCGAGTGGGCCCGGCACACCTGGGCGTTGCAAGTGTGGCTGGTCGTGGCCGGGCTCGCGGTGCTCGGTGGCGCGCTGGCGATCGGGTTTGGGGCCTGAGCGCTCCGCCTACAGCCCCTCGGGCCCCTTGCAGGTTTCGCTCAGGGTCAGCACGAACTCGAGCGAGTGGGCCGGATACCCGTCGAGCACCACGAACCCGGCCGGCTCGCTGCGGTCGCCGTCGACCGAACACAGCACCCCGTCGCCGTCGAGATCGAGCCAGGCATAGACCACCAGCCCGACCGCGCCATTGTCGGTGGGGACCAAGCCCGTGCCCGTGAACTCGCGCTCGCCGGTCGCCAAGGTCCAGCTCTCGATCAGCCCAAACGGGTGCTCGAACTCGCCGAGGCCGACGCGCTCGTGATGCAGCTCGAGGTGGACCTCGCCCTGGCCGTCGAGCGTGGGATCGGCCGTGGTGATCGTGCCGCTGAGCTCGACCTCGTAAAAGCGCAGGTCCTCGTTGACGCAGCCGAGCGCGAGCGCGACCCAGCACGACAGCCCAATCGATCGCGTCATCGCTTGGCCCTCCAGCCGCCGAATAGCACCCCCACGTGAAGCCCGGGGATCGACGGGGTCGGTGGGTCGACCCACGGGAAGTCGATGCCAAAGTCGAGGCCGACGTGCTCGTTGATCGCGACCACCAAGCCCAAGCTGCCCCAGGCGATCCACGCCTGGCGAGCGTCCCAGCTGACCTCGGGCCCGGCCGCGGTCTCGAGCGTGGTGCGGTCCATCAGCAGGGTGTGGCGCGTGGCCAGGACCAGATAGGGCGCGACCCGGCCGACCGGAAACGCGAGCCGCATGCGCAGCTCACCGTTGGGTCCGCGCCGCTGGCGGTCTGGGGTCAGCTGCCAATCCCAGCCCAGCAGCAGCTCGCCGCTCATGCGCACGTGCGGGCGATCGATCCACCGCAGGCCCACGCCCGCGGCCGGACGAAAGCGGCGGCCGAGGACCGTGTCCATCTCGATCAGCGTGGTCAGGCCCTTGCCGATCCCGAGCTGCGTGCGGACCCGCTGCCACGGCGTCCCGCCCGAGAGCTCGACCGCCCAATCGCCCTTGCGCGAGCCGCCGCCGACCACATCGAAGGGCGCCGACTCGAGGTAGCGGGTCCGCTTGGTCCCAGGCAACGAGTGGTCGCGCTCGGGCGGCGGCTCGCTGGCGCTGGCGAGCTGCGGGCTGAGCCAAACGGCCACGCCGAGCAGCCCTGTCAATGTCCGCTTCATAGGGTCGGCACCGGCATGTTGAACACCTTGGCAAAATTGCCGGCCAACACCGCGCGCATCTCGTCGATCGTATAGCCAGTCTCGCGCATCGCCGCGACCGTGCGGTCGAGGTAACCCTTGACGAACCCGGGGCTTTGCGGCCCGTCGCTCCCGTAAATAATCCGATCGACGACCCCGGCCTCGCGCATGCGGCCCATCGCCATCACCAAGTTGGTCCCCTCGGGGTCCGAAAACGCCGAGCCGAGCGCGCTGGGCTCGAGGTAGACGTTCTCGTAGGTTTGGGCCAGCGAAATGCAGGTCTCGAGCGCGCCGATCTGCTTGTTGATGAAGTCGTAGCCGAGGTGGCCGAGGATGAAGACCGTCTGCGGGTGCGAGGCGATCGCGTCCTCGAGGTAGGCCGGATCGGTGTAGGCGGGATCCTGCGAGGTCCCCGGCGCCGGGCTCGTGCCCGTATGCAGGTAGATCGGCGCGCCGAGCTGCGCCGCCAATTCATAGATCGAGTAATACGCCGGATCGTCCATGCGAAAGCGCTGGTGCGCGTGGGCCAGCTTCACGCCGATCATCCCCGGCTCGGCCAGGGCCTGCTCGAGCCGGGTGAGCTCGGCCGCCTCGCGCGTGGCCCAATCGTCGGTCTTGAGGCTGGCGAACCCAAAGAAGCGCGCGGGCTTGGTCGCGACGTGGGCTTGAATCAGCTCGTTGGTCGCGACCCCGGCCGAGCGCGGGGCGTAGATCGCAAACAGCCCGGCTTGGCTGATCCCCGCGTTGTCGAGCTCGCTAGCGATGCCCTCCGGCGACAGGACCGTCTCGGCGACCCCCTCTGGATCGGTGTTGAACGGGAACGGGAAATTGCGGGTCAAGAACGCCCGGGTCGCCGGCGGGATCGAGCTCCACTCGCCGGGGTGCAGGTGCATGTCGATGACCGGCAAGCGCTGGCCGTCGACCACGACCCCAAGCTCGGTCTCGCTGCACCCGAAGCTGGCCGAGCCCAGCGCCAAGGCCAGCGCGAACGCCAGACGGTGAACCGTGCGAATCACGCCATGCGTATATGACACCGCGCCACCGCCGTCAAACGATGTTCCATCACGGCGCCCGAGCAGCGGCGTCAAGCCCGTGCGAACAGTTCCGCCACGCTGTTCACCGAGGCAGCGCGCAGCGCCCAGCGTTGGAGCAGGGCCATGGACTTGGACTTGCGGA
>Ga0114946_10002883_pt1 | contig 11746 bp, 11 predicted proteins | sample WalLakDeSediment_FD_88676 | JGI IMG/M metagenome (GOLD analysis project Ga0114946, IMG submission 88676) | Lake sediment microbial communities from Walker lake, Nevada to study Microbial Dark Matter (Phase II) - Walker Lake 11/02/13 Deep Sediment | ecosystem: Environmental > Aquatic >...
GCGGGCATCAAGGCGGGCGCGTTCGCTCTCAGCGGCCAGAGCCTGCCGTTGGTCCTGGTACTGGCGGGCCTGGGCACGCGCACGGGCGATTTCGACCTTCTGGTCGGCTAGCAGCACCAGGTGGGCGCTATATGCAGCATCCGATCGCGGCATCTCAGCCGCCTTTACGGCAGCTTCAGCAGCCTGTAACTCTACTGGCGCGCGGGTGGCGAGCTGGGGATCGGACTGCAGCGCGGTCAACTGGACGCGCGAATCGAGCGGCGCTTCCGGGGCCTTAGGTCCCGTGGCGCAGGCTGACAGCAGAAAGAGGCCGGCGACGAGGACCGCGGTTCGGGTCGTAGTGATTGATGTAATGTTCATTGACGTGCTCCCGAAGCGCGCTTCATTTCTTCCTTCAGGACGTCGATGCTCTTCTGCATGTCGTCATTGACAGCCTTGGCGCGTCGTTCCTCGGCCCTTGCAAGAGCGAGCTCAGCGTGCGTGCGGGCTTCGATCGCCAGGTACTCGGCCTGCACCATCTGGTCATTGCGCGCGGCGGTGTTGGCCAAGGCCAGCTTCTGGCGCGCCATGCTCAATTCGACGGAGGCGTAATCGGCGACGCGAGCCTGCTCGGCATTGGAGATCGCCGATTCGGCAGCCTGCAGCGCCTCGGTGGGCGGAACGGGCGGCGTGGCGCAGCCGGCCAGCGCAAGCAAGCCTGCGGCGGCCAACGCGATGAAGACAAGCAATCCGCGGATCGCCCGCCAGGAAAGGGTTTGTCGGAGCATTTCTCGTGTCCTGTAAAAAGTGCGGTGCGCAATTGCACAGTCCGCTTTTGGCACGAGAAGTTCTGTGCGCTGTCGCACCCTGGGCGGTGCGATGGGGTGGCCGCATGGTCGGCGCCGACGGTGGGCGTCTCGGTATTGGCTTCTCAGCGCGAGGGTTTTTCCAGCAACGCCACGTTCGCGCAGGGAATTTCACAGCGCCAGTCGTGGTGTCCGGCGATGGTTCGCAATGTGGTCTCCCGATAGAAGACCACGTGCGTGGGATCGCGACGGTAGTGCCAGTCGGCAAAGGCGGCGTCGTCGGTCTGGAAGTTCGTCATCACCGCGAGAATGCCGCCAGGCTTCAGCAAGGAATCAAGCCGCGCAAACTCCACACCTGGGCGATGGAAGTGCTCGACGACCTCGGTGCAGGTGATGAAATCGTAGCGATCGTTGAAAACTGTCGGATCATCAAAGAATAGCGGGTCGTAGACCGCCACCCGGTGCCCGGCCTCGGCCAGCATCGCCGCCAGTGCGGGTCCGGGCCCGCAGCCGTAGTCCAGGCCCGATGAACCTGCAGGCAGACGCGCGAGCAGGGGAGAGGCCAGCCGGCCAAGGAACTTCCGGTAAACCGGATCATCGACTGTGTTGTGATGCAGCAAGTACTCGGCACGCTCGACGGACTGAATCGGCAACTGGGACGGATCGAGGAAGGTGGACTCGCAGTGCCGGCAGCGCCAGTAGTCGCGTCCGTCGATCATCAGGAAATGCGAGCATGGCCGCGCCGTGCAGATCGGACAGTCGGGGTTGGCTGCGGTCAGCACCGTGGGATGTGCGTTGTGTCGCTCATCCGCCCAATTATAAGCCTGCATCGCGGGGGCTACGCAGCCTTCTCTTCACGTCTGCCTTACGCCTCAAACCCATTTTGTAATGCAGCGCTCGGGCGGTTGCGTGTTCTACCGCACCGTGGCGGCGATATTTCCCGTCTAGGCTCGAAAGCAGAATCGAAACACGTGACGAGCAAGCCAACCGTGATCCAATCAGCGGCGCGCCTGGCGCCCACCCCATCGGCACCGGAGTTGGCGCCGCAGCGGGTGGAGTGGCAACCGGGCCGTGGCGCCGATACGTCCGCACACATTTGGCACTTCGCGAGATACAGGGGCAACTCAATGAATCATGTTCCAGTCGGAGACTTTCATGATGTTTATGAACAGCGTTGACCAGGATGCCACGGCGGGGCTCTGGGATGAATGTGATTCGCCGTGCCTGTCCCTGTTTCAGCCGACTCATCGGGATCACCCGGACAATCAGCAGGATCCGATACGGTTCCAGAACTTAGTAAAGGAACTTGAGAAATCGCTTCAAAAGAAGTTTGCGGCCGGCGAGATCGAGCCCCTGCTTGAACCGTTGTGGGCGCTGGCTGATGACCACGACTTCTGGAATTGCGCTTTTGACGGCCTGGCGGTGTTGCGGGCCAGGAACCTGTTCCGGGTCTACAGGCTCCAGCGACCCGTCGCCGAATTGGTTGTAGTGGCGGATAGCTTCCATACCAAGCCCTTGCTGCGCATCCTGCGATCGGCCGATCGATACCAGGTACTCGCCCTGAACAGGCACGAGGTCAAATTGTTCGAGGGGAACCGCGACGCCCTCGACGAGATCGAACCCGCAGATGGGGTGCCGCGTACGCTTACCGAGGCGCTCGGCGAGGAACTTACTGATCCCCGCCAGACTGTCTCGGCCTACGGTGGCCGTGGCGGCGGCCAGGCCCCCATGCACCATGGGCATGGGGGCAGGAAAGACGAACTGGACCATGACGCGGAGCGATTCTTTCGTGCCGTGGATCGTGCGGTACTTGAATACCATTCCAAGCCCTCCGGCCTGCCGTTGATTCTCGCCGCCTTGCCTGAGCACCACCATATGTTCCACGAGCTCAGCCACAACCCGTTCTTGATTGCAGAGAGCCTGGACTTCCATCCGGATGCGCTCGCTTCGATCGACGAGTTTCGTGATCGGGTCTGGCGAACCATCGAGCCCCGCTACCTCGCGCGCCTTGCCGGGCTGGTGGAGACTTTCGGCAGTAACAAGTCCAAGGGTCTCGCCGCGGACGGCCTGGCGGAAGTCGCTCGGGCAGTCGTCGGCGGGCGCGTGGCAACTTTGCTGATCGAAGCACGCCGGGAAATCCCCGGCAGAGTCGATGCCTCGACGGGCGAGCTTGAATTCGACGACCTGTCCAACCCCGAACTTGACGACGTCCTCGACGACCTGGGGGGCGTGGCGCTCAAGATGGGAGGAGAGGTGGTCGTCGTGCCGACGGAAAAGATGCCGACCGAGACGGGAATCGCCGCGATCTACCGCTACTGAGGTTTGTGACATGCATATCCAGATCAACACGGATGACAACATCACCAATTCCGATGCGCTGGCGGAGCGGATCGAAGCTACTCTGAGAGACGTTTTGGAGCGCTTCTCGGACCAGGTGACGCGCGTGGAAGTTCACCTCAGCGACGAGAACAGTGACAAGAAATCCGGCGGTGCCGACATTCGCTGCCTCTTGGAAGCCAGGCTCGCAGGCCGCCAGCCGGTAGCCGTGACCGATGAAGCAGCGACCTTGGAACAGGCTGTCGACGGTGCAGTACGCAAGATGAGGCGTTCCCTGGACAGCACCCTTGGACGGCTGCAACAGCGCTGAACTCTCTACGCCGGGCCAATGTCACTGACTGTGAACTGGCGGATTGCTGCGGACCATAGTTGTTGGCGAAAAATCTCGAGGGGTTTCCACGCTGCGTTGGTTTTCGCACGGAGCGATCTCGCTGGCAGTGTTATCGATAGCCGGGTGCGTCCAGTCCCCCACCGCCCCCGAGAAAAACCATGGCTACGAAAAAGAGACCTGCTCGGTCGTCGGGAGCGACTGTAGAGCCGGATTCCAGCGCGTTGACCGCGAGCACGACCACCGAGGAAACGGAGACCCCCAAAACGGGCGGCGCAGCGCGGCTCGGAACGAACGCGACGGTCGCTTCGCTCGACCCCGTCCGGGTTGATGCGAGCGACCAATCGTTAACGACCAATCAGGGCGTCCGCATTGCCGATAATCAGAACACCTTGAAGGCGGGATTGCGCGGGCCGTCGTTGCTCGAAGATTTCATTCTGCGTAAAAAAAACACGCATTTCGACCACGAACGCATCCCGGAGCGGATCGTCCATGCACGCGGTTCAGGCGCACACGGATACTTCGAAGCCTACGACGCGCTGACCAAGTACACGCGCGCGGCGCCGTTCGCGGAGAAGTTTTATACCGACGAAGGCAACTGGGACCTGGTCCATTCGGTCAAGCCGGAACCCCATCACGGTATGCCGCAAGCGGCCTCCGCACACGATACGTTCTGGGATTTTGTGTCGTTGATGCCGGAGTCTACTCACATGCTGATGCGGGTGATGTCGGATCGGGGGATACCACGCATCTATCGAATGATGCAGGGCTTTGGCGTGCATACATTCCGCCTCGTCAATGATGAGGGCCAATCGGTATTCTGCAAGTTCCACTGGAAGCCACTGCATGGAACACATTCGCTGCTCTGGGATGAAGCTGTGAAGATATCGGGGGCGGACCCCGATTTTCATCGGCGTGATCTGTGGGAAGCCATCGAGTCGGGCGAGTTCCCGGAATGGGAACTGGGGCTGCAGATATTCACCGAAGAACAAGCTGAAGCCTTCAGCTTCGATGTGCTTGACTCGACCAAGATCGTACCGGGGATCGATTGTTCCAATGATCCGTTGCTCGCCGGGCGGATTCATTCATATTCGCACACACAGATCTCCCGACTTGGCGGCCCGAATTTCCACGAGATCCCGATCAATACGCCGCTTGCGGCGGTACAGAACAACCAGCGCGATGGCATGCACTGCCAGGCGCTGAATCGGGGACGCGTTGCCTATGAGCCGAACTCATTGGCTGGCGGCTGCCCGTTCCAGGCCGGAACAAGCGGTTTCGTGTCCTTCCCCGAGGCCATTGCCGACGACAAAGTTCGCGGAAAGCCAGAGAAGTTCGCCGAGCATTACGCCCAGGCGACGCTGTTCTATAACAGCCAGGCGGAGGTCGAGAAAGCCCACATTGCTGCTGCATTTCGCTTCGAATTGAGCAAGGTCGGGGTCCCCGCGATCCGTAAGCGGAGGGTCTCCTCGCTGTTGAACGTCTCCGAAGAACTGGCGGCAGAGGTCGCTGCTGGCTCTGCCGGGCGAACGCGGTATACGCACGCGTAAGATTGCCGTGCTGGTCGAGGACGGCGTCCACCAACCTTTGCTCGCCGCCCATCGTCATTTATCCCGCGACAGCGATCCTCCCTTGATCTGACACCAAGCGACGGCGCAGCCCACTTATGTGGGCAACTGCACTGACCCGACGCGCCCCGCTGCCTAGCATTCAGGAACCAGCCGGCGTGCATGTGCCGGATTGGTGAACCGAAACAAATATCCCATGCCGCCTGTCGGCGGTTTGACGACCAGTTTTCAGGAGGAATCCATGAAAAAGAACCCGTATATCAAGAAGCAACTGCACGAGTTGTTGTACCAGGCGCTCGAGACCGAACGCGGCGGCTTAAAGATCTACGAGACCGCGCTGTTATGCGCACAGAACAAGGACCTGAAAGAAGAGTGGGAGGAGTACCTTGAGCAGACGCGAACCCATGAGCAGGTGCTGTTGGAGGTGTTCGACGAACTGGGACTGAATCCGGAAACCGTAACCCCCGGTCGGGAAGTGGTGGCGCACATCGGGGATTCACTGGTCTCCGCGATGGAAATGGCCAAGGCACGAGGCAGTGCCGCAGCCGCGCAGCTGGTGGCCTGTGAGTGTGTGGTCCTCGCGGAAACCAAGGATCACCAGAACTGGGAATTGATTGGGCATCTGGCCGAGCATGGCCAGGGCGAGGAAACCGGTGTGCTCCGCGCCGCATTCGAAGCGGTTGAACAGGAAGAGGACCACCACCTTTACCACACGAAGGGATTCACCCGCGAGTTGTGGATCGACTCACTCGGGCTGCCCGCAGTCCTGCCTCCCCCGGAAGAAGTGAAGCAGGTTGAAACGGCGATCGGCGCCGCGCGGGCGGAGAATCTCCGCGACGAAATGCTGAAATCGAAGCACTGACATGTGACGGTCCGGTCCGGCATCGTGCCGGACCGGACCAGCTTCACAGCGTTACAACTGCGACCTGATTGGCCACAACAGGCGTTCGGCCAGCTTCTCCCTCAACGGCCGCTTTTCCCACATCTCCAGTGTGTACGGCGTAGCTGATCCGACATCGGACTCGAATACGCTGGTCATTTGTTGCGCAAATCCTCGGTCGTAGATGTTGAGGCTGGCCTCGTCATTGAGCCGGAAGCTGCGCGGGTCGAAGTTGGTCGAACCGACCGATACGAACTCCTCATCAATGACCAGCAGCTTCGTGTGCAACATTGTCGGCTGGTACTCGGAAATTGACATGCCCGCCGACAACAACCGGCCCCAGTAGGCCTTGGACCGCAGCTTTACGGTTTCGGAGTCGATATGCGGACCGGGCACCAGGATGCGCACCGCCACGTCGCGTCCACGCGCCGCCAGCAGCGCCTCGATGATCAGCTCATCGGGGACAAAATACGAGGCCGCAAGGTCGATCGAATGCTCGGCCGCGGCGATCGCCAGCAGGTACATCAGGTGCATGCTTTCGCTGCCGCTGGCTGGCGAGGCGATAAACATGTGCGCATCCATGTCGCCGGAGGCGTCGAGCGGCGGAAAATAGTCGGGGCCGTTGAGGACAACGCCGGTAGTCTTGATCCAGTTATCGTTGAAGGCGGCCTGCATCTGGGCGACTACCGGTCCCTCGACCAGGTAGTGCGAATCCCGCCAATGGTCAGGGCCCTGCGCCTTGCCCTGCCACACGTCGGCGATGCCCACGCCCCCGGTAAAACCGACCCGGCCGTCTACCACCAGCAGCTTACGATGGGTGCGGTTGTTCATGCGGCCCAGGTTGTACCAGTGCAGGGGCCTGAACCGGTGCAGGGTGACGCCGGCCGCTTCCATCTGCTCCAGCAGTTCCTGGTCCATCTTGATGCTGCCGACCCAGTCGATCATGACGTTGACCGGTATGCCTGCGCGGGCACGCTCCGAGAGGGCCGCGGCGAACTGCTGGCCGATTTCGCCGGACCAGTAGATGTAGGTTTCGAAGTTGACCGACACCTGTGCGCCGCGGATCGCATCGAGCATGGCGGGGAAGATTTCCTCCCCGTTGTGCAGTGCGGTGACGTGGTTGCCCGTGATTACCGCGGGGCCCAGCATCACCGACATTTCGCGACGGAATTGCTGGTCGGAGATCGAGAATCGATGCTCGATCTCGCGCTCGATGGTCTTCTCCGGGGTGGCGAAGTTCATGGCCAGGACCACCACCATCACGCTGATTGCGGCGGTGATTAAAATCGTCCAGCCCTTGCGTCGTCTACTCCGGTTGTTTGTCATCTGGATCCCGTGTGCCGGGATCAGCCTTCCGGTAGGGCCCGGCTCCTCGTTCCCGCGGCGCCATGCAATGGAAAGGGCAGGACACGCCAGTCGGACACTCTCCCTCGGCTGGCGGCCCTGCGCTGTCAGACACTCGCTCTACCTGTTCCGCTCTCCGCCTTTACCCGGCGCCTGCTGGTCCCGCTGGTGCTGCTGACCTTGCTGGGGCTGCCGGCCCGGCTGATCCTTGCGACCCTGTTGCTGCTCCTTCTGGCCCTGCTGGTGCTTCTGCTCGCCCTGCTGCTCCTGCGGCCGCTCTTGGTTTCGATCCTGATTGCTCATTAGAGTCTCCTTGGCTAGCACATACCAATCGACGTGCTTTCGGCGCGACTCTTTCACGTCTTCGGTTCAATTTCTGTGCGTTACCAAACCTTGAGGCTCGCGATGGCGGTGAGCAAGCCGTGTGTTGGGTGGAGTACAGACATCCTGTGCCAGTGCGCGCAGGCTTTCCCGCAGACTGTAAATACGGCTGTTTCCGCCTGGATCCAGCCAGCAAGGAGATCGCTATGTACGAAAATCAAACCAAGACCACCTCGGAGCATGCGCCCCACGCCCCGATCAGCGGTGACACAGGCACAAGCACGCGGCGTACCGACCCGAAGTTCGCGCGCGAGTCGTTCACGATGCGCAGGATGCGGCCGTGGCAGATCGTGGCCATCGCCATCGCAGCAGCACTGGTCGTCGGCCTGGCCGTGTTTTATTTCTAGACGAATTATTCCCGCACCCTGGGTGGTGCGCGCGGCCGGCTATTCCGCCGGTCGTTTTCGAACCGGAGAGACCTGATGAAGAAATTACCTTCGCTCGCACTACTCGCGCTTATAGCGCCGGCCGTTACCCTCGGTATGGGTTCCGCGCTCGCACAGGAAGAACGGTCGCGGCCTGCTACCGCGCAGGAGGAAAAGGCCAAGCAAGTGCCCGAGGAAACGCAAGTAGGGCCGACTGAGCGAGATCAGGGACCACACATGGTGACCATGCCGGAGGCGGAACGCACACCGGCAGAAGCCGAGGCGGACAAGCGTGCCCAGCAGGAACGCGCCGATCAGGACACAAAGAAGGCACATGACGCATCACAACAGGCGCCGGGCGTGGATCAGCGCATGACCCAGGGCGCCACGGCTGCGCCGCGCGCGACCTCGGCACCCTACCTGACCAGCAAACCCACCAACTCGTTTCGCGTGGACCAACTGATCGGCAGTAACCTGAAGTCCCGGACGGATGCTGGAACCATCGGTTCCATAAGTGACCTGGTGATCGATGAAGACGGACAGATCCTTGCCGTGATCGTCGAGGTGGGTGGCTTCCTGGGCATGGGCCAGAAAAATGTCGCCATCCCGTGGGATTCCGTCGAGCGCACCATGAACGAAAAGGGCGATGGCTACGAACTGCATGTCAGTGCAACCAAGGAAGCGTTGACGGATGCGCCGGAGTACAAGGCCGAAGCCAGGAAGTACTAAGCACACCAGCGGTTTGATCCGCCTGGTTGCTGATCCTTCTTACACTGTCTCAGGCGGCGGGGGCTATCGGCCTCTGCCGCCTTTTTATTTCCGCACCGGTGCACTGCCGCGCTTTACGGTCGCATGCTGTTTCAGATTCTGCGACCGAGAGTCAGGTAAAAGCCGAAGTCCTCCGCGGTATCGCTCAGGCCGATGAACACCGCCGCCGACACGCGCACGCGTTGTGCCCGGTCCAGGGAAGTACCGAGTCCCAGCGCCAGGGACCGCCGGTCTTCCGAGCCCTTGACCATGTTGCTGCGGTTGTCCACGTATACGTAGGAATTGTGCCGGTCGTTCGAGCCGAAGGACATGGCGACTCCAGCGCCCAACCGCAGCACGTCCCGGAGATCGAATTCCGAGGAGCTGCCGACCCAGGTGTAGCCGACATCGGCCAACCAGTTCACCGGCCCGTGGCGCTGGATCAGGCCGATGCCGGCTTCCACGTCCGCGGCACCGGTGCCCAGCCCCCGGTCTTCGTCGCCAGTGGGGGCCTTGAAGCGCAACAGGCCGATCACCCATGGAGTGGATTCGCTCCCTCTGCGCAGGTAGTAGTCGCCTTGGATCACGAGGTCGCCAAGCCCCGATTCTGTGCGCGAATCGCCTACGCCGGGGACCGCCACCGGCTGGCCGCCGATAACAACAATGTCAGCCGGGCCGTCGATGCGCAGGTAGGGCACGCTGAGCTGCACCTCGCCGCGGGGCAGGTACCAGCGTGCGCTGAAGTTCAGCACATCCACGGTTGTGTCTTCTTCCAGGCCGAAATCGCCTTCGAATCGTCCCGCGCCCGCGTTCAGGAACCAGCTGAAACTGCCGTCGTCCCGTGTGTCGTTTGCCTGCGATAAAGGACTGATCGCGACCAGCATGGCTAGTGCGAATGCGAATCGGCGCATGAGAATGTTCCCTTGTGATGACTCCGGGGTACCAGGCCTCAGCCACCCCTTGGCCGACGAGGTATGTCGGGGCGGTCCGGTTTGGTCGGACGATCCGGGATAGCCGGGCGATCCGGTACGGCCGGGCGATCCGGTACGGCCGGGCGATCCGGTACGGCCGGGCGATCCGGTACGGCCGGGCGATCCGGTACGGCTGGGGCGACCGGCACGGTCGGACGATCCGGTACGGCTGGGGCGACCGGCACGGTCGGACGATCCGGTACGGTCGGGGCGACCGGCACGGTCGGAGGTACGGGCACGGTCGGAGGTACCGGCACGGTCGGAGGTACCGGTACGGTCGGAGGTACCGGTACGGACGGAGGTACCGGTACGGTCGGAGGTACCGGCACGGTCTCCGGAGGGACGACTGGATCGGGCCGCATCAGGTCGGGGCCCCTGCCCACCGGCGAAACGAGGTGAAACTGCGTGGAAGCCAGGAGCTGCTTGGCAGACAACGCGGATTCGGCCTCTTCAGTGAGCCGCTTCTCGCCCTCATCGGACAACGCGGGCGAATCGACTTGCGCCATGATCACTGTCGGGTAACTCGGTGCGGCTTCGACGGGCGACAAGCGCTCGACGGCTGGCCCGGCGTTCTCGGGTGGCGCCCGCGTTGCTCGCGGCGCCGCTGCGACAGGCTGAGCGTGCGCTTCTCGCGACGCTGCAACCGTTTGCGGTTGCTTGGATCTCGACGCAGCCGCGGCCACCGCTGAGTCATCGGGGACGGCGATCTCCACCAGCCGCCGGGGCGGTGCAGCAGCTTCCATCGGCGGTTCGACCTCCGCGATCTCGGCCGGTGGTTCAGGCAACAACTGGACGGTTAATTGCGGCCCCGCGCCTGGTTCTGTCGCCGTCGCCCGTGGTTCAACCCGCGCGGCGATCGCCCCGGGCTCCGATTGCATGCCGTTGGACCAGTCGCGCAATTCCTGGGCGGTCCAGGCGACGATCACCGTCGCCATGGCCATCATCGCCGCGGCGGCACGCCAGCCGACGTTGTTCCGGCTGCGGCGTGGCCCGCGCTGGAGCGGCCATCGCGAAATAGTGCGCAGCCTCGTGGACAAGCGGCTCGGTAGCTCGATGGGCTCAGGCCAAAGCGCATCCACCAGCGCCATGGCGGAGGGCGTGCGGCGTTCCCTATCCGGCGCGAGGGCCTCGCACAGGATCAGCCATCGCGCTTGCGTGAGACCGGCCGGTGGCGTCTCACCCGGCACCGGCCCGGGCTGGGGGCTGTCCGGCAGCAGCGGCACGCCCGTCATGATCTGGAAAGCCATGGCCGCGAGGCTGTAGACGTCGTCGCGGGGGTCCGCCGGCGCGCCGTCGACAGCGTCCGGGCTGGCGAAAGCGGGCGTCAGTCCGCCGTGCCGGGTCCACGAGGCGCCCATGCGCAGGCCCACGAGGTCGATGAGCTGTGCGTCGCCATCCAGGAGGCCGAGCCGTCCCCGCGAGATCAACACATTGGAGGGCTTGACGTCGCCGTGGACAAAGCCAGCCTGGTGTTGCGCGTCCAGTCCGGCACCGATCTGGCGCATCCACCGCGGGATATGCACGTCCAGGGTCGGCGTGCCCGCTTGCGACTTGAGCAGGGACTCCAGCGTCTCGCCATCGATCCACTTCGCCACCTGGTACCACAAGTTTTCCTCGCAGCCGTGGTCGATCAGCGTGACGAGGCCGGGATGGGCAGAAATCTTCACCAGTTTCGCCAGGGCTTCGGTGTCGAAGGCCGGAGCGAGCTGCTGTGGCACCAACTTCACCGCGACGATCGGCGGCTGCACGTGATCCACGCCAATGGTCTCGTCCACGGCGCTCCACACCGAGCTCATGCGGCCGGCATGCACTTCCTCTATGAGCCGGAAGCATTTGCCGATGCGCGCAGGGACGGGTGATTGCGGCGGCGACTGGATGCTGCCGTCAAGGCGTGGACTGGCCGAGGATATTCCCGGCACGAAGGGTTCCGTTTCCTGGGAAAACAGTCTGAATCCCGCGACCAGTGGCTCCGTGCCAAAGGCGCCCGCTTGCTGTGGGATGGTTTCTCCAGGAGAGTCTTCGTCGGCTGCCGGACGCCAA
>Ga0114946_10002884_pt1 | contig 11746 bp, 1 predicted proteins | sample WalLakDeSediment_FD_88676 | JGI IMG/M metagenome (GOLD analysis project Ga0114946, IMG submission 88676) | Lake sediment microbial communities from Walker lake, Nevada to study Microbial Dark Matter (Phase II) - Walker Lake 11/02/13 Deep Sediment | ecosystem: Environmental > Aquatic > Freshwater...
CACCACTGGCGCGCCGCCCTGGCAACGGCCTTTCAATGTCGGCAATGGCTCCTCTGGCAGTTGCGGTTTGTCTGGCACAGGCAGCGCCGTTCCTTATCTGGTGCAGCCTTTCACCGTAGACACCACCGGCGCTTACGATATGGTCAGCGACCAGGATTACGATGGCTACCTGCATCTCTACGAGAATGCTTTTGATCCGTTGGATCAATGTCTTAACCTCATCGCCCTCAACGACGATGCAGGCCCTGGTTCGCAGATTTTGGGTTTCAACCTGAATGCGGGAACTACCTACTACCTTGTTACCTCTGGCTTTGCCAATACAAGCGTAGGCAATTTCACCAATACCATCAGCGGCCCTGGTGAGATCACGCTGATAGGGATGGTAGTCGGTTCAGTAGCCAACACAAACATCCCGGTTGTGGTTGTCCCTGCCCTGGCTGTGCCGATCATTGACGTGAACCCGGACGCCCTGGACGCTGCCCAGCAGGCGGATCAGGTGACGACCCAAACGTTGGTCATCAGCAACAATGGCGGCGTAGACCTGGAGTGGGAAATCGCCGAAGCGCCGCTCACCATGCAGCTGGGCCTGACCCTGGAAGAGGGCAACACTCCCGCCTCTACGCCTTACGCCATGATCCTGGATGACGGCGTTGGCGAGAACTCCGTTGGCCTGACGGCCGGCGGTCAATTCCTCTGGCTGAACCGCTTCACGCCTAGCGCCACCAACTTCCCGGTCACCGTTGATCGGGTAGAGATCATGTTTGGCTATCCAGCCTCTACTGGCGGCGTAAATGTTGGCGAGTTGGTTGACATTTACCTGTATGAAGACGCCGACGGCAACCCGGCCAATGGCGCGACGCATCGCGCTTCGCTGACCGATCAGGCTGTCCAGGCTGTAAATGGTACGACCTGGTCTGTCTTCAACCTGCCCGCGCCGGTGACGTTTAACGGCCCTGGCGACATCTTGATCGCAGTGGTCAACCGGACGGCTGGCGTTGCGGCAGGTACTTTCCCGGCCGTGATTGACCAGACTCCGCCCAGCCAGCAGCGTTCCTGGGCTGGTTTTGGTGCATTTCCGGGTAACCCGCCGGTTCTGCCTTTCCCGACCTTCGGCATTATTGACGACTTCGGCATCGCTGGCAACTGGATGGTGCGCGGCTTCGGCACGGCCAACGTTCCTTGCGAAAACCCGGCCGATGTTTCCTGGTTAGACGTCAGCCCTGACAGCGGCACGACAGGCCCCGGCGGCGCCAGCAATGTCACCGTCACCTTTGACTCCACTGGTTTGGCGGCCGGCGACTATGCGGCGATCCTCTGCGTTGACAGCAACGATCCGGCCATGCCTTTAGTGGAAGTTCCGGTGACCTTGGAAGTGTTCGACCTGCCCGTTATCGAAGTGGATGTTGAGGAAATCAACTCTACGCAAGAGACCGACGAGCAGACGACGCACACCGTCGTTATCTCTAATACGGGCGCTTCTGACCTGAACTGGTACATTGAAGAGGCGGAAGGCATGATGGCTGGGCCTGTCCCGGCGGCGGTTCGTAACCTGCCTGTGGGCGGCGACCGCGCCACTTCTTCGGCGATGAGCGGGCTGGCTCCCGCCAGCATTCTGCCCACCGGCAACGCCATTGCTTCCTCCTGGTCTGAAGGCTTCGACGACATTACCCTGCTGCCTGGTCAAGGCTGGGCGATCATCAACAACAGCTCGCCTGTCGGCACCACTAGCTGGTTCCAGGGCAATCCCACCGTCTTCCTGGCCCACATGGGCGATACGGACGCCTACATCGGCGCGAACTTCAACAGCGTGTCTGGGGCTAACACCATTAGCAACTGGCTGCTGACGCCGGAGTTTGTATTCAACAATGGCGATTCGTTCAGCTTCTGGACGCGCGTCCCGATCGGTGGAGGTGCTTTCCCCGACCGCTTAGAAGTGCGTTGGAGCGGGAATGGCGGCAGCACTGACGTTGGGGCGACAGCCACCAGCGTAGGCGACTTTGATACCCTGCTGTTGAGCATCAATCCGGATTTGACCTCTACTGGCTATCCCGAAGTGTGGACGCAGTACACGGTGGATATCTCCGGTTTGAGCGGTCCAACAAGCGGCCGTCTGGCTTTCCGCTACTTTGTCACCAATGGTGGGCCTTCGGGCGCCAATTCCAACTACATCGGGATTGACACCTTTGAATACGTCTCAACTGTCGTGCCCCCGGCCGTGTTGTACGACAACGGCCCCTTCATCACTGGTTTTGGCGACGGCCCCGGCGGCGCGGACTCCAGCTTGCTGCAAAATGTGAGCCTGGGTATGACAACCTTAGGCGCAGGCGTGCAGTTTGTCTCCCCCGGCCCGCATAACCGTATTGCCGACGAGTTTGAGGTCACGACCCCTGGCGGTTGGACAGTTGACAATATTGTCTTCTATGGCTACCAGACTGGCTCGACGACGACCTCCAGTTTCACTGGCGTCAACTACCGCATCTGGGACGGCCCGCCGAACGACGCTGGCAGCAGCGTCATCTTTGGCGACACGACCACAAATCAGTTTGTGGACACTGGCTGGACCGGCGCTTACCGGTATGCTGAAAGTGCTGTTGGCACCACCCGGCCAATCATGTACGTGATCGGCGATGCTGGCATCCATCTGGAGCCTGGTTCTTACTGGGTTGACTGGCAGTTGGCTGGCACGATTGCCTCTGGCCCGTGGCAGCCGCCCATCACCATCATCGGCCAAACTGTTACCGGCAATGCCATGCAGATGCTTTCCACTGGCTGGACGCCGTTCCTTGACGGCGGCGCCGGCGCGCCGGCGCAAGGCGTTCCGTTCCAACTGTGGGGCGAAACGGTTTGCTCCAACCCGTCCGACGTCTCCTGGATTTCGGTTGACCCGACCAGCGGCATGACCATGCCGGGCGATGCGAGCGAAGTTGAAGTGACATTGGACTCCACCGGCGTTCCGGCTGGTCACTATGTCGCTTACCTCTGCTTGTACAGCAACGATCCGGATAATTCTTTGATCGTTATGCCTGTTCACATGACTGTGACGGAAACCTCTTACCTGCGGGTGGCGCATCTGGCGCCGTTTGCGATGGATCCGGGCACGGCCGTTACCGTCACCCTTAACGGTGTCCCGGCCCTGACTGACTTTGCCTACGGTGATTCCACCCAGTACATCGCCCTGCCGGCCGGTTCCTACGACGTGGAAGTCATCCCCGCGGGCAGCAGCACGGCGGCCATCAGCGCCACCGTGATGTTGGAGACGGGCATGTACTACACGGCCGTGGCCTACGGCGATGGCGTGAACCAGGACCTCGGTCTGCTGGCGCTGGTGGACGACAACACCGCTCCGGCGGCCGGTAAGTTCCACCTGCGCCTGGGCCATCTGGCACCGTTCGCAGCGGGTCTGGCCACGGCCGACATCCGTCTGCAAGACGGCACGCCAGTGCTGTTGGGCGTGAACTTCAAGGATGTGTCTGGCTACATCGAACTGGATGCTGGCACGTACGACCTGAAGATCACCACGCCGGGTGGGGCAATCACGCTGATCGATCCGTCCCCGGTAACCTTTGCCGAGGGCGACATCGTGACGGCGTTCGCCACTGGCGATGGCAGCAATCAGGACCTGGGCGTCTTCGCCTATCCGGTGGATGTGGAAGGTTTCTTCCTGCCGCTGGCGCCGACGGTGTTCAAGCTTTACCTACCGATCATCTTCCGCTAGTAGCTATTGCTGGTACTTTGTCATGGCTAATTGGTCGCTGTCGCCTCTGACAGCGACCAATTGGTCGGCGATCTGAAAACGGCCGTTTCCGTCAGGGAACGGCCGTTTTTTTATTGTCCTCAACCGTTTTGTCAACGGGTAATCTTGCCAACTTTTGCCTCAATATTAGTGGCAGATGAAAAACTCTTTTGCTATAATCAACGCGTCCCCAGTGACCAATTGTTGTCTGCCCAGCTGTTGTTTTGCTGCAGCCCACATAGGCGTTCCTCATAGCCGATCGCAGCAGTGACAGCCCATTGGTGTGCCGCTAGGTATTACAAAGGAGGCGTTTATCGAGTATCACATTCCCCTCTGTCCGTAAATCCAGGGCGCCTGGCTGACGGCCGTGCGCCACAAGCAAGCTATAACCATCCAACTATGTTCTGAGATTCGTCTCAAACGACAATCTGCCCACCGGTGGGTGGGCATTGACGATTGGGTTGTTACCTTCAAAGAGGAAAGATGATGACTACACATAACTCGAAGCAGATAGGGTTCATTGGCCTGGCGCTGATGGCTCTTTTTTTAGTCATTAGCTGGGGGGGCAGCGCCTACGCTACCGGCGCTGACGCCGCTAAAATCAACTCTGAAATCCAAGTAGATCCGCAGTTATTGGCAGAAATGCAGGCTAACGGCCGGGCCGGTTACCTGATCTATTTCGCTGATAAAGCTGATTTGAACCCCGCTTATGAGATGGATTGGGAAGCGCGGGGCTGGTACGTATACACTGCTTTAACCGAGGCTGCCGAAGCTGCGCAAAAGAACGTCCGCGCTTATCTCGACGGCCAGGCTGTTTCCTACAAAGCCTACTGGATTGACAACGTTATCTACGTGGAAGAATCAGGCTACGCTGTTTTACAGACCCTGGCTGGCAGCTTCCCCGAAATTGAGTCTCTGCGGGCGCAACGCGAGATTATCTTGTACGAACCTGTGGAGATGACTTTAGAGATCCTTGACAACGCCATTCAAGCCATTGAGCCAAACTTAACCCATGTGGGTGCTGATCAGGTATGGGCGTTGGGCATTGACGGTCAGGGCATTGTCGTGGCTAACATTGATACCGGTGCGCGCTACACGCACAGCGCTTTGGTGAACCAGTACCGGGGTAATCTAGGCGGCGGCAGTTTCAACCATAATTACAACTGGTGGGATCCTCACCTGGGTACTGTTGTCCCGAATGACTTCCACAATCATGGCTCCCACACAATTGGCACCATGATCGGTGACGATGGCGGGGCCAACCAGATAGGTATGGCGCCCGGCGCCAAATGGATTGCTTGCAAGTCATTTGAAGGCGGCAATATTGATGCCCAGTTGTTAGAATGCGGTCAGTTTATGGCTGCTCCTTGGGATTTGACTGGCAGTAATCCTAACCCCAGCATGCGTCCTCACCTAGTCAATAACTCCTGGGGCGATTGCGGGCAGAGTTATGATACCTGGTATGATGGCGTGTTGGCGGCCTGGCATGCTGGCGGTATCTACCCGGTCTTTTCAAACGGTAACTCCAGCAACTGCGGCTATTCTTCCCCGCCAGGATTGAATACTGTGGGTAACCCAGCCCGAGCTGGTAATGTCACCGGTGTCGGCTCTACAGGCACCAGCAATGGCGCCTACGCCACCTATTCCAACTGGGGGCCGACTGATAACCCCGATACTATTAATCCGCGCGGTTATCCTAATCTGAAGCCACAGGTTGTAGCTCCAGGGACAAACCGCTCTGCCGGCCGCGCCAGCGATACCACATACTATACAAGTAGCGGCACCTCAATGGCCGGCCCCCATGTCGGTGGATTAATTGCGCTTATGTGGCAGGCAGCTCCCTGTCTCATTGGTGATTATGCCACCACGGAAACGATCATTGAAGAAACAGCCAATCCCATTCCTTACGCCACCGGCGGCTCGCCACCGCCTGGACCGGGGAATGTGCCCAACTATGCTACCGGTTGGGGTGAGATTAGAGCCTTAGACGCCGTTATGGCAGCGATGGCGATTTGTGGTCCATCTGGAACCATTGAAGGCGTGGTGACCGACAGCGGCAGCAGCGCCCCCATTGCCGGGGTGAGCATTGAAGCGACCCTGAACATGACCACCACCAAGACGGCCACGACTGATGCGCTGGGTGAGTACACTATCAACTTCGCGCCCGAGGGTACGTACACGATGACGGCCGGCGCCTTCGGCTATCTGCCTGCTATGGTGACCAATGTGGCAGTTATCTCAGGTTCGGTGACGATCCAGAACTTTGCTCTGACCCCGGCGCCCAGCTATGAGGTTAGCGGTACGGTTACCGATGCCAACACCGGCTGGCCACTTTACGCCAGTATTAGCGTCGACGGCGTGCCCGGCAGCCCCTTCTGGAACGACCCGGTGACGGGCGCTTACAGCGTTACCCTGCCGGAAGGCGCCGCTTATGGCTTTACAGTCGAGGCGTTTGTAGCCGGGTATATAGTCCAAGATCGGGTTGTGGGGCCTTTTAGTAGCAACATTACCGAAGATTTCGGATTGGACGTGAACGCGACCGCATGTGTGGCCCCTGGCTATGAGCCTGGGTACAGTTTCATTTACAATCAGGACTTTGAAGCGAATGACGGCGGTTATGTCGTTAGCGGCGTGCCTGCTGATCATTGGCAATGGGGCGAACCGACAGTCTGGCCCAACGGTTGCGCCTCTGGTTCTTCCTGCTGGGGTACGAACCTGAGCGGTAACTACGCCAACAGCGCCGCCACAGTTCTCACTTCCCCGGTGATTGACCTGAGCGGCGAATCAGGCGCCCTGCTGGCCTTCTGGAATCAGGCGTGGCACATTGAAAGCGCTACCTGGGATAAGGGTTTTGCTGAAGTCAGCATCAACGGCGGCCCCTGGCTGGTGATGTGGGAACATATTGGCGCGACGGCCGTGGTGAACTGGACGGAACGTTCTTACGATGTTTCCGCCGCCGCCGGCGGTACGGCTCAGTTCCGCTTCCGCCTGACCAGTGACAGTAGCGTCAATTACCCCGGTTACTACATTGACGACGTGGCGATTGCCAATGCGGCCTGTCTGCCCAAGCCGGGCGGCCTGGTTGTGGGGAACGTCTATGACAACAATACCGGCGACCTCCTGACAGGCGCGCAGGTGCAGAATGTTGGCGGTGAGATGGCAACGGCCGTCAACACCCCCGACCCCGCCGTAGAGGACGCCTTCTACACTATCTTCGCCCCTGCCGGTTCCACGACATTGACCGCCACGTTTGGCAGTCAATATGACGCGGCCGTCGCCAATCTGGCGATTGTAGACGGCACAACCCAGTTGTACGACTTTGACTTGTCAGCCGGTTGGTTGGCTGCCGATCCCGACTCGCTGACGGTAAGTGTGGAGTTGGGCGGTACGGGCAGCGCCACGTTTGACCTGGATAACCTGGGCAACGCGGCCGTCAACTGGGAGATCAGCGCCCGCGATGAAGGATATGCGCCCTTTGCCGACCACCAGATTCTGGTGGTGCGTTGGGAAGCGCTGAATGCCGACGCCATGCAGGCGGCGCTGACGAACCTGGACTACACCTTCCTGCCGGTGACTGATGCCGTCTTCCGCACCATCCCGGTGAGTGAGCTTCTGGCTTATGAGGCAGTCTTCTACGCCGGCGCCGCGCCGGTGGACAGTTTGCCCTTCTTGACTGCTTACCTGGATGCCGGTGGCGCGCTGCTGATTGCTGACAACGACCTCGGCTTCTTCCGCGGCACGACCCCCTTCTACCAGGTCTATCTGCAGGCCACCTATGTGGCCGACAATGCCGGCGACTTCTTAACCGGCGAAGACCTGATGGCCGGGCTCGATCTGGACATTACGCCCGATCCCTTCCCTGATGGCTTCACCGTTGGTGCGGAAGCAACGCGTATCTTCAAGTATACGACCAGCGAGCTTGCCGGCGGTTCGGCCATTGAACGGCTCGATTATCGGGCTATCTACTTCTCCTTCGACATGCACCGCATTGTTGGTGTGGCGGATCGGGACGAGGTGGTCAGTCGCTCCCTGGACTACCTGGTGGGCGGCGAGGTGCCCTGGCTGACGGCGACGCCGATTACCGGCACGCTAACGGCCCTGGGTACGCAGGTTGTCACTCTCGACTTTGACGCCTCGATTGCCGAAGTGCCGGAACCGGGCGTTTACTCGGCCCTGCTGCGGGTGGCGAATGACACGCCCTACGGCCGTTTGGAAATCCCCGTTACCATGAACGTCATCGCTTCGCCGACGTTGGGCTTGTTGGAAGGCGTGGTCCAAAGCCAGGGCTACTGCGACAATAATCCCTTCCCGGCTGCCGGGGCGGAAATCGTCATTACCAGCGGCGCTAACAGCTGGACGCGCACGGCTGACGAAAATGGCTACTACTACATCTACCTGGATGAGAGTCACAGCCCGGTGGACGTCGCGGTTAGCGCGCCCGAGCACATTGGTGACTCGGCTACCGGCCTGGTCCTGGTTGGTCAGCAGACTACGGTTCAGGACTTTGACCTGCGCTGGCTGCGGCCTTGTATCGACGTCGATCCTGACGAATTCAGCCAGACGTTGCCTTTTGGCCAAACGGCACAGCAGACATTGACCCTGGGCAACAGCGGCGCGTTCAGCCTGACCTTCGAGCTGCGCGAGCAAGACGGCGGTTTCAGCCCGGCCTTTGCGGTTCAGCCCACAGCCCGGCGTGATATAGGCGACAGCTGGGAAACCATGGCCCCCCTGCCAGCCGGCCGCGTCTTCAATGCGGTTGTTGCCGACGGGAATGGTTATGTCTATGTCATTGGCGGCACCAGTGATGCCGGTGGCGCAACGGCGACCAACACCAATTATCGTTATGACACCAGTAGCAATACCTGGTCTACCATGGCACCCATGCCTGCGTCGTTGATGTCTGTCAATGGGGTTGAGGTCAATAACAAGATCTACATACCCGGCGATGCGACGACAGCGACCACCTATGTCTATGATATTGCTACTAACAGCTGGTCCACTATTCCGGCCAATGGTGGTTACACCGCCCGCAGCCAGTATCAAATTGTAGCCATCGACAATGATGTCTACGTTTTGGGCGGGATTGTGGCTGCGGCCAGTGCCAGTACCACAGAAGTGTGGAAGCTGGATACAACTGCCCAAACCTGGTCCGCCGGCGTACCTATGCAGAAAACCCGCACCAGCTTCTCGGCCGCAGCTATTGACGGTGAGATCTACGTGGCGGGTGGCGTGGCCTTCCCCAGCTTTGCCCCTGACATGACCGCCGAAAAGTTCGACGGCATGAGCTGGAGCTACATTGCCAACGTGCCCGGTGGCGGTGATCTTACCCGCTGGTCTTACAACGCCGCTGGCCATGGCGCTGGCGGTTTGTGGCTGGCAGCCGGTCGTCGCGATACAGGCTGGAACGTCCTGAACCATGCCGGTTACTATGACCCCACCACCGACACCTGGACGACCTCACCTACCATCCCTGTCCTGTCCCAAGGACGGGTCTACATGGAAGGTGCGGTGGCCACTGACGGTTACTTCTACGTAATTGGCGGCCGTGATCCTGCTGGTGCTATTGTCTACGCCAACAATGAGCGATTGTACGTCGGCTATCCGGCTGGCGAAGTCGATTGGCTGAGCCAGGATCCGGAGTCTGGCGTCGTGGCCCCTGATGGCGGCGAGCTGGAGATAGCCATCACCTTTGATGCCGGCGCGGTTTCCGAACCGGGTGATTACTTTGCCACCTTGCGGGTGGTCAGCAATGATCCCATGATGGGTTCATACGCCATTCCGGTGACAATGACGGTTGAGCCCTCCGATACTGCCGGACGGATCGAGGGTGTTGTTCAGAGTCTAGGCTACTGTGACATCAACCCCTTCCCGGCTGAAGGCGCCGAAGTGGTGATTACCAGCGGTGCTAATAGCTGGACTGTCTACACCAATGCGGCGGGCGAGTATGGTATCTGGCTGGATGAGTTATACAGCCCGGTGGATATTAGCGTAACGGCGCCCAGCCATACCAGTGGCGCGGCAACCGGCGTGGTAATTGTTGGCCAGGAAGTGACCGTGGTTGACTTTGATCTGCGCCTGTTGGAAGCCTGTATCGCCGTGGATCCGGCCGCCTTTGACGTCGCGTTAGGCATTGGGGGCACGGCATCCTGGGAGCTGACCATCAGCAATGCCGGCGCCGGCGAGCTGAGCTGGGATATTGACGAAGCGGCCGTACCGGCGGTTCAGATTCCGTTGGCGCCCGTCTTTGTCCACAGCCCGGCGGCGATCGACCGCGCCAATGATACTGGTCTGGCAGCCGAACCGGCGGCACGGCAGATCCTACCGACTGGCTCACCCGTTCTCATATCTGACTGGTCACAAGGCTTTGAAGATATTGATCAGTTACCGGGTCTGGGTTGGGCGTTGATTAACAACAGCCAACCTTTGGGTGCCACCGGTTGGTTCCAGGGTAACACCACAGTCTTCTCGGCGCACCAGGGTCCGGCTGATTCCTACATTGGCGCGAACTTCAACAACACTGGCAGCATCGGCACCATCAGCAACTGGTTGCTAACGCCAGAGACGCTGTTGCAAGACGGGGCTACCATCTCGTTCTACACCCGCACGGCCGATGGCAGCACCTGGGCGGATCGCCTGGAACTGCGGATGAGCCTGAGTGGAAGTAGCACCGATGTGGGCAGCACGGCGACCAGCGTAGGCGACTTCACGACGCTGCTGTTGAGCGTGAACCCGACTCAGGCTGCCACTGGTTATCCGCAGGTGTGGACTGAGTACACGGCGACATTGAGTGGGATTGGGACGCCGACAAACGGCCGTCTTGCATTCCGCTATTTTGTCACCGATGCCGGGGCCAGTGGCACGAACTCTAACTACATCGGCATCGACACCGTAGAGTACGAACTTGGCATCCCGCCGGTTGGCTGTTCAGCGCCAGAGGACATCCCCTGGCTGTCTGTCGCCCCGGCTTCCGGCACCACCCCAGCTGATGGCGAGAGCACCGTAAACGTCAACTTCGATGCCACCGGGCTTACCGCTGGCGAATATGAGGCGCTGCTTTGCGTTAACAGCAATGATCCGATGATGCCACTGGTCGAAATACCAGTTGCGCTGACAGTCGCTGATCCTGAACCGGCCATTACGCTGAATGTTACCTTAAGTCTGGATGATGAATGTGGTACGGCCGACACGCTAATGGTGGATGTGGGCACGGTGGTGTACTACTGCTATACGGTCACCAACATGGGCAACATCATGCTGACCAACCACACTATCACCGATTCAGTCTATGGTCCGATGACTTCGTTCATCTATGATCTAATGCCTGGTATGAGCGAGTCTGTCATTATCAGCAAGACGATAATGGTGGATGCTGTCTCAACCGTGCAGTGGATGGCGGAGCATCCGGGCATGGGTATGTCGGCGATGGCCGAGGACACGGTAACAGTGATGCTCTCTATGCGTTACCTTTACCTGCCGATTATCGTAAAGCCGTGACCCTAAGCTATCTGGTCAGGTCGGCATAGTCGTCCTATCAGATTTCTAATATAAAAAGGGGTGGACTTGTACGCAGGTCCACCCCTTTTCCTGTCTGATAGTGACTAATTCCCAGGGTAGGTTAGGGTGATCTCCGGTCCGTAGTGGAGGCTGATCTGCCACCGGTAGGACGGCACGGCCGTTACCAACGAACGAGGAATAACGCCGCCGCTGGCCGGGAACTGCCTGGTCACGTCCCAGATATCATCCCGCCAGACGGCCGCGAACAGCCGCAGCTTTTCCTCTTGCCGGTTATTCCACAGGATAAGCCGCTCCTCGTGGCCAACCCCAGGCGGCAGATGATGGCAGCCGGCCTGCCGGGTCACTTCCAGGAGGGCGCGCCGCTGGCTGGCGGTCAGCGTCAGCTGGAAGGGCGCCAGCCGGTCGGGATCGGCGCTAATCGCTTCCAGCTGGGCAGCGATGGCCGCTTTGGTGTCAATCGCCAGCTTAAACGCCCACAGCATGCCGGTCACGGTTTCG
>Ga0114946_10002885_pt1 | contig 11745 bp, 5 predicted proteins | sample WalLakDeSediment_FD_88676 | JGI IMG/M metagenome (GOLD analysis project Ga0114946, IMG submission 88676) | Lake sediment microbial communities from Walker lake, Nevada to study Microbial Dark Matter (Phase II) - Walker Lake 11/02/13 Deep Sediment | ecosystem: Environmental > Aquatic > Freshwater...
AAAGTTATTTTAGTTGGTCGTTTAACAAGAGACCCCGAACTTAAGTCCTTGCCGAGCGGGCAAGAAGTTGTTAATTTCGGACTGGCTACCGACCGTTTTTTTAATGACAAAAATGGGCAACGCCAACAACAGGTGGAGTTCCATAATATCGTCTTTTTCGGAAAAATAGCCCAAACAATTTCCCGGTACCTTAAAAAAGGATCTTTAATTTTGATTGAGGGAAGATTACAGACCCGGTCATGGCAAGATCCTGAAGGAAATAAAAAATACCGAACCGAAATAATCGGTGAAAGAATGCAGCTCGGGCCCAGGTCTTCGGGAATGCCATCCCCTTCTTCGGAAAAGGACCCGGCCGAAAAAGAAGAAGTTCCGGTTATACAAGAAGATGAGGAAGAAGAGATTGACATCAAGGATATCCCCTTTTAATAAATATGGAGTGCTATTTCTGCAAAAACAACATAAGAGAAATAAAGTTTAAAGACACGCGAGAGCTTGAAAGATTCACCTCCGGCCTTAAGAAGATAAAAGGAAGAAAAAAGACCGGAACTTGCGCCTATCACCAGAGACGGCTTTCAAGGGCAATAAAAAGAGCCCGATCTCTCGGACTGCTTTCGTTTACTTCTAAATAAAATTTACTTTTCGGAAATTTTTTGCCTGATTTCTTTAGAGATTTCGGGGTTTTCTTTTAGAAATTTTCTGCCTCCCTCTACTCCCTGGCCCAGTTTGGTTTCTCCGTAGTTATACCAGGCGCCGGCTTTATTAATAATGCCCTGCCTAACCGCCAAATTAAGAAGATCCCCCTCATAAGATATTCCTTCGTTATAGTAAATATCAAATTCGGTGACCTTGAACGGAGCAGCCACTTTATTTTTAACAATTTTGGCTTTTACCCTGTTGCCGATAATTTCTTCACCCTGTTTTATTTGGGCAATTCTCCTTAAATCAATTCTAACCGACGCATAAAATTTCAAAGCCAACCCTCCGGAGGTTGTTTCCGGGTTGCCGTAAACCTGCCCTATTTTCATTCTCGTCTGGTTTAGGAAAATAACTGAAGTTTTGGTTTTTGATATTATTGACGAAAGCTTCCTGAGAGCCGCCGACATTAGACGAGCCTGAAGCCCTATCTGAAATTCGCCGATCTCACCGGCTATTTCTGCCTTCGGAGCAAGAGCGGCAACCGAATCAATAACAATAACGTCAACTTCGCCGGACCTGACCAAACTTTCAACAATTTGGAGAGCTTGCTCTCCCGAATCGGGTTGAGAAATTAGAAGATCGTCAATATTAACTCCAATTCTGCGAGCATAATCGGGATCAAGGGCATTCTCGGCGTCTATAAAGGCTCCTATCCCCTTTCTTTTTTGGGACTCCGCCAAAATGTGGAGAGCCAAGGTTGTTTTTCCGGAACTTTCCGGGCCAAAAATTTCAACTACTCTTCCTCTCGGAATCCCTCCTACGCCCAAAGTCTGGTCAAGAGACACGGAACCGGTCGAAATACTATCAACGTCAACCGCCCTTACCTCTCTCAGCTTCATAATCGCTCCGTCTCCGAAGCGTTGCTTAATTTCTTCTATTGATTCCCGAAGCCCTATATTTTCTTCTTTTTCCTTTTTCTTCGCCATATCTTTTATAATTCTATCACAAATTTATATCTTCTGCCAATTTTCATCTTCTCCGCTTTCTTCCTTCCGGAAATAAACTTCTCTCGGCTTCGCCCCGTCGGCCGGACCGACAACACCTCTATCCTCCATGATATCAATCAAGCGAGCTGCCCGGGCATAGCCTATTTTCAATCTTCTCTGTAAAAAAGATGCCGAGGCCTTTTTGGTTTCCGAGACGAGATTTTTGGCTTCTTCATAAAGCAAATCTTCTTCGTCTCCTGATGAAGAAAAATTGAGCATTTCTTCACCGTTCCCCTCTTCAAGTTTTTTCTCTAAATCCCGGCTGAGCTGATCGTTTTCCCCGCCCTCTTCTTCGCCCGGCTTTTTATACTCGGACTTTATCCACCGAACCACGGACCTGATCTCCTCTTCAGCAACATAAGGACCCTGAATTCTTTTCGGCTTGGAGATTTCGCCCGAGATGTATAGAAGGTCGCCCGACCCTAAAAGCTTTTCTGCTCCCGACGTATCAAGCACCGTTCTCGAATCAACCTGGGATGCAACCTGAAAAGTTATCCGCGAAGTAACATTCGCTTTTATCAGCCCGGTGATCACCTCAACCGAGGGCCTTTGGGTCGCCAAAACGAGATGAATACCGGAAGCTCTCGCCATCTGGGCCAATCTCACAATTCCGGCTTCAACATCTCTCCCCTTGCTGGCCATCAAATCGGCAAGTTCGTCAATAATAAGAACAATATAGGGAATCTTCTCCATTTTGGAGCCATTTTTCTTTCCGTTATTTTTGAGAACCGTTTCATTATATCCGGCGATATCTCAGGCCTTAGCTTCCGAAAGCAGACCGAGCCTTCTTTCCATTTCTCCGGCCAGCCACTTCAGAGCATTGCAGGTTCTGTTAATATCAAAGATAACCGGAGTTAAAAGATGGGGAATTTCGCTGTAGTTGGTAAACTCTACCCTCTTGGGATCCACTAAAATCAATCGAATATCATCGGGACTGTTCTTGTATAAAAGACTCAGGATTAAAGCATTCAGGAAAATAGTCTTTCCGGTGCCCGTAGCCCCGGCAACCAGAAGATGGGGCATCTTTTCGAGAGCGGCATATTGGGGCATACCGGAAACATCTCGCCCGAGAACGAGGGGAAGTTTTGATGAAGAATCACGAAAGCTCGAGGACTCAACCAAACTCCTCATTCTAATTTCGGCTCTTATTTTATTAGGTATTTCCACTCCGACCAGAGACCTTCCCGGTATCGGCGCCTCAAGCCTTATCGGGTGGGCCGCCAGAGCAAGCGATAAATCGTTGGCCAGAGAGGTAATTCTGGAAAGTTTAATCCCTTCTGACGGCTTAAGAGTATACTGGGTAACGGTCGGTCCAATGCTTATTTCCGACATTTCAACGGGAATATCAAAATTCTCAAGCGTTTTCTTGATAATAGCCGAGTTTATCTTAGTATCCCCCGAGTTCGGGGTTCCCCTGTCGGACCCGAGAAGGTCGGCCGGGGGAAAATTGTGTATTTGACTTTCTTTTTTTTCGGAAATTTTGGGCTTAATTTCCTGTTTAGCCGGCTCTTCGTACTTTCCGGCTGCGGAAACTTCCTTTTTTTCTTCGCTTTCCAGGCTAATGCTTTCAAGGGAAGGGTGCCTCCCGATTGTCTTTTTAAAATGAGATATTATTGACTCTTTTTCTCTTTTTTCCCGCTCGGGGACATAAAATAGCTGTTTAAAAACTAGAAGTCCCACCGCGATCGCGCAGGCCATTATAGCCAGGGATATCCATATATCAAACAGGCCAACCAGGGGAGCCCCGCCAATCCTCCCTATCAATCCTCCACTTAGATTAAAGCCATCATTTTTTTCGCTTAAAATCTGGAAGGCTCCTGAAATTCCAAAAACTAAAAGAAAAAATCCCAAAAATACCGAAACTAAGAATTTTTTATATCGGGTCTTAAAAAAAGCCAGCCCCATTAGCGCAAAAACTAAAGGCAGAAGATAGAATGTTGCACCGACGAGCCAAATTAAAGATTCTCTAAGCCAATTGCCGGCTATTCCCGACATTCCAAAAAAGGAAAAAAGAACTATTATTGAAAGCAAAAAAAAGAGAAAGCTAGAGATTCTTCTTCCAACTTTTCCCGGAAGAGGAAATCTTTTTTTCCCAACTTTCTCTTTTTCCCCGCTTTTTTTCTTTTTGCTTTTCTCTTTGGCCACAGCTAAGTCTTATATTGAGAAAATTAATTCGCGGCCGGGCCGCAACACTTAATCTTCCGACAGAGAGAATCCCGTTCCTGCCGGAATCATCTTGCCAATGATAACATTTTCTTTAAGACCCCGCAACTTATCTTCTCTTCCTTCAAGGGCGGCGTTAATAAGAACCCTTGAGGTTTCCTGAAATGATGCAGCCGAAAGAAAAGAGTCCGTGGTAAGAGCCACGTTTGAAATTCCCAAAACAATCCCGGTTCCAAATGCCTCTTTTTTTCCTTTTTTCTTGAGATTGTCGTTAATCTCGGCAAGCTTTTCTTTCCCTATAATCTCTCCCGGAACAAGCACGGAATCTCCTCTGTCTTTTATTTTAACTCGCGAAAACATTTGACGAATTATTACTTCAATGTGTTTGTCATGGACATTAACTCCCTGGGAAGTATAAATTTTTTGAATTTCCTCCAAAATATATTTCTGCGTAGGTCTTTCCCCCTGGGTTCTGAAAACTTCTTTCAGGTCCAAACTTCCCTCGCATAAAGGGTCTCCTCTTTTTACCTCCTGTCCGACTTTAACAAGGACTTCCGATTTTGAAGACAAAACATATTCCAGTGTTTCTTTCTTCTTTTCTTTGCTTTCTATCTTTATAACTCCGTCAGGAGTAACTTCAACAACTTTTCCGTCTCTTTTTGATATTTCGGCTTTCCCTCCCGGGACCCTAACTTCAAAGATTTCCTGTACCCGGGGCAATCCTAATGTAATATCGTCCCCACCGGCAACTCCTCCGGTGTGAAAGGTTCTCATGGTCAGCTGGGTTCCGGGCTCTCCAATCGCCTGAGCGGCTACAACCCCGACCGCTTCCCCCGTTTTAACCGGTTCATTTGACCCGAAATCCCAGCCGTAGCATTTTCCGCAAACTCCCCTTGAGGTTTTGCAGCTCAAAGGAGACCTTACTTTTATTTCTTTGATTTTCTCTTCTTTAATAATCTCATCTGCTTCTTTCCATCCGATGATTTCTCCCTTTTTAACTATTTTCTTTTTATTAACCGTTATATCATCCAGGCTGGTTTTTCCGACAATTCTAAAAGCAAAATCTTGATCTATTTTTTCCGCTTCTTCTTTGGTAACCGTGATTCCCTGGTTATCTCCACAGTTTTCCTCAACAACAATAACCTCATGGGCAACATCAACCAATCTTCTGGTCAAGTATCCCGCCGTTGAGGTTCTGAGAGCGGTGTCGGCCGTTCCTTTTCTGGCTCCATGGGTAGAAATAAAATATTCCAAAACGCCAAAGCCCTCTTTGAAAGAGCTTTTTATCGGAAGTTCAATTGTTTGTCCGGCCGGATTGGCTACCAAGCCCTTCATTCCGGCCATTTGAACCGGCTGCGACCAAGAGCCTCGGGATTTGGAGTCAATAATTGTGAAGACCGATCCATTTTCAGGCAAGGTTTTGGGAATAAGTTTTTCTATTTCTTTTTTGGCACCATGCCAAGCGGCAATGCTTTTTTCCCTTTTTTCTTCCCTTGAAAGGTACCCCTTTCCATAATGTTCATTAATTTTTTCTATTATCTCCTCCGTTTTTTTGATAATTTCCTGTTTTTCTTCGGGAACAATCAGGTCATCCATTCCCCAAGAGGTCCCGGATAGTGTCGCATATTTAAAACCAAGGCTTTTTATCTCGTCCAGAACTTCTCTGGCCACTTCTTTCCCGTAGGACTCAATTACCTTCCTGGTGATTTCTCTTAGATTTTTAGATCCCATCAGAGAGTTTTGAAATTCGAATTTTTCGGGAAGGGTGCGGTTAAATATTATTCTCCCGGCGCTTGTTTCAACGGTTTGATTATTTTTTCTGATCCCGATTCTGCTTCTTGTTCCAATCTCCCCGAATTCGTGGACAATCATTGCCTCTTCTTCGGATCCGAAAATTTTACCTTCGCCTTTTTCTCCCTCAATAATTTTTGTCAGCCAATAGCACCCCAAAACAATGTCCTTTTCCGGAGAAACAATCGGCATGCCAGTTGCCGGCTTTAATAAATTTACCGACGAAAGCATAATTTCTCTGGCCTCTTTTTGGGCTTCTTCGGAAAGAGGCAAGTGGACCGCCATCTGATCTCCGTCAAAATCGGCGTTAAATGCGGAACAGACTAGGGGGTGAATCCTAATTACATTTTCTTCTATTAAAATAGGCTCAAAAGCCTGAATTCCCAGGCGATGAAGGGTTGGTGCACGATTTAAAAGAACAACTTTGTTTTTGACTATCTCTTCCAAGATGCTCCAAATGTCATCTGTTTCCTCTTCAATCAGCCGGGTTGCTCCCCTGACATTGTAGGCAAGTTCTTTTTCAAGTATTTTGCCGATAACAAAAGGTTTAAAAAGTTCAAGGGCCATCTTTTTGGGAAGTCCGCATTGATAAAGCTTAAGCTCCGGGCCGACGACAATAACCGACCTTCCGGAATAATCAACTCTTTTCCCTAAGAGATTCTGCCTGAACCTGCCCCTCTTGCCTTTTAACATGTCGGCCAACGACTTGAGCAGCCTTCTTCCCCCCGTGGTGGCTTGCGTTGTCACTCCTTTCCTCATTTCATTATCAATTAGAGCATCAACTGCTTCCTGAAGCATCCTCTTTTCATTTCTCACAATGACATCGGGAGCATTAATTTCTAATAAATACTTCAAGCGATTGTTTCGGTTGATAACTCTCCTGTAGAGATCGTTTAAATCGGAAGATGCATATCGTCCTCCGTCAAGCTGAACTATCGGCCTAAGATCGGGAGGAAGAACGGGAAGAATCTTTAGAAACATCCATTCCGGACGGATTCCGGCTTTTTCCATTCCTTTTACTATTCTTAGCCTTTTGAGAATCTTGATCTTTTCGCCAGCGGGACAAGATTCCAATCTTTTTTCTATCTCCGATGATATTTTCTTTAAATCAACTTTTTCGAAGATTTTTCTCAGGGCTTCGGAGCCGGTGCCGGCTTCAAAAATTTCTCCGTATTTTAAAGAAAAATCGTAATATTCGCTTTCTGTTAAAACTTGAAGTTCTTTGATGTTCCTGATTTCTTCTTCCACCCGTGATTTTGTTTCTTTAAGTTCCCGGGCTTGGTCATTGGAATCCTTTTCCATCATTTTTGATTTCTGCTTATACTCTCTCTTAATTTCTTCAAGGGCGGCTTTTTTAGCGTTTTCGTCAACTTTGGTTATAATATAGGCTGCAAGGTATATCACCTTTTCCAGCTTCTGCATCGGAATATCCAAAACTATGCCTATCCTTGAAGGCACGCCTCTCAGAAACCAAATATGAGAGACCGGGCAGGCCAGTTTAATGTGGCCCATTCTTTCTCTGCGAACAGAAGATTTGGTTACTTCAACTCCGCATCTGTCACAGACTATCCCCTTGTATCTTATTTTTCTGTACTTTCCGCAGTAACATTCGTAGTCCTTTTCCGGACCAAAAATTTTCTCGCAGAAAAGCCCGTCCTTTTCCGGTCTCTGGTTTCTATAGTTAATGGTTTCGGGTTTAAGAACCTCACCAAATGACCACTCCAGAACATCCTCCGGAGAAGACAATTTTATTCTTATTGATTTCAAGTCAGCAACCCTCATATGTTCTTTTTAAAATTTTTCGTAAAACCGGCAATATTTTTAAATATTAATCCTTTTTACCTTCTTCTTTTTGCCCGGAGGTTTCCCTTATTTCCATTGAAAGGCCCAGCGATTTAATTTCATTGACAAGCAAACTGAAAGAAGAAGGAGTGCTCGGATTTTTAATTTTTTCACCCTTAAGAATTGCTTCATAAGCGGCGGCACGGCCTAAAACATCGTCCGATTTAATGGTCATCATTTCCTGTAAAACACTGGCGGCTCCGTACCCTTCCAGCGCCCAGACTTCCATCTCTCCGAGCCTTTGTCCCCCGAATTGAGCTTTACCTCCCAATGGTTGCTGGGTAATTAGGGAATAGGGACCTATTGACCTCATGTGAATTTTATCCCTAACCATGTGGATTAATTTCATCATATACATCTTTCCGACGGTTATTCTTTGAGGGAAGGACTGCCCGGTACTTCCGTCGTAAAGCGTCATTTTTCCGTCTTCGGGAAGCCCGGCCTCTTTTAGTTCTTTTTTTATATCTTTCTCAACAGCTCCCGATAAAGACGGAGAAACGGCGATATATCCCAGTTTATGCGCGGTCCAGCCAAGATGAGTTTCTAAAACTTGCCCTATATTCATCCTGGAGGCCACCGAAAGAGGATTAAGAATAATGTCAATCGGGGTTCCGTCCTCCAAGTAAGGCATATCCTCAACTGCCAAAACTTTCGAAATAACTCCCTTATTCCCGTGCCTTCCGGCCAATTTATCTCCGGCCTCAATCTTCCTTGTTTCGGCGATCTGAACTTCAATTCTTTTTATGACTCCGGGATCAAGCTTATGGCCCATATCTCTGGAAAAAACCTTAACCCCGATGACCCGCCCCTTTTTCCCATGGTCCATCAAAAGAGAGGTGTCTTTTACCTCTTTGGCTTTATCACCAAAAATTGCCTTTAAAAGCCTTTCTTCGGCGGTTAGGTCGGCCTCTCCTTTGGGAGAAATTTTCCCGACTAATATGTCCTTAGGCCCCACTTCGGCTCCAACTCTTACTATTCCTTCTTCGTCAAGATCCTTTAATTTTTTATCCGAGACGTTGGGAATGTCACTGGTAGTAATTTCGGGACCAAGTTTAGTTTCTCTGACATCGCAACCAAAAGCTTCAACATGAATAGAGGTATAGACGTCTTCTTGAACTAATTTTTCAGAAATGACAATGGCGTCTTCAAAATTAAGTCCTTTCCAGGGAATGGAAGCGACAAGAATATTACGCCCGAGAGCCATCATTCCTCCGCTAATGCCCCCACCATCGCAGAGAACATCCCCCTTTTTTACTTTCTGACCCTTTTCAACGCATGGTTTTTGGTGAAAACAGGTATTTTGGTTTGTCTTTCCGAAAATCTTGAGGCTGTAGTTTTTTCTTTCCTTTTTAGCCCCGCCCGAATTAACGACTATGTGCGCCGCATCCAGCTCCTCAATGACGCCGTCTATATCGCTGATAATTATTTGGCCGGAATCATAGGCAACCTTTTCTTCAATACCGGTTGAAACTAGCGGCGGTTCGGGATCTATCAAGGGAACCGCCTGTCTTTGCATATTTGAGCCCATCAGGGCCCTGTTAGCGTCATTATTCTGAAGAAAGGGGATACAAGAAGTTGCTATTGAAATGAACTGTTCCGAAGAAACGTCCATAAAATCAATCTTTTCTTTTTCAATCTCTCCCGGCTCTCCTTTAATTCTCGCTCCTATCATTTTTTCGATTATTTCTTTCTTTTCATTAAGCTTCACCCCCCCGTGGGCGATGTTATATAATTCTTCTTCATAAGCATTTAAATAGCAGATTTGAGAAGTGACTTTTCCTTTTTCCACTTTGGCATAGGGAGTTTCGATAAAGCCGTAACGATTAACTCTGGCAAAGGCGGCCAGGTGGACAACCAGTCCAACATTGGGGCCTTCCGGGGTTTCAATCGGGCAAATTCTTCCGTAATGGGAGGGCTGAACGTCTCTGGCATCAAATCCGGCCCTTTCTCGGGTAAGCCCGCCCGGACCGGTGGCGGTTAACCTTCTTTTATGTTCCAATTCAGCCAACGGATTTTCATTATCCATGAATTGTGATATCTGCGATGAGGTGAAAAACTCCCTGAGAGCCGCCATAAAGGGCCGGGGATTAATTATTTGGGAAGGAGTAATATCTACCGGCTCAAGCGTTGAAAGCCTGTCTTTGATATGCCTTTCCATCCTCATTATTCCAATCCTTAATCGGCCCTCTAAAATTTCGGTGAATGTTTTTACTCTCCTGTTGCCAAGGTGGTCAATCTGGTCGGGCTTTCCTTGAGGATCATTGTTAAGCCTTATTATCTCCCCGATAACCGCCGGAATGTCGTCGGCCCTCAAAATCCTGTCTTCCGCCTCTATTTTTTCACTCTGATGCGTTAGGGGAAGGCGTTGCATTATCCGCCAGCGACCGACTTCTAAAAGGTCATATTTTGAAAAGTTGAAAAAAGTGGAGTTTATAAGTTCGGCCGAAGTTTCCGGAGTAGCAATATCTCCGGGCCTTATTCTTTTATAAACTTCAACCATCGCTTCATCTTTATTCCGGGCGATATCTTTTTTAAGAGTTTCCTCTATATATTTTACTTCACCGGTGTCAATTTTCTTGAAAAGATTTCTAATGTCATCGTCAGTCAAACCCACCCCCCGTTCTGACAAACAAAGGGCCTTTATAAGCGTTGTTGCCGGTATTTTTCTTTTTTTGTCTATTTTAACGCTGATTGCCCCATTGGGCTCGGTTTCAAACTCAAGCCAGGCGCCCCTGCTGGGTACCATTTTAGCTCCGAAATGGTTTTTGCCTTTAGCTTGCTGGAGGGTGAAGAATATTCCCGGAGAACGAATTAGTTGAGATACCGTAACCCTTTCTACTCCGTTGACAATAAAAGTTCCCCTCTCCGTCATGAGGGGAAAATCGGCCAGGAACACTTCTTGCTCTTTTTCTTCTTTTGTTTTGGTATTGATAATTTTTGCCAGCACTCTGAGGGGAGCCTCATAAGAATCATTATTTTCTTTGGCCTTAAAGTCGCTGCTATATTTGGACTGACCGAGCTTATAGCTGGTAAACCAAAGTTGCCACTCTTTGCCGGTATAGTCTCTAATCGGAGAAACTTCGTGAAAGAGGTTTTTAAGATCTTCTTTCCAAAATTTGTCCCAGCTATTTTTCTGTAAAGAAAGGAGATAGGGTAGCTGTAGGGACGCTTTTGATTTTCCAAAATTTTTAACGGGGAGGGCTTTTTTCATAACAATTTAACCACGAGAAAGATTCCGGAAATCTTTCAGGAAACTTCAGCTTTATTTTTCAGAAAAAATAAAAAACAAAGTTGCCCTAAACTAAAAAAACTAGGGCAAAATGTCCTATAAAAATCGTAATAAAGCAAGTTTATAGATAATGCTTACCAGATATTTATTAAAGGGATCTCGGGTCTAGTCTACTTTTAATCTTAAATTTGTCAACCCCCCATACTGTTTATATAATGTAAAATGTGCCAAACCTCTTAAGGACTATAAAAAAATCATGCCCGGCCTATAATCTTAAATGAACCGCACCTGTCCGAACCTGGATGCCCCGATAAAAACCGGAAATGCTTTTAACATATCAGGTTCTCGCTTTTATGCTTTGGATTATTCCAATGCCGACAAAGGTAAACACCAAACTCCCTCCCCCATAGCTTACCAGGGGCAAAGGAAGCCCTACTATGGGAAGAATCCCCTGGTTCATCCCTATGTTAATAAAAGCTTGGGAAATAATTAAAATTGCAAAACCGAAACAAGCTAAGCGGGAAAAATTATCGCGAACTCCCAGGGCAATTCTTAAGATCCGTAACACCATAATCATAAAAAGAGCTAAAAGTATTGACACTCCGACTATTCCCATTTCTTCGGCTATTGCCGAGAAAATGAAATCTGTCCGGGTCTCGGGCAAAAATCCGTATCTTGTTTGGGTTCCTTGTCCTATCCCTTGGCCCAAAATTCCGCCGGCGCCGATTGCAATCTTGGCCTGGTCCGGATTCCAGTTTATGCCCTGGGGGTCAATATGCGGTTCCAGGAAGCCGACGATTCTAGTTTTTTGATAGTCCTCTAAAAGAAAAGACCAACCGAGCGAAAAAGCCAAGATTCCGGCAAGACATAGGATTACAATATGTTTAGTTTTAATTCCCGAAAGAAGTAAAATACCAGCCCAAAGAATAATAAGAATAATGGCCGATCCCATATCCGGCTGAAAAAAGGTTAACAGTGCAAGAACGAAAACATAAAACCCGGAAAAGGCAATATGGGAAAACCTATACATCTCAACGT
>Ga0114946_10002886_pt1 | contig 11743 bp, 8 predicted proteins | sample WalLakDeSediment_FD_88676 | JGI IMG/M metagenome (GOLD analysis project Ga0114946, IMG submission 88676) | Lake sediment microbial communities from Walker lake, Nevada to study Microbial Dark Matter (Phase II) - Walker Lake 11/02/13 Deep Sediment | ecosystem: Environmental > Aquatic > Freshwater...
GACCTTTGCCGAGACGAGTCGCAGGATCCAGCTCCGGGTCACCTCCCTGGCCGGGGCGGAGATCGTGTCCGTGTCACTGGAGGGCGGGAGCGGTGCGACCGGAAGCGGTGCCGCGGGTGCCGCCGGGAGCGGGGCAGCCGCGGGGGAGCTTCTTCCGGCCTTCACGGCGATGAACGGCGTTCCCTTCCCGGAGGGTGCCGCGGGGAGCGCCGGGGCGCGCCGCGCGGTGACCCGGGTCAGCCACCAGGGCCGGAGTGCCGCGACGGTGGCGACGGTGGTGACGTTCGCCCCGGCCCTGACGACCCCGACGGCCACACCGGTCGGTGCCGCCATGCCGGAGTCGGGTCCCGGCATGCCCGGCCTTCTTCTTGAGGTCGAGGTGCCCCAGGGCACGGAGCGGCTGACCCTGGTCATCGAGGAAGTGCACTTCCGACCGGCGGAGTGGCTGGGATCCGACGTCTTCCGGCGCCCTCCGCATCTCATGGCCAGCGCCCTGGCACGGAGCGACCAGCTCCTGGTGCGGACGCCCGTTGTGGTGGAGCTGGGAGCCTGGGAGCTCGATCCCGGGCCGTAACCCGGAGCCTGCAAGCGGGTAGGGGCTCTTCCCGGCGTGAGTTGCCGGCGTGGTTCCCCGTTCCGCTTCCTTCGAGCAGGCCTTGATGCCCCCGCCCGCCCCGCATCCCGTTTACCTCCACGGACTGGCCACGGCCGTGCCGCCCGCATCCTACAGCGCAGCGTGGGCGTCGGAGCTGATGCAGGCCCATGTGCGGGGTCGGCCGGCCACCCGTCGCATCATCCGGAGCCTCTACCGGAATTCCGGGATCGAGAAGCGGCACAGCGTGGTGGACGACTGGGGGCAGACGACGCCCCCCGCGGGGGCCCCGCGGGACCCTCTATTCTTCGGTCCCGACGGCGCCCGCCTCCCCACGCCGGGGACCGAGGCGCGGAACCGGGTCTATACCCAGGCGGCCCGCGGCCTTTTCGAACAGGTGGCCCGGGAGCTGGTGGAGACGACGCCGGGCTTCAGGGCGGCGGACGTCACCCACGTCATCACCATTTCCTGCACCGGGTTCTTCGCGCCGGGTCCCGACATCCACGTGGTCCGGGCCCTGGGACTTCCCGGCTCCACGCAGCGGTACCACGTGGGCTTCATGGGATGCTACGCCGCCTTCCAGGGCCTCAAGATGGCGGAGGCCTTCTGTCGGACCGACCCGGAGGCCGTGGTGCTGGTCCTCAGCGTGGAGCTCTGCACCGTGCATCTCCAGTTCAACGACGACACCGATGACCTCCTGGCCGGCGCGCTCTTTGCCGACGGCGCCGCCGGGGCCCTGGTGAGCGCCCGTCCTCCGGAGGAAACCGGAGATCGCCCGGTCCTCGAGTTCGGGGGATTCCACGCCGACCTGGCGGTGGAAGGGGAGGACGACATGGCGTGGACGGTGGGGGACCAGGGCTTCAAGATGCGCCTTTCCACCTACGTGCCCGCCATCATCGAGGCCAACCTTGCACCGGTGGTCACCACGGTGCTGGACCGGGCCGGAATCGAGAGGAACGAGGTGGCGTGGTGGGCCATCCACCCGGGGGGGCGGGCCATCCTGGACCGGGTGCAGGCCTCCCTCGGCCTCGCCGACCTCCAGCTCGCGGCGTCCCGGGCGGTGCTCCGGGACTACGGAAACATGAGCAGCGCCACCATCCTCTTCGTCCTGAAGGCCCTCCTGGACGGGAAGGGACCTCGCACCGACGACGCTGTCTTCGCCATGGCCTTCGGGCCCGGGCTGACCCTGGAGAGCGGCCTCTTCCACCTGCGCGGGGGCCCTGAGGGCGCCTCGCAGGACAAGGGTCGAAGCTGATGTCACCCCTGCTGGCCGAGCGCCGTACCGACCTGGTGGAGTGGATGGACCGGGAGGACTGCGACCCGGAGCGGCTTCGGAACACCTACCGGGCCTTTCCGCGGATCAACCGCTGGGTGGCCCGGTGGCCGGCTCTCTACCGCCGCCGGATCCGCCCGGCGCTCCGGGCGGTGGCCGGGGAGGAGCGGGGGCTCGAGGGATGCGAACGCGGTCGCCCGATCCGCCTCCTGGACGTGGGGTCGGGGGGCGGGGACCTGGCCCGGGATCTCCAGCGGTGGGGGCGGCGCGACGGCTTCCGCCTGGAGGTGACGGGGATCGACCCCGACCCCCGGGCCCTGGCCTACGCCCGCTCGGCCATCGACGCCGAGCCCGGTCCGGTGGTGACCTTCCGCCAGGCCCGGGCGTCCGACCTGGTGGCGGCGGGGGAGCGCTTCCATGTGGTGGTCTCGAACCATGTCCTCCATCATCTCCCGACGGAGGAGGTCCCCGGGTTCCTCGCCGACCTCGAGGCCCTGGCCAGCCACCGCGTGGTGGTGAGCGACATCGAGCGCTCGACGGTGGGCTATGCCCTCTTCTCGGCGCTGGCGGCGCTCCCTCCGTTTCGGGAATCGTACATCCGGGCCGACGGGCTCCTCTCCATTCGCCGGAGCTTCACCCGACGGGAACTCGAGGCGCAGATCCCTCCCGGGTGGCGGGTGGAGGCGTCGCCTCCTTTTCGGCTGGTGGTCCTCCGGGACGTGGGCGCCACGGACGGGGCGCTTCGAGACGGGGGGCGTCGGGACGGGGCGCTTCGTGAGCGGGGCCGGCAGGCCGGAGACGGGTGACGGCGGCCGTGGACGTGGTGGTGGTGGGCGCCGGACCGGTGGGGCTCCTGGCGGGACTTCTGGCCCAGGAGGCGGGCTTCCGGGTCCGGGTGCTGGACCGGGCATCGGGCCCGTGCACCCATTCCCGGGCCATCGGGATTCACCCGCCGGCCCTGCAGATCCTGGCGGGACTCGCGGGGCCGGATCGGCCGGGTCGGCCGGGTCGGACAGGTCGCCCGGGTCGCCCGGGTGGGACGCTGGCCGACGCCTTCGTGGAAGAGGGGATCCAGGTCCGCCGGGGCCACGCCCTGGCTGGGCCGGGCCGGCACCTGGGAAGCCTCGACTTCGGGCTGCTGGATCCGCCCTGGTCCTTCGTGCTCACCCTCCCCCAGCATCGGACCGAGCGCATCCTGGAGGAGGCCCTGCAGCTCCAGGCGCCGGGGGCGCTGGTCCGTTCGACCTCGGTCACGGCGATCCGGCGTTCCGCGACGGGGGGTGTGGACGTGACGGCTGTGGGGCCCGAAGGAGAGGAGCAGCGGTTCGCGGCGGCCTTCGTCCTCGGATGCGATGGAAAGCGGAGCACGCTCCGGGAGGCGCTGGGCCTGGGGTTCAAGGGCGGGCCCTACCCGCACCGCTACCTGATGGGGGACTTCCGCATGGCCGAGCCACGCGGGTCGGATCCGGGTCCGGCGGGGGATCCACGCCCGGGGCTCGGTGGCGTGCTCCCGGACGAGGCGGCCATCTACCTGGCCCGAGAGGGGCTGGTGGAGTCCTTCCCGCTGGAGGCGGGTGTCCGGCGGTGGGTGATCCAGCGCGGCAGATCGGGCGCGCCGGGCGCACAGCGCGCACCGGGCGCACCGGGCGCGCAGGACGCCGGCCTTGGTGTGGCGGCTGGGCGCGGCGTGGTCCCCGACACCCCCGCCGACCACCACCTGGAGGAACTCATTGCCACGGTCGGCTCCCGGACGGGCAACGTCCTCGCTCGCGAGGACTGCCGGATGGTCTCGGCCTTCGGGGTCGAGCGTTATCACGCCACCCGCGTCTGGAAGGACCGGGTGGTCCTGCTGGGGGATGCGGCGCACGTGGTGAGCCCCATCGGCGGGCAGGGCATGAACCTGGGATGGATCCACGCCCGGGAGGCGGTGGACGCCATCCGAAGCGTACTGCGGGAGGGGGTCCGGGAGTCCCGGGCCGCCGCCGCCTTCGAGGCCCGGGTCCAGAGGAGGGCTCGGCAGGTGGCGGGCCGCGCGGAGCAGAACATGCGCCTTGGCCACCGACCGCCCCGGGGATCGGGCATGCTGCACCACGCCCGGGCCCTCCTGGTCCGTTTTCTCCTGAGGTCCCCGTGGCGCCGGGACATGGCGCGCCGGTTCACGATGCAGGGGCTCGGCGCTGGAAAGGCCGAACGATCCGGCTTGGACGCGCCGGTGGATCCGGTTAGCCTCCGGAGATGACGACTTCCCCCTCGTTTCGCCTCTGGGTCGATGCGGATGCCGCTCCCCGCGATGTGAAGGAGATCGTGTTCCGGGCCTCCGCCCGGCTTCAGATCCCCACCATCCTGGTGGCCAACCACCGCATCCCGCTCCCGCTCAACAACCCCCACGTGACCGCGGTCAGGGTAGCGGGTGGACCCGACGTGGCGGACCAGCACATCGTGGACTCCGCCGATCCGACGGATCTGGCCATAACCGCCGACATCCCCCTGGCCGCGCTCCTGGTGGAGAAGGGGCTCCTGGTCCTGGACCCCCGCGGCGACGTCTATACCGAGGCCACCATCGGGGAGCGGCTCTCCATCCGGGACTTCATGGATGGGCTGCGAAGCACCGGGGTCGAGACCGGGGGGCCCAAGGCCTTTGGCGAGCGGGAGAAACGGGCCTTCGCGAACGCCCTGGACCGGGCCCTCACCGCCCGGATGCGGCGCTGATCCGGGCTTGGACCAGGCCGAGAGCCGAAGAAGAAGCTTGTCAGGTCCGGGGCGACGGCCGTATTCGTAGGGGGCGACGCTTCGCTCCTCGATGGAGGACCGCCCCGCCATGCCGTGGTTCCGCCCCATCTCCGGAAAGGTCCGCCCGTGAGCCGGGTCCCCTGGGGGGCCGTGGCGGGGGGCGGCGTGCTCCTGCTCCTCGCAGGGGCGGGCGGGGTGCTGCTCTTCCTGACGCGTCCCTTCGCGGAGGCGCCCTGGGAAGAGCTTGAGTCCGAGGATGCAGCCCGACTCTATCCTGCCGGCGAGGGGGCCCTGCCTTCCGACGGGAGGATGGCAGCGGGGCCGGACCCGCCGGTGGTCTTCTCTCCCTTCCATCTCGATGTGGATCCCATGGAGCGCCTGCTCCTTGTGAACTTCGAGGAGGACCCGGACCGGATCTACCTGGGCTTCGAGCCCCAGGCCTTTGACGACGAGGTTCACGGCGAGGGGCTCCTTGTGCTGGGCTGGCGCGTGGACGGGCGTGTCGACGTCTTCCACTCCCCCGATCTGCGACTTTCGGAGGCGACGTACGGCATCGCCGGAGGCGGGCTCCATGCCATGGTGGAGCGGCCCTTCGAGGAGGCCCGGTTCCACCTGGGACCCCGGGGCCCCGACGTCGACCTCGGCTTCGACGACCTGGAGGGCCGCCGGGTCCACCTCCGCATCCTGGAAAGGGACACCCGGCCGCGCCGGCCCATCGGCCTGCTGGCCCCCATGGGGGAGGCAGCGACGGACCCTCCCGCTCTCCCCCTCGTCTTTCTCCACGGCTTCGATTTCGTCCGACAGGCGGGGAGCGAGATCCGAATCGAGATCGACGGACGGCGCCATGCCCCGGACCGGCTCCCGGTCCCCATGGACGGGGCACGGGTGACCTTCGTGCGGTATTCGCCGGACCCCTTCATCGTGACGTGGAACCCCGCCCGCGAAGGGCCCCTCGCGCCCCTGCGACTTCGACCCTCCGAGGCCGACGAGGCCCCGGACGGCACGCTCATGGCCGAGGGCGACGGGGTCCGCTACGAGCTTGTCCTGAACGGGGGCCATCCAGAGATCCGGTCCATGTACCGGGCCCGGGGAGATCACGCGGTGGAGGTGAGGTTTGCCCCGGCCTTTCCCAATCTCTGGGCTCTCGCAGAGGGTGTAAGGGTTGAGGGTCGATTCCGGATTGCCGCCCACGCATCCACGGGGGCGGTCACCGGCCGATGGGAGGTGGCGCGGGAGGGTGGAACGGTCCGCATGGAGGCGGTCCCCGACGGGGGATGGATCCCTCGCGAGACGAAGCCCGTGGTTCGCCTGATGTACCGCATGGTCCCGACCTTCCGGGAGTGGCCCCGCTCCTACCGCTGGGAGGGAACCGTGGAGATGCCTGCGGGTGCTTCTGGAGACGGCGATTCCCGGCCCGCGTCCGAAGTCCATCTTCGCTCGGCGTGGGCGCGGATTCCCCAACCCGCCCCATGACCCCAGCCCATCCCATGATCCCGGTCGACCCCATGCCACCTGCCCGACTCATGCGCCTTGCCCGTCTCGCCCCCGTCGCCGTGCGCTCCCTCCGGCCTGCGCCGCGGGGTGCGACCCTGCGCTCGATCCTTCTGCCCGCCCTCCTCCTGGCCGGGGGGAGCGCAGCGTTCGTCGGCGCGACCCCGGCGGAGGCGCAGCGGGTCTCTTCGGCGCCCACGGCCTGGTTCTTCCCCGAGGGCGAGGTGTTCGCTCCGGGCATCCCCACTCCCCAGGACTTCCTGGGCTACGAGATCGGCCACGTCCATACCCGGCATGACCGCATTGTGGCCTACTTCCAGGAGTTGGCCCGCCTCTCGGACCGGGTGACCTACCAGGAGATCGGCGTGACCCCCGGGCAGCGCGTCATGCCGGTGATCACGATCACGAGCCCGGAGAACCACGCCCGCCTGGAGGCGATCCGGACGGAGCACCTGACTGCCATCGACCCGTCCGTTCCGGCAGGGGCCGCAGGCGATGCGGCCGGCGGGGGAGCGCGTCCGGCGATCGTCCACCTGGGCTACGGGGTGCACGGGAACGAGACCTCCTCCAGCGAGGCGGCCCTGCTCACCGCCTACTGGCTTGTGGCCGGGAGCACCCCGGAGGTGGGGCGTCTTCTGGAGATGGGGGTCTTCCACGTCGAGCCGGTGCTGAACCCCGACGGGCGGGACCGGCACACCCACTGGGCCAACATGCACCGCTCCGAGGCGCTGGTGGCGGACCCGCTGGACCGGGAGCACAACGAGGCCTGGCCCGGCGGCCGGACGAACCACTACTGGTTCGACCTGAACCGGGACTGGTTCCCCCTGGTCCATCCGGAGTCGAAGGCCCGGATCGACTTCCATCATCACTGGAAGCCGAATCTGGTCACCGATTACCACGAGATGGGGACGAACTCCACCTACTTCTTCGAGCCGACGAAGCCGGTGGGCTCCTGGAATCCGCTTCTCCCCGAGGCCGTCTACACCGATCTGACCGAGGTCATGGCCGGGTACTGGGCCGAGGCGCTGGACGAGATCGGTGCGCTCTACTTCACGAAGGAGGTGTTCGACAACACCTACCCGGGGTACGGCTCCACCTACCCGAACTTCCTGGGCGGGCTGGGCCTCGTCTTCGAGCAGGCCAGCGCCCGGGGGCACGTTCAGACGAGCACGCATCACGGGGAGCTCACCTTCGCCTTCACCATCCGAAACCAGGTCCGCACGAGCCTGGCAACGGTGCGGGGAGTGGTGGCCGAGCGGGAGCGGTTCCAGCGCTACCAGCGGGCCTACTACGAGAGCGAGCTTGCGGAGGCCGCGGACTTTCCCGTCCGGGGGTGGGTTTTCGGGGATGCGGAGGATCCGGGGCTCAACCGGGCCTTCCTGGACCTCGTTCTCCGGCACCGCCTGGCCGTGCACGAGGTGAACGCCCCGGTGGAGGCGGGAGGGCGGCGCTTCGAGCCCGGAGCCGCGTGGGTGGTCCCCACGTCCCAGCCCGGCTACCGCCTGGTTCGCTCCATGTTCGAGACCACGGACAGCTACGCCGACTCGGTCTTCTACGACGCCTCCACCTGGACCATGAGCCTGGCCTACGGCATTCCCCACGCGGAGCTCAGGGGCGCCGTCTCGGGCCTCCCCCTGGGCGACCGGGTCACGGCGCTCCCCTCCCTGGTGGAGGCCGGAGCCCGGGCCGAGGCGCTGGTGGACCGCCTTCCGGAGGCCCGGATCGCCTACCTCCTGGACTGGCGACACCACTACGCGCCCCGGGCCCTCCAGTACCTCCTTGCCCGGGGGGTCCGCGTGGAGGCGGCCATGGAGCCGTTTGCCGCCCGCACCCATGCCGGGGAGCACGCGTTCAGCGCCGGGTCCATCTCCATCCCCGTGTCGCTCAACACGGCCCGGTCGGCCTCGGCCTCGGGGGGGGCGGCCTCGGCCCCGACCCGGTCGCCGGCGGAACTCCATGCCCTGGTCCGGGCGGCGGCGGACCACGCCGGGGTCCCGGTCCACGCGGTGGACGTGGGACTCTCGGTGGCGGGGATCGACCTCGGGAGCAACAGCATGCGGCCCCTTTCCCACGCCCCGCGTACGCTGATGCTGGTGGGGCAGGGGGTGTCGTCGCTGGAAGCCGGCCAGGTCTGGCACCTCCTGGACACCCGGGTGGATCTCCCGGTGGTCAAGGTGGATCGGGACCAGGTGGGACGCATCCGGTTTGACGACTACGACGTGGTGATCCTCCCCTCGGGGAGCTACGGGTTCCTTGAAGGCGAGCGGCTGGAGGAACTGCGCCGCTGGGTGCGGGGCGGCGGGACCCTGGTGGCCATGCGGACGGCGGCGTCGTGGGCGGTGGGGCAGGGGTTCGCACCCCGGGTTAGCCAGGCGCTTCAGGACCGGGCGGCACTCCCCACGGTGGCGGATCCGGGCCGCCGGGACTACGCGGATGCCGGGGCCCTCACCGGGGCGGAGCGCATCGGGGGATCGATCTACCGGGCGCACCTGGATCCGACGCATCCCCTGGGCTTCGGATACGGAAGCCGCGAGATCGCCGTGTGGCGTGACCACGAGATCATCTTCCCGGAGAGTGCGAATCCCTTTTCCACCCCGGTGCGCCTGGCCGACGACCCCCATCTTTCAGGGTACATCTCGGCCACGAGCCTGGACCGGATCCGGGGGTCGGCCTCGGTCCTGGCCGACGGGATCGGGGGCGGGACCACGGTGCTGCTCGTGGACAACCCCGTCTTCCGGGGGTACTGGTACGGCACGAACCGGCTCCTCCTGAACGCCATCTACTTCGGCCGCCACATCAGTGTCCCTCCGGCCCCGTGACCCCGTGACCTCCTTTTCCCGGCTCGGCACGCGCCGCCTGGTGCTCCGCTCCGTCACCCTGGCGGATGCGGGGCGGGTGCGTGTGCTGGCCGGGGATCCGGAGGTGGCGCTCATGACCTCGAACATTCCCTACCCGTACGAGGTGGGGATGGCGGCGGCATGGATCCGTGCGTGCCAGGAAAGGCAGGCGGAGGGACGTCGGTACGCCTTCGCCCTGGACCTGGGCGGGGAGGGGCTCATCGGGGTCTGCAGCCTGCAGGTGGAGCCGGACCAGGGGCGCGCCGAACTCGGGTACTGGCTGGGTCGATCCTGGTGGGGCCAGGGCTTCATGACGGAGGCGGCCCGCGCCGTGGTCGCCTTCGGCTTCGAGCGGCTGGAGTTACGCCGGATCTTTGCCCACCACCTGCCCGAAAACCCGGCGTCCGGGCGGGTCATGCAGAAGGTCGGGATGGCGCCCGAGGGGATCCTGCGCCGACACATCCTGCATCGGGGCGAGCGCCCGGCGGACCTGGTGATCTGGGGGATGCTGGGGGAAGACTTCGGGCGCCGGTGAGGCGGGTGACCACGGCATCCGCCTCCGGGGTTGCCGGCCGCTGGCGCGGGCGGACCCCTGCCGCCCCAACCCGGACACGCAAGACCCCTTCCCGGTGGTCCCCCTACTTCTTCAACGGCCTTCCAGGGCTAGCGGTGTCCGCCCCCTCCGCTCCCACCGCGTCCGGAGCCACCTCGACCACCCCCGCCGCCCCCGCGCCGGTTGCCGCCCCTTCCGCCCTGGCCCGACGGAGATGACCCGCTCCCACCGGAGGCGCCGGAGCCCGTTCCGCTCCCCCGGTTCGGCGTCGAGCCACTCCCCCCGCTGCTCGAGGCCCGGGCCTCCTTTTCCTTCTGGCGCTCCCGGGCCTTCCGGCGCTGCTCGCGCATGGCGGCCACCCGCTCTCCCACCGGCACCTCGAAGCGCTCCTGCTCGGGCGCGCTGTAGTCGAACCCGTCCAGGATGCGACGCTCCAGCGCGTGGCCCACGGCGCGTTCGATGGCGCGCACCTCGGCCTCCTCTTCGGGGGCCACGAAGGTGTAGGCCTCGCCGGTGGCCCCGGCGCGGGCCGTTCGCCCGACCCGGTGAATGTAGTCCTCGGCCTGGGCCGGCACGTCGAAATTGACCACGTGGTCCAGCGCCTCCACGTCGATGCCCCGGGCCACGATGTCCGTGGCACAGAGCACGCGGTAGCTGCCGTCGCGGAACCCTTCCAGGGCGGTGGTCCGCTGGGCCTGGCTCCGGTTGCCGTGCATGCGCGTGGCGGAAACACCAGCCTTCTCGAGCTTTTCGAAGAGCCTGTTGGCCCGGTGCTTGGTCCGGCAGAACACGATGACGTTCCCGATCTCGTCACGGCGCAGAAGCTCGATGAGGAGGTCGGGCTTCCGCCGGGACGGAACCGGGAAGAGGGCCTGGGTGATCCCCGTGGCCGGCGCCTGTTTCCGCTCCACGTCCACCCGGACCGGGTTCTTCAGGAGCTCCCGGGAGAGCTGGACGATGGGACCCGGCATGGTCGCCGAGAAGAAGAGCGTCTGACGAGGCCCACCCTGCGGCAGGTGCTTCAGGACCCGGCGGATGTCCGGAAGGAACCCCATGTCGAGCATGCGGTCGGCTTCGTCCAGCACCAGGAACTCCACGCCACTTAGCCGGGCGTAGTCGTACTGGAAGTGGTCGAGAAGCCGCCCCGGGGTGGCGACCAGGATGTCCACGCCCTTCCGGAAGGCCTGTTCCTGCGGACCCATGCCCACGCCCCCGAAAATGGCCGCGCCGGTGATCTTCGCGAACCGGGACAGCGCCTTTCGTTCCTCGTCCACCTGGGCGGCCAGCTCCCGGGTGGGGGTGAGGATCAGCACCTTGGTCACGCCCGGCTTCTTCCCCTGGATCTGCTGAAGAATGGGGAGGAGGAAGGCGGCGGTCTTGCCACTCCCGGTCATGGCGCACCCGAGAAGGTCCCTCCCCTGGAGACCGGCGGGTACCGCCTGCTGCTGGATGGGGGTGGGTGCCGTGAATCCCATGGCCTCCACGGCCTTGAGGAGGTCAGGGGCGAGGCCCAGACCGGCAAAGGTATCGGGGAGGGGAGATGCAGCCGTGGTCTTCGTCATGAAATCGCGTTCTGTTCGCAGGAATTGTGGAATGTCTTTCGGGTGTCCGCCGCCTCGACCCGGACCTGCCGGTGCCGCGGCGACCGCGGAAGATAACAGCTTTCCCCGAGTCCACGGCCCATACCGCAGGGCGAACGGCGCCACCGGGCAGTCTCCCGTCCATCCGTCCCCTTGCCACGCCCGACCTCTGCCTGCACCGTCAGTCATGACTCGACGCACCGGTCCCACCCTGTTGCTGGCCCTCGTGGCCTTCACCCTCCTCCCGACCCTGCCGCTGGACGGCCAGGACACGCCAGAGACCGCGGCCCTGGCCGGGGCCCTTCTGCGTGTCGAGTACGCGCTGCGGGACCGCCCGCCGTCGGCCCTTGAGAGGGCAGAGGTGAACCGGGCCTTCGATCGCGCGACGCTGGCCTTCTTCGCAGGACAGGTCGAGGCGGTGGTCGAGGCCATGGACCTCCTGGCGGCCCGCATCGAACCCGACCCGAGCCTGCGGGCCCGGCATCGCACCCAGGCTGAAGGTGTCCTTGCCCGGCTGCCGGGGCGTCGGCGGAGGCTCGAGGGGGGGGATGCCCCGATCCCCTACCGCCGCCAGGGTCCGAAGGGGGCCGGTCCGGGGCATGTCGGTCCAGGGCATGTCGGTCCAGGGCATGTCGGTCCGGGGCATGTCGGTCCAGGCGGCGCACCGCCGGAAGGGGGCGGCTATCC